>JABEBX010023269.1_pt1 | contig 10232 bp, 6 predicted proteins | sample 7245971 | NCBI WGS metagenome assembly JABEBX01 (sample SAMN14506365, study PRJNA622280) | hot springs metagenome | biome: hot spring [ENVO:00000051]|acidic hot spring [ENVO:00002120]; feature: spring [ENVO:00000027]|sediment [ENVO:00002007]; material: sediment environment [ENVO:01001048]...
AATCAGGGAACCAGGTAGGTCGGAGGCTGTTTGAGCGTTCTGAATCAAACGCATCAATACAAAAAAGTATAGCAGCAGCACCAGGATCGCGCCCACAAAGCCGTGCTCCTCGCTGAAGGCGGCGAAGATGAAGTCGGCGTAAGGGATGGGCAGGAAATTGCCCTGCGTCTGCGTTCCTTTGGCCTCTCCTTGACCCCAAATGCCCCCGGAGCCGACGGCGATGAGCGACTGGCGAATCTGGTAGCCGCTTCCCCTGGGATCATTTTCAGGGTTGAGAAAGCTGGTGAGCCGGGCTTTTTGATAGGGTTTGAGAATCCTGCTGCTGTTCCAGGCGCCGGTAACGAGGACTACGCCGGCCGCAATGAGGATGAGCGACTGGCGGAGATTGATGCCGCCCAGAAACAGTCCCACCAACAGGATGGGGAGATAGGTGAGCGTGGTTCCGAGGTCGGGTTGGCGAATGACCAAAAGCATGGGAATACCGACCAGAGCAAAGGCCTTGAAGATCTCCTTCCAGGTGAGATTGCGTCCGCCCAGATTGGCAAAATAGCGGGCGACGATCAGGATAAGGACCAGCTTGACCCATTCCGAAGGCTGGAAGTGGATCGGTCCAATATTGATCCAGCGGCGCGCCCCGAGCAACCTGTGTCCCACGATCAGAACCGCGGCCAGGGCGAGAAGGCAAACGCCATAAGCCCACGGAGCCCAATCCAGGAGGCGGTGGTAGTCAATTTTAGCGATGAAAAACATCCCGGCCAGCCCGGCGGCGATCCACAACATCTGCTTGTCCTGGAAGCCGGCATACCGGGTGTGCCGGGTAACCGAGTAAATCTCAAGGACTGAAAGCGCGCATAAAACCAGCACCGCGCCCAGGAGCGTCCAGTCGAAGTCGCGAAAGCTCAGGATGCGGCGCATCGCGCTCATGGCTTCTTCTCGGGCAACACGGGCAACGCCGTGCCCAACTGCGTAGCCAAACGAGTGGATGGCGCGGGATTGGCAGGCAAACCAGGAGCGCGCCCCGCCCGCCGGCGAGTCCTGCCGCGGGGATGGTTTTCAGCCAATTGCTGCGCCTCCGGCGGGCCGGGATAAACCAGGAAATGTCCGGCATGGATCTGGGCCATTCGCCGGCTCCGATGGCCGCTTCCCGGCGGGCCGGAAACAGACCACACTGCGCCCATCTCTACCGGGGCCGCAGCCTTCGCCGGCGGCAGGTTGTGCGCGAGGCGGCGTTGCTCGTCCACGTAGGCCGCCACCACTCTGGAAGCCATGCGGGCCGCGTAGTAGCTGTAGCGGCCGTGCTGCCAAAGGACGACCACCACCAGGTGCGGATTCCGGCGCGGGACTACGCCGACGAACCAGGCGTCAGGATAGGTCGCCACGCCTCTCAGCCCCTTTGCCCTCCGATAAGCGTCGCTCATCACCTCCGCCGTGCCCGTCTTGCCGGCTAAATCGATGCCGTCAAGATGAGCCGAGACCGCGGTGTGAAATTCGCCCGGCTCGGTCACTTGGGCCATGGCGTTGGTAATGATCATCCAGGTCTGCGTACTCATGGGGACATAGGCCTTGCCGGAGCCGGGATAAGTGTTCAGAATCGCTTTGTAGAAATTGGGAGGCAACTCACTGGGAAACACGACGTGGGGCCGCACCAAGTGGCCGTCTGAAGCGATGCCGCCGATGCCGCGCGCCAGTTGGATGGGTGTGACTTCGATGGCCCCTTGGCCAATGCCAACGGAGATAGTTGAGCCTGGGTACCATATGTGGTGGAAGTTCCTCAACACCCACTGCGGGGAAGGCATCAAACCTGGCTCCTCGTCAGGCAGGTCGATGCCCGTCTTCTCGCCAAGGCCGAATTCGTCGGCGTATTTGTCGATTGTGTTGATGCCCAGCCTGTGGGCCAGCGTGTAAAAAAAAGTGTCGCACGAATCCGGAATGGCGGTTTCAATATCCATCCACCCGTGGCGCCGGTCGCAACGGTAGTAGTGGCCGTAAAAAGTTGCTCCGCCGTTGCAGTAGACATGCATAGTCTGGGCCACGCCGGTCTGCAGACCGGCGACCGCCTCAAAAATCTTGAAGGTAGAACCGGGCGCCAGTTGCGCCTGGATGGCCTTGTTCATCAACGGGCGCTCGGGATCGTTGAGGAGCTTGTCCCACTCGGCGGGGTCGATGCGCACCGAAAATTGGTTGGGATCGTAGGTGGGATGGGAAACCATGGCCAGGATCTGGCCGTTGCGCGGGTCCATGGCCACAATGGCGCCCTCGCGGTCTCCAAGAGCCAGTTCGGCGGCGCGCTGCAGGTCGAGGTCGATGGTGAGCCGGAGATTGTGGCCGGGGATGGCGTGCTGGGTGCGCAGATAGCCCATCTCATGGCCGCGGCTGTCTACAATCACGTCGCGCGAACCGTCTTGGCCGCGCAGGATTTCGTCGTAGGATTCCTCCACTCCCGCTTTGCCCACTATGTCGCCGGGGCTATAAAAGGCATAGCGCGGGGTGTTGAGTTCGCTCTCGCTCACCTCGCCCACATAGCCAAGCAGGTTAGCAGCAAAGCCGTCCGGCGGATAGAGCCGCCGCTCCACGTCGACCGTCTCCAGTTCCGGCAGCTCGTTGCGATGGGCCGCGATGAACGCCTGTTCATCCGGGGTGATGTTCTGTTGGATGGGGATGGGCTCGTAAGCAGGCGTGGAGCGGTAGCGGCGCAGAATGTCGCGCAATTGAGCCACATCCATGTGCAAACCCTGCGCGATCATGGGCAGATCGGCTGCGACGCTTCCATTCTGCCCGCGCACCAGAAAGCAGGAAACCGAGGGGTAGTTGTCCACCAGCAGCCGCCCATAGCGATCAAAAATCTTGCCTCTGGGAGCCAGTATGGGAACCTTGCGGATGCGGTTCTCCTGCGCTAACTGGCGGAAGTTCTCCACGTTCAGAACCTGCAAGCGCCACAAGCCCGCCGCCAGGACCAGGATCATGGCAAGAATGGCCCACTGCACCACCGCCAGCTTGAAGGCGGAGAGCTTCTCCTCGCGATTGCCCTTGTTGATATACATCCGGCCGCGTTTCTTCTAGCATACTGCCACTGTCGTGAAGAACAAGTAGAGCGCCGATTTTAAGGTTTTCTGCGCGCCGGAATGAGACTGTAGCGCCAGCTTGCCCCTGCACAGGACGTTCTCCACGCGCTCTGCGTTCGCGCCCGCGGCGTCTCTTGCACGGGCCGCGCAATGTGGCGTCTTAATCTGTCAGTTGTAGACGGTCCAGCAAAGGAAACAGCACCAGGGCGGCGAGCGAGCTGCCGATGGCGACGAACACTTCAGTGAACCACTGCCACGGGTAATCCAGTCCCAACAGGACGCGATAGACAAAAATGCAGATCGCGCTCGAAAGCAGGGAGAGCAGAAAAGTGAGGATCATGCGGATGGCGTGGTTCTCCACATTGATGCGAATCCCCATCGATGCGGAGAGAAACCCGACCACGGACATGGCAATGCCGTTGACGCCGATGGCGTGATAGGAAAGAGCATCTTGAAAGAGACCCAGGGCCGCTCCGATCAGCGTGCCCTGGATGGGGCTGCGGCGGCCGAGGGCAAAGTAAATGGTGATCACCAGGGGCAGGTCGAACCATACATAAGGGCCAACCACGAGCGGTAGCCATGCCTGGAGCACCAGCGCGGCCAGGGGCGCCAGGACGTAGACCCACAGCGGATAGCGGCGAATCTCCAGGTCGCGGCGAAGCTCCGCGCCGAGCAAGGGCATGGTTATGGGTTCCTCCGCGGCGTGGTTCGCCGGTCAGGTTTTGCGGCCGCCGCGGCATGTGGACCGGCAGCGCCATTGCCAGCCGCGCCGGAGTTTTTCCGGCCGGTCAAAGTTGCGGCGGGGTTGCTTGGCTCCGGTTCGGCCTGCTGGCCGCCCTGACCCTCCACGGTGACAGGCGGAGAGAACAGGTCAGGGTGCAGGGGCTGCGGCGGTTGCGCCATGGGGAGCGGCGGCGCGCTGTCATTGATGGGCTGCTGGTCGGCCGGAACATTCGGCTCAATCAGGTTGGGCAGGTGCTCAGCCGTGATCTGCGCGGCCTTCTGCTGCGCCTCGATGGCCGCCGCCTGCGCGCCGTCGAGAGCCTTGCTGGTGGCCATATCCTGCTGCGCCTGCTCGGGAAAGCGCGGCTGCATGGAGGTAATGACCAGCACCTCGTCGAGGCGGTCAAGATGCGCGGCGGGCTTGACCATGACGTCGATAAAGCCGTCGCGGTCGGGATCGCGAACCACTTTCCGAACCACCCCGATGGGCAGGCCGCGCGGGAAGACCATGTCGCCGCCCGCGGTCAGCACCTTCTCGCCGGGTTTGATGCGTTCGTCGGCCAGAATGCCCACCACCTCCAACTGGCCTTGGGCGTTGCCGCGCAGAATGCCCCGAATCCGCGTTGTCTCCAGAATCGCTCCCGCGCCGCTCGCCGGGTCGTCAATCTCCAGCACCTGCGCGCTGTGCGGATACACCTCGCGCACCTTGCCCACGATGCCCTGCGCCGTAACTACCGCCATATCCCGCGCAACGCCGTCCACCGAGCCTTTGTCGATGTAAAAAACATGCGACTGCCCGCTGCCGCTGGAACCATAAACCTGAGCGGCGATGGTTTTATAGATGTACTGCTCCTGGAAGCCGAGCAGAGCCTCCAGGCGCTCTCCCTGCTGCGCGTCTGCGAGCAATTCCGCCTGCTCCAAGCGCAGCCGGGCGACGGTTTTTGCGAGATTCTGGTTTTGCTGCCGCACGGAGCGCATATCCAGGTAGTTTTGCCAAAAGGCGATGGCGTCCATTTTCGTGGCGTGAATCGCTTCCTCCGGCGGGGAAACGACCGCATCGGCCCACAGCCGGATCAGGCGCACCCCGGACTGGTCGCGCGGGTTGAGGCTGTTGACGCCGTTGTCTGTGCGGCGCACCTGCACGGCCAAGCCCACGATCTGCGCCACCAGGACCGCCAGCAGCACCACCAGGTTCCGATAGCGAGTGAAGAATGATTCCATAACAGCCAGGTTTCAGGGGGCAGGGGTCAATCACCGAATGCGCTACGGCCGATCCGCCGCGTCTTTCTGATCTCTGACCCCTGATCCATGATCCCTGTTTAGTCGATCTTGATCTTGCGCAGCAGCCGGAAGTCGGAGAGCATCTTGCCGGTGCCCAGCACCACCGAAGCCAGCGGATCGTCGGCAACGGAAACGGGTAAGCCGGTCTCCTCGCGGATACGCTTGTCGAGGTTCCTGATGAGCGCGCCGCCGCCGGTGAGCACGATGCCGCGGTCGCTGATGTCGGCGCTCAGCTCCGGCGGCGTCCGCTCCAGCGCCACGCGGATGGCGTTCATGATGACGGCAATGCACTCGCCCAGCGACTCGCGAATCTCGCTGTCATCGATGGTGATGGTCTTGGGCACGCCTTCGATCAGGTTGCGCCCCTTGATCTCCATGGTGATCGGCTTGTCCAGCGGATAGGCCGAGCCGATCCCGATCTTGATCTGCTCCGCCGTGCGCTCGCCGATCAGCAGATTGTATTTGCGCTTCAAATAATTCGTGATGGCCTCGTCCATCTGGTTGCCGGCCATGCGCACGGAACGCGAATAAACAATGCCCGAGAGCGAGATGACGGCAATGTCGGTGGTCCCTCCGCCGATGTCGACGACCATGTTGCCGGAAGGCTCGGTGATGGGCAGGCCGGCGCCGATGGCCGCGACCATGGCCTGCTCCACCAGATAAACTTCGCTGGCCTTGGCCCGGTAGGCGGAGTCTTCCACGGCGCGCTTCTCCACCTGCGTAATCTCTGAAGGCACGCCAATCACAATGCGCGGGTGTACCAGCATCTTGCGGTTGTGCGCCTTCTGGATGAAGTAGTTCAGCATCTTCTCTGTGACTTTGAAATCGGCGATCACGCCGTCCTTCATGGGCTTGATGGCTACGATGTTGCCGGGCGTCCGGCCCAGCATCTCCTTAGCCTCTTTGCCCACCGCTTCCACCTCGCCGGTGTTCTTGTTGATGGCCACAATGGAGGGCTCATTGACAACGATCCCCTTGCCGGCAGCGTAGACCAATGTGTTGGCGGTGCCGAGATCGATAGCCAGGTCGGAAGAAAACATGCTAAAGAGCGAGCGCAGGCTGTGCGATCGCGAGGAACGCGAATGATAACCGTTCAGGGACATGGAAAACCGGATTTACCTCAACGCCTATTGTAAGGCTATTGGGCCAAAGCCGCATGGCCGGCTGAAGAAGGTTCGCTAAGAAGCGCCCGCGGGGCATACAACGCGGCAAACTCAGGACCTTACCGGCCAGGAGGGGTGAGCGCCGTGCGCCGCTGCGAGGTATGTGGATTACTCGGATAAGTTGCAGCGCGCGCAGATTGATCATGCGGAGCAGTGTCCTCCGCTTCAATTGAGCTATCGCTTCTTGGCCGGCTTATGAGCAGGTTTTTGCGCCGCCTTCGCGGAGGGACTGGAAGGTTTTGACCGCGCCGGCGCCTTGCCCGGCTTGGCGCGCGCGGCGGGCGCCGGCTTTCTCTTTGCATCTGCAGATTTGACCGGCGCAGCTTTTGCCGTCTTCCTGGACGCGGCTTTGACGGCAACCTTGGCAGGCGCTTCGGGCGGATGCTTGGCTTGCGCGGCCTTGGCAGCCGCAGGCCGCTTGACGGCGGATGCGCCTGCTTTCTTCCCTTGAGCCGGAGACGGTAGAGGCGCGGCTTTCGTTGATGGTAGAGGCACGGCCTTCTTTTTTGTGGCGGCAGGCGCTTTGGCCGCGGTCGCGCCCGGCTTGGCGGCAGCCTCCTCCGTTGGCGCCTTGGCCGCGGTCGCGCCCGGCTCGGCGGCAGCCTCCTCCATTGGCGCTCTGGCCGGCGCGGACTTGGGCAGGGATGCCGGCGGGGCCTTTGTTGCCTCGGCGGGCTTCTCAGCACTTGGCAAGGCAGCCGGGGTTCCGGCTTTGTCCGGAGCGGGGATCCGAACCTTGCGGGCGGGCGGATTTTCAACAGCCGGAACCGGAGCCGGAGCCGGCTCAGCTTCTACTACCTCCAGTTCATCCTCCGCAGATTCGGTCTCCTCACCGATCTCTCCATCCAGAGCGGCTGTGGGAACGCTCAGACCCAAAGCGACCTCTTCATCACCGCCCATAGCTTCCAGGTCATCCTCCGCCACCAGGCCCTCTTCGGGCTCTTCCTCCTCGTCAAACGATTCTTCCTTAAGCTTGGCCCCGGCGCTGCGCTTGGCGCGGGTTCTCCGTATCGTCGCTTGCGGCGGCGGAGCAGGCGGCGAATAGGGCTCCAAAAAGGCGCGCATCTCCTCCGGCGTTGTCAGGCGGCCATCGATCAACGCCAGGAAGACCGCATGGACGACTTCGCTGTAGGCCGGCAGTTCGGGCGTAATGCGCATCTCCTGCATCAACCCGTACGGTATGCGCTGGCGCGCATCAGGCCAAACTTTGAGAAAGAGGTTGAAGCGTTCGAGAACGGTCTGCGCTTTGCTCGTAAATCCAAGCCAGAGCACGGCCTCGGGGTCATAGGTCGTGAAGAGCTTGTAGCTGGCCGAGGGGGCGGCATTCTGCTTGGCCAGCAAAACCTTTTGAAAGCCTGCCGCCAGCGCATCCAGGCTGTCCCACTCCGCGACAAACCCTGGCCGCAGCATCAATTTCTTCAGCGCTTTCAGCTCCTTCGGCGCCAGCGTGGCCGTGAGCAACTGCATCTGCGCCGCGGACATATCGGCATGGACGCCCTGCATGAGCAGCTCGTAGCCAAGCTCGTGCAGGGCGCGCAACTTTTCCTCGTCTGCCTTGGCGGAGGTCCAGGCCGGGAAGAGCACTTTCATCCAGCCCTCGGCTTCCAGCGCGCGCAGCACCTTCAGCCCGTCCTCCTCATGGCCGATCTGTTCCAGTTCCCGGCTGCGGGCATGGGAGGAGATGGATTCGATCACGCCCTCGCTCTGGGCATTTTCGTAGCGGGTCATGGATTTCGGATCGAGATCCCATCCCAGGCGGGCGCGGTAGCGCGTGGCGCGGATGAGCAGCGAGGGATCCTCCAGAAATCCATAATTGGAAACCAGGCGCAAGGTGCGGAACTCAATATCGGCCGCGCCGTTCAGAGGGTCCATGAGCAATCCGAACGAACCTTCGTTCAGCGAAATAGCCATGGCGTTCACGGTAAAGTCGCGGCGGCGCAGGTCTTCCTGGATTGAGGCGGGATGAAAAACAGGCTTTCCCGGCTTGGGGTATTCCACCCGGTGGGTACTGACGACGTCCACGCGCACGGTTCCGGGAAAGCACAGGTAAAGGCTGCGCGAAGCCTCGTCCTCACCCCAAACCTTTCCGCCCAGTTCCTCGATGGGCTTTTTCAGTTTCAGCGCGTTTCCATGCACGGCAATTTCGAGGTCGCGGACGGCGTGGCCGCTGGTCAAGTCACGCACCGCATCGCCGGTCAGAAACAACAACATCCCCGCGTTACGGGCGGCTTCGCGCAATTGCAACAGTGCGTTCCGCTGGTCGGCCGACAGGCGGTTTTCCAGGAGATAGATGTAATCGGGCATTCGCTTCCCTGCTTCCACCGTCTGATGCCGCTGCCAAATGCCTGATTGTGTTACCTTTATAGAGAGCGGCAAAACCGGCAAACCAGTACATTAACACAACTCGCGCCGGTTTGCCAGAGCGGTCCTACAAGTAGTTGTACGCCATTGGCATCAGGAAGCGGGGAACGTTGTTTCCTCCGGGTTACAAAGGATTGCCGCTGCTTGAAAATGCACCGGAACGATCCCTTCTCACTCGGCTGGTGCTGGCCTGCCAGTGACATCCGTCACCATCGCCGCGAACACCGGCTGCTAGGCTCTTGATTAGGCACTTGATTAGAAGCTGATGTCGTGTGCGCCTGCGCCGCCATCAAAGACGGGAACAGCTAAACCGCGCGGCGAGGGCTGCCTATCTCGATAACCGCAGCCGATGTAGACGCTTGGGCGGTGCTGGCTTGGCTCATTCATTCAGATTTAACTCCGAAAGGCGCTTTTTATGCCGTCTCTGTCCGTACTGGTTTTGAATAGCGGTTCCTCTTCCATCAAATTTTCAGTGTATGAAGCCGGCAATGGCGCGCGCACCAGGCTCTTCGAGGGCGCGGTGGACGGGATCGGCACCGAACTGGGCGAGTTCTGGATCAAGGACGCGGAAGGAAAGAAGCTGGTGGATGAGAGTCCGTCGCTGCCTACCCGCGCGGTGGCCTTCAAGCTGGTGGTCGACGCGCTCCACTCGGGCGAGTTCCCGGCCCCGGCGGCCATCGGGCATCGCATGGTGTGCGGCGGCCCTACAGTGCTGGAAAACCAGCGCATTACGCCCGAATTGATTGACGAGATGGAGCGCTACACGGCCTTCGCGCCGCTGCACACGCCCATTGCCGTCTACATCATGCGTGAGGCGCTGCGGTTATTTTCCGGCGTGCCTAACTTCGTCTGCCTCGATTCCTACTTCCATCGCACCATGCCGGAGGTGGTCACTCACATGCCCATCCCTGAAGAGTATGCCGCGATGGGTGTGCGGCGGTTCGGCGCGCACGGCATTTCTTACGAATCGATTGTCTACCAGTTGCAGCCCAACGTCCCGGCCAAGCTCATCGTGGCCCATCTGGGCAACGGCGCGTCCATCTCCGCCATCCGCAATGGCCGCTGCCTCGATACATCCATGGGCCTCACGCCCACCGGCGGCATCATCAGCGGCACGCGCACCGGCGACATCGATCCCGGCGTGCTGCTGTTTATCCTGCGCAAAATTGCCGAAAAGACCCAAAGCGCAGCGGCCGCCGCCGATCAATTGGAAGTGGTCGCCAGCAAGAAATCCGGACTACTGGGCGTAAGCGATCTCTCCAACGACATGCGCGAGCTGCGAGAGGCCATCGAGGCCGGCAACGCCAAGGCGCGGCTGGCGGTGGACAAGTTCTGCTGGACCATCGCGCGCTGGATCGGCAGCTTCGTCGCCGAACTCAACGGCCTGGATATGCTGGTCTTCACCGGCGGCATCGGCGAAAACGACATTGCCTCGCGCGCCGAGATCTGCGCCGGCTTGGGCGCTTTGGGCATCGTGCTCGATGCGGCCCGCAACCACGTCCGCGGCGCAGCCGTGATCTCCGCTGAAAACTCGCCGGTTACGGTGCGCGTCATTCCGCCCCTCGAAGATTTGATCATTGTGAATCACGTGGTGCGGCTGCTGGGCGAGTAGGGCGGGCCGAAGATTGGCCCGCTCCTGTGT
>JABEBX010016895.1_pt1 | contig 10226 bp, 7 predicted proteins | sample 7245971 | NCBI WGS metagenome assembly JABEBX01 (sample SAMN14506365, study PRJNA622280) | hot springs metagenome | biome: hot spring [ENVO:00000051]|acidic hot spring [ENVO:00002120]; feature: spring [ENVO:00000027]|sediment [ENVO:00002007]; material: sediment environment [ENVO:01001048]...
TGGCGTTTTCATTGGGGGAAAACGCCCATGGAAGTCTAGGCGTCGGGTACACCTGCACTGAAAATGCTCTACGGGACCAGGGTAAGGGTGTGGACGGCGTAGGGGTGGTTGAGCGGCAGGGGCAGGGTGGTGCCCTTCAGCCAGGGTCGGAACTGGTCGAGGAACCAGTGGCTGGCGGGGTTGCCGGATTCGCCGGTAGTGATGTTGGCGTAGGTGGCGTCGGGGTTGGAGAGATCGGCGGTGAAGCGCTCGCTGGGGCCAAAGTGGGGGCCGGCGGCTTTGATGGTGGTGACGTCGCCGCTGTTGGGATGGTTGCCGGTGCCGGTGGCTACGCCCAGAAGCATGCTGATGGGGGAGTGGCTGCCGAAGATGGGGTGGGCAATGTCGATGGGGTGGCTGGGGCCGTAGGTGAGGGTGGAGAGGTTGCGGGGCGCGCGCAGGGAGCGCAGAGTGAGTTCGACCGAGCTGGCAAGCAGGTCATTCCAGTTGGAGAACGAGGGTGGAAGCCAGCGGTCCGGGGTGTTCAGGAGGATCTGTGCGAGGGCGGTGCGGGTCTCGCCCCAGTGGTAGAGGGCGAGGATGCGGTCGAGATCCTGCGCGGACGGCGAGAGTGTATGAGCGTTGCCGGGATGGTCATGGGCAAGGATCTGGGGGGTGAGCAGCATGCGCCAGAGTTGCTGCTCGGCGGCGGTGACGATCTCCGCCGCGGGGGAGTGGATGGTGATCTCGCCGTTCCAACTGCGGAGGATATTAGCGGCTTGAGAGAGGCGCGCATCCTTGCGGGTGATTGCCGAGTGATCGAGGGCGTAGGCCAGGCGCTGGGCGACGAAGAGATCGAACTCGGAGTGGATGTCGTCCTGGATGCGGAGCATGTCGGCGGGGGTGAGGGGGCGGTTGCCGGCGATGTCGGCGTCGAGGAGGTGGTAGATGCGCTCGACGCGATAGGGGTCGATCCAGTTGAGACTGATGGCGTAGGGGTAGCCGGGGGGCGTGATGCGGGCGTTGGCGGTGGCGATGACACCGGAGGCAGGATCCACGATGGAGGGGAGCTGGTCGTAGGGGATGTAGCCGGACCAGGCATAGGAAGCATCGAGCGCGTCGACCGGGACGGGGGATAGAGGCGAGCCGATGGTGTAGCCGGGGCTAGACCGGCTAAGGCCTTGTGCTGCTTGGGAGGGTGGCTCCGTGTTCACTGCTGGAGGCGCTCCCAGGTTGCCGTCGTTCGCCTGGCGTTCGCCGCTGGCGGTCTGGCTGGGGGTCTGGGCGTTGAGAGTGTGCATGACGGCGGGTCCACGGATGGGGATGCAGCCGAGGAGGTGATAGCCGATGTGGTGAGCGTCGGCGTAGACAAGGTTCTGGGAGACGATGGTGAAGTGGGCGAAGGCGGCGACGAGGGAGGCGGCGTCGGCGGCGGAGTCGATGGCCAGCAGAGGCACCGTGACGGTCGAGGGGTCGTAATCGGTCCAGGCGAGGGCGAGCGCGCGCTGCTCGGAAGGCAGGTGCGGACTCAGAAGCGGGGTGATGATGGGCGTCTGGATGGTGGTGGAGCCGATATTGGTATCGACGCTGAGGACGTCGAGGGTGATGTTCCGTCCGCCGCGGACACGAATGAGCTCGCGGTGGTGGGTGACGGGGGCCCAGGTGTGGTCGGGGCGCTCGTATTCGGTGCTGGATCCCGCCTTGCGGAGATGCTCGATGAGGACATCCTGAACGTCGGCGCCGGAGTTGGTGAATCCCCATGCGACGTAGGGGTTGCGTCCGACGAGGACGAAGGGAACTCCGGGGAGGGTGAAGCCTTCGACGTTGAGGGGAGTTGGGCCGTCTACGTGGAGCGCGGCTTCATACCAGATGTCCGGGGCAGTGAGGCCGAGGTGCATGTCATTGGAGAGAAGGGGAGCTCCGCTGGCGGTGTGGTCGCCGGCAACGACCCAGTTGTTGGAGCCGGCGCGGCAGCCGTCGCACTGGAGCCCCGTGAGATCCGCGGAGATTCGGCGGAGATCCTGCGCGGACGGTTCAGGTTCCCGAACGGAGGTCTGCGTACTGTCCAGAGGGATCTGAAGGACGGGAGGACCGTAGGACCTGGACAGGTCGGGGGTGTCCACTGTGGGCGGGTGGTCGCGCCAGGAGCCGACGGGGTAGAGGTCCTGGATCAGGTCGGGGGGAAGGTGAGCCGAGAAGGCTTCGCGGTAGAGCTTGGTGGGAAAGTAGGTAGAGAGTTCCTCGGCCATGCCGAGGGCGACAAGGATGGAGTCGCGCGGCTGCCAGAGAGCGGGGCTGTAGTGGAGGATGTGGAACTCAACAGGGAGGGTATTGGGGCCGTTGGAGCCGTTGTGGGTGGTGATAAACGCGTTGACGCCGCGGGCATAGGCCTGGAGCTGGTGGAGTTGGTCGGGGGGCAGCGCGGCGGCGGCTCGGTCAGCGGCGGCGCGGAGCTGGAGGATGCGCTGTTCGCGGTCGTGATCGAGGAGCGAGTGGCCGAGGATCTCGGCGAGCGTTCCGGCGGCGTGGCGGCGGAGCAGGTCCATCTGAAAGAGACGGTCGGAGGCGGTGATGTAGCCCTGGGCGAAGAGCAGGTCGTCGAGGTTGGAGGCGTGAATGGAGGGAACGTTCTGCCGGTTGCGGGTGACGGTGACGGGCGCGGAGAGACCGGGCACGGCGACGCGGCCGTCGAGCAACCCTTCCTGGGCGAGCAGGTTGGCGCGGAGGTCGTGGCGGAGAACGGCGCCGGCGAGGATCAGTGCGATGGCGAGAGAGGCAACGAGGGCGCCAAGGACGAGGAGAATGTTGGTCCAGCGCGGACGGCGAGGGGCTTCGCGCGGCGCGCGTGGGATCTCCTGCGCGGAAGGAATCTGCGCGGACGGTGAAGAGTCCGCAGTGGTTGGAGCACCTTGGGCGCGGCGGTGGATAGAGCAATTTTCCTGTAGGTATAGTGCGACGCCTCGGTGCCCATGGGCGTTTTTCCCAAAGAAAACGCCACCGCACGCCCACTCTGGGATACCCATCAACAGGAAAATTGCTCTAAGGGTGGGTTCGTCGTCGGGCTGGGGGTCGGGAGGGGGGAAGCTCATGCCTGAGAAGATTTTAAGCGATCGGGAGGTGGGCGGAGTCCGCTTCGGCGCCTCGCCCTGAAGATCGGCTCAAGGTTAGACGTCGGTCTCCAGCGGTGGTTGCTGTGAGCGGCGGGTGAAGAAGAGAACGACGATAGGGAGAAGCAAGACGGGCATACAGAAGATGCTGCCTTCCGGGCCGACGCTGCCGCCGGAGAGCAGCGGCTTGCCCACGGCGTGGGTGGCGAAGAGACGGCCCTGCATGAGGCCGCCGGAGTCGGGCACGCCGTAGAGGAAGGACTGGCCCCAGTCCCAGGCCATGTGGAAGCCGATGCCCCACCAAAGTGAGCCGGTGCGCCACAGAGCAATCACGAAGACCATGCCGGCGACAAAGACCATGAGGAGGCCCTGATGGTCTTCGCCATGGTTGTGCGTGTGGGCCAGGAAGAAAAGCGCGGAGGTGATGACGGCCGCGATCCAGAAGCCGATGGTGCGGGCGTGCCTGGGGGAGAAGAGGTTGCCGATGCTGACCAGGCCGCGCGTGAGCGTGAACTGGAGGTAACCGCGCATGGTGTACTCCTCGGTAAGGCCGACGAGGAGGAAGGCGAAGAGCTGCAGGAGGCCCCAGTAGAGGATGCCGCCGCCATGGTCGAGACGGGAGTCGAATACCAGCAGATGAAGCGAGTGAAGGAGGAAGATGAGCAGAGAGATGGCGAGGATGCCCCAGAAGGCTCCAATGAAACAGCGGTTGACGGGGTGCTCGCCACCCAAACCGAAGACGGCGAAGCGGCGGTGTTCGAGGATGCCCATCACCCAGCTTGCCAGCAGGAGGATGAGGAACAGGATGCCTTCGCCGAAGATCATGGCGGACATGGGCTCAGGTTGGTGGGCTTTGGCGGAGGCGCCACTGAGTTCTTTGCGGCTCGCCGGCTTGCCGGTCTTTGCGGCGGCCGCGGCGGCGGCTGTAGCGGCGTGGTGGTGCTGATGGACCTCATGCACGATCGCGAAGAGTCCGCCTCCCATGATGCCGAGAAGCGCGAAGTAGATCAGAAGGCTCCAGATGGCGCGGAGGCCGAAGATTCCATAGAAGAAATGCCGGCGATACTCCTGCGCGGAGACCTGCGCGGACGGCGGGAGTTGGACAGTCTCTGGCGCCAGGGGGTCTTCGGAGGGGGGCTGGGAAGGCGTGAAATCCATACGGCGCTGGTCCTCATGAGATGTGGATTGCGGTGCTGCAAGAGATGCACACGATCATACGCGTGCGTGGCGGCGATAGTTTCCTGAAGATTCGATATTCTGGTTGGACGCCAGTAGTTTGGCGAGAGAGAGGTGCACGTGAACTGCCGAGTCTTTTATCACGATAAATGTTTTGATGGCGCCTGCTCCGCCGCGATGTTTACACGGTTTCACCGCGAGTGCGTTGCGGCGGTGGACGGGGTGGAGCGGCACTACCGGTATCAGGGTCTGGTGCACCGCGCAGAGTCGCTCTATGAGGAGAGCTGGTTCGATCCTCGGGGAGAGAATGCGATCGTCGACTTCAAGTACTCGGTTTCGCCGCGGGTGACCTGGTGGTTCGATCATCATCTGTCGGCGTTCATGACCGTGAAGGACGAGGAGACGTTCCGGCGCGGGCAGACGGATGGTTCGCAGCGGATGCGGCACTTCTTCGATCCGACGTACACCAGTTGCACAAGCTTCATTGCGCATGTGGCGCAGACGAAGTTCGGCATGGATGTTCAGCCGCTTGCGGAGCTGATCCATTGGGCGGACATCGTGGATGGAGCGAAGTATGAGAGCGCGAAGGCGGCCGTGGAGATGGCCGAGCCGGCGATGAAGCTGACGCTGGTGATCGAGAGCGCGCCGGATGAGGGTGGAGAATCGATCTCTAAGCAGTTCATTCCGCTGTTGACGGAGATGCCGCTCGATCGAGTGCTGGAGCAGCCGTTTGTGCAGCAGGTGCTGGGACCTCTGATGGAGAGGCACTGGGCGGCGCTGGAGTTGATCCGCGCGCGCGCGGTGTGCGCGGACGGCGTGATCCGGTTTGACATTACCGATCAGCCGACGGAGGGGTACAACAAGTTCATCCCCTACTACCTGTTTCCGGAGGGCACGTATAACGTCGGGCTATCGAAGTCGAGCTTCCGGACCAAGGTGAGTGTGGGAACCAATCCGTGGACACAGAAGAGCGCGAGTGAGCTGGCAAATATTGCGGCGATCTGCGAGCGGTATGGCGGCGGAGGGCACGCGCGGGTGGGGGCGATCAGCTTCCCGTTGGATCGGGAGGCTGAGGCGCGGGCCGCGGCGAAGGTGATTGCCGAAGAGTTGGCGCGACGCTAGGATCCTGCGCGTGGGGTTCAGCCGGAGGTTGCAGTCCCCCACCCATCCGTAAACCGGGGTGGAAGGAACGCGTATGGATGGGCCACCAGGCGTCCTGCGGCCCACATCTCAGAATCGAGATTTTGAGCGCCCGCACCTGCTTCCTTAGGACTGCATCAGCAGTTCTTTTAGAGGCTGTTTAAGATTTTGCGGAGGGGCTTTTGCCTTGAAAGGGCGCGGCTTTAGCCGCGCCGCGGGAGCAGACAAGGCAGTTGCGGCTTCAGCCGCTGATGGAATGCCCTGAGCTGAACGGACGTTCCATCAGAGGTTAGAGAGGTTGCGGAAAAAGGCCTCGCTTGGGGTCGAAATCCACCCAGCCGCATTCCCTCAGGGGCTAAAGCCCACCGATTCTATTGCCTTTATGTACGGGCTAAAGCCCGTACCCTTCAAGCCAAGGCCGCGCCCTTTCAAGGTAAAAGCCCCTCTAAGCGAAATCTTAAACAGGTTCGTTTAGTGCAGGTGGAGCTTGGTGATGTCGTTGAAGAGGACGAAGAAGGTGAACAGGATGATGCAGACGAAGGCCACCTGGTAGATGACCTCCTTGAACTGCTGGTTGACGTCGCGGCGCATGATGCTTTCAACCAGGAGAAAGAAGATCATGCCTCCGTCGAGGAGTGGGAAGGGCATCAGATTGAAGATGCCGAGTTGGAGCGAGATTTCGCTGACGAGGTTGAGCAGCGGCCAGACGCCCATCTGAGTGGCGATATCGATCTGCTGGGCGATGCCGACGGGGCCGCTCATCTGCTTGATGGAGACATGGCGAGTGAAGAGGCCTTTGACGATGCGGAGAACCAGCTTCGAGCTCTCGCGATTTTCTTTGAGGGACTCCGCAATGGCCTTGCCCATGGGCAGGCGTTCGATATCGGCCGGTGGCGGACGGTAGGTGAAGCCGAGGCGGTACACGTCACCGACGCCGGGGGTCTCCATCTTCTCCGGGGTGGCGATCAACGTCATGGGATGGCCGTGGCGCAGGATGCCGAGGGTACTGGTCGCGCCCTTGTTGTCCTTGAGGTAGGCGAGCAGGGCGTAGACGGAGTGGGGATGGAGGTTGTTGATGGAGACGAACTGGTCGCCGGGCTGGAGGCCAGCGCGCGAGGCGGGCGAGTCTGCCGCGACGCTAAGGACTTTGATGGGGCCTGTATCCATGCGGGGGATCAGACCCATGTCCATCAGATCATCGGCTCCAAACTCGTCGTTTGCGGGAACCGAGATGGTGAGTCTGCCGGTGATGACCTGGCCGTTGTGGGTGTAGGCGATGGGGAGGGGACGGTTCAGATTGAGGGCCGACTCGTCGAAGATCTGATCCCAGGTGGGATGGGTTACGCGGTTGAAGCGGATGATGGTGTCGCCGGCGGTCATACCGTCGCTGGCGGCGGCGGTTCCAAGGGGAACATAGTCGAGGGTGGCGGGGCCGTGGAGGTACTGATCGACCTCGTGATGGTAGTGGGCGATGAGGAAGAGCAGGAAGAAGGCCAGCAGAAAGTTGAAGGCTGGACCTGCGAGGGCGATGAGGACGCGCTGCCAGCGGGGCTTGGCGGTAAGGTCGCCGGGCGAGGGGTGGGCTGAGCCGGAAGGTAGCCCATCGGCAATCGCAGGCGCGCCGGAGGTTGGAACGCCGTCTCCGCCGAGCTCACCGGCAAACTTCACGTAGCCGCCGAGGGGAAGGATGGAGATGCGGTAGTCGGTTTCCCCATAGCGGAAACCGAAGACGCGGGTTCCGAAGCCGACGGAGAAGGTTTCGACGGTGACGCCGCAGAGCTTGCCGACGATAAAGTGGCCCAACTCGTGGATGAGCACCAGGATGCCGAGGACGATCGTGAATTCAAGGATGACGAAGAAGATATGCATGAGTGTGGGGCGAGAGAGCGGAAAGACGATCGGCGAATGGGAGCAAGGAATCCTTCACCAAGGAGTTCTGGAACTTAGGATGACAACACGTGAGATCCGGTTGCGATCTCGGCGGCCTGCTCACGGGCGAGGAGGTCGGCGGCCAGGACCTCGGGGATGGACGAGGGAGAGCCGGCGGAGGTTAGCGCCAGCACTTGTTCGATGGTACGCGGAATGCCGTTAAAGGAGAGTTGACCGCGGAGGAAGGCGGCGACGGCAACCTCGTCGGCGGCGTTGAGGGCGATGCAGTGGTTTTGGCTCGACTGCGCGGCCTCGTAGGCCAGGCGAAGGCAGGGGAAACGGACCAGATCGGGGGGCTGGAAGTCGAGTTGGGAGAGGGCTGCCATATTGAAGGTAAGGCCGTCCTCTTCTTTGGAGGCAACCCGCCCGGGCCAGGAGAGAGCGTAAAGGATGGGCAGGCGCATGTCGGTGACGGAGATCTGCGCCAGAATGCTGCCATCAATGTACTCGACCAAAGAATGGATGGTCGATTGGGGGTGTACCGTCACCTTGACCTGCGTGGGGGGAAGGTTGAAGAGGCGGCAGGCTTCGATGATCTCGAGGCCCTTGTTGAGCATGGTGGCGGAGTCGATGGTGATGCGCTGGCCCATGACCCATGTGGGGTGTTTGAGGGCCTGGGCGGGGGTGATGTGTTCGAAGGCGTCGAGGGGGGTATTGCGAAAAGGACCGCCCGAAGCCGTGAGCCAGATCTGCTTGACCTCGGCGGCAGAGCCGGCACGGAGGCACTGGTGGATCGCGTTGTGCTCGGAGTCGATGGGGAGGAGGTGGACGTTGTGCTCCCTGGCCGCCGCAAGAATCAGGTCGCCCGCCGCGACCATGCACTCCTTATTGGCGAGGCCGACGGTTTTACCGGAGAGAACAGCCGCGTAGGTGGCTTCGAGCCCGGCGACGCCCACGATGGCGGAGACGACGAATTCAACGGCGGGGAGGGTGGCGACGCGAACCGTCCCCGCAGTGCCGTGGACGACTTCGATGCCGGTGATGCCGGCGGCGCCGAGGCGCGCGGAGAGTTTGGCGGCGAGGGGTTCGGTGGCCAGGGAGACGACCCGCGGATGCCAGCGCCGGCACTGCTCAAAAGCAACGTCGAGGTTGGAGCCCGCGGCGAACGCGATGGGATGAAAGCGGTCGGGGTGGGATGCGCAGATGGCTAAAGTGCTCTGGCCGATGGAGCCGGTCGAGCCCAGAACGGCAATGTTCTTCACACGGACTATTTTACTTGGTTGGAAGAGAGGTAGATAGGGGATATCTTCGCCATCCCTGGAAGCCATCTCCCGGATAACGCGCGTGATCGCCGTAGACGTTCCGTATTCTGGAGCGTGGCGAGGCGACGGAAGGCGGTTCACCCTGGCTTCGGATGCGGAGCGCATGGTTGATCTCTGCCAAGGTGCTACGTATGCTAGGTGGCGGGTTGAATGATATAGGGGCGGAAAGGTAGGAAGAGGCTTTTATGGAAAAGATAAAAGTGATTCATGCAAAAACGAGGGAGGATCTGGAGTCCCTTCGCCAACTCGATAAAGAGGGGAAGCTGATGAACGGAGCTATCAATCCAACCCCAGAACAGATAAAGGCTGATGAAGAGCAGGAAAAAGCCGTCGAGATGAAACCGGAACCAGCCGTTGAATATGAAGGTGAAATATCAGACCGGACGGAACACGTCCCGATGCTATCGAACGACTACGCCAATGCTGTTGCTGATGAAGCAGCTCGAAGACAGGCGGAAAAGTTAGGGTTTACGCCGGAACAGATGAAATATGTTGGCGGATCTTCTACCCTGCCACCAAGAAAATAAGTATGTTCCCCGCGCACGCGGGGATGAACCGCGTTGCAACCGCGAGAGGGTAGCGCGGTTGCGTTTTCTTTGGGGAAAACGCCCATGGACGTCGAGGCGGCGCACGATACTTACAGGGAAATTGCTCTAGCCCCCGAGGGATGGTTCTCCCACCATCCATGCGTCTGCCACGGGCTGCCAGGAGCAGCCTTGCGCTATGCGGAGTGGAATCCGGTCCGCGCGGGATTCGTGGTGAAGGATCTGTCGACCGTGTCTTTGCTCGGGCGCTGTCAGAGATGCCGCGGCGTTGAAGAGGCCATCAACGCCAGCGGCATCGGAATCGTCCGTGCGGTGGGCTACTGGTTATACCGCTTCTTGTAGTACTCGATCTGTTGCTGAATCTGTTCCTTGGTCAGTCCCTTCATCCACAGGTTGTCGGGCGAGTTCATGACGTCTTTGGTGACGCCGGGCATCAGTTTCTCGGCGTCGGGGATGAAGTGCATGTAGAAGTCTTGAGACACCGCGTAAAAGCCGTGCCATTGGGTATAGTCCGGTCCCATCATGGCCGTTCCCATACGGGCGCTCCGGCCTTCATGGTGCCATAGTTCGAAGTAGTCCCACTTGATCTGGGCATCGAACGGCGTGGGGGTGATCTTGTGCGCGTCGGAGAGCTTCTTCATGATCGCTGTGGTCGGCTCGCCATACTTGGTGTTGTAGAAATTCACCGTGTCGTCATACTGCTTGTAGAAGTTGTTGACCAGTCCGGAAGCATGGCAGTTGAGGCAGACTTCCTGCATCGAGGCGCGATTCTCCTGCCAGTGGGGCTCACGAATGCTGATGGCGGGCCGCAAGGTCCAGCTCAAACGCGTGCCCGTATCATGCGTCGGCGCCGGATGGTCCGGTGTTCCACCCATGTGGCAGGTCACGCACGTCGGTGCGGCGCTGTAATCCTTGCCTACGATCCAAGACTTGGAGTTCAGATTCATCTTGGCGACATTGGCGTTGTAGATAACGCCGTGCATGGATTCGTTATAGATCTCGATCTGCGGATGGTCTGGTCCCAGGTGGCATTTGCCGCAGGTCTCCGGTTGCCGGGCCTGCGCCACGCTGAAAGCGTGCCGCCCATG
>JABEBX010020268.1_pt1 | contig 10225 bp, 7 predicted proteins | sample 7245971 | NCBI WGS metagenome assembly JABEBX01 (sample SAMN14506365, study PRJNA622280) | hot springs metagenome | biome: hot spring [ENVO:00000051]|acidic hot spring [ENVO:00002120]; feature: spring [ENVO:00000027]|sediment [ENVO:00002007]; material: sediment environment [ENVO:01001048]...
GACCGGTCTTTGGTTTTACGAGATTGCCCGAGGCATAGACAAACGTCCCGTTCAACCCAGTCGCCAGCGAAAGTCCGTGGGCGCGGAGCGGACCTTCCCGCAAAATATAAACGACCCTCAGGTCATGCTGGCCCATTTGCAGGAAATGGCGAGTCAAGTTTCCGCCCGCCTGATAACCGTAGGACTGGCGGGGCGCACTATCAGCATCAAGGTGCGCTTTTCTGATTTTGAAACAATCACAAGAGCCTATACCCATGTGCAGGCTGTTTGGCGCAAAGAAGATCTTATTGCCTGTCTGCCAGATTTGTTGGACAAGGCACTTCCCGTTGAATCACAGCCATCTATCCGATTGCTGGGAGTATCCGTGAGTGGCATGCTCCGTCCAGAGGACTCTGACAAACATACTGGCCAGATGGATTTACTGGAAGATACCTTGGTGGAATCAGGCGACGTCAGGCGATAGTAGAAGATAACAGCCATTAGGCTGTGGTTTGGCATATTATTTCAATGGTGGGCGGCACAGGCTTGGCTGTGTCGAAGCCTGCTGATCAATGGGCGGAGTGTGGGGGCGGTCAGTCCGCTCGATATGTGCCCATGATTGGGAATGAAGCGCCGACAAAGAAGCTCTCAAACGTCAGGATGATACTTTATTGTTCGACACCCCTTCGACACCCCCGTTGGGGGCGCGTTTGGCGGGCAACTCAGCTTCCATTCGGTACGTGAGTGAGGAGGGTAGGTCCGCCTATCGGCCAAAGCGGTCGGTTTAGGGAGGCATCAATTCGCGCGATGCTCTTTGGTCCCTCAACTCAAGGACCTACGCTTGCGTGAAAAATTGAACCTGCCACCATATTTCTCTTGGTGCTTAGGCCCGATGTATGATAAGTCCGCAATCACGCCGCTGCAGTGCAGCTTATACCAAGGGGCATATGATGCGTGTCATTTTGTATGGGACGCCCTTTGTGTGGAATAATGCGTCCGCCATTGCTCGCCAAGCTCGTTCAGACATTCGCAAGGGCAACAGCTTTCATATTTGATGGGTGAGGCAGTGCAGATCTACTTCAAGGACGAGTATGAGGCGACGACATGAGTACTCAGCAAGAGCCTGACTCTGGCGGATCATGGAACCTCATTCCGCTTACCCCTGAGTACCTACCAAAGGAGCACGGCCATTACGCCACGGCCATCGAGGCTGCACTTGCAAACGATCAGATCCACAACATCGCGCTTTCCGGGAACTTTGGCGTCGGCAAGAGCAGCATCTTGCGGGAAATCGCTCGACGACAGAACCGGCGTGTTGTTGAGCTCTCGTTGTCGACGCTTGCACCGATCGAAGCATCCAAGCTCGATGAATCGGTACCTATCCAGGCGACAACGCCGACCAACCGGATCCAGCAGGAGATCGTCAAGCAATTGCTTTATCGTGAAGATCCCGGTAAGACGCCGGCATCCCGGTTTCGGCGGATCGAGCGCTTTCAATGGTGGCGGGAGATCTCGTCTTCGGCACTACTGGGTCTTGCCATCACAATCATCTTCCTCCTGAGCGGTTTGACAGCAAAGCTTGCCGAGACCCTCTCCTTCTTGGGAGATATAGGTGTCTGGAGACACCTTGTCATCTTGGGGATAGCTACGGGAATGGCGCTGTTGGTGCGCTGGCGGTTTTATGGAAAGCTCCACATCAAACAGCTCTCTGCGGGTTCTGCGACGGTCAGCCTTGACGAGTCATCGGTATCGTACTTCGATCAGTACCTCGACGAAATCGTCTACTTCTTTGAATTGTCAGGCCGCGACATTGTTATCTTCGAGGACATCGACCGCTTCAACGACTCACACATCTTCGAGACGCTGCGGGCGCTGAACACGCTGCTGAACGTGTCGCCCCAGATCAAAAAGCCGATCCGCTTCATCTACGCCATCAAGGACAGCATCTTTGATCGCATCGGCTTGGGAGCGGAAGGCCGCAAGCTTGAGCCTGACGTAATCTTGATGGATGATTCGGCACAAGCCGAGACCGTACGTGCCAACCGTACTAAATTCTTCGACATTATTATCCCTGTGGTTCCCTTCATCACGCACCGGAGCGCGCGCAATCTGGCGGTACAGCTACTTGACGGTATCGAGCACGAAGTAGCGCCGGAGCTACTTGACCTAGCGGCGCGGTATGTACCAGATATGCGGCTGCTCAAGAACGTTCGCAATGAGTTCATCGTCTTCCGCGACCGGATCTTCTCTGGTGACGGCAAGCAGCTCAATCTGAGTGAAACTGACCTATTCGCCATGATGCTCTACAAGAGCACGCACCTGACAGACTTCGAGAAAATCCGTCTCGGTATTAGCAACTTGGATGTTCTCTACGAAGTCAGTCGTAAATTGGTGACCGCAAACATCAAGAAGCTTGAAGACGATCTTCTTAAGCTTCGTCAGAAACTTGTGAGGATCGATGGGGCGGCCGCACGGAGCGAACGATTAGGCAAGGCCCTTTTAGAGCACTTGGAGTGGGTAGCCCAGGCTGCGCAGTTTTCTATCCAGAAAATGCCGTTCACATTCGCAAATAATCAAAGGCCTCTTGATGATCTTAAAGGAGTACAGTTCTGGAAAGACTTCGTTGCGATTGGCGGAAATCCGCAACTAAATTTTCGCACCCACCAAAATAGAGATTTGATTTTCACTCGCGACCGTCTGCGTGCAGCGCTAAACGACCCGCTGGATGCTGAAAGCTGGGGCGAATCGGATCGTAACGCTTTGAACGAGCAGGTAAACGAGATGACTAACGACATCAAGTTTCTCCGTGGAGCCGACCTTGACGATTTAGTCAGACGATCGGGGTTCCTCATCAAGTACGAGGGTACCGAGCAGTCCTTAGACGCAGTCGCACAGATGATCCTGAAGCCAGGATTGGCGTATCAACTCGTTCGTGCTGGGTACATCAATCGCAACTTCACACTTTACACGTCAACCTTCCACGGTGATCGTGTAGGTTCCGCTGCGACGAACTTCATCATCCATCACGTTGAGCGAAACTTGATGGATGAGTATTTTGAGCTTGCTCCGAACGACGTGGACGCTGTTGTCCGCGAGCGCGGCAAGAATGCGCTGAGCGAACCTGCGCTATACAACATCGCCATCCTCGACCACCTCCTGACTAACGATGGCGCAGCAGCGGACATCATGATGCAATCCTTGGTTAGCCTCGGGGAGAGTCAGATTAGGTTTATGCAGGCGTACCTAACTTCTGGAAATCAGCGTCTGCAGTTCATTGAACGATTCACGGCCGTTTCCACGGGAGTGCTTGTTTATCTCGTGAGTCAAGCTGACCTGGATGACACTTCACGGCTGGAGTTGGTGAATTTTGCTCTTATCAGTCTTAACAGTGATTCCACGCAGAAACAAAAGGTAGATGTTGCGGTGTCAGAGTACCTGTCGAACCACTACGCCGAGCTTACGGCGCTTACGTCTGACACAACTGAGCATGTCCGGGCGGAACGCATCGGTGAGCTCTTCACAGATGCGAACATTACCGTGCCCTGTCTGGAGCCGTTGGCCCAACAAGTTCGCTCTTCGTTTGTGTTGCGCAACCTGTATGAGGTCACGTACGAGAATATCGCGATCGCCATCGGCAATACGACAACCATAGCGCTCGACATTATCCTTGAAGCTAACCAGATGGTGTACGACCATGTGCTCAAGCACCTGAGCACATACATGGACGTTATCGATGGTGAATCCGCAACCGTGGATTCGAGCAAGAACTTCATTACTGTGATCGAAGATGTCCTCGAACGGGCGGCGCCTCATCTTGATAAGGTAGTCGAACGCTCTGCACCAGATTGTAAGGTAGCGAATCTTGAGGACGTGTCTAAGGAGGCGTGGCCAGCGTTAGCCGAACGTAGGCGCTTCCCGGCAACGTTCAACAATGTCAGCCGCTACGTCATAAATTTCGAATCGGTCGATGAGCACCTGGCAAAAATCTTGACCGCCGCTGGAGTGATCACTGGGATCAACGCCGCTGACGAAGGCTCGAAGACTAAGTTGGCGATAGCGATCCTAGCAGCGAAGACCCAACTCCCTTCCGCAGCGCTGCGAGCAGAGCTGGTCGAAAGCTTGGATCTAGACAGCCATCTCGAAATGGACGAAGTCGAGGCGGAAGAGGGCGACCTCTTTGCACTCCTTCTAAAGCACGACATCATTGGGGATTCCGCAGCGACGTATGGGCACCTTGCAGAGACAGATTGGCTGACGCGCAAGGCCTTCATCCGCGAGTCGACGGAATTTTCGAGTTACATGACACCAGAGCTGCTGGGACCAGATCTGGCAGCTCTCCTGAAAAGCGATGAGATCAGTTCGGAAATTAAAGGCTTGATTGTCGAACGGGCAGAAGCATACGCAGGTGTGGCTGACCTTGGTGGACTGAACGAGTTGGCACAATTCACTACTGTGAACGGACACACACTCGCGCCAGACGTTGTGCAGAAAATGGCGCAACCCGGTGTCGATTCGCAGCAGATTGTGATGTTGCTTGAACCACGCTTGACGTCAATCAGCAGGGAACAGCTCTTCACGATCCTGCAAAAGCTAGACGGTGACTACCCAAGCCTGACTGAGGTTGGTCAGGACAAACCGGAAATCCCGAACACTCCCGCTAACCTCGCGTTGCTTCAACATCTCAAGCGGGAAGGCATAGTCAGCAAGTATGATGCACATAAGTCGCCGATCAAGGTGCATAAGAATTACACGGAGGAGTAACGACCGTCCGCTTCTGGACGATAATAGCCCTTCCCAGGCTATCTGTGAATGTGTGCGCCTGCCGCTTATGTGTCATTGTCATTGGGTGTAGCGCAAGCACAAGGGATGCCCGTAGGCGCCAGGATGAAACTTTATTGTCCACCATCACCGGGTCGGCAAAGGCAGTTGGGCTACTCAGGATGATACTTTGTGGAACGTGGAAATTGTTCAAAACGTATAATCAATGGGATACGACCTATCCAGGATGATACTCTATTGTCCGTTAACAGATGTTTGTTAACGGACAATAGAGTATCATCCTTGCGTTTCCCCTGAATTAAGGGGGCTGGATTTGCTTGACAGACGCACCCGACTCTACCGCGAATAATGCAGGCATGGTCAGGGGGTGGCGGTACTCGGCGAGGCCATTGCTCACGGACGACTGGTTGCCATAGCATTCTCTATGATCTGATGACTGGTAAAGACCGATAGCGGTCATTCATCGGCGGAAGGCAAATGATGTCATTCGACCTGTATTCATGATTGGGGTGGCTGGAGAAGAAGATTGACCCTTAATTTATCTTGCATGCAACTTGGAATGTTACGTTGCACCCGCCGTTACTGAAGTATAATTTAATTTATATAAACAATATTTTTATTTTAAATCTTGTATTTTTTCCGCACACAAATATCCTGACAAGGCTAATCGATCCAATGGCACTTCTCTCCATAAAGGGGTCCCTTCCAGATCTAATGTCCAAAATCCCATTTTGGCCGTTTTTGTGCATACCCATAAAAACCGTTGATCGATTTTCTTTAACAATATCCATTTGTTTTCATCTTTTTTAGGCTGTGCAAACAAACGACCAAAAATGGGGGATGTTGAGCTCAATGCTTCACTGGCGTATCCAGAAAACCATTCGTCGCTCAACATCGGTGCATTGATCGCCGGACTCAAAGCCTTTTTGTGATGAAAAGAAAACAGTATGTAAATGCCACCAAGCATTAACAAAAAAAGGATGAAGATAATGATCGATAGAAAAATTGAACGGGGCAAACTCAGATCGAGGCCTGATGAGGGCAACATAGTTGCTTCCCTACAGGCCCAGAGCTAAAAGACTTGTGCGGCGCGAGACAATAAAATGCGGCGCCAATATTTTACTTGTTGAACAGGCACCCCGTATTGTCGGGCAACAGCCGTTATCTGCTCCGATCCATACCTGCAGGCGGCCAGGGCAATCATTGCTTTGATGCTGGCGTCTGGTTGCCAGGCGTGCTTACTCAATCTCTCCTCGGGAAAGAGACGCCATGCATTTTCCAAGAGGTGATGCCAACTCTTTCTGATCAGCGTTGCCTCTACGCCCAGTTCATGGCCAAGCCTTTCGAATGACCAGGCGCGTTTTCTGACAGCGAGCAGAGCAAGGCTCGCACAAAGCGCTGAGGAAACTTTTACCGATTCAATCATGAGAAACTCCTTGACCATTTTCCATAATCATTACACTGTTTCAGAACATGAAGCCGGTTTCGACCATGCCGCGCAGTTGTGTCGTGTTTGTACCATTTGCTCCCGAAAAGCCATCACCCTTGGGGCAGGAAGCAGCTACATAGGAAAGTTCAGCCCGGGCGAAGAACCCGCCACTCTGATAGGTCGGGGTCAGCGTGATGGACCAGGCGTGGGAATCGGCGGGGAGGTCAGTCAGTGATGAAGCGATGGCGTTAAGCCCCTCACCCGTTTTTCCGCCCACTTCCAGATACTCGGCACGCGCACCCAAAGAGATTGTTTGGGTAAAGCTATAGTCGGCCAATAGAGCGCCGCCATAATTATCGAATGCGTGCGGTATGCCTAGATGTGTCGACTTGGGTGTGTGCATGTACTGGAAATAGGGTTCAATCACCCAGGGACCCGAACTATATTCGTAGTCAACACCATAAATCTGGCTCTCGTTACCGTAAGAACTATAGGCAGAGTCATTCGATGTTGTTCGTGATTTTCCTAGTGCCCCATCCGCATATAAACCGAGAGTATTGGAACCGTTAATAGCATAACTCAGGGATCCACTCATGACATTGTAGCGATTAGAAAAATAACCATCATTCAAGGAAAGCGAGGCGCTTAAAGGTCCTGCACTGGCATTGAACTGGATTCCACGACTGATGATGGGCTCCATATCCCAAAGTAAGCCCCGCTCGATATTGATATTCTGGTAGGTAAATCCATCCTCAACACCGATCAATGTCGGTAATTGACCAATTTCGACTGAAAAATTTGATGATGGCACAATTTTTAAATAAGCCACGGGCAATGCACCAAACTCATTGGTACTACCAGATGCCGAGGGAATAGATGCAGCCAACGTAGGGAAGCTGTAAGCCCCTGCTTGAATGTAAAACTGAATCGGGCCATTTTCTTTCTGGATAATCACCATGCCATTGGTGATATCAGCGCCCACCCGTTTGGCACCCAAAGTACCCGCACTACCTTGAGAATTATCCTGATAGAAGGCCATGCCACTGGCAATGCCTTGCACGTCAATTTTTCCCAATGGTCCGGCAGAGAAGGATAAAGGGTTGGGTATCGTCAATGGACTGGCATTGGCAACGCCGGCAATCGCGATTCCACAAAGCATCAGAAAAGCGGAACCAATCAGACGGTGCCGTAAAAAAACCGTTTTATTTTTTTGAACCGAGCACAGAAGCATGATTATTTCTCCTGATTGCATATCATCTGTAGCAATATGAGGAATTATAGAAACGGTGCTGCTTGGAATTCGTATTGGACAATTTCACAGCCACTCCAAGTAAGGAATATGTCGTTTTTTGTAAGGTGATCCGACGTGCTTTGAGCCACATCTGGTCGAATTTTTCAGAGCGCAAAAAAGTCCCCAAACGTTCACCCCGTTGTAATCGCAGCAGCACGTCAGGAATGTGCCCACTGGCAATCACTGTCGTTGTGCCTGAAACAGCGGCATAGGCTGCGGCATCGACTTTAGTCCGCATACCGCCGGTACCCACAGCAGTACCACTTCCCCCCGCCATCTCTTCATAGCGTGGATCACCAGCCACGCCTTCCTGAATCATCTGTGCATCAACCTGAACACGTGGATCGGCTTCATATAAACCCGCCTGATCCGTCAAAAGGACCATCAAATCCCCATGCCACAACCGGCTGATGACTGCGGCCAGATGATCGTTGTTGCCAAACTGGTTTTCATGATCTGCAAGGGCATCATTTTCATTCAAGATCGGCAACATATTCATTTTCATAAGCATATTAATGGCGGATAAGGTTCTTTTACGGCGCTTACTATCCTTGAAATTGTCCTGGGTCAGCAGTATTTGCCCGCAATGCACTCCTTCCTGTGCCAAAAGATTTTCATAGGCATGCATCAGGGCTGCCTGCCCGACGCTGGCAGCGGCTTGCCTTTGTTCGGCTGGCAGTGTTTTTCCGGCCAAACCCAAATGTCCTTTGCCCACACTGACGGACCCAGAAGACACCAGGACCACTTCTATGCCCTGTTCCCGAAGGCGTAATATCTGTTCTACAAAATGTCGGATGGCCACGAGATTCAGTTGGTAATCTTCCGAAGTGAGCAAGCTGCTGCCAATTTTAATGATCCATCGCTGCGACTTTTTCTGCAGCGTGGTGCGGCTGGGTAATGTAGAAAGCTTGGCTGTGGTTTCAACCAGTTTATTGATCATCAAAACCTCCATTCGTCAAAAACTGATATTTTCTTCAACACCGCAAGGTTATCCGAGATGCATCTATAAATTCCATATAAATGTTGTATAATGTCTATATAAAAATACGGAATTAATCAGGAATGAGCGATGCATGTGCGTCTAACGCATCAATGCCTTTTTTAAGACTTCCCATAGGATATAAAATCATTCACTGCGGTGCGTGTCATTCCATCGGTTCGGGTGTTTTCCCCTCACGGGCCATTGCCCGGCCTCTTTCAAAGGCATAAGCCAGCACCCCGGATATGGCTTGGGGATAATAGTTGTCACAGGCATTCTCTACATCTTCACTGGTAGCATCAGGATGTTCCATGGCCCAGTGATAACCAGCCCATTCTGCCTCAAGCAATCTCTCTTTCAGCGTAGTCATTATTGAGTTCTCCTTAATGTCTCGGGTTTCCTTTCCATCCTGCTTTTCCGCTGAATCTAGACAAAATTCAGGTGGAAGCTGTCATGAAGCGATTAAAAAACTGCAGGGAAATAACCCTGCAGGAACAAGCTGCAAAAAACCCGGATTAATGGGTCACGGGATTTGCTTCAGGATGCTTCTGAGCATAGCGTGCGTGCAAAGCCAGATTGAGTTTCAGGACATTGACCACCGGTTCTCCGATGTAACCCAGCAAGGGATAGTGGGTATTTTCCTGAACCAGTTGCTGTAAAACCGTCGGATTGATGCCCCCAGCCTTGGCGATGCGTGGTATCTGATAGCGGGCGGCTGCAATACTGATGTCCGGATCCAGTCCGCTCGCCGAGGAGGTAACCAGATCCACCGGAACCGGGCCTTTTTCTGCAGGGTCCGCAGCCTTGAGCGCTTTGACGCGGGCAGCCACATGTTGTGCCAATACCGGATTGTTCGGCCCCAGATTGGAAGCACTGGAACCCGCTGCGTTATAGGGCATCGGCGAAGTCGCGGAGGGACGACTCCAGAAGTACTCCGGTTCGCGGAAATACTGTCCAATCAATGCAGAACCCACCACGCGCCCATGTTCTTTAATCAGCGAGCCATTTGCCTGATGAGGAAACAGCAATTGTCCGACGCCCGTCATCGTTAAGGGGTAAATCAGCCCGGTTATCACCACTAACAGGAGAAAAAGCAGTAAAGTGCTTTTCAGATCGCTCATCACCGCTGCCCATATCCCTTGATGATCCCCATTCTGCGCATTCGGTTTAGAAGCATTTTCGAGTGACTTGTTCATGTGGAATCCTCCTATAAAACCGTCAGTAGCAGGTCGATCAACTTGATGCCGATGAAAGGCGCAATGATGCCTCCCAATCCGTATATCCAGACATTCCGGCGCAAAATATTCTGCGCGCTGTCCGCCCGGAATTTGACGCCTTTCAATGCCAGAGGAATCAGAATGGGAATAATAAGTGCATTAAAAATCACGGCAGACATGATCGCAGTATCCGGCGAACTCAAGTCCATGATGTTGAGGGCCGATAATTGTGGATAGGTAGAGATGAAAGCCGCCGGTATGATGGCAAAATATTTGGCAACATCGTTGGCGACACTAAAGGTGGTCAAGCTCCCACGAGTCATCAGCAACTGCTTGCCAATCCGGACAATATCCAGCAATTTCGTCGGGTTGGAGTCCATATCCACCATATTCGAAGCTTCTCGCGCGGCCTGGGTACCACTGGCCATGCACAGCCCCACATCGGCCTGTGCGAGAGCTGGCGAGTCGTTGGTGCCATCTCCCGTCATCGCTACCATATATCCGTCACTCTGATATTGACGGATACGCGCAAGTTTGGTTTCCGGTTTGGC
>JABEBX010016896.1_pt1 | contig 10222 bp, 10 predicted proteins | sample 7245971 | NCBI WGS metagenome assembly JABEBX01 (sample SAMN14506365, study PRJNA622280) | hot springs metagenome | biome: hot spring [ENVO:00000051]|acidic hot spring [ENVO:00002120]; feature: spring [ENVO:00000027]|sediment [ENVO:00002007]; material: sediment environment [ENVO:01001048]...
GCGGCAGCGGCACCGGCGATTGCGGCACCGGCGATTGCGGCAGCGGCGATTGCGGAGACGGTTCCTTCGGAGCCGGCCGCGTTCGCGGAGGAAGATATGCTTACCGGGACAACGGCCGCGACTATAGCCGACTCGAAGGCGGAGGCTGCGGCGCCGTATGGGGTGCTGGATGGGGCGCCGTATGGGGTGCTGGATGGGGTGCTGGATGGGGTACAGACACCGTTGCCCATTGCCGTGTCGGGGGAGTTGAGGATTATGCCGCCGGCCACGGGTCTGCCGGTGGCGCAGCGCGCGGGAGCACGAAGTGCGGGGACAAACAGCGCGCTGGAAGGGTTGCTGGATGCCATTCCAGCGGGGATCCCAGCGGGGATTCCAGCGGCAATCCCTGAAGCGATTCCGGCGGCGGAGCCCGCGGCGGAGGCATCAGCCCATGGCGACTGATCTGGTGGGCCGCGCTCGGACGGCGGTGCATGACCGGGCGGAACTGCCGGGCATGACCCTGATGGAGCATCTGGAGGAGCTGCGCAGTCGGCTGTTCTGGATCTTCGGGTATCTGGCGGCGGGGTTCGTGGTGGCGTGGATCCTTCGCAACCGGCTGGTGGGATACATTCAGAAGCCGCTGGTGGATATCGGGCTGAAGATGACAATGACGCATCCAACCGATGCGATCAACTTCTTCGTCAAGACGTCGCTGGTGGCTGGCGCGATCATTGCGTCTCCGTTCATTCTGTACCAGGTATGGCTGTTTATCTCGCCGGGCATGTACGCCAACGAGAAGAAGTATGTGTTGCCATTCATGAGTGCAACGGTGGGACTGTTCCTGGCGGGAACGTGGTTTGGGTACAAGTATGTGCTGCCTGGGGCGATGGTGTTTCTGATCCAGGACTTTGGCAGAAACTTTACCCACATGATCACCATCGACGACTATACGGGATTCTTCATGGCCGTGATTCTGGGGCTGGGGATCACCTTCGAGCTGCCGATTGTGATCTTCTTCCTGGCGCTGTTTGGGATTGTGGACGCAAAGTTTCTGCTGAAGAACTTTCGCTATGCGATCATGGCGATCTTTCTGCTGGCGGCAGTGATCTGCCCGGACCCGAGCCCAGTGGGGATGTGCCTGTTTGCCTCGCCGATGCTGGTGCTGTACTTCGTGGGGGTAGCGGTGGCGTACTGGGTGCATCCGAACCGCAGGAAGAAGAACAAGAAGGGCGACGCTGTGAAGGGAGCAGCTTAGATGAAAGGTTCGCTGAGAGGTTGGGTAGCCATGCTGGTCATGGCAGCCGGTGCGCTGGGGATGGCGCTGAGCCTGCCGGCGGCGGGGTTTGCGCAGACGCATGCGGTGAGCGGGCAGGAGGTGCTGCGGCTGACACAGGAGTATATCAACGTGGCGCCGAAGCGGTATATCGGGTCGCCCGGACATGCGGCGGCAGAACAGTTCATCAAAGACCACTTCAAGCCGGAGGTGGCCAAGGGGAACTTTGTCGACGATCGGTTTACGGCGCGGACACCCATTGGGCCGCTGACCATGCACAACCTGATTGTGAAGTTCCCCAGCACGTCGCCAGCCAGGAAGAACGGGATCATCGTCCTGGCCAGCCACTACGAGACGAACTACTGGCTGAGGAACATTCATTTTGTGGGAGCCAACGACGGAGCATGCACCACGGCGCTGCTGATTGCCCTGGGGCAGTACTACCGGGCGCATCCGCCGCGGGGGTACTCGATCTGGCTGTTGTTTACCGATGGCGAGGAGTCGATTAACAGCGCTTGGACCGACGAGGACTCGCTCTACGGGACGCGGCATATCGCAGCGCAGTGGTCGGCGGATGGGACGATTGGGCGCATCAAGGCGTTTGTTCTGGCGGACATGATTGGCTGGAAGAAGATGAACATCGACCGGGAGACAAACTCGACGCCGTGGCTGCTGGATCTGCTGGCGAAGGCGGGCAGGGAGACAGGGCATTCGAAGTACCTGTTCCAGAACTCGATCGCGATTGAGGATGACCATCAGCCGTTTTTGGAGCGGGGAGTGCCATCGCTGGACGTGATTGATTATGAGTACGGGACTCCGTCGAACCCGGAGGCGTATCACCACACCGACCAGGACACGATGGATAAGCTGAGCGCGACGAGCTTGCAGGTGTCGGCGGATTTGTTTGTGGAGTTGGTGAGGTTGATTGATGAGCGGCAGTGATGCGGCGAAGAAGCAGCAGATAGCAAGTAGCAAGTAGCAAGCAACAAGTAGCAAGCAACGCGGAGCACGGAACTGCAACGCTCGATTTCGATTGTCCTCCTTCGCCTGGCGTCCTGAGTCGAAGGTTCGCTAGACAAATAGAAACGAGGTGGGGTCCAGGATGACAGGAGGTCTTGCCCTGATACGGAGGCGTCATCCTGAGCGGAGCGTCACGGTTCTTGGTGACGCGGAGTCGAAGGATCCCGAGGATGTTGACATCACCCATGCTGTTTGGACCTTTTCGCCCCATGCATCCGAGGTGCATGCATTGCCCCACGTATATCGGTTGAAAAGGTCTGCAGCGGCATCCGTGCGTAAAGACCCGCGGGGTTCCTTCGGCTACGCTCAGGACAGGCTCTTCGACTACGCGCTTCGCGCTCCGCTCAGGATGACAGATTTTTGGGGACTCACGTGTGTCGGTCTCGATGGGATATTCACTGACCAGATCCTTGAATCTACCACCATGTTTTATCAACGGATGAATGACTCAGGACACTAGCGGAGGATCTGCCTTTGCCTTTGCTACTTCCTACAATGACCGCACACCTTTCCTACTGGATCAGCTTCCACGTCGCGCTTGTGGCCCTGCTGGGGCTGGAGTACCTGCTGCATCGCCTGCTGCCGGATATTCGGCGCCAGGCGATGGCCGCGACCGCGATGTGGGTGGGTGCGGCGCTGCTGCTGGCGGCGCTGCTTAGCCGAGCGTATCGCGTGGAGGGAGCGACGCAGTACCTGACAGGGTATGTCCTGGAGCAGGCGCTATCGCTGGATAATCTGTTTGTGTTTCTGCTGCTGTTCCGGTCGTTTCGGATTCCGGCGGAAACACAGCCGAAGGTGCTGTACTGGGGCGTGGCGGGGGCGATTGTGCTGCGCGGGTTGATGATCGCCGGTGGGGTGGGGTTGCTGAACCGGTTTCACTGGATAGCGTACGTCTTTGGGACGGTGCTGCTGGCGGCGGCGGTGCGGTTGTTGCGGCCGGAGGCGGTGGAGGCGGACCCGGAGGTGTCTCCGGCGTGGATCAAGTGGCTTACCCGGTGGCGGCCGATCAGCGGGAACCTGGAGCATTTTTGGGTGGTCGAGCCCTCCTCCGCCGGTGATCTTGCCGGAACGAGGATGGCTACCGTGCTGCTGCTGGCGCTGGTGGCGGTGGAGCTGACCGATGTGGTCTTTGCGCTGGATTCGATTCCGGCGGTGTTGAGCATTACACGCCAGCCATTTCTGGCCTACACGTCGAACATGATGGCGGTGATGGGGCTGCGGTCACTGTATGTGCTGCTGGCGGCGGGATTGGCCAGGCTGCGGTATCTGCACTATGGACTGGCGGCGGTGCTGGGGTTTGCGGCGGTGAAGATGCTGCTCGCCGGTTGGTGGGCGATCGGGCCTGTGGCGTCGCTGGCGGTGATTGCCGGCTTGATCGGGGTGACGGTGGGGGTGTCGGTGATGGCGGCGCGTGGAGAGCGCCCGGCGGCGTAGAGCGTCTTGTAGGTAGTTGGCGACGCTACGGCTGTTATGTGCGTTTTCCTCAACGAATACGCCCCGTACTCCCGCTCCGGTGTACCCATCAACGCTGAAAATGCTCTCTGGAAGATGCTCCAGGCGCGGTATGCTGGAAGGACGATGGCTCCTATGACTGCAAATACGGTGATTGACGTTCGGACTTCCTCCGCGGCTTACCATGTGGAGATCGGTGCAGGCTTAATGGAATTGGTGGGCGAACGCGTGGATGCGCTGCTGGAAGGTGGAATCCGAGCGGGAAAATATCAGACGTTTGTGGTGACCTCGCCGGAGATTGACCGGCTCTATGGCGCGCGTCTGGAGGTCGGCTTCCCTGCCCGGCTGACTCGGTTGAGCGTACCAGCGGGAGAGGAACACAAACGGATGGCGACGGTGGAAAGGCTGGCCGAGGAGTTGGCCGAGTATGGTGCCGACCGGAGTTCGATCTTGATTGCGCTGGGTGGGGGTGTGATCGGCGACATGACGGGGTTTCTGGCGGCGATCTATATGCGCGGGATCCAGTATGTGGGTGTGCCGACGACCCTGCTGGCGCAGGTGGACAGTTCGCTGGGCGGGAAGACAGGCGTGAATCTGAAGGCTGGAAAGAATCTGGTGGGAGCATTCCATCAGCCGCTGGCCGTGTATGCGGATACCGCAACGCTGGAGACGCTGCCAGCCCGGGAACTGCGGGCAGGGCTGCACGAGGCGGTGAAGGCGGGCATCCTTCGCGATCGCGACCTGTTTGAGTTCCTGGAGAGCGAGAGTGCGACCGTGCGCGCTGGCGAGCGTGATGCGCTGACGCGAGTGGTTACGGCCAGCGTCCGTGTGAAGGCTCAGGTGGTAAGCGCGGATGAGCGCGAGGGCGGGCTACGCATGATCCTGAACCTGGGACATACGCTCGGACATGCGATCGAGGCGGCAACAGACTATCAGCAGTTGCTGCACGGCGAGGCCGTGGCGTGGGGGATGCTGGCGGCAATTTGGATTGCCGCCAGGCGCGGGACTGTGAATGCGCTGGATGCGGAACGGATGGAGCACGTGGTTCGGATGTATGGGCCCATGCGCGGGTTTAGCGCGGACGCCGCGGAGTTGGTGGCGTTGACGGCCAAGGATAAGAAGAACCGGGGTGGGACGCGGTCGTTTGTGCTGCCGATGGGGATTGGCAATGCGACCGTGGTGAAGGATGTGAGTGAGGCGGAGTTGATGGCGGTGGCAGCGGAGATTGTGGCAGAGGCTAACGAGGTGGGGCGTGGATGAGGTTGGCGGTGCGGATGAGATGGCCGGCGTGGACGAGGGTGCGGGAGCAAATGCCCACGTCAACGTGGGGGCCCGACCGAAGGGGGAGGCCAGTGAAGCCGCGGCGGCCGAGCAGGTGCGGGAGATATTCAATTCGATTGCGCCGAACTATGACCTGCTGAATCATCTGCTCTCGATGGGATTGGACCGGCGCTGGTGGGCTCGGGCTGCGCGGACCTTTCGCGCTGTCCTGGCGCAGCCGCGGGCGCGGGTGCTGGACCTTTGTTGCGGCACCGGCGATATGACCGCCGCGTTGCTGCGGGAGCGCCCGGTGAGCCCAAAGCCAAGCTCAGAACCGAGCCCAGAGCCAAGCCCAGAGCCAAGCCCAGAGCCTGTCATCGGGCTCGATTTCTCCACCGAAATGCTGGAACGCGCGCAGGCGAAGTACAGCGGGAAGAATGTCGTGTGGGTGAAGGGCGATGCGATGCATCTGCCCTACGCGGATGAGAGCTTCGACCTGGTGACGGCGGCGTTCGGGTTCAGAAATCTTACCAACTATGCCGGGGGACTGACGGAGATCTATCGCGTGCTTCGGCCGGGTGGGCGCCTGGGGATTCTGGAAGCCAACCAGCCGGACGGGCTGCGCGGGTTCGGGTACGGGATCTACTTTCAGCACGTGCTGCCCGTGCTGGGAGGGCTGATCTCCGGCAAGCGGGAGGCGTACCGGTATCTGCCGGATTCGGTGATGCGGTTTCCGCGCCCCAGGCAGATGCTGGAGATGATGCGGGAGACGGGGTTTACGGAGTGTGCGTGGGATGGCTATCTGCTCCGGGCCGCGGGGCTGTATCGAGGAAGAAAGCGATAGAGCATTGTCCCTGTAGGTGTAGCGTGGGGCTTCGATATTGATGGGAGTTTTCCCCAACGAAAACGCTGGATCGACTTCCCTGCAAGGTCAATGCCGCGCCTCGACGTCCATGGGCGTTTTCCCCCAATGAAAACGCCACAAACACCTTTCCGGGATACCCATCAACTGGAGAAATGCTCTGGATGGAATCGCTGCCAGTCTCCGTTTGGGGAGGGCGGGGCCTCAGCCACACCGCAAAACTCGCAGACACCAATGGCTTTACAGGCTGCGGAAAAACTCGGCGCTTGGCAAGGGCGCGGTTTTAGCTTGAAGGGTACGGGCTTTCGCTTGAAGGGTACGGGCTTTCGCCCGTACATAATTAAGGCACCAGAATCCACGGGCTTTAGCCCCTGAGGGAGTGCATTTGGGGAATTTCCTGTCGAAGCAAGGCCTTTTCCCACAACCTGTTCCTCCCCGCAAGATCGAGTCAGACCATCCAGAGAGCATCGCGGTATAAAACGATAAAAATCTCCAGGGGCCTAAACGAATTATGTGCTGAAGATTGCGTGCGGTTGATGTATGCTCAGAAATCTCGTCTCTTGCATCTCGTCTCTCGCATCTCGATGGGGGCGGCGAGCGGTTACGTGGGGCGAGCCAGGGATACAGGCAACAAATACGGTGATGCAGAAGACATTGGATTCGGCGGAGCAGGCTACAGCGGCAAAACTATCCGCGGCACAGTCGTCGGTGCTGGCGGCGTTGGGAATTACGCTGCTGAAGCTGCTGACGGGGATCCTGACCGGCTCGCTGGGGATGCTGAGCGAGGCGGCGCACTCGTTTATTGACTTGATTGCGTCGGCGGTGACGATGCTGACGGTGCGGGTGTCCGGCCGGCCGGCGGATGAGCAGCACAACTACGGGCATGGCAAGCTGGAGAACCTGTCGGCGGCGTTTGAGACGGTGCTGATGGTGGGATCGTGCGTGTGGATTGTGCGCGCGTCGGTCATGCGCATGGTCTATCACACGCATCTTGACCTGCGCTGGTCGGTGTGGCCGTTTCTGGTGCTGGCGTTGTCGATGGCGGTGGATCTCACGCGGTCGCGGGCGCTGCACCGGGTTGCGGCGGCGCATCAAAGCGATGCGCTGGAGGCGGATGCGGTGCACTTCAGAACCGACATCTGGTCGTCGGCCGCGGTGTTTGTGGGGTTGTTAGCGGCGTTTGCGGGAGATAAGCTGCATGTGCCGGCGCTGGAGTATGCGGACCCGATCGCGGCGCTGATCGTGGCGGTGATCATTCTGTGGGTGACCTGGCGGCTGGCGCGGCTGGCGGTCGATTCCCTGCTGGACGCGACGCCACCGGAGATGCGCGAGCAGATTCGCCGGGATTTGATGCGGGACCTGGAGGCGGTAGATGGAGTGCTGGCCGTGAACCGGGTGCGGGTGCGGAGGTCGGGGTCGAGTTATTTTGTGGATCTGACGCTGAGCCTACCGCGGCGGTTGACGTTTCAGCGCACAGAGCAGATTACGTTTGCGGCGACGGCGGCGGTGCAACGTCTACTGCCAAGGGCGGATGTGGTCATCCATACGGTGCCGACGGCGACGCTCGGGGAGAGTGTGTTTGACAGAATTCGGGCAGTGGCGGCGCGATCCAACCTGTCCATCCATGATGTGAGCGTGCGCCAGTATGACGGAGCACTGCACGTGGAGCAGCATCTGGAAGTCCCCGAGGCGATGACGCTACGCCAGGCGCATGACCTGGTGACGGCGCTGGAGACGGAGATGAAGAGCGAGGTGCCGGAGATTGCGTCTCTGCTGACGCACATTGAGAGCGAGCCGGCGACGATTGCGACGGCTGCGCAACTGGACCCGAGCCGCACGCTGGAGGAACAACTCCAGGCGACGGCCAGACACTTTCCGGAGATCCTGGATATTCACGAGATCTCGCTCACGCGAGGGCATGGAGGAGCGGCGAGCAGCGTGCAGGTGAACCTGCACTGTACGCTGCCCGATGATCTGCCCATGGAGGCGGTGCATGAGGTGATTACGAACTTCGAGAGTGAGTTTCGGCTGGACCATCCCCAGGTGGCACGGGTGTTCATTCATCCGGAGCCGGCCACGGATAACCGCCGGTAGTTGGATTATGCTGAGGCAGGGATGAAACGCTTCTATCAAGTGACGGGGATAGACCCCCGAGTGCGGGTTCGGATACGCGTCGATCACGCTGGAATGAAGCGGTTCTTTCGAGTGACTCAGTTGGGGTTGGCGATGGTGGCGGTGATGCTGGTGTCGGCGGCGGTCACGCTGCGGATGGCGCTGCATGGGCATGAGGTGACCATTCCAGACTTTGCCGGGATGACAGTGGCCGAGGCCGGCAACGCGGCGTTGCAGACCGGCGTGGGTCTGAATATTGAGAACAGGTTCTATTCGACAACGGTGCCGGTGGGTAGGATTCTTTCGCAGGCGCCGTCGGCCGGGACGATGGTTCGGCACGGCTGGCAGGTACGGGTAACCGAGAGCCTGGGACCGCAGCAGGTGACGATTCCCAATGTGGTGGGCGAGCCGGTGCAGGAGGCGTCCATGAATATCCAGAAGATGAGCCTGAATCTGGGCACACTGGCGCATATTGGGGCGCCGGGCGATCCGGACATGACGCTGGCACAGACGCCGGAGCCGAATGCGGGGGTGGACCAGCCAAGGGTGAACCTGCTGCTGAGCTCTGCGGTGAATGTATCGACGGCGTTCGTGATGCCGTCGTTCGTGAAAATGAGCTATGCGGCGGCAAACCACTGGGCAGCCAGCCTGGGGCTGAAGGTCACGGTGATGGGGGAGGCGACTGCGGCGGCGCCGGAACAAGCGACTGCGGCGGCTCCGGAACAAGCGACTGCGGCGGTGCCGGTGGCGCCCAGCGGAATCGTGATTGGGCAGTCGCCGCTGGCGGGATTCAAGGCCAGTAAGGGAGACGTGCTGCGGCTGACCTTGCAGGCGGCTGGACCGGCTACTCCGCCAGTGGCTATGCCTGTTCCGGCTGCTGCTTCACCGGCAACGCACTAGGGAAGCTCTGATGAAGCACTCGTATTCCCTCAGCAGCTAAAGTCTCGTGGGAAGCATTGGGCTTATGTACGGGCTAAAACAGGCTGCGGAAAACACGACGCTTTGCAAGGGCGCGACTTTAACTTGAAGGGTACGGGCTTTGGCCCGTACATAAAGGCAACAAAATCAACGGGCTTTAGCACTGAGGGAATGCATTGGGGGGGATTCCGGGAGAAACAAGGCCTTTCTCTGCAACCTCTGCTGGCCCCTGAGCGATGGGTTCAGCGGGTTGCCCCGGTGAGAACGGCGGAGCGCGCACCTTCTCTTCGACGCAGGCATGTCGAAGCCTTCCCCTCATGCCTGCGTAAGGCCGATCAGTCGGCGACCATTGACTCGCCGGGGAGGATGGGGCGGGTTCGGGGTAAGAGGCCGCGGTGAGCGGCGAAACCGACCAGCGCCAAAACAGAGACAAAGACAAAGAGCTTGGTGAGGTCGGCGGCGTGGGTATGGGGTAGCAACTTCCACAGGACGAGGAGGATGGCCTGCGCGATGGTAACGGCCCAGACGGAGCCATAGAAGGAACGGCGCTCAGTTCCCTCGCCCAGGGTGGTGCGCTTGACGCGGGGAAGCTGGCCCAGGGCGCCCAGCAGAAGGATGAGCAGGCAGAGGGGTGCGTAGGCGCGCAGATAGATCTGATGCAGATACCAGGTGCGGGTGATGACCGCGATGAGCAGTCCGGCGAGGTTGAGCAGGGCAAAGCTGAGAATGGCGTTCCAGGCGAAGGTGTAGCAGATGCGGCGGTACAGGGGGTTGGGCTTGTCTTCGTCGAAGCGGAGGATGTAGGGGCGAGGTTCCGCTCCAGGGAGGGCGCCGCGCAGTGCTGCGATGCCGGTAACGAGGAGGACGAGGCTGAGCCAGAGGTAGTTGCCACGATGCAGACCACGGGCGAACATGCTGAAAGTAAGGGGGCCGGGCGCAAGGAAGAAGACCCATATCCAGATGGGCCAATGGGCGGCCCGGTAGAGGCGTGTGTTGCTGGAGCGCATCTTTCGCGCTTCGGCAAACTCCACTTTTCCGCTGTAGTGCATCGCAGCCAATCTCCTTCGAGCAATCTTCCTGTAGGTGGCCTGCGACGTCTCGACGTCGATGCGCGTTTTCCCCAAGGAAAACGCCATCCACCAAACGTTCCACGTCCCCGTTTCAGGAGAATTGCTCCCGCAGCGAGTCTGGCAGAGGGCTGGGAGCGTGTCAACAGACGTAGCCGGCCACCAGTAGTTCTAACTGACGGAATCAAGAATGAGTCCTCAGGCGCGAAAGCCCGATAGTTCGGGCTTTCAGCCCTCTGGAGGTTCGGGATGGCGGATACCCAGGGCTGCTCCACCCCT
>JABEBX010020680.1_pt1 | contig 10208 bp, 6 predicted proteins | sample 7245971 | NCBI WGS metagenome assembly JABEBX01 (sample SAMN14506365, study PRJNA622280) | hot springs metagenome | biome: hot spring [ENVO:00000051]|acidic hot spring [ENVO:00002120]; feature: spring [ENVO:00000027]|sediment [ENVO:00002007]; material: sediment environment [ENVO:01001048]...
CATTTTGCGCTGGTGCAGGTCTTCGCGAATGTCGAGGCCGTCGAGGAGCACGGCGGCGTCGCTCTCGGCGCTGTAGCCGTCCTCGTCGCCGATGATGCCTTCCAGTTCGCCGAGCCTCATGCCGTCCTCGTCGGTCATCTCGGGTTTCTCGTAGATGCGGTCGCGCTCGTCAAGCGCAGTCCACAGAGGTTTGTTGCCCATGATGACGGTGTCGATGACGCGATAGGCGTCGAAGGCGAACTGATCCTGGCGCAGCACGCCGAATTTGCGCGGGCGGACGACGGCGCCTTTTTGCGGATCCAGGTCGCCTGTGAGGATCTTCATGAAGGTGGTCTTGCCGGCGCCGTTGGGGCCGGTGAGTCCGTAGCGGCGGCCGGGCGTAAAGGTGGTGGTGACATCCTCGAAGAGGATCTTCGCGCCGTAGCGCATGGTGACGTTGCTGACGCTGATCATGGTTCGCTGATTCCCGTGTATTCTTGAGCCCACACACACAAGCAGCGGCGTTCGACTGCCTGCGCCGGCGATTAAAGAGTATTTTGAGCGGGATGGAGGGCAGGTATAGCCGCCCCGGAGAAATCTCACTGCCGCATCTCCAGTTTCTCATAGTTGCGAGGAGTCTCGAACCTGGATGCCATGTGCAACTTGTGGGATTGCGAGGGTCAAAAAATATCGCGCAGCTTTGTGAAGGCATCCAGTTCGATGAGGTGCTGGCCTTCGGGAACGGCTGCGATCTCCGCGTGTTCCAGCACCCACGTATCCGGGTGGACGAGGAAGACGGCGTGCAGGCCGGCGGTCAGGGCTGGGTTGATGTCGCTCTTGGGACTATTACCGATCATCCAACTGGTATGCGGCCTGAGCTCGTGGCGGGCAAGGACCTCGCGGTAGGTGGGCGGATCTTTTTCGGCGACGATCTCGACGGCGGCAAAGTACTGCGCCAGGCCGGAACGGGCGAGTTTGTCGGCCTGTTCGGCATGATTGCCCTTGGTCATAAGGATCAGATGATGACGGCCGGCGAGCTCGGCGAGCGTTTCCGCCACGCCGGGCAGCAGTTCAATCTCCTGCTCGGCGATGGACCGCGCGAAGCCGCGGACGCGCGCGCGTTTCTCTTCCGTGACGGGCCCGGGACTAAGCCGCTCAAAGCACGCGACCAGCGCGTGGGTGAAGCTCGAAAGGCCATAACCGTGCGAGAGGATGGTTTCGCGCTCGATGGCGTTCAGCGTCTGACGGACCTCTGCAGGCGTGTGCTCCTTGTGGTCAAGAAAGCCGATAAAGGCGGCGATAACGCGCTCGAAGTAGATATTGTTCTCCCAGAGCGTGTCGTCGGCGTCGATGAGCAAGGTCTGGTTTTGCGGAAAGCGGGGCATAAGAAGATAGTACAAGCTGCCCTGCATGTGGATGAAACGATTCGCAGTTCACTTTTACACCCCTAATTCCGCGCGGATGGCCGAGGCGATGGCCTCGGCGTGGCGGCGCATGGCAGCTTCGCTTTCGGCTTCGATCATGACGCGGGCCAGGGCTTCGGTACCGCTGTAGCGGATGACGACACGGCCGGAGTCCTTCAGCTCTTCTTCGGCGGCGCGGATGGCGGCGACGACCGATGCAATCGAGGAGAGCGGCCTCTTCTCGCGCACCTTCACGTTGACAATCACCTGCGGGAAGACCTTGAGATCGGCGGTCAGCTCGTCGAGAGACTTGCCGGTGCGCGCGACGAGGTCGAGGACGACGAGCGCGGTGAGCAGGCCGTCGCCGGTCGTGGCCAGATGCGGGAAGAGGATGTGGCCGGACTGCTCGCCGCCGAGTGCCGCATTCTGCTTTTGCATCTCTTCGAGGACGTAGCGGTCGCCCACGGCGGCGCGGACCATGCGGATGCCGCTGCGCCGGAGCGCGGCTTCAAGGCCCATGTTTGACATGGTCGTGGCCACAACCAGGTCGCCGGTCAACATGCCGCGGGCTTTCAGGTCGCGCGCGGCCATCAGCAGAATGGCGTCGCCGTTGACAACGTTGCCCTGCGGGCCGGCCAACATGCAGCGATCGGCGTCGCCGTCGAAGGTGACGCCCAGATCGGCGCCGCGGGCCTTCACTTCGCCTGCAACGTGCTCAGGATGCAGGGCGCCGCAATTCGCGTTGATGTTGCGGCCGTTGGGCGCAATGTGAAGCAGGTCGATCGTTGCGCTTCCGTCGCGATTAAGGCGGCGGAAAAGCTCGGGCGCAATGGCTGCGGCTGCGCCGTTGGCGCAATCGGCGACGATCCTCAGATGCGAGAGCGCAAGGTTGGGGACGCAATCGAGGAGAAACTGTATGTAGTCGGCCTGCAGAGCGGGGTTGTCTTCGACGGCGGGGAATCGTTGCGCGTCGGAGATTTCGACCTGCGCGGCGTGGCGCAGGATCTCCTCTTCCATGGCGAGTTCCATTGCGTCGGCCAGCTTGAATCCGTCCGCGCCGAAGAGCTTGATGCCGTTGTCGGTCCAGGGATTGTGCGATGCGGAGATGACGGCGCCGGCATGAAATCCGTGTGCGCGCGCCAGAAAGGCGACCGCCGGAGTGGTGACGATGCCGGCGCTTTCGACCTGGGCGCCTGCTTCGCGCAAGCCGGCTGCGAGCGTGGCGGCGATCCACGGGCCCGATTCGCGCGTGTCGCGGCCGAGCAGCACGCGGGGCCGGGCTGTCGTCCTGCGCAACGAGTGCGCGAGAGCGAGGCCGGTGCTGTAGACGGTTGTGGGATCGAGAGGCGCCTGGCCTGCAATGGCGCGAATGCCGTCGGTTCCGAAGAGTTGGCGTGCGGGTGCTGTGGTCATCATTGGGACTTTCTGTCGCGTTGATTTTTTGGGGGAGCCGAGGGATCGTTCTTCGTTGCTGTTTGGGGCGGATTCGCAGAGGTTGATTCTACACGGCTCAGGAAGGAACCGTCGGCGAGGCGCGTTGTGAGCTGATTCCCCGGCGCGATCTGCGCCATGGAGCGAACGAGGGAGCCATCGGCTGAAAGGACCAGTGCGTAGCCGCGGTCGAGAACCGCGAGGGGTGACAGGGAATGCAGGCGCGCTTCGAGCGAGTTGAATCGGGCCGCAGAGGAGTCGATCAGTCGCTCCAGACAGCGGTCGAGCCGGGCGCGCAGGTCGACGAGGTGCTCGCGCGCGTGGGCAAGCTGCTGCCGCGGGTCGTGGCGCAGGACCACGGCGGCGAGTTCGGCGATGAGTTTCTGTCGTGCGCGGAGCTGCGCGGTGAGCGCGGCGTCCATTCGGGAGGTTGCATCGTCGAGGCGCTGGCCAAAACGGTAGAGCAGTGTGGTTACACGCGCCTCGGCGCGGCTGACAGGCAGACGCGTAAGCCGCTGACGTGCCTGGAGCACCTGGAAGCGCGCAGCGCGTTCGAGGCGGTGTGATTGCTGGGCGAGGTGTTCGGCGATCTTGTGTTGCGCTTCAGTGACCAGCTCGGCGGCCGCCGACGGGGTGGGGGCGCGCAGGTCGGCGGCGAAGTCGGCGATGGTGAAGTCGGTCTCATGTCCAACCGCGGAAACCACCGGAAGCCTGCTCGATGAGATCGCCCGAGCAACGCGTTCGCTGTTGAAGGCGGCAAGATCCTCAAGGGAGCCGCCGCCACGGGCAAGAACGATCAGGTCCACGAGCTGCGAGGCATTCAGCTCAACCAATGCGGCTTCGATTTCGCCGGGTGACGAATCGCCCTGAACGGAGACCGGAAAGAGAAGAACGTTCAGTCCCGAGTGGCGGCGACTGACTATGTTTAAGAAATCCCGGATCACGGCGCCGGTTGGCGAAGTGACGATGCCTACGGTGCGGGGAAACATGGGCAGAGGCTTTTTGCGGTCGGCGTCGAAGATGCCTTCGGATTTGAGCTTCTCTTTCAGTTGCTCGAAGGCGAGTTGGAGCGAACCGGCTCCGACCGGCTCCATGGTTTCAGCCACCAACTGCAATTGGCCGCGTTGCTCATAAATACTGACGCGGCCGCGTACCAAAACGTGGAGACCGTCTTCGGGGCGGAAACGAAGGAGTAAGGCCTGACGGCGGAAGAGCACGATGGGAAGCTGGGCGCCAGCGTCCTTGAGCGTGAAGTAGACGTGGCCGGAGGGCGCAGGACGGAGATTCGAGATCTCGCCTTCGACCCAAATGTCGCCGTACTCCTGTTCGACCAGGTCGCGCACCTGTGTGACCAACTCATGGACGGCCCAGACGCGGCGCCTCTGGCGCGGATCCTCGAAGCGCAGACCGAGCTGGTTCTCAAAAGACGCAAATGAATTGCGTGAGTTCACTGGAGATGAGTTTAATTGGTGAGGCGTCAGGAGGCGGATCCGCGGCTTTCAATCATGGCGCGCAGCTCGGCGGCGGTTTGGGCTAGACCAGCGGCGGCGCTCGGCGGGGGCGAAGATTCGCGGGCGTAGGTCAGTTCCAACTCGCGCGCCAGGACTGTGCCACGCGTAAGCCCGAAGGTGCCGAGGACGCCTGCCAACTTGTGCGCGGCAGATTGCGCGGATTCGCGCTGCCGGGCTGCAAGTGTGCGATCGGAAACGGATTGGGCAGCCGCTTCGAGAACAGCCACTCGCTCCCGGATTTCCGGCAAAAAGCGACGCCAGAGCCCGTCGATTGCGTCGGAGAGAGCCGAGTCTGCGTGAGAGCCGGATTGTGGGGTCTCGTTCAAGGCAACAGGCAATCGGGGGGCGAATACCTATCCAGGTTTCTGCCCCCCCTGGAGCTTCGCATCACCGGGGTTTGTCATCTCAGGTTCTGTGCAACCGTTGCGCTCAAAATCGTGTCCGGAGCGGCGTTGTTTCATCCCATTACTCGGCCCGTTACAAGATCAACAAGATAGATTAATCCTTCCAGCCCAGGGCGTTGGAGATTTGTTTTGAGAGGGTGAGCGGATCGAAAGGCTTGAAGAGAATGGCCTGTACGCCAAGGTCGGCAAAACGGCGCTGGTCAGTGCCTTGCACTTTGGCCGTCAAAAGCAGAACGGGGATCTGTGCGGTGGAGGGATTCTTGCGGATTTCGCGAAAGGTGCTGGGCCCGTCCATGCCGGGCATCATCACGTCGAGCAGGATGGCATCGGGCTGGTGTTCGGCCGCGCGGGCCAGACCCTGTGCGCCGGAACTGGCCTTAATGACCTCCCACCCGGCTACGCTTTCAAGACTTAAGGCAGCTACTTCGCGAATGTCGTCTTCGTCGTCAATGATGAGAATCTTGCGGGCCACGGTGAAAGGCTCCTTCATGACTATTCTCGAACGGCGGCGCGGTGTTGTCGATGGGAGAGGCAAAAAATCGAGGTTATGAACTCGGTACTGGCGGCTGCGGCGCGACGGCTTCCTGCGTTTGCCGCAGCGAGCGAAGCATCGTCAGCACGAGCGCCTCGAGTTGCTGTGGCTGCACGCGGGCTTTGGCAAGGAAATGCGTGGGGCCGAGAGTAAGGTGCCGGCGCTCGGCCGGTGACAGATCGCGACCAGAGTAGACGACGAGCGGCAGGTGGGCGAGGTTTTCGTGCTGGCGCAGCCAATCGACGACATTGAAGCCGTCGCCGTCGGGCAGTCCAATATCGAGTACGAGCAGATGGGGCTCAAATTGCGAGCAGGCGACGATGGTCTCTTCGAGCGTATGGGCGATCTCGACCACGATGCCCTCGCGGCCAAATACCTCGCCGATCACCTGCGCGAGACTGCGATCATCCTCGACAATCAGAATGCGCGTTTTTTCACCCGGGCCGCACAACACGCGCGCCAGTTCGTTCAGCAGCACATCTTCATCGAGCGGCCTTGCGACCAGTCCTTCGGCGCCCTCGGGCAAGGCATCGGGATTCGTCGGATCTTCAACGCTTAGCAGAACCACCGGGGTGTGCGCGGCGGTATCCAGACGCCGCAGCATCGGCAGAATCGCCCATCCGTTCATTCCGTCGATCGAGGTGTCGACCAGGATTGCGTGGACACTCTGACGGGCTGCGGCAAGGGTCTGCTCCACGGTGGAAGTCTGAACGACGGAGTAGCCGTGGCGGGAGAGTTGAGCGGCAATCCTGGGTCGGGTTTCAGGGTTGGTGTCGGCCAGCAGCACCGTGCCCTGGCCTATTTCGCTCTCTGCTTTGGCGTTCAGTTCGGCTACTGGAGACGGGTGATAGGGCAGGAAGACGCGGAAGGTGGATCCGCGGACCGGATTCCGCTCGGCCCAGATGCGGCCGGTGTGTTGCAGCACGATCGTGCGGCAGATGGCGAGGCCTAGTCCCGTGCCGCCTTTCTGACGGGAATCGGAGGCGTCGACCTGCTGGAAGCGCCCGAAGATCGTCTCCAGCTTGTCAGCGGGAATGCCGCGCCCGTGATCGATCACGGAAAGGATCACGCCTGTCACGCCAGGTCGCAGCATGACGCTTACCGGCGAGTTAGGTGGAGAGAATTTGACGGCGTTGGAGAGCAGGTTGGTAACCACCTGCAGGAGGCGATCGGGGTCGGCCGTGATCTCAACCCGGGTTGCGTCGTGCAGAAGCTTGACGCCTGCGGCATCGGCCACTGGCTGCATGTCCTCGATGGCTTGGCTGACGATATCGGCCAGTTGTACGGATCGAAAGGCTAGCGGCTCGCGGCCGCTCTGAATGCGCTCGAGATCGAGGATGTCGTTGATTAGCCGCACCAGGCGGTCGGAGTTGGTCAGAGCAATACGCAGCAGATTGGAAGCTTTCTCGTCGACGGTGCCGAGCATTCCGGAGGTCAGCAGTCCCAGCGCGCCACGAATCGACGTTAGAGGTGTGCGCAGTTCATGGCTGACCGTGGAGATGAACTCATCTTTCATCCGGTCGAGTGTGTAGCGCTGGCTGATATCGCGGAAACTGAGCACCCAGCCGGAGAGGTTGCCCTGGCCGTTGATAGGCGTGAGGACGTATTCAGCAGGGAACGAGTTGCCGTCGGCGCGGAAAAAGTTCTCCTCACCGGCGGAGGATGTGGGCCGTGTTATTGCCTTGCGAAGGGGACAATCCTCGCCGCAAAGGCGATCTTGCGGCGCAGAGCCGTGGAGCAGGTCGTGGAGAGGCTTGTCTGTGAGCGCGTCGGGCGGCGCTCCCAGCAGCCGGCCTGCCGCGGGATTGGTGAATCGCACCTTACCGTCGCGATCCAGTCCGCAGATACCATCGCTCACGGCATCGAGCAGGATTTCCTGCTGGCGGCGGAGGTCTTCGGCACGTCCGCTTTCCAGCGAGCGCGCGAGCATTTGTCCCAACGGCGCCGCGGCAATCTCCACCGCGGCGCTCGCTTCGCGGTCCTCGCGCAGCCGATAGCGGGAGTAAAATTCGAGCACCGCGAGCACCTTATTGGCAGCGCGGACGGGCACGGCCCAGCCGGAGCGCATCTCGTAATGGATGGCATCGGCAACGCGCGGGACGGGCGGAACGGTGGCAAGGTCAGAGAGCCAGACGGCGCGGCCCTCCTTCCATGCGGATTGGGGCAATTCGGAGCCGTGCTTCAGCGTAAGCCCCTTGCTTCTTTGTATGAAGTCCGCGATTCGTTGTCCCTGAACTCCCCAGGCGCTTCCGAATTCCAGGCAATTCTGTTCGGCATCGACCACCCACTCGATACCGATGTCCCATCCCTGCGTGGTGCACAGGGCTTCAAGAAAACGCATGGCGGCGATTTCGCAGGGTGCGTTTTCGCCCACAATCCTGCTGACGGCCAGCTGCAGCGAAAGCCGGTTTTCGCGTTGCTTCTGCTCGGTGACATCGCGTAGCTGGCAGCGAACCGCCTGCGGAGCGCCGGCCTTTTGCCGCCTGCTCATGGTCACTTCGAGATCAAGAACGCGGCCGTCGGGGGTGTGATGGCGCAAGGGCGCGCGCGCCACCGATTCGCCGCTGAGGGCGCGGCGAAAGAGGGCAGCGGCCTCGGCACGGCTTTCGTTTGAGAACAGTTCCTCGAAGGAGGGCAAGGTCTGCATTGCCGCGCGGTCCAGCCCGAAGGACTGTTGCCATGCTGGATTGGCGTAAACGAACTGGCCTGTCGGACTCAGCGTGGCAATCATCTCGCTCGAGTGTTCAAAGAGATCGCTGATGCGCTCCTGCGCCTCGCGTTGCGCCTGCTCGCGCTGCGGCAGCGGGTTCAGCTCCATGGCGATGGCGACCATGCCGGTAAATTCGCCCATGGAATCGCGCAAAGCCGAGAGATGGAGCGTGACGGGAACGCTGGCGCCGTCCTTGTGACGCGCCTTGGCGACAAATTTGGGCACCATGCTGGGGGGCAACATGCGCACGCAGGCCAGGTAGTCAGCCATGTGTCCGCCCTGACTCATTTCAGGGGGGTGAGCTACGTGGCAAAGCTGTTGAACCTCCATCAGTAACCGTTCGCACTCTCCGGGCGCCAGCAGATCGATCTTGCCCCACAAGGATTTCAACTCGGCAGCACTGTAGCCTAACAATCGTTCCGCTGTTGCGTTCGAATAGGCGAGTTCGCCTTGCAGATTTACGGCCACGACGGCAGGCCCTGCCAGGTCGAGCAACTCGCGAAGGCCCTCGCCGATCGCCTCCTTTGCCGGCGTCTCCGGAGAGGCTTGGGCCAACAGGCGGTTTACGATGTACGCGAAGACCACGGTGGCGACCGCCGCCGCCACGATGGGAAGCGCCCGCCACTGGAAAATCGGAAAGGCTCGCGCCAGCGTTGCGCCGGCAGCCAGTGCGAGGATCAGCAGCGGCAAAATCAGCCAAAGCTGGGAGATCCCGTTCAGGCTCCCTTCCACTGTCGTGGCGCGGCGGACAGTCGTACTGTTGTCCTGGCTCTTCGGCAGGTCCTTCATCTGCTGTGTCTTCTCCCCACCATGCCGGGTCTGGCGCTCAAGGGCATGATTGCAATGCTTTGATGAAAGGGTTGCCAAGGCCCGTGTGCGCCGGATTCGGCCCCTCCCGTCGAAACCCCGGATCGCGCTCCACTTCACCCCTGAGCTGCTTCGAAGACGGGTCGGCATGGTTTGCACGTAGTATAAGCGTTTGAATCAATGACCTCCAGAATAAAAAACAGCACATGTTCAAAGTGGTCATCCGGTAACTGAAGACATATGCCAACCATCCAGTTTGGGCCGGAAGTGAGGCCGGTGACGTGAGTTCCTCAGGGATCGAAACTGACGATCGGAGGCGGGCGCGGCTTATACTGACTGCATGTTTCCTCTAAGAGTGAAAAGCATCTTTCTGCGCTTTATTGTGCCGGCCTTTGCGATCCTTTGTCTGACAGTTCTTCCTGAGGCCGCGCACGCTTGGGGCAGTGCAGGCCACCGTATCATCAGCAGACTTGCGGTTAGCAATCTGCCGGCGGATGTGCCCGCATTTTTGCGCTCGGCGGCGGCGAGCGAGGAGATAGTGTACCTGGGGCCGGAGCCGGACCGCTGGCGTTCAAAGGCGGGAGAGCCGGAATTGCTCGCGGCACAGGCGCCGGAACACTTTATCGACCTGGAGCTGGCCGATGCGCTGGGCCCGCTTCCACACAATCGATTCGACTTTGAAGCCAAGGTCTTTGCCGCGCACGAGCGGCCGGAAGCGGTGGGACTGCTGCCGTGGGAGACCGACGAGGTCTGGGAGCGGCTGAAACAGTCGATGCGCCAGTACCGCGCGATGCGCGCCGCCGGCCAGGATACAAAGCAGGTTGAGGCCGCGATTGTGTTTTACGCCGGCTGGCTGGGCCATTATGTGGGTGACGGATCGCAGCCGCTGCATACGACCGTCAAATACAACGGATGGGTGGGACCGAATCCCAATGGCTACACGACCGAACACAAGATCCACTACCAGTTTGAAAGCCCGTTTGTGGAGGCGAACATCCATGAGCCCGCGGTGCAGGCGCTTATGACGCCGGTACAGCTCATTCAGGGCAATATGTTCGATGCCTGCGTCGCCTATCTGCGCCGCTCGGCAGCCTTCATCGAAGAGGTGTACCAGCTCGATAAAGAGGGCGGCTTTACAGGCGCGGGCACAGCCGAGTCTCGCAGCTTTACCGCGGCGCGTCTGGCCGCCGGCGCCAGCATGTTGCGCGACATGATCTATACAGCATGGATCGACAGCGCGCAGCCCGTTCCCAACCCCTACGCGGGAAAGTAAGACCAAGATGAACCATGGAAAATGACACTCTGAAAACTGCGGAATGTAGGTTGCAACATCACAGCGCCGCGCGCGCATGAGGCACAGGTGCTGGGAATCGCGTGATGATTCTGGTAGCCGTGCCATCGCGTGGCGGGCTGCTGTCTCTTATACACATC
>JABEBX010022660.1_pt1 | contig 10208 bp, 9 predicted proteins | sample 7245971 | NCBI WGS metagenome assembly JABEBX01 (sample SAMN14506365, study PRJNA622280) | hot springs metagenome | biome: hot spring [ENVO:00000051]|acidic hot spring [ENVO:00002120]; feature: spring [ENVO:00000027]|sediment [ENVO:00002007]; material: sediment environment [ENVO:01001048]...
AATATATTACCCCCATCACTTGTTAAGTCAATTCTTTTTTTAGTTTTTATTCCTTTTTTTAACTGGAAACTTTGATAGTGTACAATAAATTGTACACTATCAATTGAAACGTCTGTTTTTAATTAATTTTTGGAGTATTATAATGATTTAAGAAATTACGACGAACTAAATTTTCGGGGGCATTATAATTATCGCAGTTGTTTATCAAGAATAATTTGCATTTGTTCTTTAGCTATCTAAACAAAATTCTAATGTTTTAGCAAATTTTTTCTTTTTTTTATTCAAATTCAATCTCTTAAAATCAAACAAAGATGCATTTTAATGGAATGCTGGATTAATGCTTCTTGATGTGCAAGTTTCGCTCTGTTATATACTGCAATAATGCTATATTGACCCCAATAAATTAATCATGAATTATTATATTAAAATATATATCGCAAACCTTTTTTAAAATAAATCAATTAATGGTAAATTTAGTTTGACAATCTAAAATTAATATAGTTAAATTTAGTTTGAAATAAAAAAAATAGGAGGTAAAAAATGGAGATTAAGACTAATCAAAAAAAGATTAACCCGTGGGATGTTTATCCAGGCGCATTTATTGGCTGGATGGTGGACGGCTTTGATCTCAGTATGATGTTTTTGTTAATACCAGTTCTTGCACCTCAGTTTTTCCCAAAAGGCTCTGCAATTGCTATTATTGGAGTATGGAGCATTTATACCATTACATTAGTTTTTCGACCGTTAGGTGGAACTTTGTTTGGAATTCTTGGAGATAAAATTGGAAGAAGAAAAGCCATATTTATTGCAGTAGCCGGATTAGGAATTTCTGTATTTCTTACAGGATTCTTGCCAAACTACCATAGTATAGGCATTTGGGCTCCAATTTTGCTCACATTACTAAGAATATTTACCGGCACATTTGCAGGAGGAGAATACAGCAACAGTGCAGTTATCATAGTAGAATCTGCAGAGAAAAATAAAAAGGGTCGCTGGGGTGGAGCCATACAAGCAGGATATGCAGCTGGTTTTTTAGTCGCAGCATTACTACTTTTATTTTTACATTATGCAATCCCAAAAGAGAGCTTTGCTAATTATGGTTGGAGATGGATGTTTTGGTCTTCAATAGTTTTAACAGTTATTGCACTTATTGTTGTAAAGTATAGAATGATAGAATCTGTCAAGTGGGAAACAGCAAAAAATGAAGGTAAAACTTCAAAAATGCCACTATCTGAAATTTTAAAAAACGGTGAGACCTTAAAAGAAGTTCTTACAGGTATCCTTTTTGTAGTAGGTATGTCTTGGATTTATGGTTTAACACTTGGTTTTTTCCCTACTGTTTTAGCATTGGGAAAACTTTTTGTTTTCCCGCAAACGCTATACGTAGTAATAATAGCTTTAATAGCAGCAGTACTTGGCTATCTATCTTCTGGTTTTGTGAGCGATTTTATTGGAAGAAAAAGGACGATAATAACTTTTTCTTTGCTAGCAATTATAATCTCATTATTTGCTACGCAAATCGTATCAAAAACTTCTGATTTTATGTCTTGTAGCATATTTGCTAGCATATTGGGTTTCTTTTCATCTGGACTATATGGTATTACGCCAGCTTATTTATCTGAAAAGTTTCCTACACATATTAGAAGCACTGCGGTGGGTATTTCCTTTAACTTTGGTTTTCTTTTAGGGAATTGGGGAACAGCTATACTTTTGCTATTTACTAAGATATCCTCTTCTCATTTTCCAATTATGTGGAGCATTTTTATAATTTTTGGAGAAGTGTTAGTTATGCTTTCTGCTTTACTATCAAAAGAGACAAAAGATATTGAATTAAGTTAAAATGTATCTATGGAGTTTAGAATGGACTACGATGTTATAGTAGTTGGAGGCGGAAACGCAGGTCTTTGTGCTGCAATGACTGCGGCAGAAAATGGCGCAAAGGTTTTGTTATTGGAAAGAGCCCCAATATTTTATAGAGGAGGAAATAGCCGTCATACAAGAGATATCAGATATGCTCATGACAAGCCAAATAAATACACTATTGGTTCTTATCGGGAAGAAGATTTTTACAAAGATATACTCGAAGTGACAAAGGGCGAAACAAACAAAGAACTAGCAGAGTTTTGTGTAGAGGGCTCAAAGGATATTATCTTTTGGATGGAAAAGCACGATTGTAAATTCCAGCCTACCATAAAAGGAGCTCTTCACTTAGCCAGCACTGTGGCATTCTTCTCTGGTGGCGGTAAGTCTCTAGTTAACAACTACTATCACTATTGTCAAAGGATTGGAGTGGAAGTTGTTTATGATGCATTTGTATTTGATTTGAAGTTCAAGAATAAGAGGTTTTATTCACTCATAGTCAATTACAAGCATAGCTTTTATGAAATCACTGGAAAAAGTTTAGTCCTCTCATGTGGAGGATTTCAAGGCAATACTGAACAATTAGAAAAAATCTGGGGCAATGCTGCAAAAAATCTAATAATCAGAGGTACTCCATATAATGAAGGAAACATATTCCAAATTCTAATAGAGAACAACGCACTACCTATTGGAGATCCTAAAAACGCCCATATGTTAGCATTAGATGCAAGGGCACCAAAGTTTGATGGAGGAATAGTCACGAGGTTAGACTGCATACCATTTGGCATAGTTGTAAATAAAAATGGTGAAAGATTTTATGATGAAGGAGAAAATATATGGCCAAAAAGATATGCTATTTGGGGACATATTTTAATTGAACAGCCAGATCAAATAGGATATGTTATTTTTGATTCAAAAGTAGTAAATCTTTTTATGCCGTCTGCCTTTCCTGCATTCAGTGCCAATTCTATAAAAGAACTTTCCGAAAAAATTAATCTCAATTCTGAGAGTCTAATAAAAACTATAGATAATTACAATAACCATTTATCGCTAGGAACATTTGACCCATCTATTTTAGACGATTGTAAAACTTTTGATTTAGCACCTCCCAAAAGCCATTGGGCGCTACCTATCAACGAACCACCATTTTACGCCTACCCATTGAGACCAGGAATTACTTTTACTTATTTATCAGTTAAAATAAACAAAAAAGCCCAAGTTTTGACAACCGATAATGAACCATTTGAAAATGTTTTTGCTGCGGGGGAAATCATGTCAGGCAATATATTGAGCAAGGGATATATGGCTGGAACAGGTCTTACTATAGGCACTGTTTTCGGTATTACGGCAGGCAAGGAGGCTGCAAATGTTTGATAAAAATTTTGAAAATGCAAGATTTTCAATGAATATTTGTAATGCTTGCAGATATTGCGAAAACATATGCCCTGTTTTTAAAGCAATAGAGTTGAGAAGAACTTTTTCTGAAAAGGATATAATCTATATAGCGAATCTTTGTCATGATTGTAGAGGTTGTTATTATGCCTGTCAATATGCTCCACCCCACCCCTTTGATATAAATATTCCAAAAATTCTTGGAACACTGAGGTTAGAAACATATAAAAAATACAAAAAATCAAACTTTTCAAAAAAGATTATTGAAAACCCACACCTTTTTAGCATAGGTATTTTCATAATTTCATTCCTTTTTTATATTACATCATTTGTAATTTACAATGGGACAACAAATTTATTACAGCTTTATGATCAACATAATTCTTTCTATAGAGTTTTACCTGAGAATTTCTTAATTATCACAATGCTTATTCCGTTCGTTATATCATTAACTCTCTACATAAAAAGCTTAATTGACTATTGCAATTATGTTGATATTAAAAAAGCTGGCTTCTTTAAAATTTCAAACCACATTAAGTCATTAAAAAGCATAATATTTTTAGAATTTCTTGATGGTGGAAATTATGGTTGTAATTATCCAAATGAAAAATACAGCTTTTCAAGAAAAATTTACCATCAATTTGTATTTTTTGGATTTATAATAGCATTCATATCTACTTTAATGGCTGCCTTTATGAGTCATATTTTAAATATTTCACCTCCATACTCTATTACAAGTTTGCCAGTGATATTTGGGACTATTGGCGGGACGCTAATGATTTTAGGACTATCTGGGTTACTATATCTGAGAAGCAAAATGGATAGAATACCATATAGTGAGAATATAAATTCTATGGATATTAATTTTATACTAATTTTATCATTTATTGTCATAACTGGCTTTTTGGTTTTAATTTTCAGAGCTACAATGTTTATGCCAGTATTATTGATAATCCATCTCAGCATCATCGTAACTTTCTTTATAATGTTACCTTTAAATAAGTTGCAACATGCAATATTTAGGTATGTATCAATATATAAGTATTTTTCTGAAATTGGTAGATAAAAAATTAATTTCTAATATAGATATAACAGTTTTGCAAAATAGAATTAAAATTACCTACAAAATAGCTGGGAACAGTTTGGTCAGAAAATTCGAGAACGCTTCCAATTTTGTGTAAGTAACATTTCTACTAGATTATACCCAATTTTACCTCATATGTCTATTAAGTTTATCTTTAAAATATATCTGACTAACAAAATACGCATTTTGTTATTTATGAATTATTTTTAAAACAATACAAGCTACTCACATAAAATCGAAAACGGTATTAGTTTTCAAGATTATTATGCATTACCATAGGGATTGTAAAAGTTTAAGTTTTTATTCTTTAAAAATATTCAAAATATTTCTAATGTTATTTAATGTATTAATATAATTTCTATATATAGAATGTGCTCTAAATATAGAGACAGGTTTAAATCTTATTTTATCGCCAGGCTTTGACTGAGCAACCTTTGGTAGATCAGAAGTAATAACACATGCAATTTTTGGGTAACCGCCGGTTGTTTGTCTGTCATTTAATAGAATAATAGGCTGACTATTTTGAGGTACTTGTATAGCGCCATTTGCAGTTCCATCAGATATAATATTTGCACTTATTTTGTGCTCAATAATAGGTCCTTCCAGTCTACAGCCCATTCTACTGATATTATTTGTAAAAGTATACGCTTCTGTTAAAAATGTTCGAATTCCTTTAGCAGTAAAGTATTCAGATTGAGGGCCAAGAATTACTCTAACTGATTTTGATTGGCTATACTTAGGTAAAAATTCTGCTGGTAATCGATATAAATACTCTAAATTATTCTTCCTACAGGTAATAATATCACCTTCTTTTAAAACTCTACCATCTATACCCCCAATTTTTCCTCGTATGTAAGTTGATTTGCTATTTAGAATTATAGATACATCAATCCCGCCAGATATTGCAATATATGTTCTGCAACCCTCTTTAGCCAGATCAAATGATAAAATATCTCCTTTTTTTACTTCTAAAGTTCCCCACATGGGTACGCTTTTATTATTGATTTTAGGGTTCATATCGGCACCAGTTATGGATAAAAATGCATCTTCGAGAACCTCAATTGTTGCACCATAAAGCGTCATTTCTATAGTGGCCTCATTTATATCATTACCCACAAGCATATTTGCTATACTGTGGGCATAGTTATCTACTGCACCAGATTGAGAAATACCATATTTTTGATAATTAATTCTTCCTATGTCTTGAATTGTAGTGGAGTTTCTAGTCGAGGAGTAGCTATAGCTTTTGACATTCCTCCCAAGTATGGGAAGCCGGGTGCAAATCCAATCATGTATATCTTGTATTCTACCGAAGAATGCAATCGTATGACATCTTCTTCAGTTAGATTATTATACTGTGCAACATAATTTAAATCTGGACCAAATTCACCGCCATAACATACCGGAACAACATGTACTTTTCTACTTTTTCCAAATACACCTTGATTTAATGGATTTGGGTTCATCAAACTGAAAATCTTATTTTTAAGTGTTATAAAATCGATTAGTAGAGGATTATAGTAAATTAGTAAAGATCTATAAGTGGGCACAACCTCTTCTATTGCCTTTAAATTGGCTTGTTCTAGAACCAAACCTAAATTTATAACTTTATTATTGATTTCTTCTGAAATCTCATTGCCAAATTCAACTGTTATTGCTTTATCTCCTGATGGCAATATTCTTACTTTTATTTCCTTCATTACTTAACGGTCTCAGCTAACGGCAAGATTTTAATGCCTTGATTTTTTAATTCAGTGCAAATAGTTTTTGCAAATTCTAGAACGTTAGGGTTATCTCCGTGTAGACATATAGTATCACCTTTCATATCTAATATTTTTCCTGTTATTGTATTGACTTTGCTATGCTTAACTATACTTAATGCTTGCTTTGCAGCAATATTTGAATCTTTGATTACTGAACCTTCAATTTTTCTAGACACAAGGAAACCGTTATCATCATAAGCTCTATCGGCAAATACTTCTTGAGCAACCTTAAGGCCAGCTTCTCTACCGGCTTCAATGAGTTTTGAATTGTATAAGCCAACTAAGATTAAATTCTGGTCAAATTTTTTTATAGCTTTAGCTATAGCCAATGCTGAAGTAAAATCTTTTGCAGCCAAATTGTACAAAGCTCCATGAGGTTTAACATGAGTCAAATTTACATTATTAGCTTTGCAAAAAGCATATATGGCACCAAGTTGGTAGATCGTGAAATATTCAATTTCTTCAGCTGCAAACTCAATATTTCTTCTTCCAAAACCTTGAATATCAGGGTATCCTGGATGAGCACCAACACAGACGTTATATTTTTTGGCTATAGAAATGGTTTCATTCATTATCATTGGGTCGCCAGCGTGCATACCACAAGCTATATTTACAGAAGTTACATATTGCATTAACTCTTCATCTGTGCCTATTTTATAAACACCAAAACTTTCGCCCATATCAGCGTTTAAATCAATAGAAATCATTGTCTTTCTCCATTTCATATATCCTTTAAGGTAACATTGACGTTAGATTCTATTCTTTTGTATATTTCTATAGATGATTGGCTTAGATAATTCACTTTACCATTAGAAAAAGAAAAAGCTGGATCGTGTCCTGGAACTATAATCTTATTTGCTTTGAGTATTTTCTTTATAGATTCATTTGCTAAATTATTATCAAAATATGAATATGGTGTTTCTCCAAAAATTGCCTCTTTGGCGTATTTTAACGCATCTCCTGTAAAAATACAATCGTTTAAAATATATCCAATAGAGCCTTTGGTATGCCCAGGCAATGAAATAATCTCTCCTTCGTAAATCTTTTCTCCAGGTTTAACAAGAATGAATTTATTATACATGAATTTGATAAAGCTTTTTACATAGTTAAAATCATTATGTAATTCTGGTTCTTCTGAAATAGCATACTCAAGTTCGTCTTTGGTTGTATATATTTTAGCTGACGGAAAGAGCTCACAGTTTATCGAGTGATCAAAATGAAGGTGAGATAGAATTATAAACTCTATCTCGCTTAACTGTATATTCATATCTTTTAACGTTTTAATGAGCTTTTCCCTTATTCCTTCAGGTCCAGTATCAAATAGACCCAGATGATTGTCAATACTAATCAAAGACACACTACTATAGCCTATAAAACCTCTATCTGTTGTGATAGGTAAACCACTGATAATTACGTCCCATTTAGCTATCATTGTCTTTTTTGACCTTTTTCTATTTAAAGTATAGAGTAATGTTCATCTTTTAAATCAGAAACAAACATATGTCCAGGCGAATGAGTAATCATAATATCTGGCTTAGCACTCATAGCTACTGCCTGAGGGGTTACGCCGCATGCCCAAAATACAGGGACTTCTCCATCTTTGATTGTTACTTGGTCGCCAAAATCAGGTTTATCAATATCTTGAATTCCGATATCTTTAGGGTTGCCAACATGCACAGGTGCTCCGTGCACTTGAGGAAATCTTGATGTCACCTGAATAGCTCTAACTACCAGCTCCTGAGGTATCGGCCTCATTGATACCACTAAAGGTCCTTTGAATACGCCTGCTGGTATGCAGTCTATATTAGTTATATACATCGGCACATTTCGTTTCTCTTCAATGTGGCGGACAGGAATATCTGCGTTAAGTAAAGCGTTTTCAAAAGTGAAACTGCAACCTGTTAAAAATGCATACATATCATCATTCCAAAAATTTAAAATATCTGTATATTCTCCAATTAGCTCTCCCTTTTTGTATACTCTATATTTTGGTATATCTGTTCGTATATCAGCATCTGGTGCAATAAGTTTTGGGTTTGGACTGCCTTTTTCGGTTACATCCAATAATGGACATGGCTTTGGATTTCTTTGAGCAAAAGCAAAAAAATCTATCACATATTTTTGAGGTAAAACTACTAAATTTGCTTGCGTATAACCTTTGCAAATACCACTAGTTTGTTCAGTATATTCCTTGTTTCGAACCTTTAGCCTAAATTCTTTGGGTGATATTGCGCTTAAATCATTCATCATGCCCTCCTTCACTAACTTTTCTTAGCTTATTACATATCTAAATTGGCTTCTTTTGTTTCTGGACCCAAAAGAGCGCCAACTATTACTAGTATTCCTGCTAATACTAGCAAAATTATCTGTGTGTACTGATATGGAACAATAGCTTTTAAAGCTAGCATGTAAAAGGAATAAAAAGATGCTATTAATATTGATAAGGTATAACCTACGCCATATGCAGAAGCTCTAACAGCTGTTTTAAACCTTTCGTTTATATAAGATGGTACAACTCCCCATATTGCTCCTGGTACAGTTACAATTATGGCCGAAAACAAAAATAATGCAAACATATTTTTGTACATTCCAGCAACAATCAAGTAATAAAGCCATGAAGCTAAAGTTGAAGTTAATAATCCCAATATTATAAAAGCAGTTTTTCTACCAACTTTCTGACTAAACCAACCTCCTAAGAAAATATATCCGAATATTAGAAAAAAATAAGAAAATAATATTACAGTAGTAGTCAAAGAAGCGCTAAGGTGCAACTGTTTAATATAAACTATACTCATTGTACCAGCAACAGCCATAATTTGAAACCATGCACCCAACATTAAAAGTAAAACTTGAAGTAAGTTTTTAAAATTTTTCCCTTTAAATAATTCTTTAATCGGGGATTTTGTTTTTTCTTTGGTTTTAGCCCAAATAATTGACTCTGGTACAAGTTTGTGGATGTAGTAAACAATAAATAAGCCTAATAAAACACCTACAACAAATATCACTCTCCAGCCATAAATTTGATATTGCTCTTTTGGAAATATTTTTAAAGCTATTAGAGTTATGATTGATATTATAACAAAAGCAACGGGATAACCGCTGCCTATAATGCCACCCCATATGCCTCTTTTATCTTTGGGTGCATTTTCAATTGCTAAAGGTATAATGCTTGTATAGCCGCCACCTAAAAAAACACCATCAATTAATCGTAACAAAATAAACAACGCTACGCTAATATAACCTAGAGTACTGAAACCTGGAATAAGGATTAAAAGCAGAGTTATAACACTAAAACCAGTGATTGATATTAATCCTGTTTTTTTCCTTCCTAGAACATCAGCATAGTGTCCAAAAATGAAGGCACCTACAGGTCTACCAATCAAAGTTGCAGCAAATACTAGAAAATAGATTGTTGAAACTTCAGCTGTAGGTAAAGATTGTGGTACAAATATCGCCATTGCTGGAGCTAATACTGTAATTGGAAGATAAACGTCGAACATATCAATAAAAAAAGTTAAAAAGGCAGCTGTTCTCATTCTTTTTGATTCTATTGTTGATTCTCCCATAACTCCTCCATAAGTTAATTTTTAACTATGATTGTAATATCAAAATACAATTTTGTCAAATTCAACTAATAATACCCCTGAAAATTTAATTAGATTCTTAGTAGCGTAAATTTAAAATTTAATCATATCGGATTCTATTCTATTCTTAATGATATGATAATAAACCTTTCAAAAATAGTTTATTTAAAAAACATTAATAACAATATATACATTTTGTTAGTCAGATTATAAAGAATCGAAAACGTATCTAATTTTACGCTAGAATGCTTGCTACAAGATTAATTTTGACATTTACTGGCATTTTTTCCATAGCAAAAACAAGTCCTAGAACTATATAAAAAGCAATAAATTCTAGGACTTAAAAGAAATTTAATAAAGAAGTGTTCTACTGACGTCGATATTATTTAATTTTTCCTTTTGGTCTGATATTTTGTCTTAATTTTTTTATAAATAACCTCCACTGGATGCATCACCTTTGTATCTAAATCAGCTTTTGTTATAGTATCAGTAAGCTGCATGGCGCATCCAGGACATGGTGTAAAT
>JABEBX010016377.1_pt1 | contig 10198 bp, 10 predicted proteins | sample 7245971 | NCBI WGS metagenome assembly JABEBX01 (sample SAMN14506365, study PRJNA622280) | hot springs metagenome | biome: hot spring [ENVO:00000051]|acidic hot spring [ENVO:00002120]; feature: spring [ENVO:00000027]|sediment [ENVO:00002007]; material: sediment environment [ENVO:01001048]...
CATAAACTTTGCCCATGGTGATATTTTCATGATGGGAACATATTTTGCCTTTTATGCGATCACGCTTTTTCTTCTACCGTGGTGGCTGGGCTTTTTGGTTGCCATATGCATAACAGGTTTACTCGGCTACTCGATAGAAAAGATAGCTTACAGACCTTTAAGGAATGCCCCGAGAATTTCCTCTTTGATAACCGCAATAGGGGTGTCTTTCTTTCTTGAAAGTTTTGCCGTCGTTGTTTTTGGTGGCATTCCAAAATCATTCAACGTTTATCCAAAATTTTTCTCTGAAATGCTCGTAATGGGAAAGATTAGAATTCCCATACTCACCTTTATAACGATCATCGTTACGGCCTTTCTTTTCCTGTTTTTATGGGTATTACTTTACAAGACGAAAACCGGTCTTGCGATGCGAGCCATAGCCGTTGATATACCTACAACAAGTTTGATGGGAGCAAATGTGAACAACGTGATAAGTATAACCTTCATAGTTGGATCGTCTTTTGCAGCCGTTGCTGGAATCTTGTGGGCGATGAAATATCCTCAGGTTCAGCCTTACATGGGCTTCACTCCAGGCTTAAAGGCTTTTATAGCGGCAGTTATAGGGGGAATAGGTTCTATTCAAGGAGCAATTGTTGGTGGGTTTTTACTTGGATTTTTGGAGATCATGATCGTTGGATTTTTTCCTGGCCTTGCGGGATACAGAGATGTTTTTGCGTACGTGACGCTTGTGATAATTTTGATGTTCAGGCCAACGGGCATCTTCAAAGTGTATTCAGAACAGAAGGTTTGATAACATGAAAAAATTGTCTTTTAAAGTTAATCTCATACTCACAATCGTCTTTTTGATCGGCGTTTATTTCTTCCTTGCGAACGCAAATATTTTTGGCGATTATTGGTCGAGAATTATAACACTTATTGCCATCTACGGCATCATGGCCATAAGTTATACCCTTGTCAATGGAATAACTGGCATTTTCTCCCTGGGTCAGGCAGGATTCATAGCCATAGGCGCTTACACTTCTGCACTTTTAACGCTTTCAATTCAGCAAAAGGAGATGTCATTTTTCATCCAACCTCTCATATGGCCTCTTAACAGCATACAGATTGGTTTCTTTCCAGCAACGATTATAGGAGGTCTAGTTGCAGCATTTTTCGCTTTTTTAATAGGATATCCTTCTTTGAGGTTAACTGGAGATTATTTTGCCATAGCAACTTTGGCTTTTGCTGAAATAATAAGGATTTTAATACAGAATTCTTACGGTCTGACAAATGGCACGCTTGGTCTTAAAGGTATAAGTTCATACACAACGGTTTGGTGGGCATGGGGATGGTTGCTTGTCACCGTGATCGTCATAGGAAGTTTAAAATTCAGCAGTTACGGAAGAGCGCTAAGGGCCATATCAGAAGATCCCGTTGCGGCAAAGGTTATGGGAATAGACGTGTTTCGACACCAGATGATGGCTTTCGTTATAAGCGGCTTTTTTGCTGGCGTTTCGGGATCGCTTTACGCCCACTGGATCACAACCCTTGATCCAAGGCCTGCAAGTTTAGGGGTAATGCTTACTTTTTACGTCCTTATAATGATCGTCATAGGTGGACTTGGCAGCATCTCTGGAGCGATAATCGGAGCAATATTTTTCGCCTTTGTCTCACAATGGCTTAGGATGTTCGAATCAAACGTGAACTTTTTTGGATTCACGATACCTGGGGTGCCAGGAATGAGCATGCTCATGCTCTCTGCGATCTTCATCCTTGTCATGATCTTCTGGAGAAGAGGAGTTATGGGAAAGTCGGAGTTAAGTTGGCAGAGCATGTATAATTTCTTTAAAAAAAGAGTTGGTGACGAAAATGGCTGATAACATTTTAAGGGTGGAAAGGATGACCATAAAATTTGGAGGCCTTACGGCAGTTGACGATCTTTCGATGTACATAAACAAGGGCGAACTTGTCGGCCTCATAGGGCCTAATGGTGCCGGGAAGACAACCGTTTTTAACGTTATAACCGGCATATACAAGCCGTCCTCTGGAAAAGTTTATTTCAAAGGAATAGATATAACGGGACTTAAGCCACACCTTATAAATCAGATGGGAATTGCGAGAACTTTTCAAAACATAAGACTTTTCTCAGACATGACCGTGCTTGAAAATACCATGATTGGTCAGCATTCATACTTCACAAATCGAAAAGCGCTTAAATTTCTTCACGCACAAGATCCACAAAAATATCCAAAGCCATCATGGAAGCCATGGCTTTTCAGTGCAATTTTTAAAACCCCCGATTACACAAAAGTCGAAAAGATGATGAGAGAAAAAGCTTTAGATTTACTTGAAAAAATGGAACTTAAAAAATACGCTGACCTTAAGGCTTCCGCACTCCCCTATGGCCAGCAAAGAAAACTCGAAATAGCGCGCGCTTTGGCCACAAACCCGACTTTGTTGATCCTTGATGAACCTGCTGCGGGCATGAATCCGCAAGAAAGTCAGAGATTGCTTGAATCGATAAGAAAAATAATGAAGGATTTTTCTTTGACGATCTTACTCATAGAGCACGATATGAAATTCGTCATGAACATATGCGAAAGGATATACGTGCTTGATTACGGTAAACTTATATCTCACGGAACGCCTGAAAGTGTGCAGAATGACAAGAAGGTTATAGAAGCCTACCTCGGAGATGAAATATATGTATGAAATGCTAAAAATTGAAAATTTAAGGGTTCACTACGGAGCCATAAATGCCCTAAAAGGAATAGACTTAAGCGTTGAAAGGGGGAAATTGGTAACGCTTATAGGTGCCAATGGTGCTGGTAAAAGTTCAACCTTGAACGCTATAATGAATATCGTTACTTCTAAAAAGGGAAGGATTTTCTACAATGGAAAGGACATAACGAAAGAAAGACCGGATCAAATCGTTAAAAATGGCATAACGCTCGTTCCAGAAGGAAGAAAGATCTTTCCCAATCTTACAGTTCAAGAAAATCTCATGATAGGAGCATTTGGAAGAAAAGACGCTGAGGGTGTAAAACGCGATTTTGATTTCGTGCTTAATTTGTTTCCGAGGTTGAAGGAAAGGTTAAAACAACCGGGAGGCACGCTTTCTGGCGGTGAACAACAGATGTTAGCCATAGGAAGGGCATTGATGGGCAATCCAGAAGTGCTTTTAATGGATGAGCCTTCTCTTGGCCTTGCGCCGTTGCTTGTCAAAATGGTTTTCGAGGTTATAAACAAGATAAAATCAGAAGGAAAAACTATTTTTCTCGTTGAACAAAACGCATCGATGGCTCTTGCAAATGCAGATTACGCATACGTGCTTGAAACGGGTAAGGTGGTACTTCAAGGAAATGGGAAGGATTTACTCGTGAATCCGAAGGTAAAACACGCATATTTGGGAATTAGTTGACTTTTCCACCGTCCATTCTTGAGAGGTCGTGTTCGACCTCTTTGTTTTTGTGGTATGATTTTCTTGATGTGTGTATTTTGAAAGGAAGCGATCATGGGAAAAGTAGAATGGACTGTTTTGGACATCTTTGAAAATGGTACTTCTGCCGAAATAGCGAGAGGATTTCTTGAGGAAAATGGAATTGAAACCAAAATCAGAGATTCGACCGTTCCATACGGCGGATCTATGATATTCGGAGAGAGCGGCCCGAAGGAATTGCTCGTTAAAGTCGAAGATTTGGAAGAGGCCAAAGCGCTGCTTGATGAAGTCAAAAAGAATAAGGAGTAAAAGATGTGCAGGATGATAGCCTTCATCTCAACCGCGAATGAACCTCTCATGCCTTATTTTGAGATTTTAATGGCGCAAGCGGTGCATGGCAAGGATGCGCCACATGGAGACGGATGGGGCAGCGCGTGCTACAAAGATGAAGAATTTTCGGTGAAGAAAAGTGCAAGGCCGATATGGGAGAGTGAAAAAATTGGCGGTGTCGCGACCGCTGCCCTCTTGCACGCGAGAAAAGCAAGTTTTGGAAGATCAAATGTTTTGTATTCGCATCCATTCGTGTACGATGAAGGTGGAAAGATATGGTCTTTCGCCCACAATGGAACCATATACAATCTTTCTAAAGTTAAAGGAAAGTATGATATAGATACGAAATTTTACGCCAAAACGTTCATTGCAAATTTGAAGGATAAAGATCCACTTGAATCTGTAAGGACGACGGTTAAAACTTTGATTGAGATTTCAGAGGGGAAATATACTTCTTTAAATGCGATAATCATGAACGATGAAACTTTGATTTCCTTCAGATACGTCAAAAAAGCCGATGATGATTATCACACGCTTTTTTACAAATTTCAAGGAAATTTTCTTTCAGTTTCAACGGAACCGCCTGAAGAGGGATGGACTGCCATTCAAAATGGCGAATACATTTTTGCGAGAAAAAAAGCACTCATGATCGATTTTGAAGTTGGAAAATTGTTTTGAATTTCTAAAAGTGGGGAGGTAAGATCATGGAATTGAAGAAAACACCGTTGTGGTCTGAGCACAAAAGACTGGGCGCAAAGTTAGTTGAATTTGGTGGATGGGAAATGCCGCTTCAATATACCTCGATAATCGAAGAACACAAAGCAGTAAGGGAAAGAGCAGGAGTTTTCGATGTTTCGCACATGGGAGAGATTTTGATTGAAGGTGCAGATGCTGTGCCTTTTGTCGATAACCTCATAACGAATTCAGTATCAAAACTCAAAAATGGAGAGATATGTTATAGCCCCATGTGCTACGAAAACGCAACGATCGTCGACGATCTGCTTGCATACAAGTTTTCAGATTCAAAGGTGCTGCTTGTGGTTAACGCTTCGAACACCGACAAGGATTACGAATGGATTAGATCTCAAATGAAACATTATCGAATAAACGTGAAAAACGTTTCGAATGATTATGCCCAAATAGCGTTTCAAGGGCCTATGGCAGAGAAAATTTTGAAAAAAGTTGCGGGAGTCGATCTTTCAAAGATACCATTTTACTCCTTCACAACTGGTCAGATAAACGGCATAAATTGCATAGTCTCAAGAACAGGATACACCGGAGAAGATGGGTTTGAACTTTACTTTGATCCTGCGGCAGCCCTTGCCATGTGGAGAAAACTCATCGAAATAGGCGAGGATAACAAGGTCATGCCGTGCGGCCTTGGAGCGCGAGACACTCTCAGATTTGAAGCGTGCTACATGCTTTACGGAAACGACATAGATGACACCACAACTCCCCTTGAAGCAGGTCTGGGATGGACTGTGGATTTCACAAAACCCGCTTTCAACGGAAAGGATGTGCTCGTCGATCAAAAGACGAATGGCGTGAGTAAAAGATTGAGAGGTTTTGAAATAGAGGGCGGCATAGCAAGGCATGGTTATGAAATTTTTGGAGAAGATCAAAAGATTGGTCGCATAACGAGCGGAACTAAATCGCCGACTCTTAACAAGTCGCTCGCCCTTGGTTACGTTGATATCGATCACTCAAAGATCGGAAGTGAGGTATTTGTCGATATTCACGGTAAAAAAGTAAAAGCAAGTGTCATTAAAACGCCTTTTTACAGAGGAAGCGTTAAATCCAAATAATTCAGGAGGTAGTAAAAATGAAAAAGTACTTGAAAACACATGAATGGGCCGAACTTAACGGAAAGGTTGCCACGGTAGGCATATCAAACCATGCCCAAGATCAATTGGGAGACGTAGTTTACGTGAATTTACCAGATGTTGGTAAAAACGTTAAAGCCGGAGAAATACTCTGTTCGGTTGAGTCCGTTAAATCTGCAAGTGATGTTTATTCACCTTTGAGTGGAAAGGTCGTTGAAGTTAACAAGGCACTCGAAACCTCTCCAGAGTTGATAAACAAATCGGCTGAAGGCGATGGCTGGATCGCAAAGATAGAAGTTTCAAATCCGAAAGAATTTGATACTTTGCTTGATAAAGCGGCGTACGATAAATTTGTCGAAGAATCACATTGATTACATCTGTTTCAAAAGGAGGAGACTCAGATGGAAGAACCTTATATTCCTCACACAGATCAAGACGTGAAAGAAATGTTGGAAACAATAGGCGTTAAAAATGTCGAATCGTTGTTTTCAACGATACCTGCGGAAAAAAGAATAAATACCGTTGATCTTCCAGACGGAATTGACGAGTTCAGCGTTTTGTCGCGCTTGAGAAAAATGGCAAGCATGAACGCGAGCGCCGATAAGTACGCATTCTTCATGGGAGGCGGCATATACAATCACGTAATACCTTCGGCCGTAAGCCAAATAGCCTCAAGAGGCGATTTTTACACGGCTTACACGCCTTATCAAGCCGAGGTTTCCCAAGGAACTCTACAATCACTCTTTGAATTTCAGACCATGATATGCGAGATCACCGGTATGGGAATATCAAATGCGTCCATGTACGATGGCGCATCGGCTTTAGCCGAAGGCGTTTTAATGGCTTCAAGGTACACTCAGAAGTACAAAGCACTCATCGCGGACACCGTTCATCCAGAATATCTTGAAACGGTTAGAACTTACGTTGCCGGTCCAAAGATAGAGATCGAAAAGATCTCTCATGGATCAGACGGCAGATTGTCTTTAGACGATTTAAGATCAAAGATAGATGAAAAAACATCCTGCGTTGTCGTGCAATATCCAAATTTTTACGGAATCATAGAGAACCTTAAGGCTATAAGAGAAATATCAAAGGATGTCATCTTCATAGTCGTTGCCAACCCTATAAGTTTGGGAGTGCTTGAAGCACCCGGAAAAGTTGGGGCTGATGTTGTCGTGGGAGATGGGCAGCCTCTTGGAATACCGATGAATTTTGGAGGTCCATCATTTGGGTTTTTCGCAATCCGCGAAGATCAAAAGTTGGTAAGAACGATGCCAGGTAGGATAATTGGAGAAACCGTTGATGTGGATGGTAAACGTGGCTTCGTCATGACGCTTCAGGCGAGAGAACAACACATAAGACGCGAAAAAGCCACATCCAATATATGTTCGAATCACGCGCTTGGCACACTCTACGCTTCTATCTATCTCTCTCTTGTCGGCCCAACTGGGTTGAAAGAGATAGGAGAATTAAACGTTTCTAAATCTCATTATTTGCTTAAACGTCTTGAAAAAACTGGGCATTTCGTCCGCACTTTCTCGGGAGAATTTTTCAACGAATTCGTTGTGAAGACGGATCTCGATGTGGCAAAAATGAAAAAGGCGCTTTTCAAAAACGGAATCGTCGGACCTCTCGATCTTTCAAAGTTTGATGAAAAGATGAGGGGACAGGTGCTGTTTTGTGCCACGGAGGCAAATACATTGGAAGAAATCGAGAAATTGGTCTCTGTTTTGGAGGCGATGTGAGATGGAATTGATATTTGAAATTTCAACGCACGGAAGGAGAGGCTTCATACCGCCAAAGCTCGACGTTGAAAGTTACAATTTGCCGGATGAATTGAAAAGAATTGAACCTCCGAAACTTCCAGAGCTCACCGAAGGAGACGTTGTAAGACATTACACAAACCTCTCAAGGCTTAACTATGCCGTGGATGTCGGTTTCTACCCCCTTGGTTCGTGTACGATGAAGTACAACCCAAAGTTAAACGAATCTGCTGCCATCTTTGATGGATTCTCAAAGATACATCCTTATCAAGATGAGAGTACGGTTCAGGGCGCACTTGAATTGATGTACAATCTTCAAGAAGCGTTGAAGGTCATGAGTGGAATGGACGCTGTGACTTTGCAACCGGCCGCAGGCGCTCACGGTGAATACACGGGAGTTGCCGTTATTCGGGCATATCATGAACACAGAAAGGATTTTGAAAGAAACGAAATGATAATACCAGATTCTGCCCATGGTACAAATCCGGCAACGGCAACGATGAATGGATACAAAGCCATTGAAATCAAGTCAGACAAAAATGGAATGGTGGATATAGAAGCACTAAAAAAGATAGTTGGCCCTCACACGGCTGGCATAATGCTTACAAATCCAAACACGCTTGGACTTTTCGACGAGAATGTACTTGAAATATCCCGTATAGTACACGAGGCCGGAGGTTTGCTTTATTACGACGGGGCAAACTTCAACGCCATAATGGGAAAAGTGAGACCTGGAGATCTTGGCTTTGATGTCGTTCACTTCAACTTGCACAAAACATTTTCCACTCCTCACGGAATGGGAGGACCGGGCGCTGGACCGATAGGCGTTAAGAAGTTCCTTGAAAGTTTCTTGCCAGTTCCCACTGTTGGTAAAAAAGGCGAAAAATATTTCCTCGATTATTCTCATAGAAACACCATAGGACGCGTCAGAAGCTTTTATGGGAATTTTTCTGTGCTGGTAAGGGCGTACGCTTATATCTTGACAATGGGAGGAAATGGATTAAAGCGTGCAAGTGAAATGGCCGTTTTGAATGCCAATTATCTCAAAGCAAAAATTTCCAAAACGCTTGAAGTTCCTTACAACAACGGCCCTTGCATGCACGAATTCGTAGCCACGACCGAACCTTTACTCGATCACGGGGTAAAAGCTTTGGATTTTGTCAAGAGGATGCTTGATTACGGCGTTCATCCCCCGACGGTCTATTTCCCTCTCATAGTTCATGAAGATCTAATGATAGAGCCGACAGAGACTGAGTCAAAGATGACGTTGGATAAATTTGTCGAAGTCGTTGAGAAAATAGCGGAAGAGGCAAAGGAGAATCCAAAACTCCTTCAAGAAGCGCCTCACATCACGCCTGTAAGACGCCTTGATGATGTCAGGGCTGCAAAACAACTTGTACTGAGATGGAAATGAAAAAGTGCCCCATCGAAAGGTGGGGCTTTGTATGCTTATTCAACTTTAAAAGTCGAATGTTCATCCATCTCTTGCCGCTCCAGCATATGCCCCGTCGAAATCTGGTCCTCACTTCGTTGCGGAGGATTTCTCTGGGGCATTATGCTCTCCGCCTTATTTTATTTGCTATAAGCCATACGCCATGCGCCGTTTTGTTGGCTCCGACATGTGCCCATTCGGAATTTAAAGTTGGTTTAGTATATGATCATAAAAGCCTACGCAAAGGTTAACTTGTACCTCGCCGTACTTTCAAAAAGAGCAGACAATTTTCACGATATAATCTCGCTCATGCACAACATATCCATTTACGATCTTTTGGAGATAGAAGAAAGCGACAAGATGACATTTTCTTGCAATGCAAATTTACCATGGGACAGTACAAATACGCTTTTTAAGACCGTCGATATTTTTGAAAGGCTAACTGGCATTAAACCCAAGTTAAAGATTAAACTTGAGAAACACATCCCCTCTCCTTCAGGATTTGGCGGTGGAAGTGCCGATGCGGCTGCCTTGTTGTGGTATCTGTGTCAGAAAGAGAGAATTTCCAATATCACCGAAATGGCAAAGTTGATCGGAAGTGATGTGCCCTTCTTTGTAGAAGGTGGATGTGCAGTTGTTGAAGGTGCTGGAGAAAAAATTCATAGACTCGATCCCCTTGATCTTCGAATAGACCTTTACATTCCGAAGATCGGATTTTCAACGAAAAAGATGTATGAAATCGTCGATGAGATGAACCTTTGCGGGAAACGCGGAGATCCTTACAAACTTTACGATGGGATAAAGACTACAGATCGAGAAAAAGTTTCTTTAAATCTCTACAATACCTTTCAAATAGTGGCTGAAAAGATTCACCCTGAAATAGTTTCACAAGCAAAAAAAGAACTTAAAGACAAAGAGTTCATTTTGATGACTGGATCTGGATCTGCATTTTTCGGATTTGATCTTTCCAAACCAAAAGGGGACGTACATTTTACAGCACGTCCTCGATTGATCTTAGATTAATTTCTAACTGTATCTGTCTGATCTTTTTTTCAAATCGCTTGATTTTTGTTGGCTTTCTTTCAAGAATTTGGACATCTTTTGTTCAAAATCGCTTTGCTTGTCTTCTTTATCCTTTGGTTGAGAGCTTTCCTTCTTTTTTATGACTTCGCCTGCGTCTTTGATGGATAGATCCATTTTCCCATTCTCTCCAACATTTAGGACTTTAACTTTGACTTTTTGCCCCACGCTGAGATATTCATTTGGATCCTTCACATAGCCATTGGCTATCTTTGAAACGTGGACTAATCCCTCTCCTTCTCCTTCCACCTTGACGAAAACACCGAAATTTTTTATAGCTGTAACTGTTCCTTCAACAATCTGTCCGGCTTTAACGCTCATGCTAATCCTCTGAAAAACCAGAAGTTTCCTC
>JABEBX010019265.1_pt1 | contig 10198 bp, 7 predicted proteins | sample 7245971 | NCBI WGS metagenome assembly JABEBX01 (sample SAMN14506365, study PRJNA622280) | hot springs metagenome | biome: hot spring [ENVO:00000051]|acidic hot spring [ENVO:00002120]; feature: spring [ENVO:00000027]|sediment [ENVO:00002007]; material: sediment environment [ENVO:01001048]...
GATATCTTCTGACCGAACCCAATGAACTGGCTCACTGAATTCGTTCGCCCGCGCGTCCGCACGTTGCTTGGGCGCAAAGAGGCTCCGGATAATCTCTGGCACCAATGTCCCTCGTGCCAACAGATGATCTTTCACCGCGAACTCGAAGCTGCCCAGAAGGTCTGCCCGCATTGTGGCCACCACATGCGGGCCACCGCGGCCGAACGCTTGAGCTGGACCTTCGATGACGGGGCGTTCACGCGCATTGAGTTGCCGAAAGTGCCGGCCGATCCGCTCAAATTCCAGGACAAGAAACGCTATGCCGATCGTCTGTCCGAGTCCCGCAAGAAAACCGGGATGGATGATGCCGTACTGGTCGCGCATGGCAGCATCGGCGGGCACAAGGCCGTCGTCGCGGCGATGGATTTCCGCTTCATGGCTGGCTCGATGGGGGCTGCGACCGGCGAGGCTCTGGTCGCCGCCGCACGGCTTGCCGTGCTGCAACGGGCGGCGCTGATCATTTTCACCGCGTCGGGTGGCGCACGAATGCAAGAAGGCCCGATCAGCCTGATGCAGATGCCGCGCACGGTAATCGCAAGCCGCATGGTGAAGGAGGCGGGGCTACCCTTCATCACTGTCCTCACCGATCCGACCACCGGCGGTGTCACCGCGAGCTTCACCATGCTGGGCGACGTGCACATTGCCGAGCCGGGAGCAGAGATCGGCTTCGCCGGCGCCCGCGTTATCGAGCAGACGGTGCGTGAGAAACTGCCCGAGGGCTTCCAGCGAGCGGAATATCTCTACCAGCACGGGGTGGTGGACATGGTGGTGCCGCGCAGCCAGATGAAGGCCACCCTCGGCCGCCTGCTCGCCCTGTTGATGGTGAAGGAGATCGGCGAGACCGCCGCCTGAGCCGATGAGCGACAATCCCCCGCAGGGCCGCTTCGCCGCAACGGTGAGGCGGCTGCAGGCACTGCATCCGAAGCTGATCGACCTCCGCCTGGAGCGCATGCACGCCCTTCTTGCCCGGCTCGACCACCCGGAGAGGCGGCTGCCGCCGCTGGTGCACGTTGCCGGCACCAACGGCAAGGGCAGCACCTGCGCCTTCCTGCGTGCCATCGGCGAGGCTTGCGGCTGGCGTGTGCACGTCTACACCTCTCCGCATCTGGTGCGCTTCAACGAGCGCATCCGCCTTGCTGGCCGCATCGTCGACGACCAGACACTGGAAGAGGCGCTAGACGAGGTGGAGCGGCGCAATGCCGGCGCTCCGGCCACGGTGTTCGAAATTCTCACCGCCGCGGCGTTGCTGCTCTTCGCCCGCCTGCCCGCGGAACTGCTGGTGCTCGAAGTCGGCCTGGGCGGGCGCTTCGACGCCACCAACGTCGTCGCCCGTCCGGCGGCCTGCGCCATCCGTTGCTAGCCGGCGAGCACCAGTGGGACAACGCCGGCATCGCCCTCGCCGCCCTGCGCCAGGCGTTCGCGGTCAGCGACGAAGCCTGTGCCGAGGGCCTGCTGCGGGTGGAGTGGCCGGCACGGCTGCAACCCCTGCACGGGCAGCTCGCGGCGCTACTGCCTCCCGGCTCAGTCCTCTGGCTCGACGGCGGGCACAACCCCGGCGCCGGGGCGGCACTGGCGCGCCATCTGGCGCAACTGGACGGGCCGACGCACCTGGTGGTGGGGATGAAACAGGGCAAGGACACGCAAGCCTTCCTTCGCCCGCTGCTGCCGCTTGCCGCCTCGCTCTGGGCGGTGGCCGAGCCAGGCCAGCACCTTGCCTGCCCGCCGGAGGCGATCGTCGCTGCTTCCGCCGGCCTTGCCCGCCCTGGCCCAACGGTGCGCGCCGCCCTCACCGCCATTGCCGCTGCCGCCCAGGGGCCGGTCCGGGTGCTGATCTGCGGCAGCCTCTATCTCGCCGGCGAAGTCTTGAAAGCCGACTCGACCTCGGTCATCTGAAGCCCGTCCGCGCGAGCAGAAGGAGTCACCGATGGTCGAGCCGCCGTGCCACTTCCCCGTGGCCGCCGCCCGCTTGGCGCCGCTCGCCCCGGGCCGCTCCTCGGCGCTGCTCTTCGCCCACGGCAGCCTGCAACTGCGCTTCTACCAGCCGAAGGGCGTGGACGCGCAAATTCCGCACCTTCACGACGAGGTCTATATCATCGTCTCCGGCAGCGGCTGGTTCGTCCGCGCCGGTGAGCGCCTGCACTTCGACCCCGGCGACGCCTTGTTCGTGCGCGCCGGGGTGCCCCACCGGTTCGAGGATTTCTCCGACGATTTCGCCACCTGGGTGATCTACTACGGCCCGGACGGCGGCGAACAGCCGTCCACGATCGCCTCCCCCTGACGTGACGGCAGGGGCATGACGCCAAGGCCGAAGGGCAGACTTCAGCCGAGGGCGTTCTGCACCCAGTTGCGCAGCACGCTCTTTGGCGCCGCCCCCACCTTCTGGCTGACCGGCTTGCCGTCCTTGAACAGGATCAAAGTCGGGATGCCACGAATGGCATAATTGTTCGGCGTCGAGGGGTTGTCATCGACGTTCAGCTTGGCAACGGTCAGCTTGCCGGCGAACTCCTGGGCGATCTCCTCGAGCGCCGGGGCAATCGCCTTGCACGGGCCGCACCACTCGGCCCAGAAATCGACCAGCACCGCTCCTTTCGCGCCCAGTACGTCGGTCTGGAAGCTGTCGTCGGTAACCGCTTTGGTATTCGCACTCATGTTTTCCGCCTCGTCTTGCTTGCTGTGACGCCGCTACCGGCAAATTGTGTCACCTGCGCCCGGGTTCAAGCCAGCGCCGCAGCGTGGCGAGCGAGCAAAGAGTCGGGCAGGAGCATGACGCACGGCCCCTCCGTCCACACCAGGGCGCACACCACCTCCCGGCCAGGGAACGCCTGCCGCAGCAGCGCCTGGTAGGCGGCCATCTGCCGCAGGTAAAGCGCAGGCACCTCCTCCGCGCGTGCCGGCGGCGCGCGGTTGGTCTTGTAGTCGGCAACCAGCACCCGCTCGGGCAGAACGGCGAGCCGGTCGCACACCCCGCCCACCACCCAAGCGCCGATGCGCCCGCCGAGCGGCACTTCCGCCCTGCTTTCGCCACCGAACAGCGGCTGCAGCAGCGGATGGTCGAGCACCGCCAGCACCGCCTCGGCCAGCGCCTCGGCATCGGCGAAGGCGTTGCCCGGCTGGCGGAGCCAGGCGTACGCTGCCTCCCGCCGTGCGCCTTGCGGCAGCGCCGGCAAGTGCTGCAGCAAGGCGTGCACCGCCTGGCCGCGCCGCAACGCTGTTGCCCGCCCCGTGCTCGCCGCCAACGGGCTTCGCACCGCCGGCACGCGCCCCAGCTCCGCTCCCTCCGGTCGGCTTGGGGCAAGCGGCAGCAATGGTACCGCTTCCTCCGGCGGCGGCAACGGCCGCCACAACGGTGCCGCGCCCGCCCAGCGCGGCAGTGGTGCAGGCGCATGTTCCGGTAGTGCCGTCGCAACCGGCAGCGGCCGCGTCTGCGCCCTGGCGTGGCGCAGGATCACCCCCGCCCAAGGCAGGCTCTCCCCCACCGGCGTGGCGCCGAGACGCTCGAATCCCGCTCGCACCAAGGCGTACCAACTGGCAGAGGGCGCCCCGCGGGCCGGCTCCCAGCCGCAGACGACAAGCCGGTCTTCTGCCCGGGTCAACGCCACGTAGAGCAGGCGATGGAACTCCTCCGTCTGCGCCGCCCGCTGCACCGCCAATGCCTCCGCAACTGGGCGCGGGCGCAGGGTGCGCAGGGGCGCCCATACCGGCACCTCCGGCCCGCCACTGTCCGGCTTCAGCCATGCCAGCCGTTCCTCGTCAGGCGGCAAGGCGGTGGTATCGGGAAGGATGACGAGCGGCGCCTGCAGTCCTTTGGCCCCGTGCACGGTCATCACGCGCACCGTGTCGCCCCCACCGCCCGCCTCGCGCTTCACTTCCGCCCCTGACTGGCGCAGCCAGTGGACGAAACCCTGCAACGACGGCGGATGGCTGCGAGCGTAAGTGAGCGCCTTGTTCAACAGCTCGGCGATCGGCTCCGCCGCTTCACCACCAAGCCGGGCCAGCAGCCGCGCCCGCCCACCCAAACGGCCCAATGCCTCGACCAGCAGCGCGTGCGGGGTCACGTAGTCGACACGGGCAAACAGCGCCGACAGAAAGTCGTGTGCCGCGTGCCAATCGGGGCGCTCGCCCGCGCGCCGGCCCAGCTCGTGCCACAGGGAGCCCTGCCGGCCGACGGCGAGCCGCATCAGGCTGTCGTCATCGAGCCCGCCAAGCGGGCTGGTCAGCACCGCAGCGAGCTGCAAATCGTCCTCAGGCAGAAGCAGCACGTCGGCAAGCGCGAGCAGATCGGCAACCGCCGGCTGCTCAGTGAGCAGCATCCGGTCGAGCCCGGCCACCGGCACCCCTTCCGCCTTCAACGCGCGCACGAGGGCGTGGGCGAAGGCGCAGCGCCGGCGCACCAGCACCAGCACGTCGCCCGGACGAAGCGCCCGGCCGCGCGCCTCCAGCCTCACCGTGCCCGCTGTCTGGGCCGCGATCCATTGGGCGAGGGTCTCGGCCAGACGCTGCGGCGGCGCTTTCTGCGCCAGGGTCCGCTGTGGTACCTGCCACGCCTCTTCCACCTCTGGCGCTTTCACCGCCGGCACCAGCGGCCAGAGTTCGACGCTGCCGCCATCGTGGGCGCGGTCGGCAAGGTGGTGCAGCGCCCCCGCCGCCGCCACCCCTGCCGCCGCCTCGGGGTTGGCAAACACTGCGTCCACCAGCTCCAGCACCGGAGTGGTGGAGCGGAACGACACCGGCACCTCGACATCACGCCAGCCGCTCGCCGCGCGCCCGCGCAGCGCCACCCGCCAGCGCTCGAAACCGGCGGGATCGGCTCCCTGAAAGGAATAAATCGACTGCTTGGGATCACCGACCGCAAACAGGGTGCGCCTCTCCTCGCGCGCTCCTTGGCCGGCGAAAAACTCTTCCGACAGTTTGCCCACGATCTCCCACTGCGCCGGCGCAGTGTCCTGCACCTCGTCGAGCAGCAGGTGGTCGATGCCACCGTCGAGCTTGTAGAGCACCCAGGCAGCACCGGGATCGTCAAGCAATCGCCGCGTGCGTTGGATCAAATCCTCATAGTCGAGCCGGTCGGCCGCCTCCTTGGCCGCCATCCAGTCTTTGATCAGAGGCCGGGCAAGGGTAAGCAGCGCCGCCGAGGCGGCCAGCGCCCGCGCCGACCGGCAGGCCTCGTCCACTTCGGCCACCCGCTTCTGCTCGGCGAGCAGCGCTGCCGCCACCTCCGGCCGCTGGGCAGCAAGCTTCGGGTTGAACAAAGCACCCGCGCCTCGCGGGGCGCCGTCGTCGAGCAGGAAATGCTCCCGCCACGCCGGCCAGGTCCGCTTTTCTGCCGCCACGTCAAGCCAGGCCAGCAGCTGCCGTGCCCTCTTGGCCACCGCAGGCGAGCCCTGCTCGGCGACCACGCGCAGCGCCGCGTCGAGGCCAGCAGCAGGCGGCGCGAGACAAGCGGCAGCGAGCACCTCCTCCTCGCTACCGTGGACCGCCAGCACGCGTTGCAGTGCCCGCTCCACCTCCGCCGCGGGAAGGCGAAGCAGTGCTGCCAGCCGCTCGCGGTCGCGCTGCAACGCTTGCACCAAGGCGTCGAACTGACCCGTGGTGGCGAACACCGCCACTTGCCCCAGCGCCGTTCGCGCCTCGGCGGTGAAGGCGTGCTGCAGCATCTCCTCCCGTGCCGCGCGCCAGGCGAGCGCGGAGTCGGTCTCCTCAAGCAGGGAGAATCGCGGCGATAGCGCCGCTTCTACCGGGAAGCGGCGGAGCAGCGATTCGCAGAAAGCGTGGATGGTGCCAATGCGCATGCCGCCAGGAAGATCGAGCACGCGCGCAAACAAGCCCCGCGCCCGCTCCAGGCTCGATGTCTTGGCCTCGACGCCCAGAGCGGCAAGTTCCGCGGCGAGTTCGGCGTCGGGCAGAGTCACCCAGGCACCGAGGCGGCGGTGCAGGCGCACCGCCATCTCCGCCGCCGCGGCGCGGGTGTAGGTGAGGCAGTGGATGCGAGTCGGCTCTGCCCCGGCGAGCAGCAGACGCAACACGCGGTCGGTGAGCAGTTTGGTCTTCCCCGAACCGGCGGAGGCGGAAACAAAGGCGGAAATCCGCGGATCGGAGGCGGCATTCTGCGCCGCGATCGCCACTTGCCGCGCCGAGTCACTCATTCCTCGCCCTCTGCAAGGTCCCACTCTGCCACTCGGGCCAGTTGCGCATAGTCGGAAAACCGCGGCTTACGCTGTGGCCAGGGGCGGGCAACATAGGGCTGCTTGGGGTCGGCGAAGCGGCAGATCAACCGCTCAAGCCCGGAAACAGCGGCCTCGACCGCGCCGCGCAAGCGGTCGGGTTCGGCAGCAAACAGCGACACCTCCTCACCCGGAGTACTGCGCCCGCTCACTTGCCAATACGCGAGCGCGGCCGTTTGCAGGGCGAAGGCAGCACCAAAAGCGCCGGCGCGGGCCATCGCCGCCTCCAGCAGCAACTGGGGCGAAAACCCCGCCGCCACATCCTTCTCTTTCGGCAAGCTGCCGGTCTTGTAGTCAAGAATGGCGATCCCCTCGGCACGACGCTCCAGGCGGTCGGCGCGGCCGCGCAGCACGAAGCCGCTACATGCCGGCACCTCCCATTCCCCCCTTACCTCGGCGGCGATAGCCTCGAGCCCAGCCGCACGCCGGCTTGCTTCGCGTTCGGCCACCCAGTCGGCGATGCGCAGCAGCCGCGGCCGCCACCACTCGGCGAGGGCGCGATTGAGCCGCTGCGCCGCCAGAGCCTGCTCCATCACCGCCCGCGCGCGGTCCGCTCCGTCGGCGGGCCAGGTCGTGCCGAGAGCTTGGATCAGCCGGCCCAGCGCTTGATGCACCAAACTGCCGTAGTCGGCGGCCTCGGTCTCCTGCTCGAGCGGCGGCAAGGCAGCGAGGCGCAGGATGTGGCGGGCATAAATGGCATAGGGATCGACAAGCCAGGTCTCGATCTCGGTGACGCTGAGCCGCCGCGGCCGGAGGGAAGGCGGCGGACAGGGCGCGGGCGGACGGGCAGGCTGCGGCGGGCCTGCCGGCAGGTCGAAAGCACGAGCCCAGGCGGCTGCCGGATGCTCGGGCAGCACCGCGCCCTGGCCACGCAGACAAGCGTCGAGGCGCACCAGCCAGCGCGCCGGCACCGCGGGCGCGCCATCACGGCGGCGTGGCGCCGAGAGCACCACCGTCGGCGCGGCACAGGCGAGGGTGAAGAAATCGTGCGCCGTCTGGCCGATAACCTCCTCGGCGCTGGCCAAGCCGGCACGGGCGCGCATCGGCCGGCTCAGCCACGGGCCAGGGTCAGTGGCCGGCGGCCAGACCCCCTCCACCAGCCCGCCCAGCACCAGCACCTCGGCACTTTGCAGGCGCGCCTCGAGCAGGCCCCAAATGAACACCCTCGGGTGCTCGAAGCCGCCGCGGCCGCGCACCGCCCGCCGGCTGCGCACCACCGCGCCTTCGAGCACTGAGTCGAGCACGCCGGGCAACACGGCCGGCGGCTGCTCGGGCACATAGGCAAGCCCGGGCAGTGCGCCCCGCAACACCTCGGCCAGAGCTTCTCCTTCCTCCTCTGCCCATAGAAGCTCAGGCCCGCTCTTTGTGTCCGTAGCGGCCACTGCCTCGGCAGCAGCGATCAGCGCGCGCAGCATCTCCGCCGGGGCGGCCAGTGTGGCGCTCGCCACCCGCAGCAGCGGCGCACACGCCGCTTCCAGCGCTGCGACCAGCGCCGTCACCGTCGCCGCCTCCGCTTGGGCAGCGCGCTGCCGCAGCCCGGCAAGCCCCGCCTCCGGCTTCGGTCCGCGCAGCACCCTCTCCAGCGCCCGTGCTGCCGCCCGGCACGCCGCCGGCGCCAGGCCGAGGGCGGCGAGCGGGTGCTTGAGCAGGGCGAGCAAAGGAACCGGGGCGAAGCCCGACAGCACCGCCTCGGCCAGCAGGCGAAGCAGCACCGCCGGCGGCGTCACTGCCAGGGCCTCGCCAGCGCTGTCGTCGGCGACGACGCCGAAGCGATGAAGCTCGGCGGCGACGCGCTCGGCGAGTGCCCGGTCCGGCGTCACCAGAGCCGCACGCGCGTGGGGAGTCTCCAAGGCATCGCGCAGGATAAGGGCGATCGCCACTGCCTCCTCCTGCTCGTCTGCGGCAGTCAAGCGCCACAACCCCTCGCTGCCCCCATACCCCGGTTCGCGCCACGCCGCGGCCAGCACTTCTGCCGGCAGCAACGCCCGCGACAGCAGCTGCGCTCTCGCTTTTGGCGCCAGCGCCGCTCCCGGCCAAGTTTCCACCTCGTCCGGTTTGACCCCTAGCGCCGCCAGCAGCCGCCCTAGTCCAGCTTGCGGGTGCGTCTCTGCCAACACCGGCCAGGCGGCAGCGGGAAGGTCCTTGTCCAGCGCCGGCAGCACCACCTGCCCGGTGGGCAGGCCGGCCACCACCCGCAACAGTTCCGCCACCGCCGGGATGCCGGCGGTGGTGCCGGCCACCCACACCGGCTCGGCCGGCGGCGCTTCTTCCCAGGCGGCGGCTTGCGCCCGCAGCAGCGCCACCTGCCGCGCCGCAGGGTTCATCAGCCCGCGCTCGGCAAGCCACGCCGGCCACGCTTCGGTGACGATGCGCAAGAACTGCAACGTCACTTGCCAATGCGCGGCATAGTCGGCATCGGCGGCCCGCTCCAGCGCCTGGGCAAGCGGCACCTCGGCGCGCTCGGCCTCATCCATCAGCGCCGCCAGCGCGCGAGCCAGGGCCAGCGCCCGGTCGGCGCTGCCCCCGCCGCCGAGGGCAGCCGGCAGACGCAGCACCAAAGCGGCAAGCGCCCCCAGCCGTTCCCCCGCCTCTACCGCGGGCGGCAGCGACAGCCCGCCGCTCAGGGCGAGCGCTGCCTCGTCCGGCGCGCCGAGAGCAGTAATGCGCGGCAGCAACTGCGCTCGCCCCTCCGCCTGGGCGAGGAAGGTGTTGGCGAGCGCGCGAGCGGAGCGGCGGGTGGGAAGCAGGATCACTCCCCATGCCAGAGCATCGCCACCGTAGGCGGCACGCCAGCGGGTGGCCAGGGTGGGGAGGAACTCAGCCCAGGCAGGGATGGTGGCGAGCCTCACCGGCTCCAACCCGTGCGCCGGGCGGCGAGAGCCGCTTCCGCCACTGCCACGTCGGCATCGGTGAGGAGGCGAAACCACAGCCCGTCGTGGACCAAGGCACGCAACCGTCCCGCTTCCAGCGCCCGCCGCCAGGCAGCAGCGAAACCGGTGGGCGCCGCCACACCGCCGAGCAGCGCCGGCGCGACCAACTGCACTCCGGCAAAGACGAACGGCACCACTTCGCGCTCGCCGCGCAGCCGCGGCCGGCCCAGCGGATCGAGGGCAAAGTCGCCGGCACCGCAGGCACCGAACACCGCGGCGGTGCGGTAGAAGAGCAGCAGCGCGTCGACGTCGTCGCTCCAAGCGGCAGCGAGGCGAGACAGCGCGGCAGCAGGGCCATCGAACCACAGACTGTCGCCCGAAAGGACGAAAAACGGTTCCGGGCCGAGGCCGGCGGCCAACGCCTGCCCGCCCGCCTCGCGCAAGAGCAGGCGCGGCTGCGGCCGCGGCGCCGCCAGATGGCGCACCAGGCTTTCGCTCGGCGCCTTCGCCTCCACCACCACTTCTTCCACAGCCGCGGCAGTGAGCCGCGCCAGCAGCTGGTCGAGCACGGTCTTCCCGCCGAGGCTGAGCAGTGGCGTGGGCGCGGCCAGCGACTGCGGCGCCAGCCCATCCATCAGCACCAGCGCTTGCCGCGGTTTGGCCTTGGTGAAAGCGGCAAGCCGATCCGCCCAGCCACAGAGCGTCACGCGCCGGCGGTCGCCGGCGAGAAGGGTGAAGGTAAGAAGCAGCGCGTCCGGCGGCACCGCGCCGCCCAGCCGTTCCGGCCACTCGGCCAGCACCATATCGGCGCGCGCCGCCTCCCAGCCAAGTTCGGCGAGCGCTTCCGGCCCCTCAAGCCGCCACAGGTCAAAGTGATGCACCGTCCCGAGTCGGGTGTCGTAGCTCTGTACCAGAGTGAAGCTCGGGCTCGGCACTTCCAGGGCGGGATCGCCGGCGAGCTCGCGCAGCAGGGCGCGGGCGAAGGCTGTCTTGCCGGCACCGAAAGGTCCGGCGAGCAGCAGCAAATCGCCACGACGGAGCAGCCGGGCGATGGCGACGGCAAAGGCC
>JABEBX010021871.1_pt1 | contig 10196 bp, 9 predicted proteins | sample 7245971 | NCBI WGS metagenome assembly JABEBX01 (sample SAMN14506365, study PRJNA622280) | hot springs metagenome | biome: hot spring [ENVO:00000051]|acidic hot spring [ENVO:00002120]; feature: spring [ENVO:00000027]|sediment [ENVO:00002007]; material: sediment environment [ENVO:01001048]...
CTTGCCGGATCTTCTTGATATTCGGTAATAAATTTTTGTAAAGAATATATTGAATGTACATTTTTGCATAAATACTCATATTAGTAGTTTTTATATTAGGTTATCTGAATTTTTAGACCGTTATAAAAATATAGTAAGCGGGCATTCTACGATTAAGTTTATTCTTTAGTTTCATCACTTAAGCCCTCTAGATACGTAAGAAAGATTCTCTTATCTAAATTTTAAGTAGTTTATATAAAAAATTATTTATCACTTCCAGCTAGTTAGAATAATCTCTCTATTGAATGTCTTGATTACCAGAGGGTACAGCGCCAAAGCAGCTGCGGCTACGATGCCACCTATAATCAATATTACTGCATTCGTGAGGTTGATCATTCCAATTTCTGTCAATACATAAACTACGATATAAGGAATATAAACAACTATTGAAAGTTGATAAGCGCTTCTGGGATCGCTAACGCGCGAGGACATTATTGTACTTATTTCAATAGATAAAATCGAGCTTACAGGTACCACAAGAAGTAGCATAACGACCATTGACAAGTTTGGAAAATAATAATACCCAAGGAGGTTATGTGTAAAAGCATCAATTAAGATCATGTAAATTGCTTCACCTAAAGTTATTGTGAGAATCACAGGAATAAAGGCAGAAAGAGCCTTTCCAAGAAGAATTTCACCGTCTGAAACAGGCGTGGCTAGCAGTGGTTCTAGACTTTTCTGCACTTTTTCACCAACTATGCTGTAAGCTGCGATAACGGAGCATAACATTGAGGCAATAATTGTAAAAAAGAATCCAAACGCATTCATTAAATCCTCGATATGAGCGATATCAAAAGCATTGGATGAACCTTTGCTTATCAAATGTAAAATTAATAAGGGAAGAGCAATTGACAGCAGGAGTGGAATTATTAAATATGCATAAATAAGAACCTTATTGGAACGCATTGTTAAAAATTCCTTTTGTGAAATAATCCAAGCGTTTCTAAAACTCATTTTTTCTCCTCCACAGCTTTAAGATAAACTTCTTCCATTGTAGGAGAAAGCTGGCTTACAGCAACAATCTTACCACCGATAGAAGCTATGGTTTTGATCAAAACTGGATTCTCGATATTAGGATTTGTTACCTCGATGATCAATCTTTTTCCATCAACCTCGATATTAGCATGTGAAACAGTTTTAATGGCAGCAATAATCTTATCGTTCACTTCATCCAGCTCTATCACTGTTTTGTCTTTTCGGAAAGATTTTTTAAGATTATCAGGGGAACCTATGGCAATTAGCTTAGTTTTTAGAATTCCCACGATATCGCAGATCCTTTGAGCTTCATCCAAATTATGTGTGTTCATGAAAATCGTTTTCCCTTCCTTTTTTAAATTCAGTATTGTATCTCTAACCATCTTGGCAGCTTCTGGATCAAGATTTGCAGTTGGTTCATCCAAGAATAGTATCTTTGGATTGTGAGAAAGTGCTCTTGCAATTGCCACTTTTTGTTTCATTCCTTTAGAAAAAGTTCCAACAGGCTTGTCTTTAACTTCCCACAGATCAAACTGTTCAAATAAATTTCTTATGCTCTCTTTCCTCCTGTTTTCTGGGAGACCGTACAGCTTTCCATAAAAGTCTACATTCTTATATGCACTAAGTTCTTCGTACAGGCCAACATTTTCAGGTAGAGTATCCCTATAATTTTTCTTATTTCTATACAATCTCTTTTGTTGCTTATAGAAAGATCATCAATTCTAGCATCACCACTAGCTTTGGATATTAAGCAAGTGAGCATTCTCAGCGTAGTTGTCTTTCCGGCTCCATTTGGACCTAAGAGTCCAAAAATTTTACCATCATCTACTTGAAATGTCAATCTATCTACAGCCGTAAATGTACCAAAAACCTTGGTTAGCTCATTGACATATATCATTCTGTATGGTAAGTAATGCTTCTGTATATATCATTTTTTTCCAACGAATATTGCCAATATCCTATAAATTCTCTACAATATGCACCATGTCTGATTGGTTTATTGGAAAATTATCATCTTTGAATTATAAAGTAAAAAACACGAATTTTTAACTCGATAATTTAAAATGCTGAATCAACGTATAAAAATTGCATTTTCATTAATATGCGGGCTATTCATCCACTATTTGATTGGTTCTGAATCATAATAAAATCAGAATGGTAGATAATGAAATCTGAGGAGGATTAGGTGAAGAGAGGGAAAAACAATCGTAATTCTTACAAGAGTATTCCTAGGTTCAGGGATGATCAAAAATTCAAATTTACATTCTGAGTTTACAACGAATGAATGATTTATTGAAGTTCTAAATTCTCCTCAGAAAATAGACATAAGAATTATAGAATATCACTCGAAAAGAAATGAGAGTATTTCCAAATAGAAAGGCTACATTACGAAGGATTGTTTTAATTTATACAAAAGGATTCAAGTATCGGGGGGTCATGATTTCCATTGCCTTATTGAATAATAATATTCATTTAATTTTATATTGAAAAAGTCGTTCAAAATTTGGCATCAGAGTATTTAAACTAAAAGGAACTCATAAAGTATTCGATTACTAAAATTAAATGCGGAGGGCCGGATTTGAACCGGCGAACTCCTATGAGACAAGACCCTGAATCTTGCACCTTTAACCTGGCTCGGCAACCTCCGCATATTTATAGACTTTTAATATAGCTGTAAGAATACAAAGATGTTAATTGATTTTTCGTTTTTATGCCACTGTCATTTATCCGTTGAAAATTTTACTATAATTATTGATATGGCCGGTCAAGACACTCTGAAAACATAGTAACTTAAATACTTTTCATGCCATATGTTTGATATTGATTAAATTGGTTTTGCTAATAATCAATGAACATTTGACTAAATCGTTTTGAATCTACACTTGAATAATCATATATATAAGCTATGCCATTAAAAATAGTATCTGTAAATTATTAATACTATAATGCAATCCACTATTGTGATGATAAAAGTACTCATAACAATAAAACTAAAAGAAGGAGTAGAGGATCCAGAAGGTTTAGCTATAACAAAAACGCTAAATATCCTAAATTTTAAAAATGTAAAAAAAACTAGCGTCTATAAAGAGTATGAAATATTATTAGATATTGATGACGTATCAAATGCAAAAAAAGATGCTGAACAAATGTGTAAAAGATTATTAGCAAATCCTGTAATACATGACTATTCCATAAATATTGAGAGAGTAGAATAGAATATGCTTAAGAAATTAGATTATCCATTTGAAATTTACGAAATACATATCAGATCTTTGAGTGATGAAGAGCTATTAAAATTAAATGATCTGATGAATTTAGGATTAAATTACGAGGAATTACATCGGCTGAGGACTTATTTCAAAGATCTCGATAGAGACCCAACAGATGTTGAGCTGCAAGCTATAGCACAGGCATGGAGTGAACATTGTTGTTACAAGTCTTCAAAAAATCTGCTTAAAAAATATATTTTTGGTATTGATGCTCCTCAAAACATAGTGGTTATACAGGATGATGCAGCGGTAGTAGAATTTGATAAAACACACGCTTACGTTTTTAAGATAGAGTCACATAACCATCCCAGTTTTGTAGAACCATATGGTGGAGCTGCTACTGGCGTTGGAGGAATAATCAGAGATGTTTTAAATATGGGTGCAAAACCAATTGCCCTGGTAGATCCGCTCTTTTTTGGGCCATTGGATTATCCATATGAAAAATTAAATGAGGGAGTGAAGCATCCAATCTATCTGTTTAATGGTGTTGTATCCGGAATAAGAGACTATGGGAACAGAGTAGGGATACCTACTATTGGAGGAATGACGTATTTTCATACTTCTTTTTTAAATAATATTCTTGTAAATGTAGGTTGTATCGGCATCGCAAAAAAAACAGATATTGTAAGAAGCAGGATAGATAAGGTTGGGTACAATCTAATACTTGTGGGGGGTAAAACAGGTAGAGATGGAATACATGGTGTAAATTTTGCATCTAAAGTTTTAAGTAATAAAAGTGAGTCTGAAAAAACTGCGGTACAGTTAGGTAATCCGATAATAAAAGAGCCATTGATAAAAGCGGTATTAGAAGCAAATAGTAAAAAATTGATCACTGGAATGAAGGATCTCGGTGGTGGGGGGTTATCTTCTGTAATAGGTGAGATGTGTTTAGCTGGGAATGTTGGTGCTAATGTATATCTAGATCGAGTTCCTTTAAAAGAAGCAAATATGGCTCCATGGGAGATTTGGGTAAGTGAATCTCAGGAAAGATTGATGTTGGCGGTATCAGAGAAAAATACAAAAAAGGTCTTAGATATATTCAGTTTATGGGATGTTGAAGCGACTGTAATTGGTAAAACCATAGATTCTGAAAGACTGAATATATATTATAATAATATCAAAATCTTAGATCTGGATCTAGTCTTTTTAACTTCCGGGCCTTTATACTGCAGACCTTCCCTTGTAAAATATCCAGCACAGGAAAAAGTGGAAATTCTTCCTTCAGAAACAAACTATAAAGATTCTTTTCTTAAGCTATTATCGAGCCCTAACATTGCTAGCAAAGAGTTTATAATCAGACAGTATGATCATGAAGTAAAGGGTAGAACTGTTATCAAGCCTCTACAGGGTAAAATTGGCATGGAAACACACGGAGATGCGGCAGTGTTAAAACCACTGGATCACTCAAACAAAGGATTAGCTGTTACCACAGATGTTAACCCAAAACTTACAGAGCTAGATCCGTACTGGGGGAGCATAGCAGCAGTAGATGAGGCGGTCAGAAATTTGGTTTCTGTGGGTGCTAGACCACATTCCTTTGCAGATAACTTAAATTTTGGCAATCCTGAAGATCCTGTCGTGATGGGACAGCTGGAAGAATCAGTAAGAGGGTTAGGAGACATTGCAAGATTTTTAAAGATCCCTTATGTTTCAGGAAATGTCAGTTTGTATAATGCCAATTTTGGGGTATCCATCGTTCCTACGCCTACAATAATGGCCATTGGAATAGTAGATAATATAAAATATTGTTTGACATCAGATCTAAAAGATGAAGGAAATTTATTATATGTTATAGGAGCTACAAAACCAGAGATGGGTGGCAGTGAATACTACGCTTTGAGGCAGATAAAAAGCACAAATATTCCAAAGAGCAACTTTAAAATTTTAAGAGATAGCATAGATAAGATGCTAATAGCATCGAATAAAAGGTTGATCAGAAGTGCGCATGACATTTCACAGGGGGGATTAGCTATAGCACTTGCAGAAATGGCTATAGGTGGGGATATTGGGGCTAAGATTAACTTAAAGCCACTTGGAATATTGAGAACTGATTTCAAACTTTTTTCAGAAAGCAGCACCAGATGGATCGTTGAAGTAGAGCCTAAAAATGAGTTGAAATTCTTAAAAATTATGGATGGATTAGACCTTTACAATATAGGAACTGTTGGATGGGATAGATTAATATTTGAAGATGGATCCAGAAAAGTATTTTCTGTATCGCTCAACACTGTTAGAGAATATTTCAAGAAATTTCCTTAAAAATTAAAAAAAATATGTGGAGGAGAGACCAATGCTGGGGTCAGTCGATATACCTGAAAAGTTAGGGGTTAGAACAATAATCGGGCCTTTCGATTTAAATCAGATGATGCGCATTGCAATATATTTATTGATAGTTGCCGCTTTGACTATCTTTTTATCTATTTATTTTATGGTTTTATCAGTAATTATTGTATTTGCTGTTTATTTTAAAATAGAAAATGAAGATTCAGATCTTTATTTTTTCAAATATTTGATATATAAATTCAGTAAAAAAAAATATATTGGCAATGATTTTAAAAAGCTTATAGAGATTTATGATATAAAAGATAATATTGTTTATTTGGATGGCTTATACTTATTAATCATCGAAACCACTGGCTTAAATCTTAAATTTTACAGTGAAGAAGAGCAAAAACAGGTATATTTAGAGTTTATAAACATCTTAAACGGAATAGATTTTGATTTTGACATCAAGATAATAGCTTCTAAATTTAACTGCGATCATTACCTGCATATTTCTGAAAAATTTGAAGAGGCAGGAAATCAATATATTAAACTGATAAAGTCATTATATACAGACCAGGTGCTCTATAAGTATTATATAGCATTAAAGCAGAGTAGCTTAGAGTTCAGCACTGTATCTAAAGATGAACGATTAGAGAAAGTAAGTATTATATTGAATAATCGAGCTGACCAGATAATAAACGCACTAAAAAACATAAAGATCGAGTGTAATATCCTGAAAGGCTCTGAGATCATGGAATTTTATAGCCTTATAAATGAAGGTGTATAGAACCATGAAATTTTTCAATTTGGGCAATTTGGGGCTGTTGTTCTTTATTCTAACTTTTCTAAGTGGGATATATACCTTATTTAACAGCTCTATGTTCGGGCTCACTTTGCTGCTATTATTATTAGACTTTGTATATTACCTCAGAAATTATAATATAAAAAAATGGATTTTTGTTTCAGTCGTATTATTTATAATATTTATAATTATTCTGAATCCATATCACACTTGCTGGTTTTTCAGTTCAATTACTAGCATTATTCTTATTATAGACTTTGAAAAAGTAGAGATAAATGATAACTATCAAAAAAGTATTTTGACTAATAAAAAGATTATTTTCGAAAAGGACCATTACCTTTTTCATGACCTTTTTATCCAACCAAAGTTTGCAAAATTATATAGTATCTGGTAAAGGATCATTATACAGAGTAACTTTAATATTCTATCCTATAGCAAAAGATTATAAAACTATGCGAAAAAATGCAGACTTTATAAAAAATAAGTTACAGAAATCTCTGTTTAAACCAGCATTCTCTAAATACTTACAAAAACAGGCATTTTTGACATTTTTTAGTTCCGGCACCAGAAATTATAAAGATGATAAATATATTCAGTCACAAGCACTTGCAACGATGTTTCCATTTTTAACAGACCTGATCGCTATGAAAGATGGCATTTTTTGGGGCATGAATGATGTAAATAACAGTCCAGTCTTTATAAATCGATGGTATTTTCCATCAAGTCATATGCTTGTTACAGGTACCACTGGCTTTGGCAAATCATATTTTGTGAAAATACAGATATTGAGAGAATTGTTGCACCATCCAGATACAAAAATTTACATAATAGACCCGATGAATGAGTTTGTGGATCTTGCTAATGCCATGAAAGGCACAGTGATCGATGTTGGTAAAACAGTAATTAATCCTTTCGATCTTTTTGATTCTACAATTCCTAACAAAATATCCAGGCTGAAACTGTTATTTAATTCAATATTTGAATTTGATAAAAATGATCTAGCAATACTTGATGTTTATCTTAACAGATTATACCAGGAAAGTAAGAACCCTAAATTTAAAGATTTTATTGCGTTATTGAATGAAAGCAAGCTACGTATTTTATTTTCAAGTTTTCTTGATGGATCATTAAAAAATTTGAATAATGACACGACCGTTAATTTAAACAATAATTTTACTGTCTTTAACATTAAAGATGTAAATGAAGATCTATTGATGTTCTATGTTCTTTTGACCGTAGAATATCTTTACAACCAGATCTCCAAAGATCATTCAGCTAAGATACTTGTTATTGACGAAGTTTGGAAGTTGCTTAAAAACAAGTCTGCAGCAATGCTATTAGAACAGTTGGTGAGACATGTCAGACGCTGGAAATGCTCTGTAATCTTGATATCACAGAAAGCGGATGATTTCCTAGAGTATGAAGAAGGCCGGACAATAGCACAGAATGCCATCTTTCATGTGCTGTTTAAACATAATCAGATTACTCAGAACATGAAGGCATTTTATAAACTGAGCGATAAAGAGGAAGAACTTATACTTAGCAACATTAATCCAAAGCATCAAGGATATTCGAGAGCTTATCTAATTGCTGGATCTGTAAAAGTGCCGATTAGAATATACAGCACTGACTTTGAAAACAATATCATTACCACTAATCCAGATGAAATAAAAAACAGGACTAGAGTATAGGCACAAACTTGTAAAATTCATTATTGTTTGGTTCTATCGCATATATATTTGTCTTTGGCTCTATTCCGTATATACATAGTGTATTATTTATAGAAACTACCTTAACATGAGTACTTGCCATGTTCACTATTTGATCTTTGATTTCACTGCCTGGCAGCAATATTCCTATCCCAATATCTTTGTTGTCTATTATATTATTTACAAAATTTACTATCTCTTGAATTGCCACTGGTCCTCTGTATCTTTCGATCGTGTCAAATGCCAGATAATAAAACATCTATCTGTTGGGGGGATTGTAGTAGTAAAATGTTTGTTTAAGTCAAACATTATTTTTGGGGTCAATATTTTAAATTTTCCTCCGTTTAAAGTAAATAAGTATTTTTTAAAGTTAGTGCTGATCCCTCTCAATTTATCTAACGATAAACTCCTTATCTTGCGCCCTTCATATAGATTCTGTTCCAAAAATATTACGCCATCTGCTATATACTCTAACTTATCTGATCGCTCCTTTTCTAAAATGAATATAATGTTTGAATTCCCGCCCTCAACTAGATCTTTTACGAGTGTGTATACCAAATCTTCTTCATTGATTCTATATTTGCTCGCCAATCCTTCTATACTATCTATCACGATCATCGTTCTGCCTGGCAGATTATTATCTACTTCATTATAAATACGCTTTAACTCTGGAATCTTAAGATCTTTAAAATATTTGTTGTATAATACCCTTGAAACTTTGTTAGGTTCTTCTCCATATATATTTCTAACTAGGGCCCTTGCAGTCTCTACATGTTCTGGCTCTATTTCTGGCTCTGCAATCTTTAAGCTATCCAGAAATAGCCTGCCCGCATCTATTATCTTAGTCTTCTCTTCAAGCTCTTTTATCCAAGGAAACTGCTGATATAGAGCTGTGTCACCGACTCTGGTTGATAAATAGATGCCTTTATATCTATCTTTAAAAGATTCTAAAATCTGGAGTGCAAAGGTAGTTTTTCCAGTACCGGCAGCGCCAACCAGTATCAGGGACATTGCTGACTCTGATCCAAAAAACTTATTTAATTCAGATTCAAGTGGTTCTAACATTTTCATAACATTGAATAGGATGATCTGGCAAATCAGGCTTTAGAGCTAAAAAAGAAAGGATTGAGTGATAAAGAAATTGCTACTGATCTGCATCTCTCTACAAATACTGTAATATGGTTATTATCCAGAGGATTCAAAACTGTAACTGAAAAGCCTAAAGACATAAAAATAGGCTGGAAATCAATAGGTGTATACTCTTCAAGAATAGATAACCTGACAAACATCATGAGTGACATAATCGTAGAAGAAACAGAGAGCAAAAGTATAGATGTCGATACAATTGTAGGGATAGCTATAAATGGTATACCATTAGCAACGCTAATATCCTTAACACTTGATAGAGAGCTTGCAGTTTACAGGCCACATCCCACTAGAGAGGATGGTTCGTTTAGCTCAAATTTTGCTTCTATAAAAAACAAGAAAGTGATAATTGTAGATGACGTGTTAAGTACCGGAGAAACTATGAGTAAAGCAATAGAAGATGTACAGAAAAATGGAGGAGAAACAGTTTTAGCAATGGCTATAGTAAACAAAACAGGGAAGGATATAATAAATGGTGTAAAAGTAAGATCTTTGATTCGTGCTCAGTTAATAGATTAACCTTTCTCTTTTTTGATATAGTCTCCTAAAGTCATGCTTCCTTCTTTTTTAGCTCCTGCAGACTTGATATAATCAACCTTTTCTTTGAGCTTGATGCCCAACTCTTTTTCAATTTTCTTGATTAGTTTATCGTCAGGTTTACTTTCTTGTCTTTCTATTTTTGACAGCAAAGTCTTTTTTTCAAGTAACTTCTTTGCCAGATCTTCAATTGTCAATTTTTTTGCTTCTCTGGCTTTCTTAATTCTTGCCCCGAAATCCTCAACAAGAACTTCTGGTGAATCAAGCTCGTCTCTTGTCGGTTTATTCATTGTTCTCAGGCGCTGTTGTATTATTTCTGGCGGCAAAAAAGGAAGTTCTTGTGCGGTTGCAGCTTCTACAGGCTTACCAAGCTTTTTGCAATCATCGCAAACGTTTAATATTGTTGATTCTATGATTATTCTATTTGCCTTTTTTATTTCTTTACCACAAATT
>JABEBX010016706.1_pt1 | contig 10192 bp, 9 predicted proteins | sample 7245971 | NCBI WGS metagenome assembly JABEBX01 (sample SAMN14506365, study PRJNA622280) | hot springs metagenome | biome: hot spring [ENVO:00000051]|acidic hot spring [ENVO:00002120]; feature: spring [ENVO:00000027]|sediment [ENVO:00002007]; material: sediment environment [ENVO:01001048]...
TGCACAGGATAGAATTACAATTGCAACGATCAATTCCTTCCCTTTACTCACATTACCACCTCCTTACACTCCTGAATAAGCCATGAAACCTCCATCCACAGGTACCGTTACACCCGTTACAAATCCAGAAAGGTTTTCATCGCAAAGCCAGATCAAAGTTCCAACTAATTCTTGAGGATCTCCAAGACGTCTCATTGGCGTATTTGCTATTACTTTTTTCAAACGTTCAGTAGGCGTGCCATCTTTGTTCGTCAACAATTCCCTGTTTTGCTCCGTCAAAAGAAAGCCTGGTGCCATGGCGTTTACCCTTATTCCAACACCGGCGAGATACACTGCGAGCCATTGAGTGAAATTGTTTACTGCCGCTTTTGCGACGCTGTAAGCCGGCACTTTCGTCATTGGTGCGTAAGCGCTCATTGATGAAATGTTAATTATAGTTGCACCAGATCTACCAACCATCTCCTTCGCAAATATTTTTATAGGTATCAAAGTTCCAATGAAGTTCAGATCAAAGACGGATTCGAAGTCTTTAACATCAAAATCAAAAAAAGTCATCTTTCCCATATCTGAAACTTCAAAAAATTCTTTCGAAGTTATGGCCTTTGGATTGTTGCCACCGGCACAATTTATCAAAATATCGCATCCACCATAAATTTCTAAGACTTTATTTTTTGCATCAATCACGCTCTTTTCGTCTAAAACATCACACTGTATGGCAACAGCCGTCCCACCATCTTTTGATATATCCTCTGCAACTTTTTGACCTTTTTCAAGAGTCCTATTCAAAATCGCAACTTTTACGCCTTCTTTGGCCAAAGCCTTTGAGAAGATAGAGCCTATAACGCCCCCTCCACCGGTTACAACGGCAATTTTGCCACTTAAACTCGTTTTCATAGATCACATCCTTTTTCTATCGCTTCGTTTAAACCGTTGATGTACGCTATTCCAAGCGCTCTGTCGTACAAACCATATCCTGGTCTTCCGACTTCATCCCAGATCATCCTTCCATGATCTGGCCTGATGTATCCATTGAAATTCAGATCGTACAAAATTTTCATTATTTTGAAAAGATCTATCGACCCCTCAGATGAGAGGTGCGAAGTTTCGTGAAATTTTTTTTCAGAAATTACTTTTACGTTTCTTGCATGAACAAAATGGATCCTTTTGCTGAAATCTTTTAATATCTTTACCAGATCATTTTTTGGATCTGCACCCAAAGAACCTGTACAGATTGTAAGGCCATTGTAGGGGCTATCAACTTCCTCTGTAATTCTTTTGAGATCTTCGTAGTTTTTAACTATTCTTGGAAGGCCAAAAACTGGCCACGGAGGATCATCTGGATGGATCGCCATTTTCACGCCGCATCTTTCACACGTTGGAATAATTTGTTCGAGAAAGTATTTTAAATTCTCAAAAAGATCCTCTGCTTTTATTCCCTTGTATTGTTCAAAGAGCCTTTTCAAATCTTTTAGCCTGTATGGTTCCCACCCAGGCAGAGAAAATCCTCCACTATTTTTTTCCATCTCTTCGACAAGCGAGAATGGATCTAAATTTCTTATCTTTTCGTCATCGTACGACATTACCGTTGATCCATCTGAAAGTTTGAAGTTAAGATTCGTTCTTGTCCAATCAAATACCGGCATGAAGTTATAACACACGACTTTTATTCCAAACTTACTCAAGTTTTCAATGGTTTTTTTGTAATTCTCATCGGGACCAAACCATCTGAACACGATCTTCATTTTGCACCTCTTAAAAATTCTTCCAATCTTTTGCGATCTGGCAGTCCATCGTTATCTCCTGGAGTCATAACCTGCATTGCCCCTATTGCGTTGGCTCTTACAACCGTTTCTTTAAGAGAAATACCGTCTAAAAGACCACTTATCATGCCAGCACAAAACCCATCGCCTGCGCCTACCGTATCGACAACTTTAACGTGAAAAGCCGGCACAAAATAAGATTCATCTCCATTTGATAAAAATACACCCTTTTCACCCAATTTAACGGCGACAGTTTTTACACCTTTTTTGATGTAAAAATCGGCTATCTTTTTTGGATCAGACAGTCCAGTTAAAATTTCAGCCTCTTTTAACCCCGGCAAAAAGACATCGCTTGAAAAGGCTATCTTGTTTATCACATTTATCATCTCATCTTTACTTTTCCAAAGTTGAGGTCGCAAATTTGGATCGAATGTCAGCGTTATCTTTTTCCGCTTTGCAAACTCTATAAGAAATAAAACGGTTTCCATTGTACTTTCCGATAATGCGGGTGTTATACCGGTAAGATGAATAATCTTGGGACTTTCTTTTTCCACAAAATCAAAGTCTGATTTGTTTATCGAAGATGCTGCAGAGTTTTTTCGAAAGTAGAAAATTTCTGGATCTCCATTTTCATTTTTACTTTTGAACATCATTCCTGTAAGATGAGATGAATCAAATTTGACGTATGAAACGTTAACCATTTCTTTTTTCATAAAATCATATATGTATCGGCCAAATGGATCTGTTCCAAGTTTTGTTGTGTAGATAACATCGTATCCCAATCTTGCAAGGCCAACCGAAACGTTAAGTTCGGATCCGGCAACATACTTTATGAATTGACTTGAATCGTAAATTTTATCTTTGTCTCCAGCAAAAAGTATCATTGGCTCTCCGAATGTTAAAACGTCTGACATGAAATTCACCTTACACTTTCTAAAAGTTCTCTGACCCTAAAAGCAAGCAGATCAAGATTACTCTTGTCGATTCCACCTGTTAGATATCCACCAACACCAAGTGCAAATGCACCGCTATCGAGCCAGAGTTTTGCGTTGTCTTTATTTATACCTCCTGTCGGCATGAACTCTATGTAAGGAAACGGCCCGTGAAGTATCTTCATTATCGATGGATTGAAAAGTTCTCCCGGAAAAAGTTTGACAACATTTCCACCATAAAGGTATGCCTTGTAAACCTCTGTCGGTGTTTGTGCTCCCAGAGAGCAAAACACACCTGCTGCTTTACAGAATTCTCCAACCTCTTCAACAACGCATGGAGAAACTATGAATTGTGCTCCAGCATTTAGCGCAGATTCAGCCTGTGCTTTCTGCGTGACAGTGCCAGCTCCTACAATGCTGCTCGGAAACTTCTCTCTAAGTTCTTGAATTATTTCAGACGCGTCTTTAACTGTAAAAGTTACTTCAACGATATCTAGTCCATTTTTCAAAATCGTCTCTGCCATCATCTCTGCCATTTCGAAAGTATTTGCCCTAATAACGGATATTATTTTGCCTTTGATCCTATTTTTAATTTCAGATATCGTCATATGTTCCTCCAATTCAAAAGAAAGGATAAGTATATTATTTTTCTAATTCCGAATCTTTGCTCCGACATGTATCTAATAACTTCAATGCGATCCCACATCAAGTGGGGGATGACGAGAAACGAATAAGCACAGCACCGACTTCCTCACGGATATCATGTCCTCCGCCATTACCACTCACTAATCCCTAATCCCTAATCTCTATTTGCCATATGCTATGCGCGCCATCTAAATGGACATTCGGCTTTTAAAGTTGAATCAGTATAAACTATTTTAAATGAACGTTTAAAGCTATTATTTCAAAATCTTGAGAAAGAGAACCTTGATAATAATACGGATAATCGTCGCTTGGGAAACCAGTAAGTGTTGAGGTGTTGTAAACATCCCACATAGGTCCAGAAAGGAATCCAACGACTGGCATATCGTCTAGTACTATTCTTTCAATTGAATATATTGCCTGTTTTTGAACCCTTAAATTCGAGGTAGATTTGTAAATGTTTAGAGCATCAGTAACCAAAGGATTTTCGTACCTGCAAAAATTAGAAGCGGCCACTTTGCCTGTGGGTGCCGTCAAATTTGAATTAAGCGCATAGTAATAAGCATAATAAGGAGTTGGTCCCATATCGAGCCACATGGTTGCCATATCGAATGTGCCGGTTTGCAAAGATGAATAATATTGCCCAAAAGATTCCTGATTGACAGTTACCTGCAAGCCAATATCTTTAAACTCTTGTGCCATCACATCGGCTCTCTGAATCCAGTCTGTCCAGCCAGCGGGAACATTAAATGTGTAGTTGGGAAGTGTCTTACCATCTGGTCCTGTCAAAAATCCCTGCGCATTCTTTTTAAAGCCTATCGATGCTAACATTTCCTGTGCTTTTTGGGGATTATACGTGGTCAAAGAAGATGCCAACTCTGTTAGAGTAGGATCAATCCAGTTTTCTTGCGAGGAAGGTACCAGCGTTGGGCTCAATAATTTCAAAGGAACGCCTGGATAAACAAGAGACATTATCTTGGTTCTATCTATTGAAACAGAAAGTGCCTTTCTGAATTCTGGAGTATTGAAAGGATATTTTGTGTCGTTGAAGATTAAATAACTGCCTCCGTAAATTGGGAAGAAAAACTTGTTGTTGGCTGGATCTTTTGCAACATAAACGCTCTCAACATCCGGAATGTAAAGATTTGAAAGATCAAAGTTGTGTTTTAGCATTTCTAAAAGCGCGGTATTGTTAGAATTTTCAGATGTGAATGTTATTTTGTCAACGTAAGGTCTTCCAGGCATCCAATAATTTGGATTTTTAACAAAAACTATAGTGTTTGTTGGTCTACTGAAACTTTGAAACAGAAAAGGCCCTGTTCCGACAGGAACCGAATCAATATATTTGGCAGGATCGTCTATTTTAGACCATATATGCTCAGGTACTATTGGCTCTTCTGCAATGTAAGGGAAAATTGCAACATTGACGTGGGAAAAATCAAAAAATACACTGTCTCCGCTTGCTGAAACACTTTGAAGATCGTTAGATTGCGACCATATGCCATTTGTATCTATACTTGGATGAGATTTCAAATAGTTGAATGTAAATGCTACGTCTTGAGACGTAAAAGGAGTTCCATCAGACCATTTAACATTTTGCCTGATATCAACGACCAATGTAAGATCTTGATTTATCCATTTGTAAGATGTGCCAAGCAGGTTAGTTATATCTCCGTTACCGTTAACGTAAAAAAGAGACTCGTAAATTGCCGGATAAAAATCCGAACTTGTAGTGACAAATGGATTAAGCGTGAGTTCAAGAGGGCCTGCAGAGCCAACAATTCTTAATGTTCCTCCGTATTTCACGTTGTTTCCCCAGTTGACTATCGCAGGACCATACTGAGTCAGATACGGATAAGACACATCTGCAAAGCCAATGCTCAACAGACCCGCTAAAATCATCACGAGGATTAAAAATTTGAATCTCATAAAAATAACCTCCTTTTAAATACAATTCATTGTAGCAATAAACTATTTAATATGCAAGCAACAAATTGATATGTCTCAAGAACCATACTTGACAAAAAAGAAGATTTTGCTCAATAATCGTTCATAAATGAGCAAATCAAGATATTTTGGCAAAATTTGGTAAATTTTGGCGATAATTAAACATCCGCAGTTATATACTAAACCTTTTTTAAATTCCGAATCTTCCAGCGGAGAGCATGATACCCGTGAGGAATCCTTCGCAGCGTAGTGAGGACAGATTCCGACGGCCACATGCCGGAGCCGATGTATAAAAAGCACATAGCACATGGCATATGGCGCAGGGCAGATAGCCTATAGCATATGGCAAATAGAGAATGGGGATTAGGGATTAGACATTAGAGATTAGTGAGTGGTTATGGCGCAGGGCAGGATATTCTCGAGATGACTTTCACAGCGTCAGCAACTTCGAAATGCTTCAAATTTTTAAACTTAAATGATTCATAAATGTTAACCGTCAAACATGTGATATAATTCTTTAAAAATAGAGGAGGAAGATCTTTATGCACGTTATCAGAGTTGAAAAAGCCGTCGAGATGATACCAGATGGTTCTACAATTATGATAGGAGGCTTTCTGGGTGTGGGCACACCGGAAGCCATCATAGACGAAATGGTAAAACAGAGAAAATCCAATCTCACGGTGATCGCAAATGATACGGCATTTCCAACCAGCGGTGTGGGTAAACTCGTAGTTAATAAACTTGCAAAGCGTGTCATAGTATCCCATATAGGCACGAATCCAGAAACGCAAAAACAGATGATCGAAAAAACCATCGATGTTGAACTTGTTCCGCAAGGGACACTTGTCGAAAGGATAAGGGCTGGCGGCGTTGGGTTAGGCGGTGTTTTGACTCAAACAGGCATAGGAACAATTGTTGCGGAAGGAAAGCAAATTTTTAAAATAAATGATGCCGAGTATTTGCTTGAACTTCCAATAAAAGCTGATTTTGCGTTGATAAACGCAAAAAAAGCCGATTGTAACGGCAACCTTGTCTATTCTCTTACGGCAAGAAACTTCAATCCAATAATGGCCATGGCGGCAAAAACGGTTATAGCCGAAGTCGAAGAGATCTTACCCGTTGGGACAATACCACCAGATGAAGTGCATACGCCGGGCATTTTTGTGGATTACATCGTGAGGACAAGGTGATCGATATGGACGCGAAAATCTTAATAGCAAAAAGAGTGGCGCAAGAGTTAAAAGAAGGAGATCTTGTAAATTTAGGCATAGGTATACCGACGCTTGTTGCGGATTACATTCCAAAAAATGTGAAGGTACTTTTTCAATCTGAAAACGGCATAATAGGAATGGGACCTATACCCGAAGAAGGCTTTGAACATCCAGATCTGACGAATGCCGGGGCAAATTACGTTAGTGCAATTCCAGGTGCCGCATGTTTTGACAGCGCTTTGTCGTTTGGAATAATAAGAGGCGGTCATCTCGATGTTACCGTACTTGGAGGGCTACAAATAGACGAGATGGGTCACCTTGCGAATTGGATGGTACCCGGAAAGATAATTCCAGGAATGGGTGGAGCAATGGACTTAGTTACAGGTGCCAAAAGAGTTATAATAGCGATGACTCACACTTCAAAGGGAGAGCCAAAGATTGTAAAGAAGTGTACGCTTCCGCTTACTTCGATAAGAAGAATCAACTTAATTGTCACAGAAATGGCAGTCATTGAACCAACACAAGATGGCCTTGTTTTAAAAGAAATTGCACCCAATCTTACCGTCGAGGATGTGTTAAAAGTCACGGATGCAAAATTAAAAATCTCAAATGATCTTAAAATAATGCAAATAGAAGGGATGTGAATCACTTGAAAATCGAAATAAGAGATCTTGAAAAGTTCAGAAAGCATTTTGAATCATCTGAAAAAAATATCGTTGCCATGAATGCCGCATCTCATGGGGCGCTTAACGTTGTTGCCTTGAACAGACTTCATGCCCAGCAATTGAACAGAACCTTTTCAAACGAGATAAAGACGAGGGGCATAACAAATCAGAAAAAAAGCGGAAGATGCTGGATGTTTGCGGGTCTTAACCTTATAAGGGAAAGCATGGCCAACAAATTGAACCTTGATAACTTCGAACTATCGCAAAGTTTTCAAATGTTTTACGACAAGATTGAAAAGGCAAATTACTTCCTTGAAAGCATAATAGAAACTGCAAATGCAGATCTCAAAGATCGTCTTGTCATGTGGATACTTTCAAAGCCAGTTGAAGATGGTGGCCAATGGGGCATGTTTGTAGACCTTGTCGAGAAATATGGAGTCTTACCAAAAGAAGTGATGGATGAAAGTTTTCAAACAAGCGAATCTGCCACAATGAACAGACTGCTTGACACGAAACTTCGAGAAGATGCCATGATTTTAAGAGAAATGGTTAAAAAAGGCAAAACTTCAAAAGAAATTCAATCCAAGAAAAATGAATTACTTGAAGAGATTCACAGAATTTTATCGATAAACATGGGCTTACCACCCGAGGAATTCGATTATGAGTACAAAGACAAGGATGGGAATTTTCACAGAATTGAGAAAATAACACCGCTTGAATTCTACAAGGAATTCGCCGAACCTCTTGATACCATGGTAAGCGTCATAAATTGTCCTACGCCTGACAAGGATTTCATGAAAGTTTACACCGTTCAGTACCTTGGCAACGTAATCGGTGGGAAGGGAATAACCTACCTTAACCTTAATCTTGAAGAGTTCAAAAAGCTTGCAAAACAAATGATTCTTGATGGAAAATTGGTTTGGTTTACCGCCGATGTGGGCAAAATGATGGAAAGAGAAAAAGGCGTCTTAGACACCGAGATTTACGATTTTAAAAGGCTTTATGATACGAATTTTTTATTTAACAAGGCAACAAGACTTGATTACGGAGACAGTCTCATGACCCATGCCATGGTTTTCACCGGTATTGACATCGATGATGATGGAAAACCGGTGAAGTGGAAGGTTGAAAACAGTTGGGGAGATCAAATCGGCGATAAAGGATATTTTTTGATGAGCGATTCGTGGTTCGATCAGTATGTTTACGAAGTGGCCATTGAAGAAAAATATTTATCTCCAGCGATGAAAAAAGTCTTAAAAGAGAAACCTATTGAATTACCACCATGGGATCCAATGGGATCAGTTGCTTTCGCAAGATGAATGAGAAAAAAAGATTTTTGATTTTTTCTATTATCGTTCTTAATGTTTTTTACTTCCTCATCCTAATTTTAGGATGGGGAAGTTTTTCGGTCAAGAGTTTTACTTTATTCATGATACTTCTACTTTCCGCCTACGTTGTTCATTCTTTTGGAGTGATAAGATTTAGCAAGTTTTCAATTTCAGGAAGTTTTTTCTTTCTTTTCCCAATGTTAATCGTCTTTGGCCCTATTACAACATCCATGGCCGCTTACGCCATTACTTTGCTTCAATACGCAAAGATTGACACCTCGAGAAGAATTTACGGTGGCGTTCAATATGCAATTTCTTACGGTGTGGCCGGACTTGCCATTCAAATTTTAGGCATAAACGTGTATGGACTGATTGCGGCTTTCGCAATTTTTAAAATACTGAATTTCATTTTCGTAGATCTTTTCCTGTATTTTTATTTAAACAGGTACAAAAATTTCTTTGATGCTTTAAAATATCTCTTGCTTGAAACTGGCATATTCGCGCTTATAATTCCCACGGCATACGTGCTTTACTTGAATTTACACAATCCCTTGATATTGTATTTTTCCATCTACACGCTCTTATTTCCATTTTTTCTTACCTACATGCTCTCTGTTGAAAACAAGTCTCGCTTGGAACTCGAGGAGGAGAAGATCAGGCTTTCAAGACGTGTAAATGAACTTAAACGCGTGCTTGAAGTATCTGAACTTTTGAAATCGAACATTTCTCTTATCGATCTTATGATGAGAGTTGCTTCGATAATTCATGACGATCTTGGCTGGGAGTACGTGCTTGTCAGCCTTGTAAAACCCGATGGTTCTATTGAAAGGATAGCTTACTCTGGAATCACGGAAGATGATTTTAAAAAGCTCAAGGCAAATTCACCAACGCTTTCTTTTGTTAAAAACATCATGAGAGATGAGTTTAAAATCTCAAATTCGTATTTCATGCCAGAAGAGGCAAATATATACCTTCCCGATGATATGGTTTACGTGGGGAAATACGATGTAGTTGATGGTAAAAGTTGGAGAGATAGAGATCTTTTATGGATACCTATTTATGGTAAAAATGGAAAGATGATCGCATATATCTCTCCAGATAAACCCAAAAGTGGAAAAAGGCCTTCAATAGAAGACATTACAATCTTAGAGATATTTGCAGATCAGGTATTGGTAGCAATTGAAAATTCAAGCGAATTCGAAACTTTGCAGGAGAAAATCATTCGTGATCTGCAAACTGGTCTTTACAATCATACCGAATTTTACAACAGGATCAACAAACTCGTCGAAGAAAAAGAAAAATTTTCACTTCTCATGATGGACATAGATGATTTTAAATCCATCAACGATTCCTACGGGCACCAAACTGGCGATGTTGTAATAGAGTATCTCGCAGAAAGGATCAAGTTATCCATAAGGCGCGAGGATATAGCGGCGAGGTATGGTGGAGATGAATTTGCCGTGATTTTAAAGGGTGCCGAAAGAGCAATGGCAAGAACAATAGCAGAACGATTGCGCCTTTCGGTGGCCGAAGGAAATCCTCCTGTGAAAGTCACAATAAGCATTGGTGTGGCCGAATATCCGGTGGATTCTTCCACTGCAAATGGCGTTATTCTGGCCGCCGACAAGGCACTTTACATGGCCAAAAATCACGGAAAGAATAAGGTTGAAATTTCAAACTAATTCTGAAAGTATAAGCGCTGAAAAT
>JABEBX010017550.1_pt1 | contig 10190 bp, 6 predicted proteins | sample 7245971 | NCBI WGS metagenome assembly JABEBX01 (sample SAMN14506365, study PRJNA622280) | hot springs metagenome | biome: hot spring [ENVO:00000051]|acidic hot spring [ENVO:00002120]; feature: spring [ENVO:00000027]|sediment [ENVO:00002007]; material: sediment environment [ENVO:01001048]...
ACTGGCGTGGAAGCCCGAGCTACCCGGCTTGCAGACGCTGGCGGTGCGCGCCACCGACACCGGCGGACATGTGCAGCCCGATACCGGGGTGTGGAACCCCGGCGGCTATTTGTGGAACAAGATCGAGCGCCAGCAGGTGCTCGTGCTCGGCGCCTGAACGGGAGAGAAGATCATGCACAAAACCCTCACCCTCCTCACCCTCGCTGCCGCCGCTGGGCTGGCGCTGTTGACCCTGACCCTGCCATCGGCATTAGCCGAAACCCCACGCCCCGGGTTGTTGAGTGCCGGCGACTATGCCGGAGGGCCACTGGGCTCGGAACTGCAGCCCGCGCGCGTGCAGCCGGGCAACGGCGCGGTGTATCGCGTCGGCAAGTGGCCGACCTACACCGCCGAGCTGGCCGCAGGCCCCGGACGCGATGCCACGCTGGGCAACTGCAGCATGTGCCACAGTGTGACCTACATCACCCAGCAGCCCCCGCTGCCTGCGGCGACGTGGGAAGCCGAGGTGCACAAGATGATCAAGGCTTTTGGCGCGCCCATCCAGGAAGCGACGGCCAAGGAAATCATCACCTACCTGCAGACGCACTACACGCCAGAAACCCGCAAGGAGTGAAAGTGCAGTCGGCCTGCGCGTTAGCGCGCGCCGTCAGCCGTTCTTGATGCGGCTGACGATGGCGTCGGTAAAGCGCTGGGTATTGGCCCGCCCGCCCAGATCGCCGGTGCGGATGTGGTCCACATTCAGCGTGTCGGAAATCGCCTGGCGCAGGCGGTTGGCTTTGTCGTGCAGATCGACATGGTCGAGCATGAGGGCAGCGGCCAGCATCAATGCGATGGGGTTGGCGATGCCCTTGCCCGCGATGTCAGGCGCCGAGCCATGCACCGCCTCGAAAATGGCTGCATCTTCCCCGATGTTGGCGCCGGGCGCCATGCCCAGTCCACCCACCAGCCCTGCGGCCAGATCCGACAAAATGTCGCCGAACAGATTGGTGGTCACCAGGGTGTCGAACTGCCACGGATTGATCACCAGCTTCATGCAGCAGGCATCGACGATCACGTCGTCGAGCGCGATCTGGTCAGCGTACTTCTCCTTGTGCAGCATATAGGCCGTTTCTAGAAAGATGCCGGTGAGCGCCTTCATGATGTTGGCCTTGTGCACCACCGTGACCTTTTTGCGCCCCAGCGCGATGGCGGTGCGGAAGGTGTAGTCGAGGATGTTGCGCGCGCCCTGCCGCGTGTTCACCCCGGTGGCAATAGCCACGGCGTGCGGATCGCCGTCGATCGGGATGTAGTGCTCGTAGCCCATATACAGGCCTTCGACGTTCTCACGAAACACCAGCAGATCGATGTTGTCATAGCGCCCGCCGGGAATCAGCGTCTTGGTCGGGCGCATATTGGCGTAGAGCTTGAAGGCCTCACGCAGGCGAACATTGCTGGAGCGATAGCCGCCGCCCGAGGGCGTTTCCAGCGGCCCCTTGAGCGCCAGCCGCGTGGTGCGGATGCTGGCCAGCGTGGCCGCGGGCAGCGGGTCGCCCGCGGTCTTCACCCCGCCCAGGCCCGCCACCTGCGCATCCCAGTCGAAGGGATCGCCCAGCGCGTCGAGCACGGCCAGGGTGGCCTCCATGATTTCGGGGCCGATGCCGTCTCCGGCGATCAGGGTGGCGGGAATGCTTGGGGTCATCGAAGTCTCCGTTGATGGGGCGCTGATTCAGCAAGCAAGGTGCGTGCCGCAACGCATGATTGCTAGGGCGGGTGTAGACCCTAAACTGTAGCGAACGCATTCGACAACAAGGGAGCGAACATGAATTTGCGCAGCGGCCTGGTCATCCTGGTGATCGTGCTCATCGCCATCTTTTCCGCACTGAACTGGAGCGTGCTGATGGCGCCCACCGAACTATCCCTGGGCTTCACCACGGCGAAGGCGCCGCTGGGGTTGATCATGCTCGGGCTCATCGTGGCGCTGGCAGCGGTGTTCCTGATCTACATCGTGGTGCTACAGGCCGGGATGATGAGCGATACACGCCGCGTCGCCAAGGAGCTCAAGGCCCAGCGCGAACTGGCCGACAAGGCCGAAGCCTCGCGCTTCGACGAGTTGCGCCAGTTGCACAGCACCGACATGGACAAGCTGATCGCGCGCATCGACCAACTCGACCGCGAATTGCGCAGCGCCATCGAGGCCAATGCCAATGGCCTGAGCGCCGCTCTGGGCGAAATCGACGACCGTCTGCAACGCACGGGCACGCCGCGGCTAATGGGGTGACCACTCCCCCTCCCAACCTCCCCCACTGCGTGGAGGAGGAGTAAAAACTGGCGCGCTACTCCCTCCCCACTTGTGGGGAGGGCTGGGGTGGGGAGGATGTCGGCGCGGAGATTGGCATCACGCTAGGCGCCAGACAGGTTGTGGCATTACAGGCCTGCACCCGCAGCGCCAGCGCGGCACGCTGAGCGGGCGTCAGGGCGGGTAGATCCAACGTCACCCGCCCTTCCCACACAGCAATGCCCTGAGGGGCGAAGGCCGGACGAAACTGTTGCGGCGGCGGATAGCTCACACCCGGCAGCGGCTGGCCGCCGGCCAGCACGGTGGTGGCGATCAAATTCGGCTCGGAAGCCGGGTTCGCGTTGATGTGAAAGCTCGGTGCGATGTGCAATTGCAGCCGGTCGCTCGCCAACCATTTCACCTGTACCTGGTCTGAGGAACATGCGCCTTGCGGCAGACCGGCGCAGTCTGCAGGCCGGATGTGGGTTGTCTGCGGCAGCGACGCAAACACCGCGCGCCCCGCAGCGCTACCCAGCGTCTGCAACAGATCGGGCCAATCGAGCGGGCGCGCCTGCACTTGCAGCGCCAGGGGCCGCAGCGCGCGGCGCGCCGCATCAGCCCAATGCGCCTGCCCGGTGCGCTGCGCCAATTCAAGCAGCACGGCAATGGCCGCGCTCTGCCCCGAAGGCCGATGCACATCGCCCTGCAAGGGCGTGGGGAAGGGCAAGGCATCGGATGTGGGCGCCGAACGCAGGCTGCCATCTGGCGCGGCAAACCGCTGCAGCATGGCCGCGACCAGATCGCTGGCGCGCTGGCTCCAGCGCGCATCGTGCTGCACGCTGGCCAGGGTGAGATAGGCGCGGGCAAGCTCGGCGTAATCGTCGAGAAAACCGGGATTGCCGACGTGCCCGCCCGCCCATTGATGCACCAGCAGACGCTGATGCGCCTTCCAGGCGTGCTGCCACTCCCAGTCGGCCGCGCGCACGGCGGCCTCAGTCAGCGCGCGGTCGTCCAGCACCTGTCCCGCCTGAGCCAGCGCGCGGATGGCCGTCGCGTTGTCGGCGGTGACGATCTTGTCGTCGCGCCGCGGCTGCGGGCGATGGTTGCGCGCGGCCAGCAGGGCGCGGCGCTGAGGCGCGAGTTGTTCCAGCCGCGCGACCCACTGCCCCTGCCGCAGCAGGTGCTCGGCCACGTCGCGCCGCTGGCGCAGCACGCCGGATTCGCTTCCCGGGTGCACGGGCGTCAGCGCATAGAGCGCAAACCACGCCTGCGCCTGCCGCGGGCCGAGCACGCCGTCGATCTGGGCCGTCGTCCACAGATCGGTGGCGCCTTCCACCCCGCCGGTCTCGGCGGCGATGGCGGTGGCAAACACGCCCTGGGGCAGGCGCAGATCGCGCAGCAAAAAGCGCGCGGTGCGCTGCGCTGTCCAGCGCAGGTCGGGCAGCCGGGTCTGCGCGTAGGCCCGCGTATAGACCGAGAGCAGTTGTGCGTTGTCCGCCAGCATCATCTCGAAATGCGGCAGCGACCAGCCGGGATCGACGGCGTAGCGGCGAAAACCGCCGCCGAGCTGATCCATCAGCCCGCCCTGCGCCATAGCCTGCAGCGTGAACACCGCGGCATGCGTCGCTTTCGGCTCGCCCGCGCCGCCACGCGCCAACAGCCAGGCCAGCAGCGGCGGCTGCGGAAAACGCGCGGCAGCAGTGGCTGAGGCGAAACCGCCGTCGAGGGCGTCGAAGCGGTGAAGCGCCTCGGTCTGCGAGGTCTGCGTCCAGGCCGCAGGGTCGATCGGCGCCGAGGCATCGCCCGCAATGGCCGCAGCTTGCATGGCCTGCGCGATCTGCGCGGCGATGCGCTTGACCTCGGCCGGATGCTGCGTCCAGTTCTTGTGCAAGGTCGCGAGCAGGGTGGGAAAGCCCTCCTGCTGCGCCGTGGCCTTGGGCGGGAAGTAGCTGCCGATGTAGAACGGCTGCAGATCGGGGGTGAGGAAAACGTTGTTCGGCCAGCCGCTGTCGCGCGTCATGATTTGCCGCGCCAGCATGTAGATGTGGTCGATGTCGGGCCGCTGTTCGCGGTCGACCAGCACGTTGACGAACCAGCGGTTCATCAACGCGGCGATCTGCGGGCTGCGGTAAAGCTCGCGCTGCGCCACATGGCACCAGTAACAGGCCGAGTAGCCGATGGAGAGATAGATGGGCTTGTTCTCGCGCCGCGCCTTGTCCAGCGCCTGCGCCCCCCAGGGGTACCAGTCCACCGGGTCATGGGCATGCTCCAGCAGGTAAGGATCGTGCGAATCCGAGAGATGATTGGTGCGCGGCGTCGCCGCCTGCGCGGCCACGCCCCCGGCGAAAAGGAAGCAAAGCGCCGCACCGCGCAACCACGCGATCCAGCCCGAGCGGCCCGATGGGTGATGCTGCGACACCATCGCGTTCAGCCTGCCATGAGGGGTGGCAGTTGCAGCGCCACAGCCTGCTCGCGTGCGGCCTGCACCGCCTGCGCAATCGCCGTGGCCTTGCCGCCGGATTGCGTCACTTGCTGCGCAATTGCCCCCGCGTCCACGCCCTGCGCCGCATCCAGCTCGGCGCAGTCGGTCGGCACGCGCAGTCTTCGCGCCACCGCGGCCGCCAGCGCCACGCTGCGCTGCTCGTGTCCGATATGGCGCGGCAGCACGCCCTTCGGGGTCGTACCCTTGCCCAGATCGTGCATCAGGCAGGCCCAGCGCACTGCAAGCGGAGCGTCGAGTGCGACCGCCGCCTGCAGCACCAGCATGACGTGCACCCCGGTGTCGATCTCGGGGTGATAGTCGGCCCGCTGCGGCACGCCCCACAACCGGTCTAGCTCTGGCAGCAGCCGCGCCAGCGCGCCACAATCGCGCAGCACGGCGAACAGGCGCTGCGGCTGCGGCTCCATCAGACCGCGCGCCAGTTCCAGCCACACCCTCTCGGGCACCAGCGCGTCCACCTCGCCCGCATGCACCATGTGGCGCATCAAGTCCATGGTTTCGGGGGCGACGGAAAAATCGCCGAAGCGCGCGGCGAACCGCGCCAGCCGCAGAATGCGCACCGGGTCTTCCGCAAACGCCGCCGACACATGCCGCAACACCCGCGCCTGCAGATCGCGCTGGCCGCCGTAAGGATCGATGAGCGTGCCATCCGCCGCGCGCGCCATGGCGTTGATGGTGAGGTCGCGGCGCAACAAATCTTCCTCCAGCGTGACCTCGGGCGCCGCCTGCACGACAAATCCCCGATAGCCCGGCGCCGTCTTGCGCTCGGTGCGCGCCAGGGCGTATTCCTCGTGGGTTTGCGGATGCAGAAACACCGGAAAGTCGCGCCCCACAGGCAGAAACCCAGCATCGATCATCTGCTGCGGCGTAGCCCCCACCACCACCCAGTCGCGGTCGCCATGCGGACGCCCCAGCAAGGCATCACGCACCGCACCGCCCACGACAAAGGACCGACCGGGAGGATGAACGACAGAAGAAGTCATGCCGGTCAGTGTAAAAGCCCGCGGCAGAATGGAAACAGGCCGCGCGAGGCGGCCTGTAGAGCATGATTCAAGAGCAATCTCAAACTACGGAGTCGCAGTTCGTGTGGCGCTCCAAGTTCCACTGGTACCAGCGCTTGTGTTCGTCCAGGAACCGCCAGCAGATGTCGTTGTCCCAATATTGAATGCGCCCGTGTAGGTGGCACCCGCCGAGGTTGAGCCTTTAAAACTCCCATCTGGAGACAAGGTACCCCAGAGAGTGAAACTATTCGATGCGCTGACTTGTGAAACACAGTTCGATGCCGACGAACTTATCACCGCATTGCCATCTTTATCCACGATGACGCCGTTGGTGTTCAAAATGACGGTGCATGTACCGTAGTCTCCGGTCGTCAACGACGAGTTGTATTTCGCCGTCCAGGTTCCCGCGTAGGGAGCGGTTAAGGTTGTCGTACCTGGACTGAGATTGCAGGTCTGGCCGACTGTGCATGTACCAACGACCGTGCCCCCTCCCACAGGAGCCGTCACGATCGCTGTGGAACCACCGCAGTTGCTCAGCGACAACTCGGCGGAACCGCCACTGGATGTTGCATCGCTCGACGAAGCGCATACTTGGCCGTTATTGGGATTGATGGCCGTGGGGAAGACATTCGGTACCGGGCTACCGTCTTTCTGCGTGACGTTAACCGTCGTGCAATCAGCCGTGCACTGCGCTGCGGTCGATCCTCCACCCCCACCCCCACCACACCCCGCCAGAAGCGCCACCAGGCCCAACACGGCCACATGCCGGTAGTTCCACATCACGTTTTTCATACCCCCTCCGATTATGTTTTTCAATGAACTGAATCGCCCAACCCTCCTGCTTGGCGGCGATGTGGATGAAATTGTCCAACTTTCGAACAGCCAATTTTTCCGGCGTTTCAAAAATTGACACATTTCGCCAAATCCTCCGCAGCTTACCCCTGCTACGCTGCTTCGCTTAGACTTTACAAAGTCGCAAACAACGACAAACAGCGATATGAGCCCGGTCATCGAAATTCGTATTGAATAGTGACCGTTCCTCTTCATTTTTCTGCAGGAACATCCCGGCATATGGGGCAAGAAACACAAGCGCGAGTTGCCGACTCCTGGTGCGAGGACATTGCACAGTGGGCGGAGCATTTGCCGCTGATGGCCGCTTGTTTCGATGCGCACAGCCACTTGTTGTATTGCAATACGGCGTATGCGAACTGGCTGGGCAAGACCCCGGCGGAACTGCTGGGCAAGTCGCTGGATGCCTTGGTTCCGCATGAAACGCTGGTCACCATCACGCAACACATTGCCGCCGTGCTGCGCGGCGAGATCGCGCAGTACGAACGCTAGGGGCATCACGCAGGACGCCAGGCGAAAAGATGGCTGCGGGTGCGGCTGGTGCCTTTTCCGCCCGATGAACAAGGCGCGGTACTCGGCTATTTCTGCTTCATGCAGGACACCACCCGACTGCATGCCAGCGACACCTCGCTCGACCTGCTGCGCACCAGTCCGGGACTGACGGTCTGGGAACTCGATCTGCAGACCGGGCAATTGCACGCTGAGCAGAACTGGCTCGACGAGGCGCACCGGCATGAGCCCAAGACCTTCACCATTCCGGAATGGATGGGCCATGTGGCGCCAGCCGATCTGCCCGCGCTGGAACAGGCGATTGCGCGCATCAGTGCCCCCGATGGTTTTGTGCAGACGGTCGAGACCCGCTTCATCCGCGTGGACGGCAGCACAGTGACCACCATGAACCACGGCATGGTGCGCGAGCGCGGGCCCGATGGTGTCGCCACGCGCATCTTCGGCCTGACCTGGGATATCACCGAGTTGCGGCAAACGCAGACCCGGCTGCAGCGCAGCGAGAGCCGCTTTCGCATGCTGGCGGAGTTGTCGAGCGAGTGGTTCTGGGAGTCCGACCCCAACGATGTCCTGACCTACATCACCCGCAGCTCGCGCCGCGCTAGCGAGTCTCCTCTGGCAACGCTCAATCTGGTGGGGCACAACCTCAATTCGCTCTATCCGGGGCAGGAGTTTTCACCGGAATGGGCGCAGTTGCGCTTTCTCATGGAAGAACATGAAGAGGTGCGCGATCTCATCGTGCCATTCCGCCTCGGGCCGGATCAGGCCTTGCTGTGGTGGCGTATCGACGCCACGCCGATGATCGACCATCTCGGTCTGTTTCAGGGTTACCGCGGCGTGGTGCGCGACGTCACCAAGGCGCACCAAGCCGAAGAAAAACTCGAACTCGCCGCCTATCGCGATACGCTCACCGGCCTGGCCAACCGCACCCTGTTCGAAAAGCATGTGGAAGACGCTATTGCCGTCACCCCGCCGGGGCAGAGCTTCGCGGTGCTCTTCATCGACCTCGACCGTTTCAAGCTGATCAACGACGCGCTGGGCCACGCCGTCGGCGACAAGGTCCTGGTGGAAACCGCGCAGCGCCTGGTGCAGCTCGCCCGGCCTAACAACACCGCCGCGCGCTTTGGCGGCGACGAATTCCTCATCCTGGCCCGCGACGCGCATGATGCCGCGCAGGCCCTGCGCATGGCCATGCTGGTGCAGCAGTCGCTCGGCGAGCCCATGCACCATGCCGAGCGCACCCTGCAGACCACCGCGAGCATCGGGGTAGCGGTGTTCCCGCAGCACGGCCGCACCACGGCCGAACTGCTGGGCCGCGCGGATGCGGCGATGCATGAGTCCAAGATGCTGGGGCGCAATCGCGTGGAGTCGTTCTCGGTGGCGTTGCAGTCGCGCATCGAACGCCGCTCGCAACTGGAAGAAGAGCTGCGCGCAGCCATTGCCAACCGGCGCTTCGAGGTGCATTTCCAGCCCATTTGGTCACGCAAGCAAAACGTGCTGCTGCACGACGACTCCGCCACGCTGGAGATCCTGCGCGGCGCCTACGAGATCGCTGGGGTCGAGGCCCTGGCGCGTTGGACGCGCGGCAACGGCGAGCGCGTGCAGCCCGACGAGTTCATCACCATCCTGGCCGACTGCGGCCTGCTCGACAGCTTCGGCCCGGTGATGATGTCCGTCGCCCTGGAGGGCTTCGCGCGCCTGCGCAAGGAACAAGGCTTCACAGGCACCATGGCCTACAACGTGTCGCCGCGACAACTGCATGTGAACGCCTGCGTGTCCTGCATCTTCGACATGGCGGCCAGTTTCGACGTGCCACGCGACAAGCTGGTACTCGAACTCACCGAAAACGTGGAAATCGAGCACAACCCCGACCTGCTCGCGGTGTTCGAGCAATTCCGCCAGATGGGCGTGCAGCTCTCGCTCGACGACTTCGGCGTGGGCTATTCCAACCTCGGCTATCTCACCCGCCTGCCGGTGTCGCAGATCAAGATCGACCGCGCCATTGCCTCGGGCGTGAGCACCGACCGCTTTAAAGCCGCCATCGCCCGCGCCACCCTCACCATGGCCAAGACCCTCAACCTGGAAGTGGTGGCCGAGGGTGTGGAAACCGTCGCCGACCTGCTGTGGATGGAGCGCGCGGGATGCCCGATGATTCAGGGTTGGGTATTCTCCCGCGCCCTCAATCTGCAGCAGACCCTGAACCTGCTGCGCGACCTGCGCACCCAGCAAACCCACTGACGCCCGCCACACCCAGGACAGGAACACGCCGCCGCAGGGCCGCCCCAAGGCGACGGCAGCCCCCTCGGGGGGCAGCGCAGGCGAAGCCGAAGCGTGGGGGGCGCCTACTCCGGCCGCAGCTCCCGCCGCAGAATCTTGCCGACCGGCGTCTTGGGCAGTTCGCCGCGGAACTCGATGAACTTGGGCCGCTTGTAGCCGGTGAGTTGCTCGTGCAGGAAGTCGCGCAGTTGCGCTTCAGTCAGCGCGGGATCTTTTTTCACCACGAACAGCTTGACCGCCTCGCCGGAATTCGCATCGGGCACGCCCACCGCCGCGGCTTCGAGCACGCTGGGATGCATCACCGCCACGCCCTCGACTTCGTTGGGATAGACGTTGAAGCCCGACACCAGAATCATGTCCTTCTTGCGGTCGATGATTTTCACGAAGCCCCGCGCATCGATCTCGCCGATATCGCCGGTGCGTAAAAAGCCGTCGGCGGTAAAGGTGCTGGCGGATTCTTCCGGGCGGTTCCAGTAGCCGCGCATCACCTGCGGCCCGCGCAAGGCGATTTCACCGGGCAGGCCGGGCGCCACTTCGCGGCCGTTGTCGTCCACCAGTTGCAACTCGGTGGACGGAATCGGCATACCGATGGTGCCGCTGTAGCGGTCGGTGTCGGTGGGATTGCAGATGGCCGAGGGCGAGGTTTCAGACAGGCCGTAGCCTTCGCAAATGGGGCAGCCGGTGCGCTCCAGCCAGCGCTTGGCTACGGCCTCCTGCACCGCCATGCCGCCGCCCAGGCACATTTTCAACGCCTTCCAGTTCACCGTGTCGAAGTCCGGGTGGTTGAGCAGGCCGTTGAACA
>JABEBX010017500.1_pt1 | contig 10188 bp, 7 predicted proteins | sample 7245971 | NCBI WGS metagenome assembly JABEBX01 (sample SAMN14506365, study PRJNA622280) | hot springs metagenome | biome: hot spring [ENVO:00000051]|acidic hot spring [ENVO:00002120]; feature: spring [ENVO:00000027]|sediment [ENVO:00002007]; material: sediment environment [ENVO:01001048]...
GCCTTCGCCGATTGGAAAAAGCTGCTCGCCATTCACCTCGACGGCGCCTTTCTCACCACCAAGGCGGTGCTGCCGGGCATGTATGCCAAGAAAGGCGGCGTGGTGATTTACATGGGCTCGGTGCATTCGCACGAGGCCAGCAAGCTCAAGAGCGCCTATGTCACCGCCAAGCACGGCCTGCTGGGGCTGGCACGGGTGCTGGCCAAGGAAGGCGGGCCCAAGGGCGTGCGCTCGCACGTCATCTGCCCGGGCTTTGTGCGTACCCCGCTGGTGGAAAAGCAGATTCCCGAGCAGGCCAAAGAACTGCACATCAGCGAAGACGAGGTGATAAAAAACGTGATGCTGAAAGACACGGTGGATGGCGAGTTCACCACCACCGCCGATATCGCCAATCTCGCGCTGTTCCTGGCCGCCTTCCCCACGGCCGCACTCACCGGCCAGTCCATCGTCGCCAGCCACGGCTGGTGCATGAACTAAAAGGCGCAAGTCATGACGACCGCCACGACGACCCGTCTCACGCAGCGCACAAAGACTGCCTCCTCGCCTGAAGAAGAAACTCGCCGGGCCGCCCCAAGAGTTTCTTCGCCCCCTGGGGGGAGACGTGAGCAAGGCGAGCGTTTCGGGGGGGATCTCATGCCGTCCTGCCGCGCGGATGCCGTGTTGGCGCAGGTGCGGCATTACGGCCGCATCGCCCTGGTGCTTCAAGGCGGCGGGGCGCTGGGCGCCTACCAATGCGGCGTGGTGGAGGCGCTGGAAGACTGCGGCGTGCATCCGCACTGGGTGGCCGGTATTTCCATCGGCTCCATCAACGCGGCGCTGATTGCGGGCAACCCGCCGGGCCAACGCGCTGCCGCCTTGCGCACGTTCTGGGAAACCGTCACCCAGCAGCCGCTGCTGCCCACCCTGCCCTGGGAACACGGCGCCGCGCTGGCCTGGATTCCCGAGCCTCTGCAACCCCAGTTTGCGGTCATGCAGGGGCTGCGCGCCATACTCGAAGGTCAGCGGGGCTTTTTTCTGCCGCGCTGGCCGTTAGGCGGTAACAACCCGGCGAAGGCCAGCTTTTACGACACCGCGCCGCTGCGCGACACGCTGGAAAAGCTGGTCGATTTCGACCGGCTCAACAGCGGCGAAACCCGCATCAGCGTGGGCGCGGTGAATGTGCGCAACGGCAACCAGGTGGTGTTCGACAGCGCCGAGATGCGGCTCGGCCCCGAGCACATCATGGCCTCGGGCGCGCTGCCGCCGGGTTTTCCGGCGGTGGAGATCGACGGCGAGTTCTACTGGGACGGCGGGCTGGTGTCGAACACGCCCTTGTCGCAGGTGCTGGGCGGCCATCCCAGCCACCACACCCTGGTGTTCCAGGTCGATCTATGGAGCGCGGCGGGCGAGGTGCCCAAAACCCTGCTCGACGTGGCCGAGCGGCAAAAAGACATCCAGTTTTCCAGCCGCACGCGCATCATCACCTCCACCCTTCAGCGGGCGCAGCAGCAGCGCCGCATTCTGCGCGATTTGCTGCAGCGCATTCCGCTCGACAAACGCGATGCGCTGTGCGAGCAGGTGCAGGAAATGGCGCAGGACAAACGCTACAACGTCATCCACCTGATCTACCGCGACAAAGCCTTCGACGGTCAGGGCAAGGACTACGCCTTCGGCCGCGCCGAAATGCGCTCGCACTGGCAAAGCGGCCTCGACGACATGCACCGCACCCTCGACCACCCGGACTGGTTTGCTCTGCCCAGCGCCGAGCAGGGCTTCGTCACCCACGACGTGCACACGCAGGCCTGAGTCGTTGCTCCTTCAGGGCATCAGCAAAGTGACGCCCTGCAGATCGCAGGCCATGACGGCCTGCCGCAGCGCGGCAATGGCTTCATGCCGGGTGAAGCTCTTGCGCCACACCAGCACCACGCGGCGCGTGGGCGGCGGATCGGAAAACGGCACATAACAGACGTGATCGGTGCTCGGATCGGCCGCATGCGGCACGTCCTGCCGCGGCACCGACAGCTTGGGCACCACGGTGATGCCCATGCCCGAGGCCACCATCTGCTTGATGGTCTCCAGCGACGAGCCCTCGAAACTCTTGCGGATGCCTTCTGAGCTGGGCGAAAACCGGGCGAACTCCGGGCAGACTTCGAGCACATGGTCGCGAAAGCAGTGGCCGGTGCCGAGCAGCAGCATGGTCTCGTCCTTGATCGCCTCGGCGCTCAGCTCCTTGCAGGTCGCCATCGCATGGGTGCGCGGCACGGCCACGAGGAAGGGCTCGTCATACAGCGGCGTGACCGCCAGCCCCTGATCGGGGAACGGCTCGGCCAGAATAGCCGCATCCAACTCGCCGGTGCGCAACATTTCCAGCAGGCGGGTGGTGAAGTTTTCCTGCAGCATCAGCGGCATTTGCGGGCTGCGCTTGATGACGTTGCGCACCAGCTCGGGCAGCAGATAAGGCGCAATGGTGTAGATCACCCCCAGCCGCAGCGGCCCGGCCAGCGGATCTTTGCCGCGCTTGGCGATCTCTTTGATCGCCGCCGCCTGCTCGATGACCCGCTGCGCCTGCTCGACGATTTCCGCGCCGATGGGCGTGATGCTCACCTCATTGCCGCCGCGCTCGAACAGACGCACATCAAGTTCTTCCTCAAGCTTTTTGATGGCGACCGACAAAGTGGGCTGGCTGACGAAACAGGCCTCGGCAGCCCGGCCAAAATGCCGCTCGCGAGCGACGGCGACGATATAGCGTAATTCTGTCAGAGTCATAGAAAGAATTAAAACAGAAACGCCGCCAGATTGTGTTAATCAATGCAATTGGGCCATGAGAAAACGCCGGGCCGCCCCAAGTTTTCTCATCCCCCTCGGGGGGCCTGACGCGAACGCGGCAGGTCTGGGGGCACCCTCAGGCGCTCAACCAGTCGAACCCTTCGCCCAGCCAGCGCGCGGCGTGTTGCCGGGCGGCTTCGGGCGCGGCGACCAGCAGACGTTGCGCGGTGTCGCGGGCGGCTTCGAGCAGATCGATGTCTTGCGCCAGATCGGCGTAGCGCAGGCCGGGCACGCCCGACTGCCGCAGGCCCAGCAGTTCGCCCGGCCCGCGCAGTTCCAGGTCTTTCTGCGCCAGGGCGAAGCCGTCGGTGAGTTCGCGCATCGCTCCCAGGCGCTCGCGCGCCGTGGGTGACAGCGGCGAGGTGAACAGCAGCACGCAATCCGACTGCGCCGCACCCCGCCCTACCCGCCCGCGCAGCTGGTGCAACTGCGACAGCCCGAAGCGCTCGGCATGTTCGATCACCATCAGGCTGGCGTTGGGCACGTCCACGCCCACCTCGATGACGGTGGTGGCGACGAGCAGGCCGATTTCGCCCGCGCTGAACGCCCGCATGGTGGCGCGCTTTTCCTGCGCCTTCATGCGCCCGTGCAGCAGGCCGACTTGCACCGCCCCCTGACCGGGCCTCGTCGCCAGCGCGGCGCTGAGTTCGGCGTGGGTGGCCACGGCGTTTTGCAAATCGAGCGTCTCGCTTTCCTCAACGAGCGGGCAAACCCAATAGGCCTGCCGCCCCTGCGCGGTCAACGCGCCGACCCGGGCGACGAGTTCGTCGCGCCGATCCGTGCTGACCACGCTGGTTCGCACCGGCGTTCTGCCCGGCGGCAAGACATCGATGGTGGACACGTCCAGATCGCCGAACAGCGCCATGGCCAGGGTGCGCGGAATGGGCGTGGCGCTCATCATCAGCAGATGCGGCTGTAGGCCGCTGTCCTGTGTGCCCGCGCGCAGGCTGTCGCGCAGGGCCAGGCGCTGCGCCACGCCGAAGCGATGCTGCTCGTCCACGATCGCCAGCCCCAGCCGGGCAAAACGCACCTGCGCCTGAATGACGGCGTGCGTGCCCAGCACGAGCTGCGCCTGCCCGCAGGCCACGCGCTGCAGCGCCGCCTCACGCTCTTTTTTCGTCTGACTGCCAGATAGCCAGGCGACGCCCACGCCCAGCGGCTCCAGCCAGTCGGCGAGCTTGCGCGCATGTTGCGCCGCGAGAATTTCGGTGGGCGCCATGAGCGCGCACTGCCAGCCGGCCGCCACGGCCTGCGCCGCCGCCAGCGCGGCCACGACGGTCTTGCCGCTGCCCACGTCGCCTTGCAGCAGCCGGTGCATCGGCGCGGTCTGCGCCAGATCGGCGGCGATTTCGGCCACGCAGCGCTCCTGAGCCGCCGTGAGGGTGAAGGGGATGGCCGCCCGCAGCAGCGCCGGAAGGCTATGCACCTCGGGCGCGGCGGGCAGCATCGGCGCCTTCCACCGTTGTCGCTGTGCGCGGGCCTGCTGCTGGGCCAGTTGCTGCGCCAGCAATTCGTCGAACTTCAAGCGCCGTTGCGCCGGATGCGCGCCCGCTTCCAGCGCGGGCAAGGCTGCGGCCGGCGGAGCATGCAGGGTGCGCAGGCTCGAGGGCAGATCGGGCAGATGATGGCGTGTCAGTTCCTCCTGCGGCACGGTGTCGCGCCAGACCAGCCGCTCGAGCGCCCCAGCCACGGCCTTGCGCAAATAACTTTGCGGCACGCCGGCCGTGGTGGGATAGACCGGCGTGAGCGTGTTCGGCAGGGGCGCGTTGGCGTCCACCAGCTTCCAGGTCGGGTGCACCATCTCGCAGCCAAACAAGCCCTGCCGCACCTGCCCATGCACCCGCAGCCGCACCCCGGGCTGCAAGGTTTTGAGCTGATTGGGGTAGAAGTGGAACAGCCGCAGGGTGAGGATGGCGTCGCCCGCTTCCGGGTCTTGCAGCCGCACCAGCAACTGCCGACGCGGCGCACGGCCCTGCACCTGCGCCTGGGTCACCACAGCATCCGTGGTGACAAGCTCACCGTCGCGCAGCGCATCCAGCGGCGTGAGCCGCGTTTCATCCTCATAGCGCAGCGGCAGATGCAGCGCAAGGTCCCAGTCGGTGTGCAGACCCAGCCTGGCGAGCGGCGTGGGCCGTGCCGGTTTGGCCTTGCCCGCCGGGTCTTTGCGAGGCGCGCTTGCCCGCTGCGACGGATCGGCAATGGGGTCTTGCTCAGAGGACTTGCGCGCGGCGGTCATCGAAGCATTCTAAAAATGACAGGGACGTCGTCTGCGCCTGAGCCCGGCATGGCGCACCCGCTGGATGCCGAGCCCCCAATAATCCCCCCATTCAATCCCCCCATTCGCACGGGTTTTTGTGGGTCTGGTTATAGTTGTTACAAATTCACTTATTTTGCCCATGTCCAAAGCCCTCTCCACTCTGCGCACAGCCTGGTTCTCCATGCTGGTGCTGCTGCTTGGGTTGGCGCCATTCATTCATGGGCATCTGGGCCAGCCGGTGCAAAGCGGCTGGCACATCCATGCGCTGACGGCCGCGGCGGAAGTGCAGGCCAGTCCGCAATTCAGTTTGCAATCAAGTCCCGACGGCTTGGCCTGCCTTGCCAGCCACCCTCAGCACACGGCGCAGCAGTCGGGCTTTGCGCTGCAGACCCCCGAGCCCAGCGATGTGGAATTGGCCTCGGGCATCGCCCAATCCCGGCTTTCCCAGATCCGCCTGGCCAGCGTATTGATCGACACCGAAGTCGTGCTGCCGACGTTTGCTTTCGCGTCACAGCACTCCTTGGCCGTCACCGAGCTCATTTCTTGGCCGCAACTCTCTGACGACGCGCTTGCGCGCGTCCACTACGGCCTGCCGCCCCCCGGTCAGGCTCCGCCCTCCACTCTGGCCTGATTTTTTTCTGCCGCAACACGCGTGAAACACAGGTGCAACCTGTCACGCGCAAGATGCCACTCAGTCCCAGATGGAGCCCGGCGCATGGCCGGGATGCAAGATGCCCCAATTCTTTTTGTCGCGCAGCCCGTTGGCGTGCGCCGTGTCCGCCAGCCTGTTGAGCCTGGCGCTCGTTTCCCTGCCTGCCGCCGCACAACCCGCCTCGCCCGGCGTCATCGCCATGACGGCCGACCAGCAGACCGCGCTCGGCGTGCGACTTGCCACGGTACAGGCCGCCACGGCCGCGCAGATCGACCTGCCCGCCCGCGTGGCCGTGCCGCTGTCGCAGCAGGCTGTTGTCTCTGCTCCTGCCGCCGGAATGATCACCCGCCTGCTGGTCAACCCGGGCGATACGGTGAAAAGTGGCCAGGCGCTGGCCGAGCTCAGCAGCCCGCAAATCGCCCAGTTGCAGCGCGAGCGCAGCGAAGCGCAAAGCCGATACGACCTGGCGCAGCGCCAGTTGCAGCGCGACACCACGCTGGTGAACGAGGGCATCGTGCCCGGCGCCCGGCTCGAGGCTGCCCGCGCGCAAAGCCGCGAGGCGCAAGCCATGCTGGCCGAGCGCAATCTGGCGCTCAAGCTGGCCGCAGGCGGCGCTGCGCTCAACGGCGTGGCCATCTTGCGCGCCCCCATCGCCGGGGTCATCACCGAAACCACCGCCTTGCCAGGCCAGCGAGTCGATATGGCCGCGCCGCTGTTCCGCATTGCGCAGCAAGGCCAGTTGTGGCTGGAAATGGAAGCCAGCCCACAGCAGGCGAGCGGCATTCAGGTGGGCGCCGAAGTGGAGGTGCCCGCGCTGCAGGCGCGAGGGGTGGTGCAGGCCAAGTCCACCGCGCTGAACGCGGGGCAGAGCGTGCTGATTCGCGTGCGCGTCACCCAATCCGGCGGTCTGCAAGCGGGCGCCGTGGTGCAGGCGCGCTTGAACCTGCCGACGCAAGCCGGGGTGTGGCGTGTGCCGCCCGCCGCGGTGACGCAGATCAATGGCCACGATGTCGTGCTCACGGTGACGAAACAGGGCTTTCGCATCGTGCCGGTCACCGTGGCCGGTCGTCTGAATGACGCGGTGATGGTCAGCGGCCCGCTGAAGGCTGGCGACAAGGTGGCCGCCACTGGCGTCGTGGCGATCAAGGCGGCCGCTGGCGAGGTGGCGCCATGAATTTGATGTTTCTCACGCATGGCGCGTTGCGCCAACGCCTGCTGACCCTCGGCGCGATGCTGGCGCTGGTGGCGGGCGGCATTTTTGCCTGGCGCGCGCTGCCCATCGACGCCTTTCCCGACGTGTCTTCGCCGCAGGTGAAAATCATCATGAAAGTGCCGGGCATGACCCCGGAAGAGGTGGAAACCCGCGTGGTGCTGCCCATCGAGCAAGAGGTGCTGGGCATTGCCAACAAGCGCATCGTGCGTTCGGTGTCGAAGTACGGCATTGCCGACATCACGGTGGATTTCGTCGAGGGCACCGATGTGTATTGGGCGCGTCAACAGGTGGGAGAGGCTCTGGCGAATGTGCGCGGCGACCTGCCGGCTTCGGCGATGGGCGGGCTCGCCCCCATCACCACGCCTTTGTCCGACCTGTACATGTTCACTATCGAGGGACCGGCCAGCCTGGAAGAGAAGCGCAGCGCGCTGCAATGGCTCATCCGCCCGGTGCTGCGCACCGTGCCCGGCGTGGCCGATGTGAACATGCTCGGCGGCGATGTACGCGCCTTCGCGGTGCAGCCCGATCCGGCGCGGCTGGCGGCCTGGGGGCTGTCGCTCAATCAGTTGCGCACCGCGCTGCAGGTCAACAACAGCAATGACGGCGCCGGCCGCCTGGACGAAGGCGAAGAGACCCGCATCGTGCGGGTGCAAGGCGCATTCGCCAATGCCGACGACATTCGCAACACCGTCGTCGCCAATGTGCGTGGCACACCGGTGCGCATCAGCGATGTGGCGCAGGTCAGCGTGGACAGCAGCACGCGCTACGGCATCGTCACCGCAAACGGCAAGGGCGAGGCGGTCGAGGGCATTGTGCTCGGCCTGCGCGGCGCCAATGCGCAGCAGGTGATCCACGGGGTGAAAGCGCGACTGGCCGAGCTGGAGCCGCGTCTGCCCCAAGGCATGACCATCAAGGTGTTCTACGACCGCAGCCAGCTGGTCGAGCGCGCCGTGGGTACCGTGCTCGAAGCGCTGGGCGAGGCCGTAGTGCTGGTGATCGTCATGCTGCTGCTGTTCCTCGGCAACTGGCGCGCAGCTCTGGTCGTGGCCATCACCCTGCCGCTATCGGCCCTGGCGACCTTCATTCTCATGCGCTGGTTTGGACTGAGCGCCAACCTCATGAGTCTGGGCGGTCTGGCCATTGCGCTGGGCATGCTGGTCGATGCCGCCGTGGTGGTGGTGGAAAACCTGGTGAACCACATGAGCCACGACCCTGAGCACGCGCCGGATCACAACCCGGGCGGCGCCACCACCGACCGGCTGGGACGCATCCTGCGCGGGGTGTCGGAAGTGTCGGGGCCGGTGCTGTCGGGCGTGGCCATCATCGCCATCGTCTTTTTGCCGCTGCTCACCCTCGAAGGGCTGGAGGGCAAGCTGTTCCGCCCGGTGGCGCTGACCATCGTGTTCGCGCTGGGCGCGTCGCTGCTCATTGCGCTGACCATCGTTCCGGTGATGGCCTCTTTGCTGCTCAAGACCGCGTCGCACACCGACCCCTGGCTGGTGCGCAAGCTCTCCGCCGGTTATCGGCGCGTGCTGGACTGGAGCTTCAATCACACCCGCATCGTCGTGACCGTGGCGCTGCTGTCGCTCGTGGCCGCAGGCTGGGCCTACACCCGGGTGGGCAAGACTTTCATGCCCACGCTCGATGAAGGCGATGTGATCGTGCAACTGCAAAAGCTACCCAGCCGATCGAGATGCGGGTGTCCGAAATGCTCACGGGTAGCCGCGGCGATCTGGTGGTGAAAATCTTCGGCCCCGACATCGCCCAGCTGGGCGATCTGTCGCAACAGGTGGCCGAGACGCTCAAAGCCGTGCCCGGCGCGCAGGAAGTGCTCGCCGCCCGACCGGAAGGCGTGCAATACCTCACCGTGCAGGTCGATCGTCTTGCCGCGGGCCGCGCCGGGTTCGATGTGGACAGCCTGCAGCAAGACCTGCGCGCCCTGGTCGAAGGCCAGCCGCAGGGCATGGTGCTCGAGGGCGTGCGCCGCACCCCGCTGCTGCTGCGCGGCGGTGCCGATCTGCGCAGCAATCCGCAGGCGTTTGCCCAGGTATCGATCACCGCGCCGGATGGCACCGCCTACCCGCTGTCGCAACTCGCCCGGCTCACCCCCACGCAAGGCCCGGTGCTGGTGGCGCATGAAGACGGCAGCCGTTTTGCCGCGGTGCAGGCCAATGTCAGCGGGCGCGATCTGGTGAGTTATGTGGCCGATGCCAAGCAGGCCGTGGCCACCAAGGTGAAACTGCCGGAAGGAACACGGCTGGAGTGGGGAGGCCAGTTCGAGAACCAGCAACGCGCCGCTGCGCGCCTGGGGCTGGTGGTGCCGGTGGCGCTCGCGCTGATTTTCGTGCTGCTGATGACCACCTTCGGCTCGGTACGGCAGTCGGTGCTGGTGTTCGCCAACATTCCGTTCGCTCTCGTCGGCGGGGTGATTGCACTGTGGGCCAGCGGCCAATACATGTCGGTGCCTGCCTCGGTGGGCTTCATCGCGTTGCTGGGCATTGCCGTGCTCAACGGTGTGGTGCTGGTCAGCCATTTCAACGAGCTGCTGCAGCGCGGGCTACCCCTCGCGCAGGCCGTGCGCGATGGCGCCATGCGCCGACTGCGGCCAGTGATGATGACCGCCACCATCACCGCGTTCAGCCTCATCCCCCTGCTGTCGGCCACCGGGCCGGGCTCGGAAATCCAGAAGCCGCTGGCCATCGTGGTCATCGGCGGATTGATCACTTCCACCGCCCTGACCCTGGTGCTGCTACCCCTGATGTTTGCCCGCTTCGGTCTGCCGCGCATTGCGCGCGAGACCGAAGCCGCAACCCAAAAGACGGAGAACGTCTGATGAAACCGCTATCCAAACCCTTTACCCTGAGTGCATTGAGTGCCGCGCTTGCCCTTACGCTGACCGCGGCCCCCTCCTGGGGCGCCGAGAAGGCATGGGCCAAGTCGGCGGATATGCCTTCGCTGCAAGCCGCCCTGCCCGCCTTGAGCGAACTGCCCAGCCCGACACTGCCGCAAATCGCCGCAGTTGACCAGATCCTGACCGAAACACCCGCGCTGCAAGAGGCGCAAGCCCTGCAACAGGCTGCCGCACAAAACGGCGCCGTGCTGCGCGCCGGAACCAACGAATTCACCGGTCAGGCGCAGGTGCAGCAGCGCCGCATCGAGTCACTGCCCGACAGCGGGCGCTACAACGAATGGCAGTTGCTCATCAACCGCCAGTTGCGTCTGCCGTCGCAGGCGCAGGCCGATGGCCGCATGGCCGAAGCG
>JABEBX010023270.1_pt1 | contig 10188 bp, 6 predicted proteins | sample 7245971 | NCBI WGS metagenome assembly JABEBX01 (sample SAMN14506365, study PRJNA622280) | hot springs metagenome | biome: hot spring [ENVO:00000051]|acidic hot spring [ENVO:00002120]; feature: spring [ENVO:00000027]|sediment [ENVO:00002007]; material: sediment environment [ENVO:01001048]...
CGCCGGCCAGACCGTTTCCCCCGCCGGCCGTCGAGGTTGCCGGCGTAGTCCAAAAGAATGTTCCCATATCCAGCGAATGGGCAGGCACGCTGGAGGGCTATGTCAACGCGCAGATTCAGCCGGAAGTCACGGGCTACCTCATCAAGCAGGACTATCGCGAAGGGTCCTACGTTCATAAAGATCAAGTTCTGTTCGAGATCGATCCGCGTCCGTTTCAGGCCGCTTTGGACGAGGCGAAAGGGCAGCTCGCTGAAGCCGAGGCCGCGCTGGGCGAAGACACGCTGAACGTGAACCGGGACATCCCCGAAGCCAAGGCGCACGCGATTCCGCAAATGCAACTCGAAACGGACCGGCAGCAGAAGCTGGGCGCGGAAGCCACTGTTCAGGCTGACGAGGCGGCTATCGAGCAGGCGCAATTGAACCTGGGTTATACCCGGGTTCGTTCCCTGATCGGCGGAATCGCCGGGGTGGCTCAAGTCCAGGTGGGAAATCTGGTCTCCCCGGCGAGCGTTCTTACCGGCGTTTCTCAGGTGGACCCGATCAAAGCCTATTTCGAGATCAGCGGGGCTGACTGGCTGCGGATGGCCGGAAAGATCGAGCCGGATGCTGCGAATTTGCCCTCCCGTGTGAAGTCCATACCGCTCCAGCTTATCCTGTCCAACGGCAAGACTTACGGCTATACAGGGCGAACCCTCTTTGCCGACCGGGCCATGAATCTGCAAACGGGAACGATACAAATTGTAGGCGCCTTCCCGAATCCGCGGTGGATTCTCCGCCCCGACGAGACCGCGACCGTGCGCGGGGTTACGAAGGTGCTGCGAAACGCGCTTCTGGTTCCCCAGTCTGCGGTGATGCAACAGCAAGGGAGCTACCTGGTCGCGGTGGTCGGCCCCGGCAACCGCATCGACATTCGCAGCGTTGAAGTGGGGCCGCAGGTGGGAACGCTTTGGGTGGTCACCCAGGGGCTCGAACCCAACGAACGCGTCGTCGCGGTGGGCGCCGAGAAGGTGCAATCGGGGATGGTGGTCAAGCCGGCGCCCTACACTCCAGCGGCGGGGGAAAACTGATCGATGTCGAAATTCTTCATCAATCGGCCCATCGTCGCCATTGTGATTTCCATCCTCACGGTGATCGTGGGCGTCATTATTATTCTCCGCCTTCCGGTTTCCCAGTTTCCCGACATCATCCCTCCTGAAGTCAAGATCTCGGCCACATTTGTCGGCGCCGACGCGAACACCCTGGCGCAATCCGTCGCCACTCCGATCGAAGAGCAGATAAGCGGTGTGGACAACATGAACTACATGTGGTCGGTCAACGCCACCTCCAACGGCCAGACCACCATGACCGTGGATTTTGCCGTCGGCACCAATCCCAACACGGACTTGATTCTTACTCAGGAGCGCGAGACTGAGGCTGCCCCTGAATTGCCGGCGCAAGTGGCCCAATACGGCGTGACGATCCAGAAGTCCACCCACAACCCGTTGATGCTCATTGCCCTCTATTCCCCGCACGGCACCCACGACGCGCAGTTTCTCGCCAACTACGCCTACATCAACCTCAATGACCCCATCACGCGCGTGCCCGGCGTGGCCACCGTTCAGATTTTCGGCGCCGGTCAATACGCCATGAGGATCTGGCTGGATCCCCAAAAGCTGGCCCGGCTGGGAATCACGGCTTCAGACGTGATCAGCGCGGTGGAGTCGCAAAACACGGTGAACCCGGCCGGGCAGCTCGGCGAAGAGCCGGTGCCGCCCGGCCAGCAATATACATACCCCGTGCTGACCCAGGGGCGTTTGGTGACGCCCGAACAGTTCGGCAACATCATCGTGCGCGAAAATCCCAACGGCGGCGTTGTGCGCCTCAAGGACGTAGCCAAGATCGAGCTTGGAACGCAGTTTTACTCGCTGATGGGCCGCTTCAACGGAAAGCCCAGCGCAGTGATTGCCGTGTTCCCGTTGCCCGGCGCAAATGCGATCGACACGGCCAACGGCGTCAAGGCGCTGATGGCCCAATGGAAGTCTCACTTTCCCGAGGACATGTCTTACGTAGTCTCGCTGGACACCACCAAGGCCGTGACCGAAGGCATCAAAGAAATCGTCATCACGCTTCTCATCGCCATCGGCCTGGTGATTCTGGTGGTTTATGTCTTCCTGCAGGGCTGGCGGGCCACGCTGATTCCGCTTCTGGCTGTGCCCGTCTCGTTGATTGGCACGTTCATCTTGTTCCCCGTGTTCGGCTATTCCATCAACACCCTCACCCTGTTCGGCCTGGTGCTGGCCATCGGACTGGTGGTGGATGATGCCATCGTAGTCGTCGAAGTCGTGGAGCGCCACATTGAAGAAGGCTTGGCGCCTAAAGAGGCCGCTCTCAAAGCGATGGAAGAGATTTCGGGTCCGGTGGTCGGCATCGCGCTCGTTCTTTCCGCGGTTTTTGTCCCCACGATCTTTGTTCCCGGAATCACCGGGCAGCTCTACAAACAGTTCGCCCTGACGATTGCCATTTCCGTCATCATTTCCGCCTTCAACGCTCTCAGCCTGAGCCCAGCTCTGGCTGCGTTGCTGTTGCGGCCGGAAAAGTCACGCGGCCCGCTAAGTTGGTTTTTCGATTGGTTCAATCGAGCTTTCGACTGGGCGCGGGAGCTTTATATTCGCATCTCGGGACAACTGATTCGCAAGTGGGTTGTCGCGATGGTGCTCCTGGGACTGTGTGTGGCGGGAGCGGTTTTTTTCTGGCGCCAACTGCCCTCCGGCTTTTTGCCGATTGAAGACAACGGCTATATTTTTGTGAACATGCAGCTCCCGCAGGACGCTTCGCTGCAGGAAACCAACGCAGCTGCGCGCGTGGTGGAGCATGTCCTTGCTCAGACGCCGGGCATCCAGTACGTCAACAGCGTGATCGGCTTCAGCCTGCTGAGCTACGTTCAGTCCACTAACAATGCCTTCTTTTTTGTTACCGAGAAGCCCTGGAGCCAGCGAACGAAACCGGACGAGCAATATCAGGCCATCGTACATCACTTAAATGAAGTATTCGCGCAACTTCCGCAAGGGACCATCTTTGCCTTTCCTCCGCCCGCCATTCCGGGGGTGGGGACTTCCGGCGGGGTTACGATGGTTCTCGAAGACCGGAATGGCGAGGGCATTCCCTACCTGGCGGGCAACGTGGATAAGTTCATGGCTGCCGCCCGCAAGCGCCCGGAGATCGCCAGCATCAGCACGTCTTTCAACCCCAGCGTGCCGGAGGAGTTTGTCAATGTAGATCGCGTAAAGGCCATGAAACTCGGCATTCCCATTGCCGACCTCTACGAGACCATCCAGACCTTTATGGGCGGCTATTTCGTGAACTATTTCAACCGTTTCGGCCGGCAATGGCAGGTGTACGTGGAGGGCGCGGGGCCATACCGGACAAACACCCGGGATTTGAGCCAATATTACGTTCGCAACGACCTGAACCAAATGGTCCCGTTATCGGCGCTGGCCAAATTCGAGCCGCGCTATGGGCCGGAATATATCATGCATTACGACGAATATAACGCTGTCGAGCTCAACGTGGCCGCGGCTCCTGGCTACAGCTCGTTCCAAGCCATGGACACTCTGAAGCAGGTCTTCAAGAAGACCATGCCGAAGGGCATGGGCTACGACTGGATAGACATGTCGTATCAGGAACAAAAAGCGGAGCACGGCGTTTCGCCGATGACGATTTTCGGGATGTCGTTCGTGTTCGTTTTCCTGATCCTGGCGGCGCTTTATGAAAGCTGGTCGCTGCCGTTCAGCGTGCTGCTTTCGACGCCTGTCGCCGTTTTGGGGGCGTTCGGCATGTTGTATTTGCGGCGCCTCGTGGACCTGGCCATCATGCCCGCGTACATGGTCGGGCTTCAAAACGACGTGTACGCGCAAATCGGCCTGGTCATGCTGATCGGTCTTGCCGCCAAGAACGCCATTCTGATCGTCGCCTTTGCCAAGGGGCAGTATGACAAAGGCAAGCCGCTGATGGACGCCGCCCTGGAAGGCGCGCGGCTTCGCCTGCGGCCGATTTTGATGACCTCGTTCGCATTCATTTTCGGGGTCGCGCCGCTTTGGGTGGCGTCCGGGGCGGGCGCCGTTTCCCGGCAGATTATAGGCACCACGGTTATCGGCGGCATGATCGGGGCAAGCCTCATCGGCATCTTTTTCGTGCCCGCCATTTTCTGCGTCGTCGAAAAAATCGCCAGCACCCGGAAGGCGCAGACCTTGCAGCCGGATAAAGCGCCGCGAGGAGGCGAGCGATGAGTTATCTCCGCCTTCTTCCGGCGCTGGCAGGATGCGGGTTGCTGGCCGGGTGTATGGTGGGCCCGAACTATCATCGGCCTAAAGTGAATACCCCTGCCATCTATCGCGGGCAGCCTGCGCATAAGCTGGCCGCATCTGCTACGGCATCTTGGGGCAATGAAAAGTGGTGGAGTGTTTTCCGCGATCCTGTTTTACAGCAACTCATCCGCACTGCGCTGAAGCAGAATTACGACGTGCGCATCGCGGCCACACGTGTTCTTCAGGCGCAGGCTGAGCTTGGGATCACGCGTTCTAATCAGTTTCCATCGGCGGCCGTCGGCGTGCAACCGCACAGCGAAAATACTCCCAAACTCACCAATGCATTCCCGGCCATTGAGGAAAACACGGGAGAGGTGGATTTGTCCGCTATCTGGAACCTCGATTTCTGGGGTAAGTACAGAAGAGAAACGGAGGCCGCGCGCGACCAACTGCTGGCGACCGAGTGGGGCCGTCAGGCCGTGATCACCTCGGTCATATCCGGCGTGGCCGCCGATTACTTTCAGCTTCGCGAACTGGACCTGGCGCTCGAAATCTCGCAGCGCACGCTGGCTTCGCGGCAGGAGTCGCTTCGCCTCACTCGCGTACTGGAGGTTCATGGATCGGACTCACTGCTCGATCTGCGCGAGGCGGAAGAATTGGTGGACACGGCGGCGGAGCAGATCCCGGATCTGGAGCGCCAAATCCAACAGGAGGAGAATGCGATCAGCATCTTACTGGGAGAGAATCCCGGGCCGATTGCGCGCGGCCTAAAGCTGACCCAGGAGCCGCTGCCCGCCGTTGTGCCCGCCGGTCTGCCCTCAGAGCTACTGGAGCGGCGTCCCGACATTCGTGAGGCGGAGGCCAATCTGATGGCCGCCAATGCGGACATAGGCGCTGCCAAAGCCGATTTTTTCCCCAACATTTCCCTGACCGGCACCGCGGGATACGAAAGCTACGCGCTGAACCGGCTGTTCACCAGGCCGTCCCTTCTCTGGGATACAGAGGCCTCGCTTACACAACCGGTTTTTGAGGCGGGCGCACTGCGCTCGGGCTTGCGGCTGGTTCAGGCGCAGGAAAAGCAAATGGTGTTGACTTATAAGCTAACGATCATCGACGCCTTCCAGCAGGTTTCCGACGCGCTCATCGCTTATCGGAAGGATCGCGAATTCTGCGCACAACAGGAGCGGCTGACCTCTGCCGCAGGGGATGCGGACCAGCTCTCGAAAGTGCTGTATCAGCACGGCGGCGCGAGTTATCTTCAGGTGCTCACCAGCGAAACGAATTACTTTGCGGCGGAACTGAATCTTGCGCAGGCAGAACTGAACGAGCGGCTCGATCTGGTTCAACTTTATAATGCGCTGGGCGGAGGCTGGCAGCAGTAAGTTGCACGCACAGCGGCGCGGCCGTGGCAATTCTTCGGCGCGACGGTTTATCCTCAGCCCATGCGCGAGAAGGCTTCCCCAGAAGCAAACGGTAACCTGCTGGAACGTGCAGCATCGTCGTATCTGCGCTCGGCGCGGCATCAGCCGGTGATGTGGCATCCGTGGGGCGAGGCGGCGTTTGCGCGCGCGCAGGCCGAGGACAAACCGATTCTGCTGGACATCGGGGCGGTGTGGTGCCACTGGTGCCACGTGATGGACCGGGAGTCGTATGAGGACCCGGAGATTGCCGCGCTGATCAACCAACATTTTGTGGCCGTGAAGGTGGACCGGGACGAGCGGCCGGACGTGGACGCGCGCTACCAGTCGGCGGTCTCGGCGATCAGCGGACAGGGAGGATGGCCGCTGACCGCGATTCTAACGCCGGACGGGCGGCCCTACTTTGGAGGCACGTATCTGCCCCGCGAGGATCGCTACGGGCGGCCGGGGTTCGGGCGGGTTCTGGCGGCGATGGCGCAGGTGTGGCGCGAGCGGCGCGATGAGGCCATAAAAACCGCGGGCAGCGTGATGGCCGCCATCGAACACAACGAGGGCTTCTCCGGCCGGGGCGAGATTTCGCCGGCGCTGGTGGAAAAGATTGCGGGCTCGGTGCTGAGCCGGTTTGATGCGCGGTTCGGAGGGTTCGGTTCGCAGCCCAAGTTTCCCTACCCGGCGGCGCTCGACCTGCTGCTGGAGATGGCCATGAGCCGCGACAACGAGCAGGCGCGCGAGGCCTTTGTGACTACCCTCGAAAAGATGGCGCGGGGCGGAGTCTACGACCAGCTTGCGGGCGGGTTTCACCGCTATTCGGTGGACGAGCAGTGGATCGTGCCGCACTTCGAGAAGATGATCTATGACAACACGGAGCTGCTGCGCAATTACGTGCACGCCTTCCAGAGCCCCGTTCCTAACATTGCCCGCGAGGATTTTCTCAAGACGGCGCGGGAGATTGTAGGCTGGCTGGACGCGACCATGACGGACCGGGAGCGGGGCGGGTTTTACGCCTCCCAGGACGCCGACGTGGGGCTGGACGACGACGGGGACTACTTTACGTGGACGCTGGACGAGGCGCGCGCGGAGCTGGACGGCGAGGAGTTGGAGCTGGCGGCGGCCTATTGGGACATCGGCGAGCTGGGCGATATGCACCACAACCCGGCCAAGAACGTGCTGCACATGAAACAGCCGCTGGCTGAGATGGCGGCGGAGCGGGGCAAGACGGCGGAGGAGCTGCGGCCGGTGATCGAACGGGCACGGGAGAAGCTGCTGGCGGCGCGGGCGCGGCGGCCGGCGCCGTTTATCGACCGCACGCTCTATACGGGCTGGAACGCGATGGGAGTGACCGCGTACCTGGAGGCTGCGCGGGTGCTGCGCATGGAGGGAGCGCAGGAGTTTGCGCTGCGCACGCTCAACCGGCTGCTGGACGAGGCGTGGGACGGCACCGCGACGCTCCATCACGTGATCGTGTACGGCGACGGGGTTGCGCCCGCGGAGAAGGCGCCGGGAACGCTGGACGATTATGCCTTCACGCTGCACGCCGCGATCGACGCGTGGCTGGCGAGCGGGGACATGAATTTCTACCGCGCGGCCGTGAAGCTGGCGGACGCCATGATCGCGCGGTTTTACGACGCAACGGCGGGAGCGTTCTTTGACGCGGAGGCGCCGGACGGCGGGGCTGCGCCGCTGGGCGCGCTGGCGGCGCGGCGCAAACCGCTGCAGGACGCGCCCACGCCGGCGGGCAATCCCACCGCGGCGGCGGCGCTCGTGCGGCTGGAGGCGCTGAGCGGACGGCAGGAGTACCGCGAGATCGCCGAGGACACGCTGGCCAGCTTTGCGGGCATCGTCGAGCACTTCGGGCTCTACGCGGGCAGCTACGGGCTGGCGCTGGAGCGGCTGATCGAGGATCCGGTGCAAGTGATTGTGGTGGGTTCGGGGCCGGAAGCCGCGCGGCTGGAGGCGACGGCGGTGGCGGGCTTCGCGGTGAACAAAACCGTGATGCGCATCGAGCCTTCAAGGCTTGTGCCGGGCGGCATTCCCGAGGCGATCGAGGAGACGCTGCTTCAGGTTCCGCGCCCGGCCGGCGCGGACGCGTGGGCGCTGGTGTGCCGGGGCCGGACGTGCCTGCCGCCGGTGACCGGCGCCGAAGCCTTGCTGCGAGCCCTCGCGCCGGCGGGGTGAGGATGGGATCGAAGGCTGCCTGAATCTCCGCGGCGATCACGCGCGGTCTTCGCCCTCCAGAGCGCCAATGAGCCGGTCTATTGGCTGGTGAAGGGATTGCCGTCATCGGCGGGGGACGGAGCCGGAGCGCGCGGCGGCACGGCTTCGCGAGTGGGTTGACCGGCTGCTGGCGCAACTGGGCTGCCGGAGGGGTTGAAGACGCGGTAGGGGTCGCCCGGCAACAGATGATGCTCCTCGAGCGCGATGCTCACGCGCCGCCGGAACTCGCGCACCGGCGCGTATTGCTGGTTGGCCAGCGTCCTGAAAACCACGGGATAGATTGTCTCCGAGCCTTTCACGGCGTCCACTCCCAAAACCTGCGGGTCGGCGATAAAGAGGCTCTTGAACTCCTCGCTGTTGCGAACCTCCATGGCCACGCTCTTGAGCAGCTCCAGAACTTCGTCGGGGTGGGCGGAGATGTCCACGCTGACGTTGACCGTGGCTGCGCTGTAGCCGGCGCTGAGGTTGGCGACGGCCGTGATCTGGGAGTTGGGAATCACATAAAGCGCGCCGTCGCTGTCGCGGACCGTGGTTTTGCGCAAGGTCATGGACTCGACCGTGCCCGTGAAGCCTGCCACCTTGACCAAATCGCCGACGCTGAACTGGCCTTCGATGAGGATGAGCACGCCGTTGAGCACGTCGCGAACGATGTTCTGCGCGGCCAGGCCGATGGCAATGCCCGCCACTCCGGCGGAGGCGAGCAGGGGGCCGAGGTCGAGGCCCACGGCTTCCAGAACCTGCAACCCCACAATCACGCCGATGATGGCCAAGCCCGTGGTGCGAATGACTCCGGCCAGCGTCTTTATTTCAGCCACGCGTTGCGGTCCGGCCGCGTGCTGCTCCGCCACGTGGATCATCCGGTGAGAGATCACGTGCAGCAGTTTATTCAGCAGAAAGGCGATGACGGCGATCACCAGAAGGTGGGGCAGCTTGGTGTAGAGAAAATCCTGGCTGCCGGCAATCCAGCCGTCGATCACCGTGCCCATATACGAGTTTTTCGCGAGCCAAGTCCAGTTGGCCGCCAGCAGAAGGATCAACATGCCGAGACTCCTCAATTTAGACTAGACTGTGGGCAGGAAAGCCGGAATACCGGGTGGTGGGTAAGTTTGAAAGGGACTTGCCCTCAGGGGTTGAAGCCGGCATTTATTTTGCTTGAATGATGTACGGGCCGAAGCCCGTACCCTTCAAACTGCCCCCCTACCGAATACCGCCTGGTTCCCGGCGCGAGTCGGGGGTAAGCCATGAAAGCGGGGCGCATCGGGACAACAAAACGGGCATTTTTCTCGGCCGTGAGAAGCGCGCGATGCTGCGTTCCTGTGCTTCTGGCCGCGCTTGCGGTAGCGGGTGCGGGAGCGGTTCACGCCCAAACACATTCGCCGGCGCCGGCCGCGGCCGCAAGCCCCAAAGCCGGCGCGCACACCCAGGCCGGCGCAGCCGGACAACCGGGAAATCTGAAGGACGCCAGCACCATCGCCACCATGATTCCGGAACCACGCAGAGCGCAGATCAACGGCGAATGCGCCGACTTGCTCAAAATGGCCACCACACTGAAGACAGAGGTGGACAAAACCACCAAGGACGAACTTTCGGTGGCCGTGGTTTTAGAGGCCGGCCGGATCGAGAAACTGTCGCGCGCGATCAAGGATGAGATGCAACCCGTCCTAAAGAAGCATCGAGGCAGGCCGTGAAATTGGCAAGAGCCAAAAATCCGCGCCACAGGTTCCAACAGGATCGACCGATGGCTGAATCCGTGGCTCGACCGGCGGGCAGCTTACCCCGGCCAAGCCGTTGGCCGCGCCTCATGATGGTCTTATCGCTGCTGGCGGGCATGGCGTGCGCGCTGCCCTGCGCGGCGCAGCAAGCTCAGTCCCCAGAGGACAGCCTCATAGCCCAGGACAATATGCAGACCTTCTCTTTGCCTGCGATTCCACCCAATTACGGGGCAAATGCGCCCGCCCTTGACAATACATCCCTCCGGTTGACTGAGAGGCAGTTGGAGATGATCAACGTTGAACGGCAGAAGACGATGGTGGCCGACGCCAACAAGCTCCTGAAGTTGGCCCGGGAGTTGAATGCGGAGGTGAACAGCGCACATGCCGGCAAGCTGACCGAGGACCAGTTGAGCCAAGTGAAGGAGATTGAAAAGCTGGCGCACAAGGTGCGAGACGAAATGACCTTTTCAGTGCAGGAAACGCTCCCGATACAGCCCTCGCCGACTCTGTATGTTCCGTGAGCGGCGGCGGTTTTGCCGGCCGGGCGCCGCAGTTCCAGGC
>JABEBX010016905.1_pt1 | contig 10179 bp, 7 predicted proteins | sample 7245971 | NCBI WGS metagenome assembly JABEBX01 (sample SAMN14506365, study PRJNA622280) | hot springs metagenome | biome: hot spring [ENVO:00000051]|acidic hot spring [ENVO:00002120]; feature: spring [ENVO:00000027]|sediment [ENVO:00002007]; material: sediment environment [ENVO:01001048]...
AGATCTGCCGAGGGGATATCTTGCCTTGGAAAGGCGCGGCTGTTCTCCTCCAAATCACCACAAAATTGTCATCCTGAGCGAAGGCTCTCGCGGTTTTATGCGAGAGCCGAAGCCCCGAGGCGAAGCCGAAGGGCCTGTCCTGAGCGTAGTCGAAGGAACCTGCCACCAAGCCTGTGCCACCTCAAATGTCCGCCGCTTTCTGGCAAGAATCAACTACCATCGGTCGCCAGAACACGCGGCAGGCCCCGCCGACACGCCGTTGATTCTCGCCAGAAAGGTCCCGACATTGGTGTTAGAACGCGCTTGGCGGCAGGTCCTTCGACTACGCGCTACGCGCTTCGCTCAGGATGACAGATTTCGGGGGCGCTGGAGAGATACAACCTCGCCAGAAACCAGTTTCTGACTCTCTCGATGGGGCCGAAGGCCCATGAGCGGACTCACCAGAAACAAGATCTGGCCGAGGGGGTCTCTTGCCTTGAAAGGGCGCGGCTTCAGCCGCGCCGCAGGAGCAGACAAGGCAGCTGCGGCTTCAGCCGCTGAGGGAATGCCTGGAGCTGAACAGACGTTCCATCAGAGGTTAAGGTGGTTGCGAAAAAATGCCTTGCTTCGGCCGAAATCCGCCCAGCCGCATTCCCTCAGGGGCTAAAGCCCGTTGATTCTGTTGCTTTTATGTACGGGCTAAAGCCCGTACCCTTCAAGCTAAGGCCCGTACCCTTTCCAAGCAAAAGCCCCTCCAGGCAAAATCTTAAACAGGTTCTAAAAGCAGGAGACTGGGGATGGGCGCGCCCAGCTTGTCTAATCCTTGATTTCTGTTTTTAGAAGCTCCAGTTGTTCGGAGGCGTGTTCATCCATAGACGGACGAAAGTGCGCCCGACAACGTGCTTCGTACAGTCCCGCGGCGCCGACAACCACCAGTTCCTGGCTTTGGCCGAGGCGCTGCGTGTGGATGGCCGCTGATCACATCGGTATCTTTGAGCTTGGGATAAAGCACTTCGCGTAGATCCTGAGTGCTGGCGACCGCAATGGCCTCGTGGGTCTGTGAGCTGTGGCTGGCGATCGCGTTGCGGTGGTAACGCAGATCGATATCCGGCTTGAAACAGGCCACCTGCTGACGGGCGATGCGGGCACGCTTCAGGCGACGGATCAACTCCTCGCTCTTACCTGAGAACATCGGACCCGTGATGACTTCGAGAACGCCGGGACTGGTTTGCAAGGACATACTCGACCTATCGTAACTTGGCCCGAGGCGGTGGATAACGGAAGCTTTACCCTCTGAGGGAGTACCGGCCTCAACCATCCGACTCTTTGGCCGGAAAATAACAGATGAAATTTCAGACGGACACCCATAGGATGGGTCGTACCCACTCACCGGCCGCCGTTGGCCTCGCAGGGGAACCGCAGCGCCGATTTTGCGTAAGAAGCTATTGTGGCGACTGCGACCATCCCGGCAGTGTTGGAGCGTTATGGGAAGCCCCTCGCCGTCCGTGCAAGGCCGGCGGCGGCCATTCCGGTAGTCTCCGGGCGAGGTGCGAAGACGATTATCCCAGTCTCGGCGGCACGTCCCCGTACCCCCCCGCTCGCACGGGACAAGACGCGGGATAAGACACTGGGCTCAACGGAACAGCTTTCCCAACTGGTTTCCCAACCGCTTTCCCAACTGCTTTCCAAGGAGATCCGCCTCGCGGAGGCGCGCATGTCGCCTGAAGAGCCAAAGTCGACCCCTCGGATCCAACCTGAGCGCATCCAGCCCGACCATGCCACGGCTCTCGCCGAACAGAGGGCGCTCGCCGTCCTGGCGGCGCGATGCCTTGCCGGAGATGCGCAGGCCTGGGAGCAACTGGTCCGGTCTCAGCATCGTAAAATCTACGGGATATGTTATCGTTTCACCGGCTCACAGAACGATGCGGAGGATCTGGCTCAAGAGGCGTTCCTCAAGGTATATCGCAACCTGGCGAGTTTTGACCCGGAGAGGGGCGGTTTCACCACCTGGCTAACGACGTTGACCCGGAATCTGCTGGTGGACCACTACAGACGATCCCGGCTGGAACGCTCCAGCGATTCGCTGGACGATTGTTGCGACGGCGAGGAGAGTGGGCCAACCAAAGCGGAACGGCTGCCAGATTCCGGGAAGAACCAGGAACAGCACATCGCCGGGATGGAACTGCGAGCGCAGATCCAGGATGCTCTGAAGCAGGTGTCGCCCGATCTTCGCGAAGCTGTGATTTTGCGTGACCTCCAGGATATGGATTACAAAGAAATCTCTGCCATCCTGGGAGTTCCCCAGGGCACCGTGAAGAGCCGGATCAGCCGCGGGCGCAGTGAACTGGCAAGACGTTTGAAGCGTATAGAAAATCAGGTAGTGTAATCGGGACAAGGCAGGTGATGTGAGTGGCAAAGAGGAGCCAATTCGAAGGATTTGAAGCATTCGAAGACCACCCGGCCACTTGTGCCGTCGGCGCGGCGATGCTCCCTGAGGCGATCGATGGAACGCTCAGCGCGGCTGGCCAGATTGCGTTCGAGAAACATCTTGCCGGTTGTACGGAGTGCGCCCGTGAACTGGCTGAGGCGAGGCGTGGCGCAGCCTGGCTCAGCATGCTGAAGAGTCAGGCGCCTGAACCGCCGGTTGGACTGCTGGCAAGGATTCTGGCGGACACAACCGAGACCGCTCAGCGCGAGAGGCGGGATGCGAGAGGCGAAAAGTCGGGAACCGCTCAGCAGGGCGACCTCCCGGTTGCCGCGAGAGTCGAGATGCCGGTTACCACTCTCCCTCCGGCGGACACACAACCCCGGGCACTCCATCCAAACGCGGCCTTGCCATCCCGTCCGCGGCACTCGTTCTGGCCTTCGATTCGCAAGCTGTGGCAGCGTGCATTCCCCTTGGACGGCACCGTGGCAAGCACCCTCCTCCAGCCGCGACTTGCCATGACCATGGCCATGGCCTTTTTCTCCATCGCACTCACATTGAACCTTACCGGTGTCCGGTTACGCGACCTGCGGGCGGCGAACTTTACGCCGTCGGCAGTGAAGCGGATGGCATCCGATATGGATGCCTCCGTAACCCGGATGTTCCAGAACAATCGCTCTGTCTATCAGGTGGAGTCGCGGTTGAGTGAACTGCGCAGGGACGATGCAATGAACGATGCGTCCCCGGCTGGGCATCAGTAAGGCGGGCATCAGTAAGGAAGCGCCAACTATGAACGACGATACGACCAAATCGGATGGCTGGGACCCCATCGAGACGACCCCTGCGCACTCGGACGAAACAGCTCGAACGGATGCAACCGGTCAAGCAGATCAAGGGGGAGGGACAGACCCCGCGCCGCCGGTTGGATATTGTCAGGATTGCGGACGCCCGCTTACCCCGGAGACACTTCGTGCAGTGGGAACAGGCGTCTTTTGTGAGCCCTGCCTCACGGCCAGGATCGGCGGAAGCGCTGCTTTTCCGGGCTACACGGCTCCGGGCTACATGGGCGCTCCGCCAAATGCCGCAGGGTTGCCACCGACCGAACCAAGCCCCGTTCTTGCAGCGATTCTAGGCTTCATTCCCGGCGTCGGCGCCATGTACAACGGCCAGTTCGCCAAGGGAATTGTGCATCTGCTGATCTTTGCCGTCCTGGTCTCACTCTCCGACAACGTGAATGGCATCTTTGGCTTGTTCGTGGCGGGATGGATGTTCTATATGGTGTTTGAGGCCTACCATACCGCGGTCGCACGGCGAGATGGTCTGCCCCTACCCAACGCCTTCGGCTTCAATGACATTGGCGAACGGATGGGCTTTGGCACGGCCTGGGGCACGGCGGGGTCAGCAGCGCGGCCAGCCCCCGCCAGCGCAACTACGCCGCCGGCGCCACCGGCTCCGCCTGCATCCGCCGCGGCGAACCCGACCGCTCCAGCCGGTTACCCACCTGAGCATCAAGTGCCTGTTGGTACCGCTCCGGATTGGGTAAGGTACGTTCCCCCGGCTAGGCTCGGGGGCTATACAGCCTCTCAGTGGCCAACTCCGGCCGCACAACCCTATGCCTCCCAACCCCCTGCCCAGGCGATGAGCGATGCCGCGCCCGGCAGCGCCACCCTCCCCCCGGCGGGCCAACCGCGGTCCCCGGCCTACGCCCAGACCTTCACCGGCGCAACGCCTTCCAACAGTGCGACCGGCATGCCCACCGCTTCGGCTCCCCAGATTCCCGAGATCGCAACGCGCCGCATTCCAACCGGAGCTCTCTGGTTAATAGGGCTTGGCGTGTTGATTCTCATGGCCAATCTACTGCCGGACTGGAAGCGAACCGAACAATGGTGGTCGCCTGCCTTGTTCGCGGGACTCTCCGTGTGGCTGTTGATACGGCGGCTGCAACCGGGCGTTCGACTGGGCAGCGGGCTGTTGCGCATCATCCGCTGGCCCGTAATCCTGATGGTGCTTGCCATGATGCTTGCGCTGCATGAGGCCAACCTGCCGGTCACCATGGGCCTCACCGTCTCTGTTCTCCTGATTGTCTACGGCGCCTTGCTCCTGGTGGAGCGAGCAGCGGGAGCCGATGCGATGTACCCTCCGCCAACGGGCGCTTATCCGTATACGGCGGGCGTTGTGAGTCCGCAAGCCGAGACACCTCCCAGCCGGGCCGCATGGACAGACTCTGGCGTCGAGGCTCCCCCCAACGATCCCGATCATCCGAAGCACGGAGGGTAAGATGAGTTCCTATCCACCACCTCCGCCACCGCCCTCTGGCCCGTATCCACCGGTATACGACCGTCGCACGATGCGCGTGCAACGGCAGATACTGCGCGCTCAAGCGCGCGCCCAGCAGGCGCAACAGCGTGCGCTGCGCTATCAACTGCGGGCACAACGGCGCGCTCTGCGGCGCGGCTCCATCGTTGGACCGCTCCTCATCGTGGCGGTGGGAGTCGTACTTCTGCTCGCCCAGACCGGCAGGCTCTCCTGTGGGCAGTCGCTTGCATGGTACGGCCGCTGGTGGCCCGCGGTCCTAATCGCCGCCGGCATCATCCTTCTGCTCGAGTGGGCGCTCGATCAACGGTCCGGACGCCCTGCAAGCGTTCGCGTGGTCGGCGGCGGCGTAGTATCTTCGCTGATCCTGCTGGCCGTTCTGGGCCTCGCCTCGCGCGCACTCCAGTACGGATTCACCTGGCGAAATCAGCTCTTGGACAACCAATACGACGGGCTGGATTACCTCTTTGGCGAGGAGCATGACGCCAACAGTTCCATGAGCCAGACGCTCCCGGCCGGATCCTCACTCGTTCTCCACGATCCACACGGAGATGTCACGGTCACAGGGGCGAGCAGCGACGGACAAGTGCATGTGAATCTTTACACCCAGACGTATGGATGGAAGAAGTCGGACGTAGAACGTAAGCAGAGAGATCTCCAACCTACCTTCTCCAGCAACCAGAGCGTGTGGACGTTGAGTGTGAAGTCCGTGGACGGGGGACAGGCCAATCTCTCCGTCGAGATACCGCACGGCGCTCCTCTAACGATTCAAGCGGATCGTGGAGACGTCACCGTCAGCGAAATGGCTGCTCCCGTAGTTGTATCGGCCAACCATGGCGATGTAAAGATTACAGGCGTGGCCGGCGCCGTCACCTTGCATGCAAACGACGACGATTCCAATATTACGTTGCACAGTATCCAGGGCCCCATCTCCCTCGACGGGCACAGTGGAGATATCGATATCTCGGAGGTAACGGGAGACCTTACCCTGCATGGCGATTTCTTCGGCACCACGGATCTCGAGCACATCAATGGAGCCATTCACTTCAATACCAGCCGCACACAGTTCAGCGCCGCGCGGTTGGATGATGAGTTCAGCGTCGACAGCGACAGTCTGGACGCGGACGAGATGCTTGGCCCCGTCGTCCTAACCACGGAAGACAAGGATGTCACGCTCGATCGAGTTCAAGGTAGCGTGAACGTGTCCGATCGCAATGGCTCCGTGGAACTCACTTGCGCCGCACCCTTGCATCCGATCTCCATCGACAATCGCCACGGATCGGTCGACGTCGGATTGCCCGGCAACTCCGGCTTTGTCTTAAATGCTCACACACGCAACGGAGATATGGAGAACGATTTTGGCCTGACGCCGCAAGGAACCCATGACGCCCACAGCCTTCAGGGGATGGTGGACGGCGGCGGACCCGCGGTGACGATTGCGACAACCGACGGAGATGTCACCGTGCGGCGCAGCATCGTGGCGCCGCTTCCCTCTGCTCCACCCGCCCCGCCCAAAATCACATGGGCTCCCGGACCAAGGTCTCCGCAGCCGCCAAAGGTTCCGCGCTCTCCTCGAACTCCCGCATCCCTGAAGCAGGAAGCAGAAAATAGAACGTAGAGAGCGGGGCCCACCTCAGAGGTTCCTGTATCTTTCCACCACCGACTTCATCATGGCGTCCGCGGAGAATCTTTCAACCACCAGCCGTCTGCCCTCCGCGCCCATCGCCTTTGCCTTCCCAGTGTCCAGGAGCAGCGACTCCATCGCCCTGGCAAGCGCGTCCGCATCTTCCGGAGGAACCACGTATCCGCTCACCCCATCCTCGACGGCCTCCGCGTTTCCACCAACCCGGGTCGCAACAACTGGCAGGGAGGACGCCATGGCTTCCAGAATCGCGTTGGAAAACCCTTCACTCCTGGACGGCAGCACAAAGACATCCGAGCTCGCCAGATGCCGGCGCGGATCGGCATCTCCCCCAAGAAAGTGGAAGTGATGGGTCAGATGCAACTCTTCAACCAACTCTTGCAACTCCTGAAAGTATCCCGGATCAAGGATCGCACCGGCGATGCTGAACTGTACGCGGTCAAACCGCTGCATCACCTGCGCCGCCGCCCTGATGAAGAGGTCATGCCCTTTGACGCGCCGGATATTTCCCACTGTAGTCACTGACTGCACCTGCCTGGCAGCATCGTCGGTGGCCGCCTCCGGCCATTGCGCCACGTCGAGCCCGTTATAGAGGGTGAAGACGCGCCCGGGATCGATTCGGTCAACGGCGATGCACTGTTGGCGCACTTGTTCTGAAACCGCGAATACGGCATCGGGAAGGTTTGCCATCATGCGATAGCCCAGAACATGCTTGCGCGTTCTGAGAATTCCCATATCCCTGCGGCTCCATATCAGCCTCGCATCCGTCAATGCCTTTGTAACCAGCCCTGCCCACAGGTCGGAACTCTCAAAGAAGGTCTGAACAATGCGGATCCGCTCTCGCTCAATGAAGCTCTTCAAGGCGAAGCTTGCTCGAAGCGCATGGAGGTCATACGTGCGCTGCAGGGGGAGCAGGTAGACCGGACAATCCGCCTCTGCCGCCAGGGGGCAATCGGGGTGAATCGCAAAGGTGAGGATGGAGGCTCGGTAGCCATAGCTGGGCAGAAGCTGCGCCAGCTTGAGGACCATGCGCTCGCCTCCGCCCAGTGTTTCAGGGAACTGATCGAGCACCAACAGCACGTGTGGCAATGCTCGATTCGAGCCCGTGGGATGCTTGCTCTCGGAGATGATTTTCATCATAAGCTGGGTACGATCACCTTCGGGGATGCGCCTCCGTCCCGGCGCCAAGGCGCTGGAACGCCCTGGCCATTCTAGAGCAATTTTCTGTTGACGGACATGCTGCGGAGGGCGTCGCGAACCACCTACAGAAAGACCGCTTTAACGATAAGCCATGTACGGTTCCAGAGGTTCGGGTGAGCCTAAACCTGTCTCCTCATTCCCGGCTTCAGCCTCGGTTAGTTGTGTTGCCCGAATGGCCGCTCCAACCAACACCCAAAGCGGTCCGGTGATCTCGATATACGTCCAGCGATCGCCAAAGAAATTGCCAACGACGCACGAACACATCGCGAGGAAGAGACCCAGGCCAAGTCCTTGGTAGAGAGGATCGGAGGCGCGCCTGAAGAGCCGGTAGGACACAGCCAACATCTGCTGCAGCAGCAGGATCAAAAAAAAGAGACCTATGATCCCGGTTTCAACCATAACCTTTACATAGATGTTATGGGTATCCTTCAAATTATCGACATGTTCGCTGAATTGAAAGGTACCGAAGCCGGTTCCGAAGATCGGATTTTGGAGCATCGATGTCTTGGCATTCTCCCAAAGGTCCACGCGCTCCTGAGCGGATGCCTCCAACTCACCGTTGGAGTTTTCGGTCATCGTGACGCGTTCACGGACGGCTGTGGGTACAACAGCCTGCCATACCAGGAGAAACCCACCAAGAACCAGAAGCAACTTGCGGTCCTTGAGCAGACCCAGCACAAACACGCCAAAGAGAATGGCCAGGTAACCGGCTCGCGAAAAGCAGTACATCGCAGTCAGTATGGTCACTGCGATCAGAAAATATGAGGCAATTTTAGGCTTCCATTGTTTCAGCTTCAAGCAGGTTACAAGCCCCCAGAAGAACATCGCGAAATTTGCCAGGTATGCTGCAGTTTGATTCGATCCGAATGCCAGCGGTCCACCATCGCGTTTATTTTCGTCAAAGCTGGTCCAGCTACGGGACAGGCTTTCTAACAGACTGGATCGATCGATGAACAGAACCGTGATGGCCGTCAGAAGAATCACCGTTCGAATAGCACGCCGATCCTCTATCACAAGACTCGCCGCTACAAAGATGAGCGGGATGAGCATGTACGCCTTCCAGGCATAAAAATTCAAGTCTGACGTCCAGATAGGAGGGGGGCCGTTCCCCAACGCCGCACCAATCCAAAGGGAGATGTACAGGTAGACGGCAAAGATCAACCACAACGTATAAAGCTTTGATTTTGGCAGGCGCTTCCCATGAAGAATGGCTCCGATAATGACAGCGATAACCAATATCGTGAGAACATTTTCTCCCAGCGGGTAGTTGAGAAAATGGTCTCTCATGGTGCGATAGGGAAGGAACGGGATCATGTAATAAAAGCCATAGAGATGCTTGCCGGCCAGCGAGGCGACAATCATGACCCAGAAGCCGAGGTAAGCTACTATCGGAATGTAATGTCCTAGCCCTGTTCCAAACATAAATTCTCGATCATGTGTATGGTAACCCTGAAGCGCTTGAGCCGCCAGGGAAGCTCTGAAGAAGCACTTGCATTCCCTCAGCGGCTAAAGCCGCGTGGCAAGCATGGGGCTTGCGGCGGGACTGAAGTCCCGCCCTTTCAAAACACGGCCTTATTCAGAGGTTCCCTAAATCAATCTTCCTATACACCCTTTTCGGGATACCCCATCCACAGAGAAGTTGCTTCTGATGAATGCATCCCCGCTAAACCCAAACCCGATAGCGCTTCAACGCAAAGTTGTAGAACGCAATCGCCGCCGCCGCGTTGAGCATTGCGAAGGTATAGGCGATCGCAACCGGCCGCAGGCGCTTGCTATCGGGCCATACCACACCCAAAAGCGCGCAAAGGTATAAGCAGACTTGCGCCCAGAAGGCCAGGCGGTACATCTCACCCGTGGCCCGGAATGAAGTAAACAACATCAGAAGCAGGCACCACGGAACTACCAGCCGCATCAGCTTGTGGCTGATAAAGCGAAGCCGCAGGGGATTGGCAGCCGTGAGCAACCAGGGTTGCAGGTCCAGCAACTGGTAGTTTCCTGTGAGCGTGCGAACTTTGCGCGAGAACTCTCTTCCACGAACCTCCGATAGCTGGTCATACGCTACGGCGGAGGGGCAAAAGAGGATTCGTTTGCCGGCCTGCGCAATGTTCATTGGAACAAACACGTCGTCGAGAATCGTTCCGCGCGGCATCTCCTTGAAAAGACTGCCGCGGATGGCATAGATGGCTCCGGTAACACCTACCACCGAACCAGACGCGGACTCGAGCCTTCGAATGAGCTTTTCAAGCCGCCAATAGATGCCCAGGCCATCCGTGGCGCCGGCCGTTGCGGATGCATCGAGCAATAATTCGCCACTCACGGCGCCCACCTGCGGATCGATAAAATAGCCGGTCAACGCGGAGATTGCATTGGGTGCGATTCGCTGCCGCACATCAAAGAACACCAGGATCTCGCCGGTGGCATGTCTTCGCGCCTCGTTCAAGGCAAAGGCCTTGCCTTCCGCGTGTTCGAGAATCACAGGGCAAAGAACACTTCGATTGGCGAGGAGGATCTCGGCGGTCCGATCTGTAGAACCATCCGAGACAATCACGATCTGAAGCCGGTCCTTTGGATAGTCCAACTGCAAGAGGTTATCGACCTTGGATTGGAGCGCCTTCTCTTC
>JABEBX010002070.1_pt1 | contig 10178 bp, 7 predicted proteins | sample 7245971 | NCBI WGS metagenome assembly JABEBX01 (sample SAMN14506365, study PRJNA622280) | hot springs metagenome | biome: hot spring [ENVO:00000051]|acidic hot spring [ENVO:00002120]; feature: spring [ENVO:00000027]|sediment [ENVO:00002007]; material: sediment environment [ENVO:01001048]...
GGCTTTGATCAAATTTTTCTCAATCTTTTTGATATTGAGAGTAATACCGTTCATTGGTTTAAATATCATCTTATAAGCATTTTCAGAAGAAAATTCTATGGTTTCATATTTCGGAATAAATTTACACGGTACTTTGAAAATTCGCATTTCCACTTCTCCAATCCTCCTTTCAAAAAGTAGAATCAAGCATGAATTCATAGATAAAAGCCCGCCGTATCAGAATGGCTTTAGCGAAAGTTTCAATTCTAGATTCAGCGATGAATGTCTCAAAAGACTTGATTTTGATATTTTATCTGTTGACGAGATAAAATCGCCCATTCAAGAGATGACACTGTCCCATTTTAACATTTGTCAGTAACAACTTACCAAATCAAGTGGCATCTTCGTTTATCTCAATTCGAGTATCTATTTTTAAAGACCTTGTTCATTAACTTTTAATGAATTTGGGGCAGTGTCAGACAACGTGAGTTACAATATTATAGGGTCATTGAGGGTTGAATTCCTATTAAATTTTTGCATTAAAAATATCAAAAAATCTCTCAAAGAAGCGATCTAATTTATCCAGCACAATCTCGCGCTTTTTGGGACGCTCTCCTCCGGGAGAAAAGCGGGAAATGGATGGCAGTATTCTGGCAATATCCGTACCGCTGGTTGGAATGTTACCGTTACGAAAGGCATTACGTACAAATTTATAGGTTTCCTCGCGATTAAGATTTTCTTGTTCAATAATCTCATTCAGTTCCTCTGCCATTTTCTGCTCTACATACTTAGGCCAATCTTTATCCACCACTGAGTGAATATCAAGCGAATCAATAAACTGGTCAATGAGGTCTTTTTTGTTACGCAGTTCAACGCTTGAGTCAATTGCCTTATTAATGTCTGTCAGAATTTTACCATTCTTGCTGTGATCCTCGTGGTATTTTTTAACCAGTTCTAAAATGTAATCAATATTTATTTCAACCTGTTTAATGAGTTCCATTTCAAATATCAGGTCATCGTTCACTTTTTCCTTTTCGGATTGATCCCTCTTGCGAAATTCGTTGTAAAGGTCAATATAAATACTGTGGTAATCCTGAATATCGCGATCAGTGAGAATCTCATTACCAAGAAATTCATCAAAAGAAAGCAAGATATTTCTCATTCGCAGAAAATCGCCGTAAAGCCTGATGAAATCCTTTTTATTTTGTTCGCTGGTAATTGGTTCGCCAATTCGAAATTTTTCCTGTAATTCTTTAACTATACTTGTATATCCACGAACTTCCTTATTGTTTTCTTTGTAACCGTTGTAGTATTCTGTGTATGATTTTAAAAGAACAATTCCTTTGGCTTCATTATCTCCAAATAAGGCAATGGCTTCATTTGTTGCTTTTTCAAGATTACGGAAACAAACAATGTTTCCGAAAGTTTTAACGGTATTTAAAATACGGTTAGTGCGGGAATAGGCTTGCAATAATCCATGTAAGCGCAGATTTTTATCAACCCATAAAGTGTTGAGTGTTGTAGCGTCAAAGCCGGTCAAGAACATATTGACCACCAAGAGAATATCAATTTCGCGGTTTTTCGTTCGCTCGCTTAAATCTTTGTAGTAATTTTGAAATTTTTCAGAAGAGGTATCATAAGATGTTCCAAACGTGGCATTGTAATCTTTAATAGCTTTTTCAAGAAAATCCCTTGAACTTTGGTCTAATTCGCTTGTATCTTCAGAATTTTCATCTATCATGCCATCTATTTCTTCATCGTTTACGCCAAAACTATAAATAAGCGCTATTTTAAGTTTTTTATCGCTTGGGGCATTAGCAAGTTGTTTTTTAAATTCAGCATAGTATTTCATTGCCATATCAATAGACGAAACAGCAAAGATAGAGTTAAATCCTGCCAATCTGCGTTGTTTGAGTTCATAAAAGCTGTTGCGTTTTGTTTTTTGGTCAAAATGATCAAGGATATATTTGACAATATTAGTAATACGTTCAGGTGCGGCAAGAACTGCCTCACGGTCTATATCTTTAACTTTTTCATCTTCAATTTCTTCAGCTTCACGTACAGTAGAAACATAATCCACTTTGAATGGCAAAACATTTCTATCGGCAATTGCATCCACTATAGTGTAATCGTGTAGTTTCTGACCAAAAACCTGCTCGGTAGTCTTTAAACTGAAACGTCCACTTGAAGATGCATTCGCGGCAAATATAGGTGTTCCTGTAAAACCAAAGAGATGGTAATTTTTGAAAGCTTTCGTAATTTTAGAGTGCATTTCGCCAAATTGAGAGCGATGGCATTCATCAAAGATGATTACGACATGGCCGTCAAAAATAGTATGCCCTTTATTGCGACTGATAAACCTGTCGAGTTTTTGAATCGTTGTAATAATGATGCGTGCGTTGGGGTCTTCAAACTGGCGTTTTAATATAGCCGTGTTGGTATTGCTGTTGGCTGCACCTTTTTCAAACTTGTCATATTCACGCATTGTCTGATAATCAAGGTCTTTGCGGTCAACTACAAATAGCACTTTGTCAATATAAGGCAGTTTACTTGCCAACTGGGCGGTTTTAAAACTCGTAAGAGTTTTGCCTGAGCCTGTAGTGTGCCAAATATAACCACCCGCTTCAATAGTGCCAAGTTTTTTATAATTTGTACTGATTTCGATTTTATTCAATATGTATTCAGTTGCAACTATCTGGTATGGTCGCATTACTAAAAGCTGTTTCTCAGTTGTAAACACGCAATAGCGAGTCAGAATATTGAGAAGCACATGTTTAGAGAAAAAGGTTTTGGTAAAATCTATAAGATCGGTAATGGTTTTATTGTTTGCATCAGCCCACCAACTGGTAAACTCAAAACTGTCGCTACTTCTTTTGCCTTTTTTGATAGTGTCTTGTGTAGATTCCCTGATATGTTCAAAACGTGTTGTATTGCTGTAATATTTGGTATGAGTGCCGTTGGAAATAACAAAAATCTGCACATACTCAAAAAGTCCCGAGTCAGCCCAAAAGCTCTCGCGCTGATAGCGGTTGATCTGATTGAATGCTTCCTGAAGCACCACTCCTCTCCTTTTAAGTTCAACGTGCACCAGTGGCAGACCGTTAACCAATATGGTTACATCATAGCGGTTTGGTCTTTGACCTGATTCATTGGTGTATTGATTGATTACCTGCAATGTGTTTTCGTGGATATTGTCTTTGCGAATCAGATAAATATTTTTAACGGTTCCATCATCCCGTTTAAGATTTTTAATGTAATCTTCCTGAATGGTGGCTGTTTTCTCTTCTATGCCATGATTGGGATTGGCAATTTCACTTTTTAAAAATTGTTCCCATTCTTTTTGGGAAAACTTGTAATTGTTTAATTTTTCAAGTTGAGCGCGTAGATTTTGGATTAAATCATTTTCAGTATTAATCGGTAAATATTCGTATGCCTGTGATTTCAATTGTTCAATAAAAGCCTTTTCAAGGTCTGCTTCAGTTTGATAGGATTTGGCTGTGCGGTATTCTGGCGTATATTCTGCTACCACCGTGCTTTGTGGATTTTCTACTACCAAATTATATCTGATATTGTCAGGCATATTCTTTTCCTAATGGTTTAAATGTCAACAATTTATTGCGATAATACTCGTACTGCTTTCGGCGCGCATTTAATTCGGCGGGCAAACCAACTGAGAGGTCATTGACCAATGCGTCGAATTTATCCAGAATGGCAACAATGCGTTCCTGTTCGGATAATGAGGGGATAGGGATTTTTAAGGCTTTAATCTTCTCATCAGAAATTGAAGGATATGCTGAACCTTCTTGATTTTTTTCAACATAATTATTAAAAGTAGAAGTATAAATGCTGTAATAAATCCATTTAGGTAATACTTGAGTAGTATCAGCACGTAATACACAGAATCCAGTGCTAACTATTTCTCCGTCATAATTATTATCAATAATTGTAAAACGTTGCAATGTTGGACGTGTGGTTGCAAAAATAACATCGTCTTTTTTAACAATTTTTTGTGCTCGACTGGGCGCATTTTCAGCATTTATTTCTATAGTTTCTGTGATAACGTGATTTTCTCTACTAACTGAAGCCAAATCAATATAACGATATGACTTTTTAGATTCTTTCCATTTTATATTATTTGTTGGTAAGCAAACCTCCCCCAACTCTTTCCACTCCATTTCTTTCCCGTTCAATAACCATTTACCATTGATCATTTTTGGCCTTAGCAGTTCATTCCGATAATACTCATATTGCTTTTTTCTTGCCTCCAACTCCGCCTCCAACTCCGCTTCTAACTGCGTAAAGGTGTCGAGAATTTTTACAATTTCTTCCTGTATGGCAAGAGGTGGAAGGGGGATTTTGATTTTTTTAATAGTATCTCTATCAATTGTTGGAACTCCACCCTCTCTTTTTTGACTTTTTAGATATGTCTCCTGTGTTTTTAAAAAAAAGTAGATAAACTTATCACTGATATTTTTTGATGTTTCAATTGTAAAAGTCCCATCAGATGACCAAAAATCAACAGGACTCCAAACTACTTCACCAATACTTCCAGTATTAATAATCATCGTTTGGTTTGCTTTGCGATTGTATTTATAATAATAACCTAAGGGAATTAAACCACCATGAAATACTGGATATTGATACTCGTTGGATAGTTCTTTTTTTGTAAGGCGACTACCACGTAAAACTTTACAAACCTCTCCCAACTCCCTAAACTCCACTCCATCCGGACACAACTCGGCAATCAGTTTTTCTATTCGGTTCATAGGCTTACTCATGTCCACCCTCCAATTCTGCAACTATTTCATCAATTGCTTTTCTAAGCTTATTTTGGCGGGATACTATCTGGGCTATTTCGCTATTAAGTTTTTTTATATCAATTACTTCACGGGTATCTTTTTGTGCCACATAAGTTGATACTGCAATGTTGTATTCGTTTTCGCTTATGGTTTTATTATCTATCAGTTTTGCAAAATGCTCTATATCTTTTCTATCGATAAAGGTTTGCAGTATTTTGTTGATATTTTCTTGGCTTAGTTTGTTTTTATTGCCTTCGTGTACAAATTCCGCCGATGCATCGACAAACAGGATTTTATTGTCCTTCTTACTCTTTTTAAGCACGATAATGCAGGTAGCAATGCTGGTACCAAAGAAAAGATCAGGCGGAAGTTGAATTACCGTATCAATGTAGTTGTTATCAACCAGATATTTTCTGATTTTCTGCTCAGCGCCGCTTCTATATAATACGCCCGGAAACTCAACAATAGCCGCCGTGCCACTGGTGGAAAGCCATGAGAGCATATGCATGGTAAAAGCAAGGTCTGCCTTGCTCTTGGGCGCTAAAACACCTGCGGGCGAGAAACGGGGGTCATTGATAAGAAGTGGATTGCTGTCGCCATCCCACTTTTTAGAATATGGCGGATTAGATACTATGGCATCAAAAGGCTCATCGTCCCAGTGTTTTGGGTCGTTAAGTGTATCTCCGTTGGCAATGTCAAATTTATTATAGTTGATATCATGCAAAAACATGTTGATACGGCAAAGGTTATACGTAGTAATGTTGATCTCCTGCCCGAAAAATCCTATTCTAACATTTTCTTTGCCAAGTATTTTGGCAAATTTCAAAAGCAGAGAGCCAGATCCGCAAGCAGGATCATACACTTTGTTTACTTCTTTTTTACCAACGGTTGCAAGACGAGCAAGCAGTTCACTCACTTCTTGAGGCGTAAAAAACTCACCGCCGGACTTTCCCGCACTGGAAGCATACATAGTCATCAAATATTCATAAGCATCACCAAAGGCATCAATTGAATTGTCGGAGTAATTGCCCAGTCGTAGGTCACTAATCGCATCAAGAAGCTTTACGAGTTTCTGGTTTCTTTTTTCTACGGTGTTGCCAAGTTTATTTGAATTTAAATCAAGATCATCAAACAGTCCTTTGATATTATCTTCGCTATCAGCACCCTTTGCTGAATTTTCAATATTACGTAAAATGCTTGCCAGCGTTTCATTAAGATTTGGATCTTGTCGTGCTTTAGCACGAACATTTACAAAGAGTTTGCTTGGTAAAATATAAAATCCTTTTTCTTTTACCGTATCGTCACGGCCAAACTCAGCCTTTTTATCTGTAAGTTTAGCGTAATCAAAGTTTTTATCAATGCGTCTTTCTTGTTCATTGATGTAGTTTGTGAGGTTTTCGCTTATAAAACGATAAAAAAGCATTCCTAAAACATATTGTTTGAAATCCCAGCCGTCGACACTGCCACGCAGGTCGTTGGCAATTTGCCAAATAGTTCGAAACAATTCGGTGCGTTCCTGTTCTCTTGTCGTGTTGTTATTGTTTGCCATAATTTCCTCCTCTTAAATTTTATAGTCTCAAACTTATACACTTCGGTTTTAAGAACTCGTAGATGTAAAAAGTCAAGTAACGCAACATTCTTATTGATGGTCATTATGTTCGTTCTCATTCTTCCTATGATTGTGTTCCTTTACTCAATGATTTTGAGATGATCTCAGAACATATCATACCTCAGTCAGTCAAAAAAATAAGTCCTTAGAGAATGTTGAATTACAACCATTTTATAACATCTTCAATTTTCGGCCTTTTACCAATACTAATATCATTCAGCGCAAACCCTATAATACAAGCGTTAAATGCATGCTTCCCATATTCATGAAAAGGCTCGCCATGCTCCTTGACAAACGTATTTTCTTCCATCGCCTTTTCGAACTGGATCAACAATTCTTTTGAAAGATCTTTAATGATGCCGTTGATTCTTTCTAAAATTAATCTTTTTTCGGATGTTATTACGTAGAATTTCCTGAAATCTTCACTTCCATTAACTGCAAGACCGGAATAAGGAGCCCATAATCCTGCGTTTATTATAGATGTTATCATCTCTTTACTGGGTAAATCTGTTCTAAATTGGCGAATAGAACGTCTATATTCAATTATCCTTTCCAACAGTTGACTTTCGTTAAATGTAAATTGATTACTCATAAATAACACCTTCCCAGATTGTATTTTCAAAATATGCTAAATCTTTTTTTGTTTTTGTAATTCCGTAAATCCCTATAAATTTTTTAGTTCTTCATCCGACAACCTTTGCCTTTTTGGTATCATGGTTCTATGTTATCACCATTTTTCGGATTTTAAAAGAGGTTTAGTATATATCACGCGCCACTGTGCGTCGTTGGCTGTGATTGCTTTTTAACCCGTATGGGGTATAATATACTAAATTTATTTCAAAGATCAAATGCTCATTTAGTGTGTGAGGAGGTAATTTTGTCTCCAATTGTTGTAACCACGCAAATCTCTTACTGGGGCGCATTTATCGGAGGAATTTTAAGTTTTTTCTCTCCGTGTATTTTTCCTATTTTACCCGGATTTTTGGCTTTTCTTGTTTCTTCACGTGGAAGAAACGGGGCAATTTACAAGGCAGTTGCGTTTTCAATAGGCCTTTCCGTCATCTTCATTCTTCTTGGCCTTGCAAGTGGGACTTTTGGGAGTTTTTTGATCACGTACAAAAGGTATGTCGAAATAATAGGTGGCATTCTTATCGTGATCTTCGGTTTAAGTTACATGGGCCTTTTCACATTGCCTTTTTTTGAAAAGGGCATTTACATACCTTTCAAAAGAAATGTTGATAGTTTCTGGAGCGCATTTCTTTTTGGAATAGTAACGGCTTTTGCATGGACGCCGTGCATAGGGCCGGCACTTGGAACTATCCTTACAATAGCAGCAACGGGAAATACCCTATCAGGTGGAATTTTGCTTTCTGTTTTTTCTTTGGGTCTTGTTGTTCCACTTATACTGGCGTCTGTCTTGATACAAGTTGTGAACAGAATCGTTGCTTTTATCGTCAAATATCAAAGATGGATAAACATAATAGGCGGCGTAGTGCTTGTGATTTTTGGCTTTTTGATGATTTTCGGTAAACTTGCGCTTCTATACTGAAATGGCACATGACTAATAGCGCATGGCGTATGGCATATAGCCTATAGCAAATACAGTGACGAGTGACGCGTAACGCGTGATCAGTGAACAGAGATTAGGGAATAGTGAAAACAGCGTATGGCACATGGCGTATAGTATATGGCGAACAGAATATGGAGGAGGTTGATTTATGAAAAAAATTATCGTGTTTTTGGTTTTGTCTCTTGTCGCTTTAAGCGTTTTTGCCTATTCATTGAACAATGTTTTGCTTAGCAATTTCAACACCGTTATGACTCTATCGAAGTACGAGCAGAAGGATGCAATAATAATTTTTTCAGATCCCACTTGTTTTTATTGCAACAAACTAAAAAGCGATACGCTTTCAAATCTTGACGTTCAGCATATGCTGTCCAACAATTTCGTGATTGGTGAAATTTACGAAACGAATGACACTGCTAATTTTGAAGGAAATAACTACACTTACACACAACTTTTTCAAGGATTCGGAATTAAGGGCACACCGACACTTTTCTTTTTCACGTCATCTGGTACTCCGATAACTTATTTGCCGGGTTATCTCGGGCCTTCCGATTTCGTAAAAGTGCTTCAATACATCGCACTTGGAGACTACGCCAAAAACATCGATTTTAACACATTTTCAAAGGGAACCAACAATTTCATGGGGACACCTTCCGTAATTGAACTGACGAGATCCCAGGCTGACTACATACTCAAAAATGATCCCATGTCAAAGGAAATAAACTCGTATCCGCCAAAGAATGCCGATCTTTTCTTGAAGTATATCGTCTCCGGTCAAGATGCCCTTTCGATAGCAAATCAGATGGTTAAGAATGGATTTTACAACATCTATGTTGTAGACGGTAAATGATAGGGTATTTAAAACCTGACGTAAACGAACTTAAGGTCAAAGAACTTAAACTTTACAACGCTTATTATTGCGGTATATGCACCAGTTTATCAAAGAGATATGGACCGGTTTCACGTCTGCTTTTAAGTTACGATTCGACTTTTTTCGTCATTTTAAGCGATGCCTTATCTGAAACTCAATACCAATTTGGTAAGGCGAGATGTCCTTTGCCACCATTTCAAAAGAAAAACGTCGTTAAAAGCGAAGATTTGAAATTTGGAATGGAAATCTCTAAATTTTTCTCAGATTTGAAGATCGATGATTTTAAAAGAGATTCAAGGGGATTCGTGCACATACTTTCTCTTTTCCTTTTTCATTTCAGATCGAATGATGAATTTAGAAAGATTTCTAAACCCTACACGGATAGAATTTTATTTGCAGAGATTTCAGAAGAATCGAATCCTGAAGAGGTTGCCGATCTTTTCGGTAAATTCTCTGAGGCCATGGCAAATTCCCTTCCAAATCTCAAAAGGGCATCAAACATGATATATCTTATGGGAAAGTGGATATACCTCGTAGACGCACTTGATGATCTCGAGAAAGACTCTCAAAAAAGAAATTACAATCCGTTTCTCGTAAAGTATGGATCTAACTTTGATGATCCGGATTTTTTTGTTAAAATAAGAGAGGAAGAAAAATCTCCCATCAATTTTCTGATATTCAGGATACAAGAAGAATACGAAAAACTCAAAATTGATCCTTCTGTTAACAGAAATTTGGTGGAAAACGTGGTTTTTCATGGACTTCCCGGAACATCTACAAAAATTCTTGGTAAAAGGATGATGAAGAATTGAAAGATCCATACGAAGTACTTGGCGTGAGCAGAAATGCAACTAAAGAAGAAATAAGAGATGCATACAGAGAACTCATAAAGAAGTATCATCCCGACAAATTCAGGGATAACCCTGATATGAAGGCACTTGCCGAAGAGAAGATCAAAGAGGTAAATGAGGCTTACAAGTATCTTTTGGATAATTTTGATAGCCCTTCTGTCACGCCAGATGCTTCAAATGAAGATCAAACCATTTTTCAACAGGCAAGGCAGAAAATAGACTCTGGAGATTATTATGGTGCCGAAGATTTGCTTGTTAAAGTTTCAGACAAATCAAATTCAGAATGGTACTTTTTAAGCGGCTTGATATACTTCAGGCAAGGATGGTATGATAAAGCCGGAAATTACCTAAAATACGCTCACGAAGCAAAACCCGATAACAAAGAATACGATGATGTCTACAAAGAATTTTTAAAGGCTTCAAGAAGAAATTACAATCCAACGATGAACGGCCCTGCTCAAGGCGGCGGCATGAACAATGAAGCGGGCGCATGTCTAAGTTG
>JABEBX010020698.1_pt1 | contig 10176 bp, 4 predicted proteins | sample 7245971 | NCBI WGS metagenome assembly JABEBX01 (sample SAMN14506365, study PRJNA622280) | hot springs metagenome | biome: hot spring [ENVO:00000051]|acidic hot spring [ENVO:00002120]; feature: spring [ENVO:00000027]|sediment [ENVO:00002007]; material: sediment environment [ENVO:01001048]...
CTATCGTCACTCAAGCTTTCCGCGTCACAGACAGAAATTCCCTTCACCCGACTGAAAGCAAGAACCGCCCGGCTCGGCCTACGAGCCGCCCTGCTGCTGGCGGCGCTGGCGTGCTTTCTGGCAAGTCCGCTGCACGCCCAGTACAACGCGTCGCTCAGCGGAACCGTCACCGATCCTGCCGGGGCGGTGATTCCCGGCGCCACCGTGACCCTGACCGATACGGCTACGAACTACGCACAAACGGCCATCACCAACGGAGCTGGGATTTACAACTTCAACGCCCTGCCGCCGGCGCCCTACAAGCTCACTGTAACGCGGAGCGGCTTCAAGACCCAGGTGCTCGAGCATGTGCAGATCATCCCCGAGCAGGTCAGCACGTTGAATATTCAATTGCAGGTAGGAGCGGTTCAACAATCGGTTACGGTTTCCGCCGTGAGCCGCGGCCTGCCCACGAGCACGGCTACGCTGAGCGCGACGATCAGCAGCAACGAGATCCAGCACATGCCGTCCTTCAACCGAGACGTCTTCCAACTGGCGGAGCTCACGCCGGGTGTGTTTGGAAACGCTGCGCAGGGCAGCGGCGGGGGCTCGTTTGAGAACCCCGGGAATCAGGGGCCTGGCGGAAGCGGCGCTTCCACGGCAGGCATCTTCCAGACGGAGAACGGCCCGCAGATCCAAGACCGCGGCGGCCAATATGAGACCAACAGCATCAGCGTGGACGGCATCAGCACGGTAAGCGCGGTGTGGGGCGGGACATCCGTGATCACCCCCAGCGAAGATTCCGTGCAGGACATGCACGTCGTGGCCAACAGCTACGACGCGGAGAACGGGCGCTTCACCGGCGCGCACATCCAGGTCATTACCAAGACCGGAAGCAACACCGTCCACGGCAGCATGTTCTTCAAGGTCTCCCGGCCGGGCCTGAACGCATACGAGCGATGGAACGGCGTCGGTTCTAACGTAACGGCCCCGAGCGAAATCAACGGCGTGCCCACAACCGCCGCGCAGCGGGCGGCAATTCGCGGCGTGAACATGGACACCAGCCGCTTCAACAATTACGGCGGCAGCCTGGGCGGACCGTTCTGGAAGAACCGTCTTTTCGGCTTCTTCAATGTCGAGACCAGCCCGCTGTCTTCCGCGACCACCGCGCAGGGCTGGTACGACACCTCGCAGTTCGACTCCCTGAGCGGGCTCGCGCCGATTGCGACGAAGTATCTTACCTTTCCCGGTGAAAGCGTTGCCCCAGGTTCCACGATCATCGCCCGTACCTGCGCCTCCATCGGTCTGACCGAGGGGAGCAACTGCAACACCGAGACGGGAGGCCTGAACGTGGGCACGCCACTCACCACCGGAGTGGGCATGCAAGACCTGACCTACGGAGGCAATTCCAGCACGCCGGGCGTGGGCGGCGGTTTAGGCGCCACTCCCGATATCGCGTATTTCAATACCGCCACTCCCACGTCGGTCTCTCAGCAGCAATACAACGGGCGCCTGGATGCGAATGTTACGCAGAAAGACCACGTGACCTTCACCATCTATTGGGTACCGGTCAGCTCTAATTTTTACAATGGGCCTGCCCGTGCCGCCAACCTGTGGCACCACTCCCAGGTAAACGACGCGTTCTCGCTGATCTGGAACCACATCTTCTCGCCCACGCTGCTGAACCAGGCGCGCGCCAACGCCGCAGGATGGCGCTGGAACGAGGTATCGACCAACCCGCAGGAACCCTTCGGCCTGCCCCAGGACAACATCGGCAATATCGGCACGGCAAGCGTCAATTACTTCGGAGCACCGGGCCCGAGCATCTTCGACCAGTGGACCTACAGCTACAACGATGTGCTGACGAAGATCTGGGGCAAACAGAGCATCAAGGCTGGCGGGGATTTAACCCGGGTGAATTACCTCAACGAGGCGATCTACGCCGAGCGGCCCGGATTTAATTTCCATAACCTCTGGGATTTCGGCAACGATGCTCCTTACTATGAGAGCGGGACGTTTAACCCGGCCACCGGCGTGCCTGAGGGCACTCGCGAAGACAACCGGGACAGCGTGTGGGGCTTCTTCGTGCAGGACGACTACAAGATACGGCCCAACCTGACGATCGACGCCGGCCTGCGCTGGTCCTACTTCTCGCCGTATTACTCCAAGGAGAACAATCTCGCCGTGGTGCAGTTCGGTACGGGAGCCAACACGCTGACCGGCATGAGCGTGCGCGTGGGCGGCAATCTGGCCACCGCGCAGAAAAACAATTGGGGGCCGCAACTGGGCTTCGCATGGCAACCGTCGAGTACTCATGGCAAGGGAGTGCTGCGCGGCGGTTTCGGCATCAATTACAACCAGGACGAAATCGCCATTCTGGCCAACGGGTTCGGCAACCCGCCCAACACGATCAGCGCCAACTTCAAGTGCTCGTATCCGTACACCAGCAATCCCACCTGCTCGGGCACGGGCATCCTGTATGAGACGGCGAGCAGCAACACGTCGATTTTTGGGTACCCTGCCAATCCCGCCGCCGAGACCACGTTTGGCAGCAATAACCTGCCGACGACGGGAACCACCGGGGTGACCGCTTTCCCCGCCAACACCAAGACCATCGCCAGCTACCACTACTCGCTGGAGGCGGATTACCAACTGCCTTACAATTCCATGTTCACCCTGGGTTACCTGGGGGACGAGATGAGGCACCTGATCGTCCAGAACAATTGGATTGCCATCGCCGCGCAGAAGGGACTGGCGATGAACCCGAATGTCAACTCCATCGACTACTACGAGAACTCCGGCAACGGCAACTACAACGCGATGGTGGCCACGCTGACCCATAACTTCGCCAACCACTTCATGGCGGAAGCGCAATACACCTGGGGCAAGGCCATGGACGAGGGTTCGGGGCCGTACGAGGAAGATCCGTACCCCTACGATACCCACGCCGCCTATGGGCGCTCCGACTACAACGTAGCCAATGCGTTCAAGCTCTTCGGCCTTTGGCAGCCGGTCTTCTTCCACGGGAACAGCCTCTTGGAGAAGGCCGCCGGCGGATGGTCCCTGAGCGGCATCTGGAACGTGGACAGCGGCTTCCCGTGGAATCCGGTCTACAACACCGAAGGAATCTACCAACAGGGCACCTACGGAGCGATTCGCCCTGCTGCTTACCTGGGAGGCGCCGGGACGAGCACTTCAAACTCGAACTTCGAAGGGAAGGATGGCGGCATCAACCCCAATTACGGTGGCAACGGCACCAAGTATTTTGCCGCGCCCACGTATACGCTGGCACCGAGTTTTCCGGCCACCGTGCCGGGACCGAAGCCGGGAATTGAGCGCAACAGCCTGAACGGGCCTGGGTATAACGACGTCGATGCCAGCCTGACGAAGGCGTTTGGACTGCCGAATAACCGGATCCTGGGCGAGGACGCGAACATTTCCTTCCGCGTGGACGCCTACAATCTGTTCAACAAAACCAACATCAATACAGGAAGCATCGACACGACACTCGGTTCTGTGAACCCTGACGGGTCCATTTCCAGCATCAACACCGACTTCGGTGTAGCCGGAGGCGGGCTGGGCAGCAGGACGGTGCAACTGCAAGCGCGCTTCAGCTTCTGATTGCCTCCGAGAAGCTGTCCTTCCGGGGGCGTTCCTCATGGAACGCCCCCCTCTATTTTTCCTTGCGATAGGGCAGACCCGATCTTTTTCAGCGCCGGAGCAGTCCGGCCCCTTAATTCGGAGACGCACGATGAGACGCACACTATCCGTACTGGCAGCCGCGACCGCTCTGGCGGTTTGCGTCGCTCAGGGCGGCGCGCAGCAGTCCGCCGCAAACGGGCCGCCGCGCAGCTTTCCGATTTCTCTCGAACCCGGCGACGTGATCCCGACCGGTAACGAATGGATTGCCCTCCCAGATATCCGGGCTAGCGATGGTGCTCTCACCACTTTCAACGTGCTTTCCATGCGCGATCGCGGGCTGCTTCAGGTTACAGGCGCGCGAGGGGCGCCTGTGATTCAGCCGTATTTCCAGGCGGCGGGAAAGCCAATTCCATTTCGCAATCCGGCCTGGGATCTGATCGAATATTGGATTCCAACTGCTCACCTGGACACGGATGGGCTGGAGATGACTCTCACCTGGTGCGCCCCGCCGGGTATGCGCGCAGCGTTTCTGCGCATGACTGTAACCAACAGACGCACGGAGGCGGTACCCGTCGCGCTAGGCGTCAAGGCATCGTGGGGGGAACTCGACCGCGTAACTTACACACCAGTTCAATTGCGTGGAGAGCGGACGGTGGCGGCCGCTCCATGGATCGATTCCGCGGAAGTCTTCAGCTACATCACCAGCGATACGCGGTTCGCATGGTCGCTGATTCATCCCGGCTCCACGGCGCAGATCAACGGGCCTCCAACTGCGCTGTCGCCCGAGGTCGATGCTCAGCATGTTGTCACGCTGGCTCCCGGAGCCACGGCTGAGGCTGTCTTTGTGCTGGGCGCCGGACTCGAGGAATACAGCGCGCCCCACAACGCCCGCGAGCTTGAGATGATCTTGGATCGCGATGGGGCTGACGCTATGATCGACCGCGCAGCGGCTTGGTGCAAAGCGCATACGCGGACGACCGGGCAGCAGAATCTGGACATGCTGATGAACCGCAACTTCCTCTTTACCGCCCTCTATGCCTGGGGCAAAACCATCGACACCGAACAGTTTGTAGGAGTCACTTCGCGAAGTCCGCGGTACTACGTCTCTGCCGCCTACTGGGATCGGGATGCGATGCTATGGAGCTTTCCTGCGCTGCTCGATATTGATCGGAAGTTGGCGCGCGAAGCGCTTGAGTACGCCTATACAACGCAACTTCGAGACGCCGGCACGCACAGCCGCTTCATCGACGGAGTGGTGCTCGAAGACGGTTTCGAGTTGGACGAAGCCGCCGCACCCTTAATTGCACTAACACAATACGTCCAGCGTACGGGCGACGACGCATTCCTGCGCGCGCACCGCGACGCGGTGGCTATGCTGCTTAACCGTATCGAGTCGCACTTTGACCCGACAACCGGCCTTTATTCCACGCTGCAGGACGCGCAGGACGAGTATGAGAAGCTGCCTTTTTCGACCTACGACAATGTGCTGGTCTGGAAGACATTCCTTGATGCCGCAACTCTGTTTGAGAAGCTCCAGGATGCCGCGGACGCCAAAGACATGACGGCTCGCGCCGCCGCGCTGCGCAAGGCAATCTTGACTCACTGTGTTTCCAGCGATGCTCCCGGTGCCACGGGAAGCATTTTCGTAAGCGCGACTGACGGGAAGAAAGACGTATTCGCGGATGTGCCGCCCGGCTCTCTGATGAAGCTGCCTATTCTGGGCTTTCTGCCGGAGACCGATCCGGTGTTTGAGCGCACCTATCGCTGGCTGCACTCCAGCGCCTACAAATATTCATACGCGGGCGATCCCTACGGGTTGCCGGGCAGCTATCGATTGCCTTTCACAACCTCGTGGAGCGTGGCCGACCATCTGGCGTTGCAACAGGGACGTAAACGGGCGTTGAAAGTGCTCCTAGCAAGCAAGTGGGATGGAGGGATTATCACCGAAGGTGTCGACCCGGAAACAGCGGTTGCGGAGCCTGGCGGGAGTGCGTTCGCTACTGCGGCGGGATACGTAGCTGACGCAATCTGCCGAATGGCTTGCCGTGGAACGGCGCCATAGGCGACAGCATTAAGACCGCTGGAAAATCGCAGGAACCGTTTTAGGAGAGAGGCGATGTCTCGTATTCGTTTGGTGCTAATCGCAGCGATTGCATTTGCAATCACCGCCCCTTGCGGGCTTACGCAACAATCCGCCGCGCCGCAATCTCCGGTTCACGAGGAGATCGTCGTCAACGCCCATGCCGCTGGAACTCCCTTCCCGCACTTCTGGGAAGAAATGTTCGGCTCGGGCCGCGCTAACCTTGCCATGCGCGCCCATTATCAATCCGACCTCCGCATGGTGAAGAAAGTCACGGATCTCCGCTACGTCCGTTTCCACGCCATCCTCGACGACGAGAACGGCGTCTATAGCGAAGACGCCCAAGGAAACCCGGTCTACAACTGGACCTACGTCGATCAGATTTACGACGCCCTGCTCAAGAACGGCGTTCGCCCTTACGTCGAAATCAGCTTCATGCCCAAGGCCCTCGCCGCTCATCTCGACTACCAGGGATTCTGGTACCACCCCATCGTTTCTCCGCCGGCCAGCTATGCAAAATGGGATGCTTTGATCACGGCCTTCGCGCGGCACCTCATCGCGCGCTATGGCATCAACGAAGTCGCCCAGTGGTACTTCGAGGTGTGGAACGAACCGAACCTCGATTTCTGGGCCGGCAAGCCGAAGGAACAAACCTACTTCGAGCTCTATGATCACACCGCTCGAGCGCTCAAAGCGGTGAGCCCGCACATTCGCGTCGGAGGCCCGGCGACCGCACAGGCTGCTTGGGTCGGCGCCTTTATCGCACACGCCACGCAGAATCATGTCCCGCTCGACTTCGTGTCCACGCACGCCTACGGCGACGACTCCGCGGAAAACGTCTTCCATGACAACCGCGCCATCGCGCCCTATCAAATGGTCTGCGCCGCCGTCGATAAGGTCCATGAGGAAATCCTTCACTCATCCCGCCCTCACATTCCCCTCATATGGAGCGAGTTCAACGCCAGCTATGGTAACCATCAGGATATTACTGACTCCATTTACATGGGCCCATGGCTTGCCGACACCATTAGTAAGTGCGACGGCATGACTAAGATGATGTCTTACTGGACCTTTTCCGACGTCTTTGAAGAGCAGGGCGTCAAAAAGACACCGTTTTATGGCGGTTACGGCATTGTTGCTGAAGATGGCATCCCCAAACCGGCCTACGACGCCTTCATGCTGCTGCATGAACTCGGTGACGAGCGCTTGCCTGCGCCGGTGAACGAAGCGATTGTCACGCGCCGCGCCGACGGCACGCTGGTAATCGCCGCCTGGAATCTTGTCGATCCCGGCGTCGCTGGCGCCGACAAGACCGTCACCTTCGAGCTGAAGGGCGTGCCCGATGGCACATATGCGCGGATTCGCCGCGTCGACGCCAATCACGGCGATACGCTTGCCGCATGGAAGGCGATGGGAAGTCCGAAGTATCCCACGCATCAGCAGGTGGAAGCGCTGCGACGCGCCTCCGAGATCGGGCCGCCGCAGGATCTTCCCGTCCGCGACGGCCGGCTCACGCTTACGCTGCCACCGATGGGGCTGGCAGTGGCGGAAATCCCGTAAGGAGATGCGCTGTGCTGAAACATAGGTATATGAAGGCGGGAGCAACATCGGCAATGAGGGAGCTGCAAGCCTTGGCGCCACAAGCCGGCAAGCTGACCGCCGAACCCCCGCGGCACGCGTGGTTAATGAACCGGCGCGAGATGATCCGCGGCGTCACGGCGGTAGCAGCGGCACAATGCTTGTTGCCAGTGGGATGCGGCAGCGGCGGCAGCGGCGGCAGCGGTTCAGGATCGTCTGCCCCACCTGCTTGGCCGCCTTCCTTGCCCGTGGGCACGTGGACGCCCTCGGCCGCCGACGATACCTTTTTGGATGCGTTGGAGCAGCAGGGTTGCCTCTACTTCTGGGAGCAGGCCAATCCTTCCAACGGCCAGGTTCTCGATCACGCCGCCAACAATCTCGGCGGCGCCATGGATACCAGCACCACGGAATCGAGCATCGCCGCTACCGGCTTCGGCCTTACCGCGTTATGTATCGCCGACAGCCGCGGCTACCTGCCCGGCGTTACCCATGCGCAGATTGTTGCGCGGGTGCAAACAACGCTGAGTTTTTATCTGAACAACATGCCGAATGAAAACGGATTCTTCTATCACTTCAACGATGTAAACACCGGTCAGCCCCTGTCCGGTTCTGAGGTTTCGTCCATCGACACGGCGTGGCTGCTTTGCGGCGCGCTTGCGGCGCGGGCGTATTTCAACGACAGTCTCATCACATCCCTTGCCACCCAGCTCTATAACCGCGTCGACTGGCCGTGGATGCTCAATGGCGGCCAAACCTTCGCGATGGCCTGGTACCCAGCCTCGGCCGCTAATCCCGGCTTTTCGTCCGCGCGCTACAATGTCTATTGCGAGCTGATGGCGCTCTATTTGCTGGCCATCGGTTCACCCACCTATCCCATCGCCCCTTCATATTGGAACAACTTTGCGCGCCCGATCCTGAGCTACGAGGGTTACAGCTATATCAGCAGCGATACCGACCCTCTCTTCACCCATCAGTACTCTCACGCCTGGTTCGATTTCCGCAGCAAAAGCGATGCGTACGCGAACTACTTCAACAACTCCATTGCCGCAACTCAAGCCCACGAAACATTTTGCCTCGCTTACCCCTCCGTGGCGAATGCGTGGTACAACGAGGATTATTGGGGCATAACATCGTCGGATTATGTGGGCGGATATACGGCCTGGGGCGGACCACCCGCGCAAGGACCGATCGACGGAACTGTCGTTCCGTGCGCCGCCGCCGGCTCACTGCCCTTTCTGCCCAACGAGTGCCTCCAGGTTCTTGAGGCCATGCATACAAACTATGGATCCTCCCCGGCCTGGGGGCGTTATGGCTTTGTGGATGCCTTTCACCCTACCGCCGACTGGTATTGCACTGACGTGCTGGGCATCGATCAGGGAATTTCCGTACTCATGGCGGAGAACCTGCGCACCGGCTTGATCTGGAGCAATTTTATGAACAATCCCGAATGCGCGCAGGCCATGCAGTTGGTGGGCTTCAAAGATCAAGGTTAATCGCAAAAACCCGCGAAAATTGTACCTGAAACGCTTTAGAAGTAATTCTGGAGTTACTTTGCTTGTGAGAGGGCCGCGGCCGGAGCCGGCTGCGAGACGCCGAGCAGCGGCAGCATGACCGTCATGGCCAGCAACACCGCCGGACCAACCAGAAGGCCGGAACGCAAGCTGCCAGAGTGAGCGGAGATAAACCCCACGAGCGCGGACAGCAGGAGAGGTGACCGCGCAACGACGAGAAGCGCGGCCGCGCTCAACGCTACAGGCAATGCCAATTGCAGCAGCCTGGCGGGGCGGATGCGGAGCAGCACTAGAGGCGAGAGCCCGCGCGCGGCCAGAAAGCCGGTCCAATAGATCGCGGTGGCGGCCGCAGCGAGCGCAACGGAGGCGCCGGTGGCGCGTAGCACATAGGTGGAGAGCCACGCCCCGAAGGTGCTCTCCACCCCCACTTCCAGGAAAAAGAAAATGGCGAACAAGGCGACCAGCCGCAGGTTGCGTAATCCGGTTGTCTCCGGTGTCATGCGCGCAGTCTCGGCGGTGTCGCGGACGGTGAAGCTGACGACGAGCGCCGACAAAGCAGCAGCGCCAGCCAGCATCAAGTAGACAGCACGCCAGGAAGAGACGGCAAGCAGGCGCGCGGCAAGCAGCGGCGCCACTAGAGCGCCGAGGCTCCAGGTGAAGTTAAGCATGGTGAGAGTGGAAGCGCGGCGCTCCGGATAGTTGCGTCCCGCGAAAAGGCTGATTGCGGTCATCGACGTGCCGACGCCGACGCCGAAAAAGAATGCGAAGGCATAAAGGAGTGGGGGCGGAATCCAGGGAAAAACGGCACAGCCCAGGGCCATGGCAATAAGGCCGAGCGTGAGGATACGCGCATAGTTGCCGCGGCACATAAGAGCGCCCGTTGACATTCCGGCAAAGACCGAAAAGAGCAGCATGCCCGATTGACTATCGGAGAGATGGAAGACCCGCGCCAGCATGGGTAGCATAGGACCGCTGATAGCGTCGGCAACACCCGTGAGCGCAAACACCGGGTGGAGTACGAATAACATGCTGGGGCGTGAGATCGTCATCGGCGTACTCATGCAGCATAAACGGTAAAAACAATACGATAAATTTTGGATCCGTGTCAAAATCGCCGATCAGCGGTATTCGGAAGTCTTCCCGGCGATGCTGAGTACGAAATCATCCTGGATATGGCGGCAAACTTCTGCCCGTATATGCCAGTTCAGGTTGTCCGGAGTCGCGAAATTGTCAAGGGCGGAGGAAAAGGGAACCACTGGGGCGGGGGAAGAGGGAGCCAGTAAAGGGTTGAGGGTTGGCTTTTCGAGGGAACAGGGCCGCTGGAGCATAGTGGAAGCGGCCCTGCTGCCCCGAGGCGCGTTTGGCGGGGTCGGTCAGGCTCGCTTG
>JABEBX010022349.1_pt1 | contig 10174 bp, 10 predicted proteins | sample 7245971 | NCBI WGS metagenome assembly JABEBX01 (sample SAMN14506365, study PRJNA622280) | hot springs metagenome | biome: hot spring [ENVO:00000051]|acidic hot spring [ENVO:00002120]; feature: spring [ENVO:00000027]|sediment [ENVO:00002007]; material: sediment environment [ENVO:01001048]...
ATTCAGTAACATAGTAGTCCAGAGCCAAAAACATTTCATTTCTCACAATTTCTGCATTATAAATTTTCTTTTTTTCAGTTATGGCTTTTTTAATTAAAGGATAGGCATCCTTGCCATCTTTTTTGAATTCCAGATACCATGCCTGATGGTTTATACCTGCACATAGATAGGTAATATGCTTCATATCAGAACCTATCCATTGCGCAAGCATGTCAGCCGTTCCCTGAACACTATGACAGAGTCCCGTGAGTTTTATAAATGATTTTTTTTGCATTGCTTTGCATAGCATACCCATAGGATTAGTGTAATTTAAAAGTATTGCATCCGGACATTGTTTTTCCATGTCCTTACATATATCAAGCATAATGGGAATGGTTCTTGATGCCCTGAATATTCCTGAAATTCCCCGTGTATCGCCGACATTAATGTCAATGCCGTATTTTTTTGGTATTTCTATGTCATGTCTCCAGACATTAACTCCTCCTGCAAGTATTGTGGTTAAAACGGCATTTGCACCTTTTAATGCTTTTTTTCTGTCAAGACTCGCTTCAACTTTTGCGGGATATTTACCTAATTCAATGATTCTCTTTACTGCTTTTTCTGCAAATTCAAGCCTTTCAGGGTTTATGTCCACAAGAGATATTGTTGCGTTCTTCATGTTAGGGAACGTCAAAACATCCCTTACAAGACCTCTGGTAAAACCTAGACTACCTGCACCTATAAATGTAATTTTTGGCATGTTTCTCCTTTATCTAATTGTTAAACTTCAAAAGAGTGAATACTTTTTAATTTATTTCAAAAAAAATTTTATGTCAAATTAAATTTTAAAACAAACCGATAAGTCATATTGTATCTATAGTGATAATATGATATTATAAATTAATTATGGATGCAATAGATTTAAAACCAGGTATGGTTATTGAAGTTGCTAATTCTTTTTACTCTGTTATTTCGGCTGTACATACTCACGCCCAGCAAAGGCGGGCTGTTATAAGGGTAAAAGTAAAGGAATTGAAAACAGGAAGAGCCAATGAATTTGTCTGGAGGTCAGATTTCAGGATAAATCACATACTTATTGAGGAGGTACCTCTTTTATATCTTTACAGGGATGCGTCTAATTTCCATTTTATGAACAATGTGACATACGAGGAAATAATATTGCCAGGGGATATTATTGCTGATAAAAAGATGTACCTGAAAGAAAACATGGAAGTAACAGGACAGGAGTATGAAGGGAACGTCCTTGATATAAAACTGCCTATATTTATGGAAATGAAGATAATTGATACTGAACCGGGATTTAAAGGAGACACTGTCCAGTCGGCCAAAAAACCTGCTAAACTTGAGACAGGTCTTGTAGTACAGGTCCCGCTGTTTATAAATACCGGAGATGTTATAAAAATAGATACACGAACAAACGAATATCTTACAAGAGTATAAAAAATAATGACAACAGAAGAACTTAAAGAATATGTTGAGTTTATGAAAAAAGAAGGGCTTGTTTATCTTGAAATCAAAAAAAAAGATTTTAATCTTGTTCTTAAAAAAAGCAACGACCAATTTGAATCTGTTTCAAATATGATTGAGGAAGAGATACCAAATCTTTCACAAAAACAAATTATTGAGGAATCCAAAAAAGAAATCCAGCATAGTGGTAATCTTATATATGTAAAATCTCCACTTGTCGGTATATTTTATCGAGCTTCTTCTCCTCATACAAAACCATTTGTTGAGATCGGTTTTCATGTAAAAAAGGGAGATACGTTATGTATTATTGAAGCAATGAAGGTTATGAATGAAATTAATACAGATGAAGATGGTGTTGTGAAAGAAATTCTTGTGGAAAATGGACACCCCATTGAATTTGGTCAGTTTTTATTCATTCTTGAAGGTAAAGGATAATGATAAAAAGAGTTTTTATTCCAAACAGGGGTGAAATCGCATTAAGAATAATAAGAGCATGCAAAGAACTTAATATTACATCTATTCTTGGTTATTCTGAGGCAGATAGAGACAGCCTTCCTGCAAAACTTAGTGATGAAAAAATTTGTATCGGTCCCCCTAATCCTATTGATAGTTATCTGAACATACCATCTATTGTATCGGCTCTTGAGGTTAAAGACTGTGATGCTGTGCATCCGGGATATGGATTCCTTTCAGAAAATCCGTTTTTTATTGAAATATGTTACAAATCAGGTATTACATTTATCGGGCCCAATAGGGAAAATTTGAGGATTATGGGTGATAAAGCCATGGCAAGAAGAGTTATTCAGGAACATCGGCTGCCGGTTATTCCAGGATATGATGACATTTCCGATTCTAAAAAAGCTTTAAAATATGCAGATAAAATAGGCTTTCCTGTAATGATAAAAGCTTCTGCCGGCGGCGGAGGCAGGGGAATGAGGATTGTAGAGAATGAAAAATGTTTTGAAAATTCCTGGCACGCATGTCAGCAGGAGGCAAAGATATCTTTTGATAATTCTCATCTTTATATAGAAAAATATATAGAAAGGCCAAGACACATTGAAATTCAGGTGATTGTTGACAAAAAAGGCAAGATGCTGATTTTTCCTGAAAGAGACTGTTCTTTGCAGAGAAGGCATCAGAAACTTATTGAAGAAACACCATCTCCTTTAATAGATGATTCTATCAGGAAAAAATTTCAAAAGATATCGGCAAAAATTTGTAAAATAACAAAATATAGAAACGTTGGTACAATAGAATATCTTTTTGATGGTATTTCACATCCATATTTTATGGAAATGAATACAAGGATACAGGTTGAACATCCTATAACAGAAACAATTACTGGGATTGACATTGTAAAGGAACAGATAGAAAATGCTGCAGGCGAACTTTTGAAATATCCTTTTTTCTTTGTTCCTTTTTCAGGCCATAGTATAGAATGCAGAATAAATGCAGAAGACCCTCAAAAAAATTTTATACCATCACCGGGTAAAATAAAAAAGTTGATTTTACCCGGAGGACCGGGGATAAGAGTGGATACACATATTTATGAAGGATATACCATTCCGCTGTATTATGACAGTCTTATTGCAAAACTTATAAGTTTTGGTTCAACAAGAGATGAGGCAGTAGCAAGGATGCAAAGAGCTCTTAAAGAATTTGTTATAGAGGGAATATCAACAACTATTGATTTCTATAAAAAAGTTTTTGAGCATCCTATATTCCTAAGCGGAAGATATTATGTCGGATGGCTTGAAAAATTTATTGAAGGAGAAAAAGAAAATGACAAACGGTGAAGAAAAAAAAATAGGTTCAGTGAAAATTGAAGATGAGGTATTAGGTACTATAGCCTCTATAGCCGCAAAGGAAATTCCCGGTGTACATAAAATAGCCACAAGTTTTTTTGGTGAGCTTATGCGGGTTATGAAAAAAGTTCCTGATACAGGGGTAAAAACCGTGGTTAGAGAAGGAGAGGTAAGTTTTGAATTAGGGTTAATAGTGGATTATGGAACAAACATACCTGAAACAACTTGGAAAGTTCAAAAATCAATAAAAGAAGAAGTAGAAAAAGTATCAGGATTAAAAGTTGTTAAAATAGACGTGTTCGTTGAAGGAGTTAATTATCCTGACAAGTTAGCAGAGGAGGATAAAAAATGATAGATTTGCATACACATTCTCTTTTGAGTGACGGGGTTTTGCTTCCTTCTGAATTAGCAAGAAGGGCTGAGGAAAAAGGTTATCAGGTAATAGCCATTACCGACCATGTTGATTTTTCAAATGTTGAAAGGGTTCTTTCGTCAATAATAAAGGCAGTTGAACATATCAATCGGACAATGAAAATAAGAGCCATTGCCGGTTGCGAAACAACCCATATATCTCCTCTTGAAATTCCTGCCATGGTTCAGATGTGTAGAAGTTTAGGAGCAAAAATTATCGTTATGCATGGAGAGAGTCTTGTGGAGCCTGTGATGAGAAATACAAACAAAAAAGCCATTGAATCCCGTGTAGATATACTTGCCCACCCGGGATTATTATCAGAAGATGAAGCGGCAATGGCTGTAGAAAACAATATATTTATTGAGATTACAACAAGAAAAGGCCATTGTTTGGGAAATGGGAGAATTGTCCAGTTATGGTATAAATATGGATTCAGACTTGTTTTAAATACAGATACACACTGTCCGGAAGACCTTATTGATGATGAATTTGCAAAAAAGGCAATACTGGGCGCCGGGGTTAATCCTTCAGAAATAAATACTGTATTACAAAACAGTTATATGCTTGCCAGTAGCGTTTTAAACATGTAATATGGAAAATAAAATTGTTGTTGTTTTGTGCGGTATTGAGAAAGAAGAATCACTTAAAGAAGTATTTGACCATGTTAAATGGATTGAAATCAGAATTGATAAATTTTTAAATATTTTTCAGGAAAAAGAACTTATTCCCTATCTTAAGAAAACAAGAGAAAGATTTCATGGGAATATTATTGGTACGATAAGGTGGTTCAAAGAGCAGGCTCAACAAAAAAAATATATGGATGAGACAAAAAGAAAAGAACTCTATGAAAAAATTATGCCATATATTGATTACATAGATATAGAAATCAAAAGTAAAATTGCCGCAGAAGTGGTTAAAATTTCAAAAAATAAAAACAAAAAATTAATACTTTCTTATCATAACTTTAAAAAAACTCCTTATGCAAAAGAATTGAAAAGTCTTTACCAAAAAGCAAAGGTTTTGAATGCTGATATTTTCAAATTAGCAGTAAAGATAAATAGATTATCTGAATTTCTTTTTTTAATGACCCTTTCAGAGAAATGGAAGCAAAAATTTTTAATTGTTCCTATGGGTATGCCGATGATATTCAGATTTATTCCTCTCTATTATGGAAGTCCCTTTACCTATGTATTTTTGGAAAAATCATCTGCTCCAGGACAGATTTCTTATGAAACATTCAAGAAATTTTCAGATATATTTCAGGCCCAGTCTAAAAAATTGAAATCTGTTTATTAAAATGATAAAATTTTACATTAATGTTAAAATAATCTGATACATATATAAAAATAGAGTGCATTTTTTAAAAAGGAGACATTATGGGACTTTATATTATCAGGGGGTTTTTTGTCATATTATTATCTCTTGGCGGATATTTTTATTTACCACAAAACAAATTAGAGGGTTTATTAATAGGATTACTTGGCAGTATTGCTGTTATAGGGATTGAAAAATTTCTTGAAAATGTGCCTTTTAAAAAAATTCTTATGGGGGTTATTGGACTTCTTATAGGACTTCTTACAGCCATACTGGTTGCTAATTTTTTACTTCTTGCGCCATTTCAAACGCCAGAAAGTATAATTACTACAAGATTTGTTCTTTATGCGGTTTTTTCCTATCTTGGGATTATCTTTGGAATAAGGTCTGTGGGGGAAATGGGATTTTTTTTACCTTATTTTCACACTATAAGCAGTCAGGATGAAAGTATAATTGTTATAGATAGCAGTGTTGCCATAGATGGGAGAATATATGACCTGATGAGAAGCCACTTTTTAGAAGGCATAATTATTATTCCTTCTTTTATAGCCAAGGAGCTTCAGGAATTAGGAGATTCTTCCAGTGAAATGAAGAGACAAAGAGGCAGGAGAGGTTTGGAGACTCTCAAAAAACTTCAGGAGGATACCTCAATTTCAACTAAATTTTATGAAAAAGACTATCCTGACATAGAAGAAGTGGATGCAAAACTTGTAAAATTATGCACTGACCTTAATGCAAAACTTCTTACCAATGATTTTAATTTGGCAAAAGTTGCAGAGGTGCAGGATATAAAAATTTTAAATCTTAATACACTTGCTGTGGTAATGAAACCTCAACTTACGGCAGGAGAAATATGGAATATAAAGGTGATAAAGGAAGGCAAGGAACATGGTCAGGGGATTGGATATCTTGAAGATGGAACAATGATAGTAATAGAAGAAGGCGCAAAATTTGTTGGTAAAAATATAGATATAATTATAGATACTTCTATCCAGACTTCAACAGGAAGAATTATTTTTGCAAAAGTAAAATGATAAGTTCTGTAATTGTTGGTGCCGGTAAGGGAACAAGGTTCAAAGGCGTAATCCCCAAGGTTTTCTATAAACTGAATGATAAAAAAATAATAGAATACAGTCTTGAAGCTTTTCAGAAAATAGACAAGATTAATGAAATAATACTTGTTCTTCCTTACGAATATATTAATTCCGGTAAATGTAAAAAATTGAAAAGAAATTTTTCCAAACTAAAATGTATTATACCGGGTGGCAAATTCAGAGAGGAATCTGTTTATAACGGACTATTTAATTGTTCGGTACAAAATAAAATAGTTTTGATTCATGATGGGGCAAGACCATTGATAAGTAGGTCCCTCATAGAAAAAGTAATAAATAATACAAAAAAATATGGAGCATGTATTCCATGTTATGAAATATTCGGCTCAATAAAAACAATCAGAAATAATTTTCTTGAAAAAACCTTGGGAAATGATAAATTTTTTATTGCCCAGACGCCTCAAGGTTTTAATAAAGGGCTGCTTCTTTCTTTGATGGATAAAATAAAACATGTTTTTGGAGAATTTCAAGACGAGTCTTCCATATTAAGGCATTTTGGATATAGTGTAAGAACAATAATAGGAGAGCCGGAAAATATAAAAATAACTACAAAAGAAGACATGAAAATTGCTGAAAAGATGCTTTTTGCTTCATTTAATTCAAAAAACAGACTCGTAGAAATTAATACTAATGGAAAAAGAAAGTATATGCTTTCCTGAAGGATTTTTAGCCAGTGGACTGGACTGCGGGATTAAAAAAACAGGAGAAAAAGATATTGCCCTTGTTTTTTCTTTATCTGATTGTATTTCTGCAGCAGTATTTACGACAAACCGTATAAAATCCTATTCTGTTTTATGGTCACTCAAAAATATTAAAAATCCGGCAAATGCAATCTTAATAAACAGCGGCAATGCTAACGCGGCTTGTGGAGAAGAGGGATGGAACATAACGACAAGAATCATGGAACATCTTTCAGAGGTGTTAAATGTTCCTGTCCAAAAAATTCTTTTTGCCTCAACAGGATTGATAGGTAATGTTTTACCTGAAGAAATTATAAAAAAATCATTAAAGACACTTGTGGAAAAACTTTCATTTGAAAATGGAATAGATGCAGCTGAATCAATTATTACAACAGATAAAGAAATAAAAACAGAAAAAATAATTTCCTCTATTCCCGGCAGGAAAAAGAACAGTTTTGTGAAATTTGGCGCTATGGCAAAAGGAGCCGGAATGATAAATCCCAATATGGCTACGATGCTTGCGTTTGTTACAACGGATGCTGTTATTTCAAAGGCTCTTTTGCAGAGTGCGCTTAAAGAAGCGGTCAATGATAGTTTTAACATGCTTACCATTGATGATGATCAGAGTACAAATGATACTGTTTTCTGTCTTGCAAACGGAAAGGCAGGAAATAAGAATATTATAAAGGATTCAGAAGAATACATTGTTTTCTCCAGAGAGTTGAAGAATATATGTATAAATCTTGCCAAAAAAATAGCCAGGGATGGAGAAGGCGCAAAAAAATTTATTGAAGTCTCTGTATATGATGCATGGAGCAAAAAGGATGCAAGAAGGATTGCAAAAAGAATTGCTGGTTCAAATCTTGTTAAAACAGCACTTGCCGGTCAGTGGCCCAACTGGGGAAGGATTATGGCGGCGGCGGGTTCAGTTTGCGCCAGAATGGACCCTTCAAAATTAAAACTTGAACTTGGACCTTATACAGTATATAATAAAACTCCAGTATCATTTGATGAACATAAATGTAAAAAATATCTTTCCGGGAATGAAATCAACATAAAAATATATATTTCCAAAGGAAAAGAAACTGCCACTGCCTGGGGATGCGATCTGACAGAAGACTATATAAAAATCAATAAAAGCGAATAAACATATAAAAAAATAAACCCATGGATTCCAAAAGAGACTATTATGAAATTTTAGGGGTATCAAAAAACGCCTCCAGTGATGAACTAAAAAAAGCATACAGGGATCTTGCCCTGAAATATCATCCAGATAGAAATCCAAATAATAAAGAGGCAGAGGAACAGTTTAAGGAAATCACTGAGGCTTATGAGGTGTTAAGCGATCCTGAAAAAAGAAAAACCTATGATATGTATGGACATGCAGGCTTTGGCCCGACAGGCTTTGATTGGAAACAGGATTTTGGTAGGGTTAGAACAGATTTTTCAGATATATTTGGAGGGGGTGCCTTAAGTGATATTTTAAATAATTTATTTGAAGAACAGTTTCAGACAAGACAGCCAACAAGGGGAATGGACTTTGAAACAAAAATTTCAATTTCCCTGAAAGAAGCCGCAACCGGCATTGAAAAAGATATAAACATTTCAAGAATGGAGCCTTGCAACATTTGTGATGGAACAGGAAGTAAAAGCAGAATAGGAACTATTCCATGTCCTCAATGTAATGGCTTGGGTCAGGTTCAGTACAGACAGGGATTTTTTACTTTTGCACAAACCTGTCCTAGATGTAAAGGTACAGGTAAAATAATAAAAGACCCCTGTTTAAACTGCCGTGGGACAGGACTTGTAAGAAATAGGCATAAAATTATGGTAAAAATTCCTGCAGGAATTGAAAATGGCATGACCTTGAGATTAAAAGGGCAGGGAAATGCCGGTTCTCATGGAATACCGAACGGAGACCTATATGTAACAGTTCTTGTGGAAAGCCATGAACTTTTTGAAAGAAAAAACAGCGACCTTTATATTGAAGTGCCGATTACGATTATTTCTGCTGTTTTGGGGGCGGAAATAGATGTACCAACACTTTCAGGCAAGGTGAAACTTAAAATTCCGCCTGGATCCCAGAATGGGACAGTTTTCAGGCTTAGAAATCTTGGGCTTCCAAAATCTTATTATGGAAAAGGGAATCTTTATGTAATTATAAAAATTGAAATCCCGCGGGTGCTTTCCAGAGAGGAAAGACAAATATTTGAACAGTGGCGTAGAATTGAAAATGTGCGCAATTATCCGGAAGTCCAGAAATTTAAAGATAAGATCGAAAGATTATGAATGACAGATTCAGATTATACTCATCATATAAACCTTCAGGAGACCAGCCTCAGGCAATAGAAAAGATTGTTGAAAATCTTAAAAGCAAAGAACCCCTGCAGGTTCTTCTTGGTGTTACAGGAAGCGGTAAAACCTTTACAATGGCAAATGTCATTGAAAAGATGCAAAAACCTGCACTTATTATTTCCCACAACAAAACTCTCGCAGCTCAGCTTTATGGTGAATTCAGACAGTTTTTCCCTGAAAACAAAGTAAGATATTTTGTAAGTTATTATGATTATTACCAGCCTGAAGCATACATTCCCCAGACAGACACATATATTGAAAAAGATGCTTCAATAAATGAGGACATAGACAGACTAAGGCTTAGTGCAACAAGCGCTATTCTTTCATCAAAAGATGTTATTATTGTAGCAAGTGTTTCATGTATATATCCTCTGGGAAGTCCGGAAGATCACAGAAGTATGATGCTGCATCTTGCAGAGGGTCAGGAAACAGAAAGAACGTCAATTTTGCACAGACTTATTGAGATGCAATATGAAAGAAATGAATTCCAGATTGAAAGAGGCAAATTCCGTGTCAGGGGGAATAACATAGAACTTATTCCATCCTATGAGGAAACAGCCCTGAGAATCTCTCTTTTGGGTAGACATGTTGTTAAAATTCAGAGGTTTGAACCTCTGAAAGGGACAATTCTAACAGAAGAAAAAGAAGTTGAAATATATCCCGCAAAACATTTTGTTACACCAAGACCAAAAATTGAAAGAGCCATTGAGACAATACAGGAGGAGTTAGAGAAACAACTGGAATTTTTTAAAAGTAAAGGCAAGGTTATTGAACATGAAAGATTGGAACAGAGAACAAAAAATGATATTGAAATGCTGAAAGAATTTGGATTCTGCCATGGTATTGAAAATTACTCAAGACATCTTGCAGGACGGCTCCCAGGAGAAAGGGCAGAAGTCCTTCTTGATTATTTCCCTTCAGACTATATTATTTTTATAGATGAATCACATATGACTATACCCCAGTTAAGGGGTATGTATTTTGGGGACAGATCTAGAAAAGAAACACTTGTTGAATATGGGTTCAGGC
>JABEBX010012487.1_pt1 | contig 10167 bp, 12 predicted proteins | sample 7245971 | NCBI WGS metagenome assembly JABEBX01 (sample SAMN14506365, study PRJNA622280) | hot springs metagenome | biome: hot spring [ENVO:00000051]|acidic hot spring [ENVO:00002120]; feature: spring [ENVO:00000027]|sediment [ENVO:00002007]; material: sediment environment [ENVO:01001048]...
GCTTCTCGGAAAGCGATGCCCGCATGGATGGGACTGACCGCTACTGGTGATGCCGAGCGCTTAAGTCGGTTGGCTGTTCCATTGCTCCCCGAACCCCTAGCAAGACTGTGATGCGGTAACGACCCGCCGCAACCCTTTTGCCTTGCAAGCCGAGCGGGGGAGCCGCGCCCGCAGGGCGTGGGGGCCGCAGGCCACCAAGGGGGTCGAGGCGGCGAGCGAAGCGAGGACAGGGGGAGCGGCACGCTCCCCGCCGCCTGGGGTCGTCAAGCCGCGTAGCGGCGTGATTTCCCCGCTTGCGGGGGCTGGATTTCCGGGTGTGGCATCGCCTACCGCTCTGCCTGTTTGCGGTTATCCACAGCCCGCCCTAGTAGAAGAAAGGTAGAAGAAAGGTAGAAGCGAAAAAACGGGCTTTTTCCCTTTGATAATCAATGACTTACAAAGGTGGGGCGCGACGCTATCCCGATAAAGCGCGACGCTATCCCGATAAAGCGCGACGCTATCCCGATAGGGGCGCGACGCTATCCCGATAGGGGCGCGACGCTATCCCGATAGGGGGCGCGACGCTATCCCGAAGGATGGGGCCACAAAGCGAGCTGCGGCTTGCCGCGCGTGCTCTCCTCGATGCGGCCCTTGACGATGATCCCCAACCGCTCCAGCTCGGCGCAGGCGCGGGTGAGCGCATCCCTGAAGTCGCGCATTCGTCCGCTGTACTCCATCTTGTCCTTGAGCCAGTCCAGCGCATACCGTTGCACTGGCTCAGATGACGTAGCCACTAGCCGCTGCAAGGTCTTGGCCATATCCTGCCCGCGCCCGATCTGTAGTCGCTTGTCCCAGTCGATCAGACTGTATTCCCGGTTGCCGAACATCTGCACCCATCGAGGATCGAGGGTATAGCTGTAAGACTCCGTTTCGTCGTCATAGCTGAAGCCCGAGACGATGCGGAACGACACGGTTTTGCCGATGCTGTAACGGGTCGATTCGTCCGGCTTCTTCGCCTCAAGAAACAGGGTAGCCTCTGTCAGCGCCTTAATGCGCCGGTGTAGCCATTCGTAATCGTGCTTCCCGGTGCTGCGCCCGATCTTGCGCAGCAGCTCGGCGCGATTCAGTGGTACCGACGTGCCTAGCTGGAACGGCTGCGCGAAGGCAATGAGCGCCATGATCAGGTCTGCGTCCGCCTCATCGAGCTGCTCGCCGGTGTACTCCAGCACGCAGTCCTTACGCGTGACCATCGCGGTCTGACGATGAAAGCTGCGCCTGCCACGCGCCACAGGTGCGAACAAGCTGGAACGGTTCAAGTGGTTGGGGAATGCGCCAATATCAAAGCCGGGCAAGAACAACTGTGCGGGTGTCTCTGCCGCCATCTGCTCGCGTTTTGCTGCCGCCTCTGCGGCTTTTTGCTTGATCCACTCGAACGGATCGCGCGGCTTGCTATGCTCTAAATCAGCCATGATTGACTCCTTCGCAGTCAGTTGTGGTTAGGTGCTTGCCGGGGTGGCCTCCCCGGCTTGCGCCGCCTCTGATCCTACAGCGTCCGAATCCCTGCCGGTCTGCATCGGGCACGCCCATAAGCCAATACTCCTAGGGGTCGCCTCAGAAAACGGAAAATAAAGCACGGCAAGCAATCGTGGCGCGCCCTTGTTTTGTGGTCACGTCGTGACTACAGTAGGGATTCGAAAGCCGATTCAAGGGAAACCACCATGAGCACCGCCGACACGTATGTACGCGCCCGCATTGACACCAACACCAAGGAGCGCGCCGCTGACGCGCTCGAAGCAATGGGACTGTCCATCTCTGACGCTATCCGTTTGCTGATGCTGCGCATTGCAGATGAGCGCCGGATGCCCTTCGATGTGAAGGCCCCCAACGCGACCACGCGCAAGGCCATTGCCGAGCTCGAGGCTGGGAAAGGCAAGCGTTTTGCCAGCGTTGATGACCTGATGGCAGACCTGCATGCGGGCGATTGACCGCGCATCAGCCTTCAAACGCGATTACAAGCGTGAGGCGAAGGGGCAGCACCGGGCCACGCTCGATCACGATTTAAGGCCCGTTCTCGTGGCGCTGGCGACCGATCAGCCACTTGATGCCAAATACCGCGACCATGACCTGAGCGGCGATTGGGCAGGCTACCGGGAATGTCACATCAAGCCTGACTTGCTGCTGATTTACCGCAAGTCGGATACCGACACCTTGAGACTGGCGAGGCTTGGCTCGCACAGCGAGCTTTTTGGTTGAATCTGTCCGGTTGGAATACACATCAACCAGGCGTCAGGCTGCCCGCCTGTATGGCGTCAGATTAGGGTCGCTTTCGACCTTGTCAGACGCTCTTCGCTCGACTTCCAAGACTTCAACCTGGCACGCCAGCCGCTAGCGTGCTTTATTTTCCGAATTCTGAGACGACCCCCAACTGCGCGGCGTCACTGCCGCGCCCGCATGATGGTCAGTCCAAAAACCTCCTGTCCATCTCGGACATGCTCAAAACAACCAAAAGCTATGTTTTGAACACTCCCGCGCCCAGGTGTCCGAAATCGCACGGTTGCGGACAGCATCGACCTATTTGCCGCGTAGCGTAGAGAGCGCCCGATCATCCCGTCAACGACAAGAGCTGGGCAAATACTCCGATGGAATGGCGTTGCCTCCCGTTCCAGATTTGCATGTCCAGGTGAGGCTACCTCCAGATACGTTAGCTTGGCCTATCAGAAGCAATTGTTTTCCTTGGAGTTGCTGAGCCGCTTGTCCACCATAAGTGATAGTGATTTGTGCAGATGATGCCGGATTGGAGGATGTGATGGCCAGCTGAGAGACGTATTTTCCTGAGATCAAGTTCGCGGAAGGCACGCCAGCCGCAGAGTTGCTGATGGGATACTGCCCGTGCTGCGCGTAATAATCCCACATCGCAATGCGTGAACCATCTGCGAGAGATAGTCCTTCAGTGATTTGCGCTCGAATAACATAGTCCTGATATGCGGGTATGGCGATGGCGGCTATAATGCCGATGATCGCAACGACAATCATGAGCTCTATAAGGGTAAAACCACGAAAATTTTTCGGCTCTATGCCCTTTCGAGTGGAACTTGACTTCACAACCGATGGATGGTTAGGCCGGCGGAAAGAGGCACGGCGGGCGCGAACGGAGAGTGCGGCAAATGCGTGAGCTTGCTCAATCGCAGGTAGGCGATGTTGATGAAGTTGGTGGCAGTGCGGAAGCCACGAGCGGCGCGCTTGGCCTGCTGCATCAGGCCGTTCATGGCCTCCACGCGCGCTGCAGCCAGTGCATGGCGGTGGTCTGCGTGGCGGACCAGGAGACGGGGTTGCGCCGCATGGCCCACAGGAGCGAGCGGCGCTCCTTGGGGCTGATCTCGCCGAGTTCGTCGCGCACGCGCGGCGCCTCGGTTTTCCACTCGGCGCTGCGCACCTCGTCCATCGCCTCGTTGGCCAGCGCGACCACGTGGAAGCGATCGAAACTGACCTGGGCGTTGGGAAGGTTCTCGGTCGTCCCCTTCAAGAAGGCAGCGCTCATGTCCATGCAGGCGTGGTCGACGGCCGCGGGCTCGCCGCCGTGAGCCTTCAGGTCGGCGGCAAACGCCTGCACCGTCTTGTGATCCTTGCCCGGGGTGGCGAACAGGAGTCGCTTGGCGTCAAGGTCATGGAAGACGGCGACGTACTCGTGTCCCTTGCGCAGGCTGGTCTCATCCATGCCGACGATCGTCACGCCGCGCATGTCCTGCTTGGCCCGGGCCTGGGTGACATAGTGATCGATACGGCCCCAGATCTGCTTGTCACGGCAGCGCAGCATCTTCGCGGCCTGGCTCACCGGCAGGCCCTGGCACAGGGTCAGCGCCAGGGCCTCGAACATCAGCGTGAAACCGCTGCCCTCGCGCGCCCAGGGCACCGGCACCTGCGTCGTCTTGCCGCAGTGCGTGCAGGCCACCCGGGGAATGTCGGCATGCAGCCAGGCCTGGAACTGGAAAAAATCCATGTGGCGCCACTCGCGACGCACGCGGTCGTGAATGGGCTGTTCAACCGCGCCACAACTCGGACACGCCAGCCGTTTGGCCGTGGAGATCACCTCGAAGTCGATGCGCTGTTTGGCAGTATCAAGGCCCACCCGGGCAGCCTCCCAGGGCGGCGACAGGCCCAGAGCGGCTGTGAACAACGATTCGACTTGAAACGACATGAGGGATCCTCGGTGAGGCGCCGCACACGCGGCGGCGCAGGAGCAAAACCGCTCCGTGGATTTGTGGACAGCCCGCTGACGCGGGTCCCCTCCTTGAGCGCCGTTGGCGCTCACCTGGGGGTGCTCGGATGGACAACCCTGCGGGTTGCCCACGCGCCCACCCCCAGGCCGTCGGCTGACCACAAGCTCCACCGAGCTCAGCTATGACATTGTCAATGACAAGTCAAATTCCACACGGATCGACGAAGAGCCAATTTTTCCGACTGGCGATTTGTCGAATTCGATTTGTTGCTGGAACTTCCATGATTTGATCTGCTATTTTTTCGGCGTAGCAAGAAAGGTGCCTGCCTGGACTCCCTGCTGAGCTAACCCAGATGCGTAGAGAGCCAAATCAAAGCCAAACCATGTTGCTGATGGATCGATGGTAACGACCGTCCCGCTTTCCCCATGCTCCCAAGGCTTGAGGACATTCGCGTTGACGGGCTGGATTTTAGATTGCGGCAAGCTGGCAAAAGCCAGCGCTACTGGATCATAGATGTTAGGTGCCTGTGTTTGCAAATGCCGTAAGCCACGACGCACGTCCGGGCAATCGTCAGGGTAATAGGCACAGGCTTTGGCGAGAGTCAAAGCGGCCTCGCGTGGGCGGTGATCTAGTGCGTACAGCATGCCAAGTTTTTCAACGAACCGCGCTCCAGTGTAATTTCCGACCGAACGGATTCCAAGCGCAATTTTATCGCTCAGCATGGACTGATTGACGTCCATACTATAGAAATTTAGTGCCTCAACTATAGGCGAAAAACCTGGACTAAAATTCACATTTTGCAAATTTCGCTGAAAAACGCCTTGATTTTTTTCATAAATGGCATTGTTGCTCGCCAAGGCAGTAAGCTTCACGAAATCTAAGTATCGCACGCTTGCCCATGCCATGAATGCTAATATCAGCACCGGGACGACGCCGAGTAGCGCTTGCATTGAAGGCGTTACACGCAAATGTAAGGCTGTACTGTCCAATAGTCCCCAACAAAGCGCGAATGGGACGAGAAAATATATGTACCAAAGCGGATATTCAGTCAGGCTATATCCCAACAACATTGAGCAAACTCCAATTGCAGGAATGTTCCACACAGGCCATTGCGAAAGACCAAAAATAAATAATCGTCTAATTATGATCCATAGACTGATGCTTATCGGTGCAAACAGGGCCAGCAAGCCAGTTATCCCAAACTCTGCACCGATTTGTGCAAATATATTGTGCGCATTAGTCGAATACAGTGGTTTGGCTTGCTTTAAACCCAGGCGAAATTCCCAATCTGAGAAACTTCCAAAACCGCCTCCCCATACAGGGTGGGCCGCGAACTCAGCCCAAGCGACATGCAACATACCAAGCCGCTGCCCAATTCCGCGATCTGCTAACCGCTGCGTTGCCGGCGGAAATAATTGTCCCAGCCCAAATCCTGTGTAAATCAACCATTGCAGCGCAGCATACATAACCGCCACGGCGATAAGCCCGAACAGTGCTCCGCGCCAACGCCTGTTGGGCTGAAGCCAAAGCGCACCAAAAGCCAACCCATCTACAAATAAAAAACCGAATGCAATCCGGCTTTGGGTTAACACCATGCCGCTGACTAGCAATAATGCGCCTATTACAGCCGCCGTCCGCTTCACTCCGGCGCGCCGGACACCCTGCCGACTCCAATATGCAAACGCCAGTAGGCCGAAGCCCAATAGGAGCCCGGATTGATTGCGCTGCCCAACATTACCCGATGGTGGTTGGAGAATTTGGCGTGGGAAAAGCCACATTTCCTGCCGATTAGGGAAAATGAGTTGCAACCATAACACAATGGCTGTCCCACAAGCCACAATTGCAAAAGCTGTTAGCAACGCATTCACTAACCATTCAGCTTGTCCTGCAAGTGCCATTCGATGTCCGAACCACGCAGCCATACCGGAAATTAGCAAAGCGCCAACTGGCCATAAGATGTAATCAACAGAACCGTCTTGGTGTGTGCGTAAGCCTAGTAATAAGATGACCGTCAACGCCATTGCCCCCAAAGAGGCCCAAGGAATATTCCAGCCAGACCGCAGCGCGCCGGTCACCAGCAAGATCAATGTCGCCAACATCATTCCAGTTCCGGCCGTAATTTCTTGATAAAAAGTCGGAATCGGTAGGAAATGTTGAGGCGTCAGCGTTGCCAGCGTAAAACATAGCGTGATAAGTGCTAAGGCAAAGCTGGTAGCTATGCGGTTGAAATTATAAACCACAGTTGAATGTCCTTGCCTTATTCAAATCACGACAGCACGACAAGTAGACAAAAAAATCCCGCCTTACGGCGGGATTTATGCCGGGCATAAACTATTTGCAAGATGATGGGAGATATTGTTGCGGGATGGTCCCTGCTTTGCAAGTCCAAGAAAACGAACCGGCGCTCGAACTTCCAACGAGGAGCAATGTGTCGCCTTTAATGTTCGAATTGACCTTTGCGCCACTATATGTAATGGTAATTGTTCCTGGTGTCGCGCCAACGTCAACACTAGAGACATAATTGCCAGTTATAGCGTTTGCCAACGCCAGTCCAGCCGACGTGTTATTTGTCGGCCATGTCCCGGAGTTGGAGGCAAATTCAGTCATCGCTGTTTTCGCGCCATCAGCCAGCGACAGCCCTTCCGAAACCTGCGCACGAATTAAATAATTCTGGTACGCTGGTAGCGCAATGGCGGCCAAAATACCAATAATGGCCACCACGATCATCAATTCGATCAGGGTGAAGCCTTGCTGCAGTTGCTTTTTGCTCAAAGCGTTGGTTTGCATCTGAAACTCCCGAGTGTGAAACGGTAAACGAACATTCAGGGCGGTTGGAAAAAACCCCCACAGCCCGGCGCGGAACAAAATCTGGAGATGCATGGCGCCGGACTGCGGGCGACTGACATCACCCCCCGATGGGCAGATGGAGATGAGCAATCGTTGTGCCAGCCTGGGTTGTGTGCAATAGTTCACGCCTTGAGCCCACATGGCGGCTCTCTTACTCGAGCGCAACAAGCGCAGCATCCAACGCTGGTGTGAGAACGGCACCTTACAGGTCGTGCATGGCGATGCCTCCAAAGGGCAGCGCCTGTTTGTCGATCTCACACAGATTCTGGATCTATTCGGGCCTTGTTCTGAGCCAAATTTTGCGGATCTGATTGTCGCTGCGGATACCGCCGATCCCCAGGCGCAGAACGACCTGGGCCTCGTTCTTTTGCAGGAGGGTAAAGCGCAGGCGGCTGTGATGCTCTTCGAGGAGGCTGCCAGGCAAGATTACCCCGAGGCGATGCACTGGTTGTATCAGTGTCATCAGAAAGGGCTCGGCGTCAACAAAGACGAGAATCTGGCCATGATGTGGCTGCACAAAGCGGCAGCGCATGGCCATACGATCGCCAAGGCGCAGACCCAGGCAATCCGCGGGCTGGCGGTGCAGCAACTACGCGAAGACACGCCCTCGCCAACGGTCTGAGCGCATGAGAACCGTGCACGACATTCCCCCGCTGAAAAAAACGGGTCGTCCCAGGAATGGAGAGAATCGGCAACCGATGTCGGACGCGGAGCGTGCGCGTCGATACACCGCCAGAAAACGCGCGCAGGCGCGTGAGAAAGCGTTGGTGACGGTCACGGTGTACCTCTCTGCAGAAGCTACAAACCGGCTCACAGAGATAAGCATTCGCCGTCGGGCAACCCGGGCGGAAGTGCTGGAAAAACTCATCATGCAAGCCGATCCGTTCGCGCGAGAATGAATCGACTTGGGGCGGCTCGCGATTGACGCCAGGATGGCACAAGCGCTGCCCATCCTGCAAACCAACTACTCAGCGCGTCGATGGATCGCTCGATTTCGAGCCATGTTTAATGCTGATCGCCTGTCGTCGGGCTCCACGGCGCAGGCTTGCCGTACTTGATGCAAAGGTCATTGATCGCCTCTCCTAGCAGTTCGTAGAGCTTGCGATCTTCTTGCTTTGCTGTTGCCGTCCGTCTCTTGTGCGGTCATGCCCAGCGCTGCAGCGTCGGCATGGGCTGCGCGCTGGTAGAGCGTCGGTGCGAAGCCAAAGCCAAAGCCTGCAAGCGCGGCCTGGGCCTCGATGTGCCGCTTGCCGGTCGTCTGTGCACGCTGTAGCACGATTGCCGCCCTGTCCCTGCCCTTGCCTGCGATGGCGAGGATGTCAGCCGCCGCCTGCAGCGTCTCGAGGTCGAAAATCTGCGGCTGCACGGGCAATAGAACAAAATCCGCAGCTCTGGCTGCTGCGATGGCTGTCTCTGTTGCTTTGCCTGGGGTATCGATCAATACAAGCTCGACGCCTTGCGCTTTGGCCGTTTGCAGAACCGAATCCAGCCGCACGGCTTGGCATGACACAACGGCGGGCGCATCCGCTGCATGCTTGCGCCGGTCGGACCATCGGGCCGCTGTCGCCTGCGGATCCAGGTCGATGACAGCCGCCCGTTTACCGTCCAGCGCTGCCGCTGTTGCGACGGCAAGAGCGACGGTCGTCTTGCCGCTGCCGCCTTTTTGCCCGATGACGGATAGCACCTTCATGTCGTGATCTCCTATGCTTCTATAGTAATATATAAGTCTATTTCTATCAATATTGCGCGAGCTGTTGCAAGACCCCTCGCGCAACCGTCTGCGCAATAGAGGAAAGGAGCAAACTGATGAAAACATCCCCCGCAATCGCAATCAACGATCTGGCCGACGCACTGGACGATGTGCTCACCGGAATCGAATATTTCGCTTTCAACGCGACGCAGCCCGGACAGTACCCGAGCGAAAAGCAGCGATCAGCCCACTTGAAGCTGCTGGCAGTAAAGCTCACAGAATCGGTGAGTGAACTGTTCATGCTTGCGGTCGGGGAAGATCTGGCGGACGCAACAACCTCAGCGATCCAAGAACGTCGGATCGAGCACGAGAAATCGAATGAGCAAGCGGTCGCCACCGGCGCACCAGCTCAGCCGACGCCCACCCGCAGGCGCTGGCAAAACAAAGGCAGTGACTGCTGGATGGAAGTAGAACGGCGCAGGGAACGTGAGCATGGCATGAGCCTGTAAAGCTCGATCAACGGCCTATCCCCCGGTCTTTGTTGCGCCGGGTCATGCTCATCACGATTTCCCGTGCGTCTCGCCCGCCACGGCGCTCCTTGAGCTTCTGCATGGCTTCCTTGTCGCGCTCAAGCTGCTCGGCAAGCCATTGATCCATTTCTGGCTCGGTCGGCTCTGCCTGCTGTTGGCGCTCCTGCTGCTGCTGCGGCTGCGGTGGCGTTTGCGCAGACGGCTGCGGATGCAGTGCCGGGGCCTGTGGCCGCAACTGCGCTTGAAGCGGTCGAGGCTTCGCCGCGCTCAATGAGCGGAGATCCACCACGCGCTGCACATCGGCTTCGGGGATGCCCACAGACCGGGCGTAGGCGTACCCCGCCGGGTCGATGTGCAGGGTCTGCCGATCTTTCGCCGTGACCTCGATGACGTGGCGCGAGCCGTCCTCGTCGAGGCCACCCTTGCCATCCAGCCAAGGCTGAGGGGCGGAAAAGTCGGCGGTGAACTTGTCGTACTCCGATGGAGACAGTTCCATGTCCCCTACGACACGGATTTTTTCGGGGGGCTGATCGGCTTGCCGCAGGTCGTCACACAGCGCATCCGCGTTGCTTGGCAGGCGTGCGAACAGGGCGCGTGCTGGCGTGGGTGCCTGTTTTTCAGGCAATGCAGAACCGGCCCGTTGTGGCGCGGGCTGCGCCGGTTGCGGGGTGGTTTTGCCCACAGAATCTGTGGATGGGCGCTCCCGCTCCTGTTCGGCCTGCCGCTGGCGATCCTGCACGGCCTGCGCCAGCGCGGCCTTGTGCTGCTCCGCCTGCTGCCGGGCCTGCTCCTGCCGCTTCTTGAGCTCTTGCTCTGCCCGCTGCTTGCGCTCCTGCTCAGCGCGAGCCTGCTGCCGCTCCAGATCGGCCACATAGCGCAGCACGGCCACGCCCTTGGGTGTGGC
>JABEBX010001853.1_pt1 | contig 10163 bp, 7 predicted proteins | sample 7245971 | NCBI WGS metagenome assembly JABEBX01 (sample SAMN14506365, study PRJNA622280) | hot springs metagenome | biome: hot spring [ENVO:00000051]|acidic hot spring [ENVO:00002120]; feature: spring [ENVO:00000027]|sediment [ENVO:00002007]; material: sediment environment [ENVO:01001048]...
CTACCGTAAAGTCCGTAGACAAAAGCTCAGATACAGACAAAAAAGATTCAATAATCGTCATAGACAAGAAGGCTGGTTACCGCCTAGCATTCAGTCTAAACTAGACAACATTGTCAATCTAGTCAAAAAGATAATTAAATATGTCCCTGTGACACTAATTAATGTCGAAGCAGTCAAATTCGACACGAGGTCTAATCTGGCTAAAGAGCTAGATAAGGCTAAAGAGCCAATCATTACAGAGCCACTAGTAGACATATCGGCTAAAAGTGTCATGACTACTCTAATTAGTCGCTATGGCAAACATTGCGTCTATTGTGACAAAAAGAATTGTCATCTAGAGATCGACCATATTGTCCCACGGTCTAAAGGTGGTACAGACAGATTGTCTAATCTGACTCTAGCGTGTCGTGAATGTAATCAGACTAAAGGTAATAAGAGTCTAAAGACATTTCTAGTCGGCAATGTCCATAAGACTAAAATCCTAAGTACGATAAAGTCATTCTACGAAAAGCCAACTAAAGATGCCTCTCAGGTCCAAGCGTATAAAAAGAAGTTAGTAGAGACATTAGAGTCGTTAGGTCCAGAGGTCCATAGTGGCTTGGGTAAAGAGACATTTCATACTAGAGAAAAGAATAAATTACCTAAAGACCATTGTGTCGATGCAGCCTGTGTCAAAGACTATACAGACCCAACTCTAGACATTAAAGTAGTCATGAAGACGACAAAATATCTAGTCATAGAGGCTATGGGTCGAGGTAAATATCAACGAGCCACATTTGACGCAAAGGGCAATAAGTCTGGACATAGTAAGCGTCAAAAGTTTGCCTTCGGATTTCAGACTGGAGACATTGTCAGGGCAATTAAGCCTAAAGGAATTGGCCAAGGTAGTCATATTGGTCGAATCACAATTAGACATGATGGCCGATTTGACCTACGTGTAAATGGCCAAAAGCCATTTTATGTCAATCGTGAAAACATCAAATTAGTCCAGAGGTCGGACGGATATCAGTATTTCTTTAAAGAAATAGGCGAAGCTGCCTAGGTGGTCTAGACTGCTATCCCTCCCCGCCCTAAAGGACGGGGTTCCTCGCATATTAGACTATAATGTCAACGTGTCCATTGAGGACCAAAAAAGATGGAATTTACATGGCGGCTAGTCCTACAACTGTAACAGTGAGTCCAATTTTATTAAATTTTAATTTGCCTTTTAATATAGATAATAAATATAACTTTAGAACAATTGCTCCAGCAATATTACAGAATCAATATAAAAAAGCATTGTTAATTGGTAAAGCTGATTACTTTATAGCTAACCAATATGCTAATATATCTGCATTACAACAACTTATATATCCTTTATTGAATGGGAACGATGAGACCAACATATATCCTAGTAATCCAAAAGCTTATGAATATTATATATTTAGATTACCTAATTGTTTACTCGTAGCATTACAAAGTGCTTGGATAATACCTGATTCAATTGAGTTATGTACTGAATTATCTTTAAATATTAAAGTAGATAACTTACAGACAAATCAAGAAGTTAGTGGTATATTAAGTGCAATTGCAAGTTTAGGTTATGTTAATATTAATGCCAATGTAGTCACATATATCGATCAAACAAATGGTCTATGTATAGCACCAGTTATTAATTCAACATTTGGTCTTTTTGGTGGTGGTTATCAAGAGAGCTCTGGTGGTAGTGGTATCGGTTCGACTGCGAATGAAGAAACCACATCAATTTATACATATGCGACAAATACTGCCGTCACTGGTGGTAATTTGACATATTCATTTTATAATGCATCTGCCGTAGGAAATTCAACAGTTGGCGTATTTGGAGCGTATTATGATTTTCTATCTGAGGACGAAGATTAGAGGATAACAAAATGTTATTTGGTATTGTAGCAGTAACACCATCTACTATCTATTTTACAACATCTGTATACACATACTCATCTAATACGGCTGTTAGCGGTGGTACACTTGTTTATGATTGTACGGAATCTGATGCAGTAGGAAACTTTACTATAGGTGTCTTTGGTGCCGGTAGTGACACATATACATCTATATATACATATGCTACAAATACATCAGTCGCTGGTGGCAATTTGACATATGGCGCTTATGGATTAGCTGCCACAGGCAATTCAACTATTGGTGTCTTCGGTGGCGGTGACGAATTTGGTGGATACGTATCAACTACATCAGTATATACATACGCCAGTAATACAGCAGTCGCTGGTGGCAATTTGACATATAGCGATGAATTTTTAGCCGCAGCTGGTAACTCGACTATTGGAGTCTTTGGAGGAGGGGTGTCCAACGTTCCTCCTAATTATGTTCGCAATCTTTTTTCAACGACATCTATTTATACATATGCTACAAATACTGCAGTCGCCGGTGGAGATTTGTCATATCCGACTGAGGAATTAGCTGCTGTAGGTAATTTAATTAGTGCAGTATTTGGCGGTGGTAGTAGTTATGGAAATACCTCATTTACGTCAGTCTATACCTATTCAACAAATACATCAGTCGCTGGTGGCAATTTAACATATACCGCTTATGGGTTAGCGGCATGTGGTCCAAATCCAGGTGTCAATTATTCATGAGGTCTTAAATGTTTTTAGATTATAAGATTTTTTATCGTAAGTTTGGAATTCGAAGATTAATGGAAATAATCAATCCTCGAATATTTAATTTTGACTCACTTTCTCTACCCAAAAATATTATTTATCATCATGATTTAGAATTAGATTCTTTAGGCCCATCTATTAATGAAACACTATTTGTATCTGATCATCAAAAAATACCAATTGCATTTGTTCAAAATTTAGTTTCTGAAGAAGCTGTTCAACGAAAAAAGATTAAAGTTTTAACTAAAGAAATTCATCAATATATACATAACAATCATAATAAGTTTATTTATGATAAGCATTTTTTAGATCAATTTGTAATTAAAGCACATATAGGAGTAGTATCGTATACTCTAATTAAAGAGTTATATGAATATCGTATTACCCCATTGACTCAGTATTTTGAATGGTTTAACTTACAATCTACTCTTTATAAAACGGTTAATTTAGTAGCTAAAAATACTAAGAGACATCAATTTATAATTATTGATATACCACACATTTTACCACCGGTTACTCAATTACGATTACATTCTAAACTTAATAATAAAACGTTATTAAGGATTTTCCCAGACAATAAGTCTTTGAACGTTTTAGATATTTGGAGATATATAGATCCAGAAACTAGATCTTTATCTGCGTTAGAACAAATAGTTGGAGATAATATTAATTATGTTGATATTATTTTTAAATATAATAATTTATTTACTATTATGAATCTCGAACAGGTTCTTGGATATTCTGAAAATAGTGGTGACAAAAATGCTTTAATTTCAGTAGAACAATTACAAAAAATGTTTTTAAAGTCTTTATTATCATTACATAAAGAATATGATAATATTCAGTCTTTAAAAGATAAAGAAGTCTTAATAGAAAATGAAGAAAAAATAATTCCTGATGAAGATAATAGTCTTGATAATACATCTCTAGTATTAAAAGAAAATCAAAATAAATTAGATGCCAGTGTTTTAACAGATAATAGTGATATTTTAGTAGATGGTGACAATAGTGAAATTAAAGAAGCTTTATCGGTTTTAGATCAAGACTTAGAAGAAATAGAAACATATTCTAAGATGATTCATTCCGATGAGGATGTAGTTCAAAACAATACTCCTGAAAAAGAAGTCGTTAGTTATGCTACTAAAGAAGAATCTGAAACAGATTTAATTAAACAAAAGTTTATTAATTATGAAAAACCTGATGATAAAATATTAAATCAAATTGAAAAATATAAAAAATCTGGAATATTAAATAATACTGATTATAAAAGTAACCTTAGGTCATATCAAAAATTTCAAGAGATGAAAAATCCTTATGGAACTAATCAAATATTTAATGATTTTATTAGCATTAAACCAGAAGAAATTCAAATTACAGCAGAAGAAAAACAATTAGTACCTACTACTTCTGTAATAGATCCTAGAATGGCACAATCTACTATGGCCGTAATGGACAAAAAGTATGTAAAAAATGTAATGCGTAAAGATACTTTAGCTATGGGTAAATCATTAATGAATGCTGGTTTAATTATTGATGATTATCAAATTGATCGACATGACGATGCATTAGGTAGTTATGAAAATCATACCATCAAAGTTAAACCTGTTATTGGGCCATCTTCCGTAATACATTTTAAAGTACCTGTAGTTACGGAAGATGGCGAGATGGTATTATCCGGTAAACGTTTTTATTTACGTAAACAAAGACAAGATTTACCTATTAGAAAGATTAATGATAGAGAAGTAGCATTAACTAGTTATTTTGGTAAAACCTTTGTTACCAAAGATGAAAAAGTTGTAAATAGTTTAACTAGATGGTTAGGCACTAATATCAGAAAACAAATGTTTAGTGATAAAGATGATTTAATTACTAAAGCTATATCTAGTAATGTTTTTGATCCTAGAGTCAAAGTGCCTAGATTATATTCTGCATTAGCTCAACAGTTTTTACGCATTGAAACTAATAGCATTGTTTTATATTTAGATTATCATAATCGAAACACTATGTTAAATGATAAAGCATTAAATGAATTAGAAAAAGATAAAGTATTTATTGGATACGAAAAGAAGACTAAATATCCTTTATTCATTGATTTTGATGATAACTTATATGTATTTGATAATGCAACAATGAAAGAGACCCAGAGTCTCTATGATTTATTAGGTATAAATATTCAAAAGGTACCAATTGAACTTGTTACGGTAAATATCTTTTCTAAAGCTATTCCCGTAGTTATAATTTTAGGTTATTTAATGGGGTTAGATAACCTAATGAAAATATTAAATGCTAAACATCGAATAATCGAATCCAATAAAATGTCTAAGTTAGAGAAATATGAATATGAAGTTAAGTTTAAAGATTATAAATTAATTCTAGATAGAAGAGAAATAAAAAATTCTTTAATCTTAGCTGGATTACAAAAATTTCCTGATTTAACTAAAAATGTCTATATTAAGCATATGGATGATAAAGATGTTTATTTTGACTTTTTTAAATACTTAGGTTTGTCATCTATTTATATTAAAGAAACTGACCTCTACAATGAAATGTTTATAGACCCAATTACACTTGGCATATTACAAGATATGAATGAACCAGAAACTTTTATTGGTTTATTAATTAGATCTGCTGAAATGTTAGTATTAGATGATCATCCTTCATCTGTGGATATGGATTATATGCGTATTCGCGGGTATGAAAGAATGCCTGGAATAGTTTATAAAGAATTAGTATCCTCATTACGGGAATATAGGAATCGAGGAGTAATAAGTAAATCTCAATATTCTTTAAATCCCTATGCAGTGTGGAAAACTATTAATCAGGATCCTGGTGTGAGTCTATTATCTGAAAATAATCCTATTCAAAATTTAAAACAACAAGAAGCGGTTACGTTTTCAGGTATAGGTGGTAGATCTAAAGATACTATTGTAGCTAGAGATAGAATATTTAATAAATCAGATACAGGCGTTATATCGGAATCTACTTCAGACTCTTCTGATGCCGGCGTAAATACCTATATGACCGCTAATCCTGCTATTAAGAATTTACGTGGTATGAAAGGTGATTTTATTTATGATGAGGTTGGCAGTGCTGGAGTGTTATCATCGTCTGCAACTAATGCCATTGGTGCTACTAATGATGACCCAAAACGTGTAAACTTTACTTCTATTCAAAATTCACATACAGTTGGATGTGAAAAATATCGACAGTCGTATGTTAGAACCGGGTATGATTCAATCATTCCTCAAAGAACTAAAGCGTTGTACTGTATGACTGCTAAAAAGAAAGGTAAGGTCATCTCTATTAATGATAATGGTATTATTGTTGAATATGAAGATGGTGAAAAAGTAGGAGCTAGATTGGGTCGTTTATATGGTAATCATGAAGGATCTACTTTCCCACATGACATAATGACTCCATTAAAAGTAAATGATAAAATATTACCAGGTATGGCTATTTGCTATAATCAAAGCTTCTTTGAACCTGATATACTAGATCCTAAATATGTAGTATTTAAATCAACATTAACCGCTAAAGTAGCGTTAATGGAATCTCAATATACCTTAGAAGATTCTTCTAATATATCAAAAGAGTTATCAGAAAAGTTAAGAGTAAAAACTACTCATACTAAATCCATAATAGTGAATTTTAATCAAAACTTATTAAAAGTACATCCATTATCGGAGATTAAATATGGCGATATTTTATGCTATATCGAAAATGAGATTACTTCAAATACAGATATCTTTAACGAAGAAAATATTGAAACTTTAAGAGCATTAGCTACTAATGCCCCTAAATCTAAATATGAAGGTACATTAGATAAAGTCGAAGTATATTATCATGGAGATAAAGAAGATATGTCGGCCTCTATACGAAAACTTGCAGATATATCTGATAAACAATTCAGTATTCAAGGTAAATCGTCTAATACAACCGTAATAAATGGATCTGTCAATTCTGATTATCGTGTAGATGGAAATCCATTATTGTTAGATACTGCAGAAATTAAATTCTATATTACTGTTGATCATAGTACTGGTGTCGGCGATAAAGTAGTTTTTGCAAATCAGATGAAGTCCGTATTAGGTGAAGTATTTAGTGAACCCATTGTCAGTGAAAACGGTGATATTATAGATGCTGTATTTGGTGCGCAGTCTATAGCCAATCGTATAGTTTTATCGCCATACATAATGGGTACTACTATTAGCTTATTAAAGAAAATTGCAGAAAACGCAATTGAGATATACGAGTCTTAATTAACGACGGCCTATTGAGACATTTAGTCTCAATAGGCTGTTATTTATTTAAATTATAATTACATTTTATGTAATTTAAAAGGAGATTCTAATGTTTATTGTCATCGAAGGACCAGACGGCGTAGGTAAATCCACTGTAGTCAATTATATAACCAACAATTGTTCAGCGGCACAAGCTTATAGTCCTTTTGATACTGAATATGGTTCATTAGTTAAAAAATTATTAAGTCAAAAATGTTCACAGGACATGATGTTATCTACTAAAATAGAACTCATGTCGAGAGTAATAATATCAGCATATGAAGAAATAGTTTCCGCTAAAAGAAATAATGAAATAATTATCATGGATAGATGGATTCCATCCTTTTTTGTATATCAAAAAGTATTATTAAATAATGATGCTAGACATATCTTTGATCAATATTTTGACTATCATAATGGTACATTTGTTAAGCCTGATTTTACTATATATTTAACGGCACCAATAAACGAATTAGAAAAAAGATTAGGTACTCGAGAACGTTTTGATATTTTAGATGCTTATGCCGTACGAAATATGAAGAGTATTCTTAGTGGTTACCAACATTTCATTGACAACTATGAAAATCAAGATAAATATATAGTATATGAAAATACTAATGATCTTAATACTCTATTAGAAGAAATAACATCTCTAGTTAACTCTCTTATTTTTATTTGAGGATTTCAATGGACACTATTAAAGAAGTTGCCGTGCGTAATACTAGTAAAGTATTAGAAAACATAATTGAGATTATTCCATTAATCGTAATTAAAACTACTGAAGACAAAGAATCTGTAATCGCTAGATCTGAGCTAGGTAGAAAAACGATTGAAGAAATAGTTACCGACAGAATTCGTCAAAAGATGCATAATAAGGGAGTCAATTAATGTTACGTTCATCTGTATGTGATATCGCAGCAGATATTGCTGAAACCTTACTTAGAAATCATAAAGAAGTTGTCTTAATTAACAATACGCCGCTGGCTGAATTAGTTAGACTTTCTCCATATGCTGAAGTAATGCCTTATCAAGACCCTATTGCTGGCGATCCTAACCATGATCCTATTAAAAGATATATAGGGACCCCACCTATTACTTCAAGCGAACATGACCTACTTCAAGATCGCATTATCGATATGGTATCCAATTCCATTAATTATCAATTATCCTTTATTAAAAACGAAATTGTGCCTACTATTGACTCTATTTATGAAGAAGTCAATAAAATGATGTATGCATATATGAACGATGATTGGGTATCAAAAATCAATATTGTTCAGTTAGATATAAGCGACTTTTTAAATTCTGATGAATTTAATAGAGAAGCAGAAAAATATAAAGGCGTAATACCAGTACGTCCTGAATTCCTTAATTTAAAGAATGAAGTCTATAATAATGAAGATTTATTGAATCGTGTACGTTTAGCCGCTACTGATTATTATGGCGAAAATACTACATCGGTAATGGAAAATATCAATAACATTGATAATAGTACCTTTCCTGCCTTTTTGTATGATTTAACTAATCCTACTAATAAAGTAAAAAATCATGAAATAATTAGTGAATCTTTAAATAAGTATCTATTCGTTAATACTTTAATGCATAATGAAGACTTAGCATTAGATATTTTTGATGTTCAAAATATCAATCAGCTTAGACAAGCTTTAGGTTCAGCTAAGTCATATTTAGTATCCTTATTGGCAATGAATAAAGATATTCTTAAGTCCAGATCAGATGGTACCTTTGGTATGGTCGTGTCTCATATAGATAATGAAACTAATACTATATTTGTTAATGGACCTACCTATCGAAAGTATATTGAAGATGGTAATGACAATAGTACTCTTTTTGCCCTTTTAATTGACTCTAATGCTACAATTGAGTCTTATACTTATGCTTCATTAGTACAAAGCAAAGAAAGACTTCAAAGCTTACTACGCCAATATTTAGAGTTAGCTAAAACTCGTAAAAAGTTAAATATTTATAATAACTTTATTGAAACAATGCGGTTAGTTTTCTATCATCATAATCAAGATAAATCTAAATTTGAATCTGAGTATATTGAAACTAACCCAGGTACTAGTGAAGAAATTAAATCTCGATTAGAGAAAGAATTATCTAAATTAGTATTAGGTGACATTGAAACTTCTGATAATATGTATAAAACCATAATGAAAATAGTGACTCAGGCTCGTTATTTTTATACTGATTCTTATGCTATATTGAAATATATGGAAACCGAGTCAAACGAGGATACTGATCCAGAAACATCAGCCACTATTGCAGTAATCTACTATCTAGTTGATTACTTTATGGAACAGTTTAGATTGCTCTAATGGCGATATTAACAACAGTCTCTCATTTAAAAAGAGATGCTGATTATATTAGATCTAATTTACAGGTATCGAATGGTCATATCTACGTTAAAAAGGATACGACCATTCATGTCCCAAAACGATTTAGTATAAAAGGGTTAGCAATTCTAGGTGAAGAGAATTATGCAATAGGAATATTTCCATTTATTATGGATGGTAAATATGGGCTATTAAACGTAATGTCTATGGTTCATCTAGGGGCATCTAATATTGAAGAAATTGTAATAGATGAAATTGAGTATTATGCTTTTAGTTTTGAAAAAGGATCAGAAATACTACAAGAAATATCAGTAGTAAAAGATGATAACATTACTTTTAATGTCTTTGATGAACTAATTTCAAACGGAAATATTCCTTGGTATTTAGACTATTTAGATCTAGCTAAACTGTATGACACGTCTGATATGTATGCTGATTCTAAAATGGTTCATTATGTTCATCCATATTCTATTATCGTATCCTTATTAGCTAGATCCCCAACTGATAGATTAAAGTTATATCGATATATTTTAAATGATAAAAAAGACCTAGCAATTAAACCAGACTTTACACAATTAAAATCTGTAATGTATATGGCAAAAAGTACAGTAAATAAAATAGCAGGGGCATATATGGATGAAGGTGTAATTTCTGCACTGGTTTATCCTAGTGAAAAAGTTGAACATATTGAAAAATTACTAAGGGCATAAATTATGGCTATTGTTTCGTTTTCTAGTACTTATTTGGCAAACAAAAATAAAACCGGCAATATTAAACCCGATTCTAATGGGTATTATGATATGATTGTTGGTGGATTAAATGTATTTAATTCGGCTGGCGAGTATTATGTATTAGACCTGTCTCTTATACACATCTCCGAGCCCACGAGA
>JABEBX010021838.1_pt1 | contig 10162 bp, 9 predicted proteins | sample 7245971 | NCBI WGS metagenome assembly JABEBX01 (sample SAMN14506365, study PRJNA622280) | hot springs metagenome | biome: hot spring [ENVO:00000051]|acidic hot spring [ENVO:00002120]; feature: spring [ENVO:00000027]|sediment [ENVO:00002007]; material: sediment environment [ENVO:01001048]...
CAGCTCTCACGATTTTGGCAAGTTCCAACAATGCGGGATCTGTAATATTGTATTTTTTAATTATTGCATCAAAGCTCACATACTCGCTTCCGTTTTCGTGAAAATGGGTGAGTTCCGCCCCAGTTACATCGAATGGAATGGCATTCTCTTTTTTAGCGATCTCCAATACCTTATCTTTCGGCACAAATAAAAACTCGGCGTTTTTGTCAATAAAGTTCTTGATTAACCACGGGCATGCTATGCGGTCTACTTTTGCTTTTTCTCTGGTAATCCATTTCATGAGCTTATCTATTCAAAACAAATATTTTAATATTTGCTTACAAACTATGGCTGATATTGACGGTCAGGTTTATACGCTTTTTTTAGTTTACAGAACCATATGCTCGTTCCATAAATTTTAAACTGTATGGTGTTTCAGGCAGTGAATCTGTTAGTATTTTTTCTATACCTTTATCTACAAGCTCTAATATTTTGCTTTTCTTCATGCTACTCTTTATTACCAATTTCCTGTATTTTCCAAATGTTGATGCTCCGTCTATTCCAAATACTAAATTTACTTCCTTCTCATTTCCCATGTTCTGAAACATTGCCAATAATTCTCCATTTATTGTTCATATTTTTACTCTGGATCTGTTTCCAGTTAGTTTTGTGCTTTTTGCACCTCATGAGTTTATGAACTGCTACAAATTTCCCCTATCTTTATAAATCTCGCAGTCCTTCTCTCTGTTTTGTATGATACCTGATGGCTATGGCAAATCGGACATACTGTTAATGCGGTCTTAAATACAATCTCTTTAATAGTTTTCATTTTAACCTTAAAAATGTTTTATTCAGTTTTAGATCATTTTCAATTATGATCTTGGTAATAGCGTAAGATCATAGTTAATGCCAATCTTTTGCATTATTTCACGGATTTCTTCCTGGCTTATTCCTTTGCTAAGAACCCTGATCACATATGGCAAGATCTGTCCCAATTCAATTTTCGTTTTAGAGTCAGGAGCCTTACCCAGATATTCCACATACCTAATCTTGACTTTACCTTTGACTCTTTGCACATCAACCATATCATAGTACTCTCTTTCATTATTATTTTTTTTCTAACGTCAATGTCTGCCATAGCTTACAAAACCTAAATATTTAGAATTATCTCAAAATCAGATAACTTTAAGTATGATTCTGCAGATGATTGTAAGCATGGATCAAGAATCTAGTACACACACAATAATCATTGCAAATCCAGGAACTGGTAAGACTACCCAGCTCGCAAAAAAAGTTGTAGAACTCTTGAAGATGGGTGTGAAAGAAGAAGATTTGAGATAGCATCGACATTCAGAACGTTGAAAAAGTGCTCAGGGCCAATTATACGTCCAGCAACTTAAAAAGCCATACGGAAGAGGAGTTAGTAACCTTTTTAAGATACTTTACAGAAGCTTTTAAAAAGTATGAAGAGGAAAAATCAGCATTGAAAGACAGAATTGATTATGCAGATATGCTGATCCGGTTTGTGGAAAAATACAATAAAGATGATAGATATAAATTCGTGCTGGTAGATGAGTTGCAGGACCTGAACGAACTGGAAGCACAAATAGCAAAGCTGTCTGGCACCTCGCTTTTTTTGGTGGGAGATCCAAAGCAGGCTATTTTCGGGTTTCAGGGTGGCAGCCTTGCTAATTTCAAGAGCTTTGAGTCTATGAAAAACATGAACAAAGAGGTGCTTGATTTAAATTATAGAAGTTTGCAGCCTGTACTAGACTATGCAAAACAGCATTTTATTAAAAACGCGAAAGACAGAACCTATGAAAAAGAGCTGGCCGGGCTCAAAGCCAATCGCAAAGAGGGTTTTGCAGAAGTAAAAGTGTACATGGCTGATGACCAGATCAACAGTGCGATAAAGCTATTTTTAACACAGCAATTTGGCAGTGATGAAAAGACTGCAATCATTACGAGAACCAATGCGCAATTATTAAAATTATCGGCGGCTCTCGATGCAAAAGGAATAGAGTATAACATTACTGCAAGCTCTTCTACGAGCGACGTGGCAAAAACGCAGATTATCAATTATCTTAAAGGGCTGCTTTATGATGATCGTGAAAGCATAATAAATGCTTTGTTTACGCCTTATTCTGGGCTTACACTAAAAGAGGCGTTTCAAGTTTCAGAAAGCAGAGCAGATCCAGACAGTTTTAATGCCACTTCTAACTTTTTCATGATCAAAAAGGGACTTAAAATCAATGAATTGGAAGGGCTGTTTGACCAGATTATATTTCCAGTATCTGTGCAGCTTGGCAAAGATCATTTTTTAAGTGCAAGATCTATTTTCAAAGGCATTGAAGAATACTTTAACACGATAAAAGATAAGAGCAGAGGAGGACTGTTTGATTATCTCTCCTTGCTGGAAGAAGATTACGAGCCTATTGAAAAAAATGTGAATCTGGTACTTACAACAGTGCATAAAGCGAAAGGGATTGAGTTTGACAATGTGATTTATATTCCTTCAAAAATCAATAATAATGACAGTTTTATAGATCTGGTAGTCTACTCAATCATAAAAGCCACAAAGAACGTGGATGTAAAAGAAGAGCTTGAAGAAGAGCCGTTGAGAGTGGATTTTGTGGCCTTTACAAGAGCAAAAAACAGGCTTTATGTGGTTGCCAGTTCTAAAAAAGATAGTGAAAATTACAGGATCGAAGGCTTTGAAAACGGGGATATTATAAGTGAAGAAGTGATTGCGCCAGATCGCACTGTTTTTGATGAAGCATACTCAATGTTTTTGAACCGAAGATATGGAGATGCTATAAACATTCAAAATTATACAGAACCATGGCTTTTAGAACTGATCAAAGATTATTTTTCTAACATTGATAAAGTATCATACTCAATGATCGAAAGTTTGGCATACCAGATGGATTTTCTAAAATCACGAATTTTGAAGGTTCCTGAGCCTTTCAATGCAGCAATGAGTACCGGCTCTCGTGCGCACGAGTTTGCATTTAAACTTTTCAAAAATACGCTTGAGCCCGAACTGAACGAAGAAGATAGCAGGTACTTAAACAATATTAAAATTATAAACAAACAATTAAGTAATAAGTATAAGGCCAGACAGGTGGCTGCAGAACTGGAACTGAATGCAAGCATTAAAGATTTTTGCGAGAATTATGAAGATTTAAGGTTCAAAGCAAAGCTTGACGCTGTGTATGAGACAGAGGATAAAAAGTATGTTATATTGGATTACAAAACAGATAAAACCAGAGATTATGCGTCAGAACATAGAAGACAGCTTGCAGTGTATAAGCGTATTTATTCTGTTTACAATCATGTTCCAGAATCCGACATTTATATAGCGATAGGGTTTATCGCATTAAAAGGAAAGATCAATACCGGCACAATAACATGCTTTTTAGACGATTCACAGGATAAAAAGAGCCAGCTAGAAACCTTCAAAAAGCATTTGGATCGACTGTTAGTATATAAGCAAGACACTCAATCATTTGTCAGAGATTTATTGGATAGTGATTATAACGATGTGTTAGATTTGAGAATTATCCAAGAGCTTAAAAAAGAGCTTGAACAGTCTTAAATTTTAAAAACATTTATTTCTGTATATTCCATATTCACGTCATGCTCAAAATAGCAGGATATTCGGACATAGATATATTTGCAGACGAGTCTGGATTTGTCACATTCTTAAACTCTCCTTTCATTGCTCACAGAGAGTTCAAGGCCCTGGACATATTTAGTGGCTCCAGGGCTTACACTGACATTTACGCTCCTGTGTCTGGCAGAGTCATAGAGCATAAAGTGCACACAATGCGCAAAAATGATATGAGAGAGCATGTGATTATAATAGACAGTGGCAGCGCTTTTGTAAAAATCTTACATGCAGCTCCAGCATTGAACATTAATGATCGTGTTGAAGTTGGCGAGCTTCTTGGAACCCTGTATCAATCCCCATACTTCAGGCCCTGGACTGATCCGCACATTCATGTGGAAATTCGCCCAAAAACCGATTATTTAAGGGCTCGCGGTGGGTTTAAGCTGAATTTGGAGGATTATGAGATTAATGGCAAATTTGAGATTTATAATGAGTACATAGTGAGAGATTCGTACATTTTGAGAAAGATCAGGCCCGCAAACTATGGCCCTTTTTACGGTGCAGGAGATGCGGGAAAAATCCAGATGACAAGGCAATATTTTTATGATCTCTTAAATCTTCGCTTTTAGAGCTACCAGAGCAAGAGGATTATGAGTTTTCAGCACTGTTTATCAGATCTGTATCGTTATTCTTGCAATATTAATCAGGTCTAAAATTTTGGCAACAGTGTTTTTCCAAATTCTGTTAAAGAATATACGTATGGTTTATTTCTGTTATCTTCATTGAGCTTTTTAACTATCTCCATTGAGATCAGATTTTTGATACGCCTGCAAACTAAAGACTTATCGATATTATTTGCATAGGCTAGTTTAGAGATTGTATTTTTTCCATTCTCAATGTCTTTCATTATATTTAAGTACCGTTGATCTAATATGTTTATTTTCTGCAATTTTTTCACATCAACTACTGCTGTTTTTTCTTCATCTTTTTCGTAAACCACCATTTTCACGTTATGCTTGACTGCATGTATTGCAAGGGCAGCCATTCCAATTCCAGAGCCGCAGGAAGCGTTAACCCAGACCGGTGGCCCTTCTTGCATGCATAAAACTCTAACTGTAAAAAAAGTCTGAAAAAAATTAGTGATATCGTTCACATACACAAATGTGCTGACAATGTTAATTTCATCTAAAAAATTAATCAATCTTCTCTTTGATTCTTCATGCTCTGAATCTTTATTGGCTATTATAATCAGTCTATCTATCTTGGGAACATTTGAAAGAAAAGGTTTTATAATATAATCTTCCTCTTTGTTGAATAATGCTATTGCATATCCATTTTCCATAATTGACAATATCTAAAAACATTATTAAATTTTCCTTTTAATCTATGGCAGTAAAAGACCGTTAGAAATATCGATTCATTTTATCTTGGAAACATCGTATTATTGTAGTTGACCGAAATGTTTGTTATGTATGAGTAAATTACTGTATACTATGACAATAATTCCAGTGAAAAGGAAATCAAAGAGCGGGAAGATTTATTACAACCTGATTTATAATAGACAAAGATTTAGATGGCTATATTATCGCTGCATTACTTATTTTAAATGCGATAATAGGATTCACTCAGGAAGAGCGTGCTTCAAAGGCTGTTGACATATTAAAACAGAAGTTACAGATAAATGCCAAGGTTCTCAGAGACAGTAAATGGGAAATGGTACCGGCCAGAGAACTTGTTCTTGGAGATATAGTGCGCGTTAGATCTGGAGATTTTGTGCCGGCAGATTTAAAAATTTTGACCGGTGAAGAGCTTGAAGTTGATCAATCTGCTCTTACCGGAGAATCTATGCCTGTTACACGAAAGGCAGGAGAACTGTTATACTCGGGATCCATCATAAGGCGAAATGAAGCTACAACGATTGTAGATAAAACAGGCAAAAATACATATTTTGGTAAAACTACAGAACTAGTACAATTTGCCAGGCCAAAATTGCATATTGAATCTATCATTACTAGAATTGTAGAGTATCTGCTATTAACCGTTGTTATTCTTATAGGTATAATGTTCGTGGTTACATATCTACGCGGTTTAAGTTTGATTTCTCTTATTCCTCTAGCACTGATATTGATCGTATTTGCGGTTCCTGTCGCTTTGCCGGCAATGTTTACTGTAACTATGTCGTTTGGTTCTCTTGAAATCTCCAAAAAAGGAGGGCTTCTTACCAGATTAAGCGCAATAGAAGATGCAGCTTCTATGGATATTCTCTGCGCAGACAAGACCGGCACTTTGACTGAAAACAGGTTGCACTTAACAGACATTATTCCTTCTAACAAATATTCTGAAGAAGATCTCGCAAAATTTGGGTATCTTGCATCCCAAGAAGCAAATCAGGATCCTATCGATATGGCATTTATAAACTATGTAAAAACCAAGAATATTGATATTAAAGATAATAAAATACTCAAATTTTATCCTTTTGACCCTTCTACAAGAAGGACTGAGGCAATAATCGAAAAAAATAGCAAAAGATTCAAGGTAACAAAAGGAGCGGTAAACACGATATGTCAGTTATGCAATGTTTCCCTCGATGAAAACATTTCTGAGAACATGAAAAGGTTTGCAGAAAAGGGATACCGTACTTTAGCAGTGGCAGTTTTGAATGATATGGATGAAAAAGCGTCCTATGAGTTCTGCGGTTTAGCATTTTTGTATGATGCGCCAAGAGCTGATACTCCTGCTTTAATTGAAAAGTTAAAAGAAAAAGGAATATCTGTAAAAATGTTGACTGGAGATGCAGAACCGATTGCCCGAGAAATAGCCAGAAAAGTGGGATTGAACGATAACATTGTACCAGTCTCAGAGCTAAAAAAGCTGAGAGAAAGCTCGCCACAGGAAGCCACAGAAATAGCGGAAAAAAGTAGCGGTTTTGCAGAGATATACCCGGAAGATAAATATGTGATTGTTAAAAGCCTTCAGGCTAATAAGCACATAATAGGAATGACCGGAGATGGTATAAACGATGCACCGTCTTTAAAGCAGGCTGAAGTGGGCATTGCTGTTAGCAGCGCTACGGATGTTGCTAAGGCTGCTGCTAGTGTGGTTTTAACAAATGAGGGTTTATCCAATATTGTAGATGTTGTTACCACTGGTAGAAGTGTGTACCAGCGAATAGTAACATGGGTTCTGAATAAAATCGTCAAAACTTTTGAAATTGCAGTATTTGTAAGCCTTGCATTTATTATATTTAACATTTATGCTTTGTCCGCGCTGGATGTTGTTTTATTTTTATTTTTGATAGATTTTGTAACCATATCTATTTCAACAGATAAGGAAAGAGGATCAGATAATCCAGAAAAATGGAATATATCCAGTTTAGTAAAGCTGAGCATAGGCTTAGGTGTATGTACAGTATCAGAACTGTTTTTGTTACTATTCATTGGAAAAATATACTTTAATATTTTCTCAGATATCAGAGTATTACATACTTTCTACTTTACAGAGATATTGTTCTTCGGGCTCCTTACTCCACTCATTCTCAGGGAAAGAAATCGATTCTGGACGAGCAAACCCAGCAACACGTTACTTATTGCAATAATTGCAGATATCATTATAGTTTCTATGATGGCTGCTTTTGGATTTGGTATAATCCATTCAATCTCTCCTGTCGAGATATTATTTCTTTTTATATACGGAGTTATCTCCGTATTCCTTGTCAATGACAGCATTAAAATTTTACTTGGCAGGTTCGGTTTATCAAGATGAAAATAATTTAGCAAACGTCCTAAAAAATATACGTTTAAGCGATTGAAATGCCTTACATTTACTCTAAAAACAGAAGAAACTCGACTTTACTGAAAAACTATAGAATGCAGGCATTTGAATATATGCAGAGATAATTCTTTTGGTGAGTTGTTAGATAAACTTACTGAATATTGCGGGGTATCGGTACCTAATAAATGTAAACAAAGATGCTAAATGAACAGCCGGTAGACGCTGTAGCGCTATCTTTGTTCCTGCATATAAAGCTAGTCAAAAATACCAAAAAGCTCAACATACGTACTTTAACGGTTGACATGTTAATGTTGCATAAAATTGACCTATTATTTGCAATATTGCAAAAATTTATTATATTTTTGCAACAAAAAATAATAATATTAAAATAGTATTACTGTGATTTATATATACGGTGTGACTATATGCCTTCTGAAAGTGAAAAAAAGGATATAAGAATATTTCTAGTGGCTACAGCGATATTATTCATAGTATCTCTATTTATGGTTTTTGGTGGAATATATATGCAGGATATCTTGCATGTGAACAAAGCTCCACTATTGCTCGGTATTGTGGCAGGTATTTTATTAGCAATACCTCTGGAGCTATGGAACTTTTCTGATCCTGACACGTTATATAGAGTAATGTCTTTTCAGAGCAAAAACGTAGTTCGCTTTGATGACTTGATAAAAGAAGAAAAAGAAAAATACCCTCATGCAAGATCTTTTGTAACAAGAATTACAAATGAAAGCAGTATCTGGAACTCCAGATACGTAATATTTTTAGGTTTAGAATTTACATTAGCGGCAGTTGCAGTAATAATACTGCATCAGATATTTGGAGAGTCTACAACTTATTCCTGGATCGGTGCTCAGTTATCTTATCTTGCCAGTCCTACCTGGGCAGCTTCAAACCCGTATTTTGAATTGTTTGGAGGCTTGCACATAATAAATGGTGTAGCAGTAAATAACCCATTCAGCGAGATTGGATGGGAACCGTTCTCAGATCTAGGCACGTTTTTAGGTGGTCTTATCTCTGCAACAATAATATCGAAGAGATTTATGAAATACAAGTCTCAGGTCCCGAAAGTGTGGGAGCATAGATTTGGAGCCAGTAAAAGCAAGAGAGCCTTAGGCGCATTTATAGGCACGTATATGGTACTGTTTGGTGCAAGAATGGCAAATGGCTGTGCTTCAGGACATATACTCAGCGGAAACATACAGATGGCCATATCCAGCTTTGTGTTCATGATTGTTGTATTGCTGAGCGCATGGGTTGTATTGTATGGAATGCTAAGATTGAAAATTAATAAGAGAGGATACAGATAAATAAATTCTCTTTTATTTTTTATAAACATTTAAATTCAAAAATGCATATATGATAATGGTGAGAAAAATGGCAAAAATACTGGTAATGGTTCTGTCGGGAAAAAGCAACATTCAAGCGGAAATGGTAGCTTTTAATTTTTCTGTAAATGCTGTAAAAAACGCACATGCTGAAATTGAGATACTGTTTTTAGGGCAAGGTGTGCAAGTCGCCAATAAAAAACAGGCTAACTCACAACAGTTCAAAGATCAGATTGAAAATGCTATAAAGGCAGGTATTCCCGTAAAAGCATGTTCTGTGAGCTTAAAAAATGAGGGCTTGTCAGAGTCTGACATATTTTCAGATGTGAGCCTTGTGCTTGGGGGAGTTGAAACAAACCAGAAAATAGAAGAAGGATACACAGTATTAACCTTCTGATAAATATGTTTGATATTACTAACCTCCAGATAATTCTTTCTGTGATCTCGGGCTTGATTGTAGGATTTTCTCTAGGATTGATAGGTGGAGGAGGCTCAATACTTGCAATACCTCTGCTAATATACTTTGTTGGATTTGACCATCCTCATATAGTAATAGGTACAACTGCTCTGGCAGTCAGCATTAACGCATTTTTAAATCTTGTACCACATGCACGAAAAAAGCATGTGAACTTCAAAAAAGGTGTTTTATTCAGTATACCTGGCGTCGTAGGAGTGCTCATAGGCGCAGAATTAGGGCTTTTAACGCCGGGCAATAAGCTGTTATTCATCTTTGCAATTTTGATGATAGTAATTGCAGTATACATGTTGAAAAGGAAATGTGTTAATGTAGCGGTAGAGCCTGCGCATAAAGAATCATACGAAAAGTTGTTGTCTATAGGTTTGCTTGTTGGATTCGCTTCTGGATTTTTCGGTATTGGCGGTGGGTTCTTAATCGTGCCCGGGCTCATATATGCAGGTGCATTAAATATAATACAGGCAGTCGGCACATCATTAGTATCTGTAGGTGTATTTGGGCTTGTTACAGCGGTAAGATATTCACTGAACGGAGATGTGAATCTTATAATTTCTGCACTTTACATTGTTGGCGGCATATTTGGAGGCTGGATCGGCACATACTATTCATCTAAAGTGTCCAAGAGGCTGCTTACGAAAATATTTGCAATAATAATTATTCTGGTTGCAATCTATATGCTATATATGAATCTCACTGCGTTCTTATAACCTTTTTATTTGTCAAACTATTCGCAAAGACCAGAGAAGCTTGATTGATTCATAATGATGATAATATATCAATTCTCCAAGACTTTAATGTTTGCATTTTAGAGCTCTTGAAACAGTAGTAGTTCCTTTGGCATTGGATGATGTATATCCAGATAGCAAATGTACTGTGTACGTATATTTATAAAATCCAGCAAATACATTTTAGCTAGCTGATTAAGCACCAGTTTAAAAATCATAATATATGCAGAAATCCCAGCAGTACCAAAGTTAC
>JABEBX010001854.1_pt1 | contig 10160 bp, 9 predicted proteins | sample 7245971 | NCBI WGS metagenome assembly JABEBX01 (sample SAMN14506365, study PRJNA622280) | hot springs metagenome | biome: hot spring [ENVO:00000051]|acidic hot spring [ENVO:00002120]; feature: spring [ENVO:00000027]|sediment [ENVO:00002007]; material: sediment environment [ENVO:01001048]...
CTCTTCATTTCCTTTCTCTCACTCTATGGATACTGCACAATACAGAACATGCTAAGAAAGGGTGGATTGCTGAACAAGGTTTCTCCAATAGATATTCTTGAAGAGTTCTCCAAGGTATACATTATAGAGGGGGAGGACAAGAGTATAATCACTGAAATACCAAGTAAGGTGAAAATATTGAACGAGAAAATAGGTGGGAATATATTCCCTAAAAATCTGAGTTAAGGTTTAAGTAACTTATATTTTGTATCTATGATTAATATTTTATTTTCATTTTTTGGTGTGTAAAGCTGATCATTGTGGGATAAGAATAAGTGGCCATAAGTTGAGCAGTTGCTATTATTCTTTGATTCAACAAATTAGCTAACGAAATTCTTAAATATTAGAAAGGGCTATGATTTTATTAATATGAGGATTTATGTAACATTTAATTCTAATAAAATAATACCTGAAAGTGAATTTAATAAATATAGTTTTCAATCAGCAATTTATTCGAGTCTTTTAAATACTAATTTTAAAGAATATCATAATAAATATGGTTTCAAATATTTCTGTTTTAGCGATTTTTTTCCACCTGGTAACCTTATATTAAATTACAATAAAAGTGTCATAATATCATCTCCAAATAGTGAGTTAATCAAGACAATTTATGAAAATTTGAAAAAAACAGGATATATTTATTTATCTAATTCTGTTCTGGAAATAAAAGATATAAGAATTATAAGAATAAGAAATTTACCAAATACTTTTATAACAGGAAGCCCAATAGTATTATATGAAAATAATAAACAAAATAAGTATTTTTCATTTCGAGATGGGGGCGAAGTAAAGTATTTTTTAGATAGAATAAAAGAAAACGCTTTAAAAAAGTTTAAACAATATTACAATTTAGATAATTTCTCATTTGATGAAGAAATATTTGATGAAATAATATTTAAAGACGAAGTAGCAGTAAATGTTTACAAAGGTGGAAATACTTTACTATTTATTGGATCTATCTGGAAAAAGTTACATAAAGTTAATATTAAACCAAAATATACTAAATTCTATAGATTTATTATGGAAAGTGGAATTGGGGAAAAAAATAGTTTGGGATTCGGGTTTTTAAACCCACTGTGGAGTGATAAAAATGAATGATATAGGAGAGTTAAGTCTTGAAAATAAAGAACTAGCATTAATAACGGCTGCTTTATTACACGATATTGGAAAGATATATCAAAGAATTAACAAAGAAAAAAACCATTCAATAGAAGGAAAAAATTTTTTAAGTAAAATACCACTATTTAATTCTAGCAAAACTGGGCAATATGTTATAAAGTTAGTAGAAAATCATCATACTAAAATTGAAGATTTAGGAGAATTAAAAAAAGATGAGGATTTTATTAAGCTTTTAGAGGCATTAAAATTTGGGGATACTAAATCTGCATCTCATGACAGAGAGGAACGTGAAAATTTTGAAGATTTAAATATACTGGCACTTAAAAAAGTTTTTGATGATATTAATATTCAATCAGAAGAAACAGAGATGAAAAATTCAGATAGTTATTTTAGACCTTTATCTCTGTCTAGTTTTATAGAAAATTTAAAAAATAATACTGTAGAGGATAATTTTAATTTTGATGTAAAAAACGAAAAGTCAGAAGAATTATATAAAAATCTATCCAATGAGTTAAAAGATACTCTGCTGCAATATTTTAATAATATAAATAGCTTAGATAAAAATAGCGTAAACACATTAAATACAATTTTAATGGACATAACAAGATTTGTTCCCGCTGCATTTTACTATTCGAAACCTACCGCACCACTTTATGATCACCTAAAACTTACTGCATCGCTGTCTCTTATTAAATATAGAAATGATAAAATTAAGAAAGAGGTAGGTATGTACATAATTGGGGATCTATCAGGTATTCAAGATTATATATTTAGATATTTTAAATCAGAATCTGCTGATGACAAGGCTTCTAAGAGACTACGAGGAAGAAGCGATATAATAAACTTGATAACAGATGCAGTTGTAAGATATATATTAGATAAATTGAACCTTTATGATTTTAATATTTTAAGATCCTCTGCTGGAGGATTTTTGATAATATCTAATTTTGTAGAACCTAACATTATAGAAGGAGTTTTTAAAGACATAGAAAAATTCTTTATAGATTTTAGAAGTTTAAAAATAACATTAACATATCAAGAATTTAAATATGAAGAGCTTAATGACGAATTATTTCAAAAATCATTTGATAAGTTAATTAATGAAAATTTAAACAAAAAAAAGAGTAAACAATTTAGTGATTTAGATACTGAAGATTTAAAGAATTTGTTTGAGATAAAAAGAGATGGTGAGCATATATGTGATTACTGCGGAATGAGATATACTGACCACGCTGTGGATAACAAATATAAATGTAAAATGTGTGAACTTGAAGAGTACATTGGAGATATGATAGTAAAAAGTAATAAAATTTATAGTTACTCATTTGAAAATAAAAATATAGACAGATGGTCAAATTCAGCAGAATCTTATCTTGATAACAGTTTTGAAATAAAATTTGGGAATTATTCTATTAAATATATATTTGAAGAAGAGGATATATCAAACATAGGAATCACTAACGATGTCAGAATTATTAGCATAGATGAAATTAACTATAAAGACTATTTTGAAGATCTTAAAAAAATAAAAAATATAACTTATCAATATAAGTTTGTTGCTAACAATGTGCCTTATAATGATAACAAAAACTATTCAACATTAAAAACATTTGCAGAAATTGCGAATGATAACTATTTGGGGGTCTTTAAAGGGGATATGGATAATCTTGGGACTATATTATCATACGGGATAAATAATTTAAATTTAACTAAATATTCAGCATTCTCATATTATACGGATATTTTTTATAATATAATATTAAATCAGATAGCTAGGAAAAAAGGTATTTACATGGTATTTTCAGGCGGAGATGATATTACTGGTGTTGGAAATATAAAAGATGTTTTAGAATTTACGGAAGAATTTCACCAAAAATTTAATTTGTGGTTTAAAAATGAAAAAAATATTACCGTATCTTTAGGCATAATCCCTATAAAAGATAATTATCCACTTAGACAAGCTATAGAAATGGCTGAAGAGCAACTAATGATATCTAAGAAAGAGAGAAAAGATAAAATTACAATTTTTGATATTCCTGTTGAATGGAATGGATTTATTGATTCCTATAATCTCTCTAAAAAATTAAATGAAAAAATAGAAAATGAAAAAATAAAAAATAAAAAAACCCTATCTAAATCTTTCTTATACTTCCTTTTAGATGTGGATAAACATAGTATATTAAAAAATCATAGTGTAAGTTCCAATAATAGATTAATTGTGCCAGATCCTTATATTCATTATTATATTTTTAGAAATTATAAAGGAGAAAATAAAAAAGAGTTTTACAATGAAATTATTAAAAAGCAAAATTTAAATAATTTAAAACTGATAGCTGATTTATGCATTCTTTTAACAAAGAGGGAGAGTGAAAATTAAAAATGTATAATAATAGATACAATCAGAGAACAGATAGAAACATTCCGCCGCAGATAAATAGCTACAAACTAGAAATTATTGATTACATTAAAACTGGCAATAAACTTCCAATAGAAATTTTTGGAGATGATGGAAAAATAAAAAAATTGGTAAGTACACTAGAAGTAAAACAAAATCAGATTAGAAAGATATACAGTGAACTTTTAAAAGAATATGATGAGGTATTTAACACCTTTAATTCTTCTACGTCTGAAAATAATATGACTATGAACAAAATAAATACCGAATTTTCAATACTAGTTTACAGAATATACTATCAGACTCAGCGCATAAAAGAGGTTAAACCTCTTTTTGAAATAGTTTCAGAATCAATTAAAGATTTTATCAATGAAAAAGATATGGAAAAATGGAAAAATAAAATAGAGCGTCTTAAGCTTACTTTTGAAGCTATAATTGCATATTCAAAAGGGAGTGGTAGTAATGAATAAATGGATTAAAAATATAATATGGAATGGTAGAATTAAGGTGATTACAGGCTTACATATCGGTGGTAGTAAAGAATCAGTACAGATAGGTGGAACAGATAGCCCAGTTATCACTACTAAACTTTTGTATCAAGACAACAAAACACAAAGTGAAAAAGTAATAGAAATACCATATATACCCGGAAGTAGCATAAAGGGAAAAATAAGGTCACTTTTAGAATTGGCATATGATAGTTCTCCTAAAAAAGATAATATTTTAAAACTTTTTGGGTACTCCGAAAATGAAAGTTCTCCTAAAAAAGATGATTACATTACAAGGCTTATTGTTAGAGACGCATTTCCAACAAAGGAATGGATAGATAAAGTCGCAAAAAACGAAGATATAACAGAAATAAAAGGTGAAAATAGAATAGATAAACTCACATCCAGGGCAGACCCAAGATTTATTGAAAGAGTTATTCCTGATGTAACGTTTGAGTTAACTTTTATTATTAGGATATTCAATGGCGATCCTGAAGATGATTTTTTAAAATTACTTGAAGAAGGCATTAGAATGTTAGAAGATTCTTATTTAGGTGGTCAGGGATCACGTGGTTATGGTAAAATAAAAATAGAGATGAATAACCAACCAGAACACAAAACTTTAGAAAAATATGAAACTTGAGAAGTGATAAATTTACAATGAATAAGTTATTAGTCAAAGTTGATCTGTACAGACCTTCTACATATATTGATTCTATTAAACTTAGTGGTGCAATAGTAAATGCAATGCTAACGTTATATGGAAGCGCAGATATTTTAGAGCATATAAAAGCAAATAAACTTTTAGTTTCAGATATTATGGACTATAAAAATGAGCCATTATTCTACTTGACTAAAATACCAAAAAAGCCCGATGAAAATCTATCAAAAAAACAAAAAATAGGAATTATGAAGATTAGAAAGAGCCTACAACAATATTTCAATTTTGAGGAGTTAAAGAGAATTGTTCATGATCTTAATAAAAATCCTATTTTAGTTACAAAGTTAAATGAAAATGAAAAATCTAAAAAAGATATACTACCATCTAATTTTTTCGAAAGTGAAATGGGCGTTGATATAAATAATAAGAAAGTTTTTACTAAAAATTTTAACTCAAAAGGCTCAATACATTACAATAATGGTTTTAGCGGAGACGATAAATGGTTTTTAATACTCTATGATAATAAATCTATAAAAGAACAGCAAATTCTATCTGCAATAAGATATTTGAGGGATGTTGGTATTTCAGGAAGGCAGTCTACTGGCAAAGGCCTTTTTAATTTTGAAATCTTGCAACATGATGAATTGCTTAAAAATCTTAATTTTGATTTTAATAGAGAAGGTTACTACTATCTATCATCTGCATTTATTCCAGAAAATGAATCTATTAAAAATATAGATTTTAAAAGATCATACTATTCTATAGATGTTTTTAGCGGTAGAAATCTTGACGGCAAAATATTAGGAATATATAGATACTTTAATAGTGGTTCTCTACTATATTTAAAAGATTATGTTCAAGGAAGAATAATACAAGTAAGTGACAATAGATTACTCTTTTTTACAGGTCCAATTATAGGGGGTTTCACTGATGAAGTTAAATCTTCAGATTGAGGTAAAAACACCATTTATAATAAAAGCAAATGATACTTTGTCATCTCAATTTAGTCTTTACAAAGAAAATAATAATATAGCATATTTAATAGATACTGGTAAAATTTACAATAAGCTAAGCGAGCTATCTATAGAGAGTATAAAATCTGGTAATTATGATACTTTTTTTGCCAAGCTTCAAAGTAAGTATAAAGATTTAGCCAATTCTAATAGTTTACCCTATTTCAAAAATAAAATAAATTTAAATTTAGAGGAAGATATCTTTAGCAAAAATTATGAAATTAACGCACCTATTTCAATCACCAAAAATTTAAATGATGAGCTTTATGTAGTTCCATATATATCTGGAAGTTCATTAAAAGGGGCTATTGAAAATTCGATATTATATAAATATCTGAAAGAGAATATAAAAGATATAAAAAATATTACATGTAAAGACTTTATTAAATATAATGGAGTAGATAAAGCATTAAAAAGTTTTTTTTATTATATTATTTTTGAAGATTTTTACCCTTTAAATAATCCTTCTATTATCGATAATTTTCAACTTGGGATATATAGAAATATTAATGAGAACTATTATAACAATCAAAGAAAGAATCTAAACATTGCGCTATTAGTTGAAAAAGGTAAATTTAATGGATCTATAAAGATGAGAGAAAATTGGAAGTTTGCTGACAGAAATGACTTTAATATTTTCTCTAATTTTTTGAATTTATCAGATAGTATCAGTATATTAGATAATATTCTAAATATCTTAGATGAATTTACAAAAGATAATATAAAGTTTATACAAACAACGTACAAACAAAGTAACTTTCTGAAATATATTAACATAAGTTCTGAAACATCTTATGAAGAATTTAATAAAGACAAATATTATCTATTTTTAGGATCTGGGAAAGGATTGTATTTAAATACTGTTGCCTCTCTATGTTCTAATAGAAAAATTAGCACGTTTAGTTTGCTATCTTCCAAAAATGGAGATATTAAGCAAGGACTTTTGAAAATAAGTAAAATTTAAGGTGTTAAAAATGGGATCGGTCTTAATCAATTCAATAGGAACTTCACCAATGGTCGTTACTGAAGCTTTTAGATACTTGAGAAATGTAGATCCTGAACTGAAAGACGTTTGGTTAATTTTGACACAAAACTCTGAAGTAGTTGCTGGTGCCAATGTCTGTATGGCAGCTATATTAGCTAAATATAAGGATGTACATATTCATAAAGAGATTCTAGATTTTGAAGATATCTCGAATAATAGTGATCTTTATAAGTTCATAGATGCACTTTTCAAAATAATAAAAACTGAGCGAGAAGAGTATCATGCTAATAAAACATATTTAAACGTAAGTGGGGGCAGAAAGATTCAGACTATAGTAACTTCAGTTTTTGCGGGACTGATGAACATTGATGAAATAGTAAATGTTATTGCTAGCAATATTAATAATATTAATATGCTATACGAAAGAAATAAAGATATTGTCAGTGAATTCTATACTCTTGACAAAGGTACAGATGGTACAGATTTATATAATAAATATAAAGAAGAACTAGATCCTATTTTTTATCCAAACCCAAATAACTTAAATTTTATAGAAGTTCCAGTAATAAATATTCCTAGAGACGAAATTTTAGTTATTAAAAAATTGTTAGAAGGCTATTTTTTATCGACTGGAGACATACCTGATTATAAGATAAATAACTATATTAAATCAAATCTAATAATAAAAGATAGAACTAAAACTTATCCAACAGATTTAGGTGCTATAGTTTATAATTTTCTTAAATAAATATGTATACTTATTATATTACTCAAAATGGAAAATTAGAAAGAGAAAGTAGCACACTTTATTTTATAGGAGAAGATTTTAAAAGACCATTACCTGCCCAAAATTTATCTACATTAATAATAACATCAAAGGTATCTATAAGCTCATGGGCACTCGATTATTTTGGAAAACTTGGTATCTTAGTTCATTTTATCTCTGAAGATTATCATTATAGGAGTTCTATAATCCCATATAATGCCTCTGAAATCGGTAAAAACGTAATAATGCAAGTAGAACATTACTTAAATAATGAAAAAAGAACTAGAATAGCTTCAGAGATGGTAAACGGTATTAAATACAATATACTTAGAAATTTAAAATATTATAATAAAAAAGAAGAGCTTGATCTAGATGAGTTTATTTTAAAAATAAAAGAATACGATCCTATAAGAGATGAAATTACACAAATTTTAGGAGTAGAAGGGAATATATGGAATACATATTATAAGACTTTTCCCAAAATACTTAAAGGCGTAAATAGTTTTGAGAGAAAATATCATCCACCTCCTGATCCTATAAATGCTCTGATTTCTTTTGGAAATTCTATGTTATATGCCACAGCTCTAACCACTATAGTTATAGCTGGGCTGAATCCTTCAGTTAGCTTTTTGCACGAACCATCAGAACGATCATTTTCTCTAGCTCTCGATCTTGCTGATATTTTTAAACCTGTTATAGTAGATAGAATAGTTTTTACGTTAGTAAACAATAGAATGATTAAAGATACTGATTTCACAAGCACAGGAGAGGGATTTTACTTAAATGATTATGGAAGAAAATTATTTGTAGAGCAATATAGAGACAAAATTGAAACAGTAATAAAAGTCCCGGAACACAACAAATATATGTCTTATCAAAGTATTTTACAGACAGAAGCATATAAAATATTAAACCATATTAAAGGCAATAATATTTACAAGTCTTTTAGAGCGTATGATTAATTATGTATGTTATATTAGTATATGATGTAAATGAAAAACGAGTAAATAAAGTAAATAAGTTTCTAAAAAGATATTTGATATGGATTCAAAACTCTGTATTTGAGGGCGAAATTAGTGGCAGTATATTAGATATGCTTTTGAAAGGTATCAAAAAAATAATTGATGAAGAAGATTCTTTAATTATATATGAATTTAAAAGTGAGAAATATATAGAAAAACTTAAAATTGGGAAAACAAAAGGAAAAAACGATAACGTTATTTAAATTGGTAGTGTGTTAAGCAATTCAAAGATATGGCCAATTCAGCTCACCACCATGTTCTTTCTTAACAGAAAGTAGGAGCATATCTTCATTACTGCCTCCTGAATCTGGTACTTAAGCTTCTTTGCTCTTATCAATTCACCCATCACCCTTTTCAGGGCAGAAAAGAATATTTCGACTCTCCACCTTTTACCGTATTCAACAGATGGCTTCTATCAATCTATGCCCTTGTCCCTTATATCCCTCACAACTCTGGCCCGTGATGGAGAACTCATTGCAAGTGACCTGGCGTTCTTCCTCGAAAGTATTCTTGCTCTTACCTTTCTATTGTGCAGATAGTTGAAATGGTCACTGCTGTTGTACCCTCTATCACCGTAAACTTTTGATGTTTTTCCTATGATTGGATTGAGAAATTTCCTGAACTCCTTTGTGTCTGATCTACGTTCATTGCTTATAGTAAGGCAAACAACGTTCATACTATCTCTATCAATAGCTACGTGAATCTTTATCCACCCCCTCCTCTTCCCCTTCCATTTGTTGGATAACCAATCACCTCTCTCAGTAATTTTGATCAAAATTTAAACGGCGTTTACATTCTTGATGGTATTCAAAAGGACTTCCTACCTTCCTCCCATTTTCTTGGGCAAGACTCTCCTCCCATGCCTCTAGGAATGATGGATCCATAAGCACTTTAATCATTTTTACACGTGATGCGTTATACTTTGACCAAACCCTTTAATATTCTAATCTGCAATAAAATAATTACTTAACACACTATTAAATTGGTGAACCTTTAAATACCTTCTATAAAAAATAGGGGGACTAATTTATTATTTTTATCTGTATTTCTATTAGTTTTAATCAAAGAAAAATTAACTATTATTTGGTAAATGTCAGATAAAAAATAATGGGAAACAAACCTCAGAAAAACCTTAAATAATCGTCCTCTATAATATATTTAGAAAAACGGGTTTAAGAAATACTATTTAGTATGGAAGTTACCGTATCTCTCAGTTCCATTAAACTATCCTCTATAAAGGTGTTTAAGAAATACTATTTAGTATGGAAGCTGAATACGCAACTGCATAATACAGTTATCATCCCCACGCATTTTCGTTTAAGAAATACTATTTAGTATGGAAGCAGCAAATACTAGACAAACATTTTCTTCGATATTAGCATGTTTAAGAAATACTATTTAGTATGGAAGCGTCTTCTCCTGTGGAAGTGTTGTATCGTGGAATAGGTGTGCCAGTTTAAGAAATACTATTTAGTATGGAAGCTTCACTATGGTTCAAATTTTTAATATTTGTTTCCATAAGTTTAAGAAATACTATTTAGTATGGAAGTGGACTCAAAACCTTACCTTCGGGAAGTCGAGCAAGAAGTCTAGTTTAAGAAATACTATTTAGTATGGAAGTCATCTTTTTCTCCTATGGTTATTTTTTTTTCTTATAACCACAGTTTAAGAA
>JABEBX010016101.1_pt1 | contig 10149 bp, 6 predicted proteins | sample 7245971 | NCBI WGS metagenome assembly JABEBX01 (sample SAMN14506365, study PRJNA622280) | hot springs metagenome | biome: hot spring [ENVO:00000051]|acidic hot spring [ENVO:00002120]; feature: spring [ENVO:00000027]|sediment [ENVO:00002007]; material: sediment environment [ENVO:01001048]...
GCTTGTGGGTTTTCTTTTAGGAGGTTGAAGGCATCATGCGGTGCGAGATGTAGGATTGACTCCGTCATATCGATCTCCCAGCCAAGGTTGGAGTGACATTCCTCTGCCGCCTTCATCTACGCTTTAATTGGGTAGTTTTTCTTCCGCGCAGCATCATCTCTGCCTGTTCTTCGATCTAGCCACGATGGCCTCATCTATGACTCAAGTTTATCAAGCACTTCTTAAAGCACTTTACGAAAGACTGCTTCTGGCCGCAAGCCGCCATTCGTGCTCACGACGTCTGCGATTGAATGTGCCACGGATCAGACCGTTATACAAGCTAAGGCTAAGGCTCTAGCGCTTACTGCGCCATAGGTGTGGGCGCCTCCGCAGGCTCAATTATGCGGCGGTCCGCCTCCATCCATTCGGGGTGGATCGATCACCGACTTGGTCTACGACCCCAAGAAGCCTTGGGTGGTTGGCCGCGACTGACCGGCCGGAAGAAAGTGAGCACCAGTGAGCCCTTTCACAAGGCCGTACAAGGCCCCCTGCTTTGTCGAGTTGGGGGTGGGGGGAATGACCGACGCTCTAAATTTGCGATGTAAAATGATGTAACCTTACATCGCATCATGATTGTTACTTATACATTATGAAACAAGTGCATAGTTCACTCACTCAACTAGTATGGACTATTTTGGTATAAGACCGATGCTGTCCCTATTTTTTCGTGGGACGTCACACCTGGCTGGATACACCAGAGGCTCTAGAAGCCGTAATTCTGATGAGGAGTTAGTGCGCGGATAGTCCATTGGGGCCAGGGCAATAAGCCCATCAACAGGCCGGATACATGTATGAGAAGCCGCGGAGCAAGCCTGGCAGGTCTTTGTCCGCAACTACCAAGCCAAATACCCGAAGGCGGTGGAAAAGCTGCAGAAGGACCGTGAGGTGCTCCTCACCTTCTATGACTTCCCTGCTGAGCACTGGCGGCACATTCGGAGCAGCAACCCCATTGAGTCGACCTTTGCCACCGTCCGTCAGCGAACCAGCCGCACCAAGAATTGCGTCTCCCGCAGCAGCTTTCTGGGGCATGAGCTTCAAGCTCATGCAGGAAGCCGAGAAACGGGGGCGAGGTATTTAGCACCCGGAAAGGCCCCACGAGCTTTTTGCCGGGGTGGCTTTTGCCGACGGGAACCGGCCAATGACACCCAGCCGGACCCCCCAACAGAACGCCGCCTGAACTATGTCAGGACTTGCTGATACACCAAATTTGACCATAGCTCAGGGGATACTGAATTCCCTTCATGGTACAAATACTACCAACTGAGCTAACAACCCGGAGCGCGTATTCTCCGACAAGAGCGGACAAAAGGCAAGCATTGCACTTTGGGCAATGCGATCCGCGCCCTCAATGCGTACTGCGGCGGCGAATACGAATGACCACGTCCACCCGTTCGATCTCCGTATCCGGGGGGAGCTCCGGCAAGTTGCTGATTTCCAGGGAGGAGGCCGGTATGTCGATAAGATCGCCGCTATCCACATAGTAAAAGTGGTAGTGGGCGGAGACATTGGGGTCATAGAAAACCTTCCCCGGCTCGACAATCACTTCCCGCACCAAGGCGTGCTCCGCGAAGAGCCCGAGGGTATTATATACGGTAGCCTTGGAGACAACAGGATAATCGGCGTTCACCCGCTGCATGATCTCTTCTGCGGATAGGTGTGCGCAGGAGGAGAATAAGGCATAACCAATCTCCACGCGTTGGCTGGTGGGGTTGACACCGGCGTCTCGCAAAACCTCCAGTACCTTCTGTTTATTCCATGGTGATGTGTTCATCATGCACCTGCTTTCAGTTTTAAACCTATTATAATTATAGCCATATTAACCGGGATCGGAAAGGTCTAATTTTTTCCGCTCCGGCCCCGGCCAATAGGGGCTGGGGTCGATGGCTGCGGGCTGCCCGATGAGAGCGTGGGTGAGCAGTTGCGCCGTCGCCGGGGCGTTGGTGAGACCGTAGCGGAAATGACCAGCCGCCACATAGAGGCCTTCCCAGCCGGCGATGGCACCGATATAGGGTACACTGGCATGGCTGCCGGGCCGCAGACCTGCCCACTGCCGCAATACCGGATAGGGGCGGCACGGCGGGAAAACCTCCCGGGCAAAGGCCAGCAGCGCCGCGCGCGCCTCCTCCGTAACGCCCTTATCAAAGCCTACGGCTTCGCTGGTGCTGCCCACGAGGATCAGTCCGTCGCGACGCGGCACCATATAATGGGTATTGCGCATCAGGATATGCTGCAGGGCCCCGGGCTGTCCCTGCAGCAAGAGCATTTGCCCGCGCACCGGTTCAATAGCCATGGGAATGCCGGCATGGCCCAACAGGCGGCCGGTCCATGCCCCGGCCGTCACCACCACCAGCCCTGCCGACAGCGATCCCCGGCTGGTTTCCACGCTGGTCAATCGCCCTTTGCGCTGGGCAAAGCCTTCCACGGCAACGTCTTCCCGGATGAGCACACCCAATTGCCGGCAGCGCGCCACCAGTGCAGCCAGCAGGCGCGGATTGCGGATCTGCGCCACCTCCGGGCACCACAGGGCAGGGGCCGAAGTCCGCAGCCCAGGTTGCCGTTCCTGGGCCGCCGCCGCCCCTTCCAAGACCCAACGATGACCCCAGGCCTCGCCCCAGGAGAGGACATCGGCGGGGATGCGCTGCGCCCCGTCATCGAGAATGATCAAGCCGGAGGGCTCCCATTCGGGGTCGATGCCCGTATGCCGTTGCAGTTCCGCGGCCAATTGCGGATACAAGTCCATGCTGTAGCCGGACAGGCGCAACAATTCCGGTGGGTAGCGCCAGGGAAAAAGCGGGCTGAGAATCCCGCCGCCCGCCCAGGAGGCCTCTTGCCCGACCCGGCCCTTCTCCAGCAAGGTCACCCGCATTCCCGCCTCGGCCAGCACCATGGCACTGACCAAGCCCACCGCGCCGGCGCCCACCAACACGACATCCTGTCCCACTATATCCCACGTTTCCATGACTGCACTATATCACGCACCGGCCGCCCTCATCAGCGAAAGTCGATGCGATAAAAAAGGTTCAGGCCGTTCTGGGTGCCGCTCTCGGTTTCCGCCTCGATATGGCGGGTAATGCGATAACGCAGCCGTGCCACCGTCCCGCTTCCCAGTACCGACTGGCCCACGCTCAGATACAGATCCGGCGTAAGATAATGCCCGAGCGTAACCATGGCTCCGCTCAGGCCCCCGGTCGATGTCACGCCCACCTCGACTCCACTACCGGTCAGCGCGTTGCCAAAGAGCGCCGCGCGGCTCGCCGAGAACAGCTCTCCGGCCGCTGCGGAAAGGAGGGAATTCTGGCTTTGCAGACCGCTGCTGGGCGTACCCAGCACCAGATAAGAGAGGGTGTCCGTTTGCGACATGCTCGGCTTGGAATAGAGCTGCACCTGGGGGGCCTGCAACGTACCAGTGACCTGTACCCCGGCCTGTACGGGCGTATTATTCACGCTGAAACTATTAGTGTTTTTAATGGTGCGCACCGCCAGGACATCCAGATTGGCCTGATCCGCGGGACCGTGAAACACGATGACCCCGTGCTGAAACTCCAGGGCATGTCCATAGATGGTGTAACGTCCGTCCACCATGTGCAGGGTACCCTCCACATTAGCCCCCTGACCGTTGTGCATGCGTACCGCCAGATCCCCCGCCAGATTGGCGCTCAAGCCCCCGATGAGGACCTTTGCGTCACTGCCCAAGGCTATCTTGAGGTCTACGTTCAGGGCCGGCCCCGCATTTTTTTTGGCGGCTTTGACAAACACCACATCGCTGGACGGACGCGGCCCGCCAAAGGCATTCCCGAGAATGCGCAGGCGATTGGTGAGAATGCTGCCCTTCACCTGTACGGCCTGGAGATCACCCGTCACCTGCAGATTCGGCGCCACGGCGGCCTGCACTTCGGGAAGGTTAAGCGCGCTGAAATTCTGCCCGCTAAACCGGAAGGCGAAATGCTTCGGGCTGGGCCCCGCCAGATCCAGCGTCCCCTGACCCTGCACCTGCCCCTGGCCCGAGCGGGCCGAGATCTGGCTCACCCGCAACTGCCGCCCGTCCCCTTGCAAGTGAAAACCCAGATCCTGCACATTCAGCCCGGCCTGGGGCACATAAAATCCCGCTCCCTGCACTTGCCCGCTGCCGCTCCACTGGGGCGCATCCCAGCTACCCTTCACCTGCAGTTGCAGATGACCCTGCCCCTCCTTGCGCATACGCAGCCCCCCCACCGGCAGCGCGGCGAAGAGTTGCGGGCCCCATTGCGCATCCACCGTCCCCAGGAGCGGCGCGGCGCCATTCCAGCGCCACGGCAAGGCCAGGGTCACCGGGCTATGCAGGGCAACGCTGGCCGAGCCGAAGCCCGCGGGCAAGGCCAGATCCGCCTGCAGGGAAAGGGCGTTGGGCAACCATGCCACACGCCCATCAAAACGCTGCAGCAGGAGCTCCTCCGGGGCGCCCTCCCCCCCCTGCCAGCGTAGCCTTGTCTGGGCAAACTGCCATTGCCCACTCGCTTGACAAACACCCTGGCAACGCGCTTGCAAACGCGCATTCAGCAGCCCTTGCAGCGAGGCCTTGGCCGCCACCGCATGGAGATCGAGCGGCAGGGCATGGACATCCAGCGCCACCTGCCCGCTTTGGGAAGACGGCAGATAGCGGCCGCTGCCCCCTATGCTGGCCCCGCGACCGTCGGCGAAAAGCAGCGGGCTCACCACCGCCTCTCCCTGTGCCCAGCGCAAGCTGCCGGGGCTTTGCAAACGCCAGTCACCCAGAGGACCGCCTTGCACGGCCAATCGCGCCAACGCCATAGCCCAGTCGCCGCGCGAATGCCGCACTTGCCCGCCCAGATCCAACCGGCTCCCTCGCCACTGGCCACGCAGCGCTACGCCAAAGTCCGCGAGACGCCCCTGCGCACGCAACTGCAGATCCAGGCCATGACCGGCCAGCAGCAGCCGCGTCACCCCCAACTGGGCCGACAAGGCTTGGGCAGCACTCAGATTGGCGTCCACCTGCACCGCGCCAACCCGAACGCCCCCATAGGCCAGGGCACGGCCCTCACCGTGAATGGCACCCCACCAGTGCCCTGCCCCCTGTGCCACCCAACCCGAGATCTGCGTCGTCCCCGCCAGACCCGGCACCAGCCCCTGCCAGCGGGCCACCTGAGCGCTGAAATCAAGGCGCTGGGCGAGATCGCCGCTGGCGCTCAGGTTCAGGCCCGGACCGGTGAAATGGGCCTCCTTCAGCACCCACGCCCCGGGGGTAAAATGTACTTGCGCCCGGCCCGACAGCGTCTGGCGATAGAGGGTACTAGCCGCCAGCGCCAGATCGCCCTCCCCGGACCAGCCCCGGGTCTCCTGCCGGGCATCCACCCGCAGCACGCCGGAGAGGTTCCCCGGCACGGCCTTCACCAGCCGTTGCGGCTGCAGCCCGCCAAAAGCCAGGGTCGTCTGCAGGGCCATGTGCGGCTGCCAGGAAAAAGCGATGCGGCTCTTTTGCAACTGCGCGCCCAGCAAAATCCCGCCCCCTTCCCAGCGCACCCCCTTCGCATCGCCCTCCAGCGTCCCCCGCAAGGCCCCCAGCGTCTGCCCCCCTGCCAGGTCCAGGGTTCCAGCATAATGGGCGCTGCTGCCCTGCAAGTTCAGTTGCAGCGACAACGCCGAGTCCGGCAGCCAAGAGGGCGTTTGCCGCAGCAGGACTCCTGACCACCGGCTCGCCAGACCCGCTTCGTCACCGGCCTTTGCGGGCAGGGCGACCAGCGCCGAACCGAGGGCCGGCCGGGCCAGAATGGGATTCACCAGGCGCAAGGCAGGCAAACCCAGGTGATGGGGCGTGATGCGCGCGCTACCCGTCAGGATCGTGGGCCGCGTCCCTTCCACCTGGATGGCGAAGGGCCCCTGGGTCAGACCGGTCTGGACCCCCCGCCAATTCAGTCCCCAGGCGATGCGCGATGCCGCGGGCGGTGCCCAGGTTCCCAGACCCTGCAGGTGACGCTGTGCCAGATTCACCTCCGCCGCAAGCCGCAGGCGGCCCTGGGGCAGCCCCAGAATCAGTTCCGGCACCAGTAAACGCCCGTGCCGCCAAGCCAGATCCGTCGCCAGCGCGTGTTGCAGCGCCAAGCTCTGAACGGATCCGGCAAAGACCTGCAACTGCTCCACCTGCAAGCGGCCTATCCGCAGACTCGCCAGGCGCGACCAGACCGGCAGCGCCGGCCATTGCAACGGCGGCAGCGGCGCCTGGCTTGGCGAGGGCGGCAAGCGCAGCACTACCCCGCGCAAGCGCAGTTCCGCAAAATCCAACTCCCCCCAGAGCAAGGCCCCCGGCCGCCACCGCCAAGCCAGGTCCGCCACCCGCAGCGCGTTGCCGCCGCCTTGCCAACGCAGCCCCTGCAGATCCATCGCCCCCAGCAAATGTCCCTGCACCCGCTGCACCTGCAGGCCCGGCACCCGCTGCAGGGCCCAGCGCGCCCCCCCCGTCGTCTCCAGCAGCCACCAGGAGCCCGCCACCAAAAGCAGCGACAAAAGCAAGGCCGGCAAGCCGATCCAGAGGCGCGTCTTCCACTTCACAGGGAGAACCCCACCGAAAAGACCACCCGCACCGCTGGCGCCCGCGGAGCAATCAAAGGATGCGCCAGATCCAGACGGATGGGGCCGAAAGGCGAATACCAGCGCACCCCCAGCCCCACATCCTGCAAGGCCCGGAACTGCGCCACGCTATCAAAGGCGTTGCCAGCGTCATAAAAGGCCACCACCGCCCAGTCCTTGCTCACAAAGCGCTGCAGATCCACTCCCCCCACCAACAGGTAGCGGCCGCCCTGCACCGTGCCATCGCTGGCCAGGGGCCCTTGGGAGAGATAGGCATAGCCCGGCAGGCTGTTTTGCCCGCCCGCGAAAAATCGCAGCTCCGGCGGCACGGCGTTGATGGACCCCGCCAGCCACAAGCCACCCAGATTAGCGTGCGTACCCAGCACCCAGTCTGGGGACAGGCGCGTGCGCCAGATCCCATCGGCGCTGAGGCGAAAGAGGTTGGCGGCGCTCCCCCACGCCTTGCTCGCCCCCTCCATCTTCGCCGTCAGCGAATAACCGTTGACGGGCCGCAGGAGATTGGCGAACTGCTGCGTACTGTACTGCAGCGACGGCAGGATGAAGCGCGCATTGGCCGCCACCCCACCCACGTTATAGGTACTCTGCTGGAAAGAGAGCAGGGCCTCCAGGGTCTGATTCATGCCCAGGGACCACTGGCGCCCACCGCCGACATCGAAAATGTTGCTGCGATACGCCACCAGTTGCTGATTTTGATAGAGCGCCTTCGCCACATACTGCGAGCCCAGTTGGCTCCCAATGGGCCAGGTATAGGTCCCCCCGATATCCCGGCTGCGCTGCGCCGCCAGCACCGACACATGCAAATGCTGCGCACGATGAAAGACGTTGTAGTTTTCATAGGTGAAGGCCAGATTCGGCCCCAGATCCGTGCTATACCCCGCCCCCAGCTTCAAATGCTGCGACGGCATGCTCCCTAGGTGCACCTCCACCGGAATGGCATCCCCCTGAGCCCCATGCACATCAGCAGTCACCCGCACCGCGGAAAAACGGTCGGCATTGCGCAGATTGGTCTGGGACAAGGCCATCTGCGCCGGCGAATACCAGTCCCCCGCATGAAAAGTCAGGTAACGCGCCACGAACCAGCGCGGATAATCCGCCGCCCCCACAAAGCGCACCGCCCCGAAGCGGTAGCGCGGGCCCGTATTGAGCCGCAGGTAGATCTCCGCCCACAACGCCGTGCGGTCAATCAAGATCTCATGCCGCTGATAATCCGCCCGGGCATAGCCGTTCGCCTGCAAGAGCGCCAGCGCCCTCCCCTTCCAGTCCTCATAAGCCACCTGGTCGAGAATATCCCCCTGATGCAGGGGAAAACGCCCCAGGAGCTGCCGCAAGGGCGCCAACTCCGCCCCCGGCCCCTCCGCGCCCAGGGTCAGCGCCCGCACCCGGATGGGCTGACCCAGATGCAGATCAAAGGTCACCGTATATTGACCATGGCCGTCATCCTGCTGCCGCGCCGTCCACTCGGCGCCATAGTAACCATAGGCCTCCAGCGCATCCTTCAGCCGCAGCCCCGCCGCCAGCCGCGCATCCTCGATACCGGCGGGCGGCTGGGGCAAGGGCGTGATCGGCAAGATTTTGGACAGCTTGGCCGCCAGATCCGGGGGTACGCCCCGCACGGCGAAGCGCAGCTCACCGGCCATCGCCCCCGTTGCCCAGAACATAGCCCCCAGGCCCAGACACGCCCCGAGCCCCAAGCGCCCCATGCCCACACCCCCTCTCCACCGCAGCAAACAAGCCATAAGCCAGTGTAGCAAAAACGCAACCGCCCCGCCCCTACCCAGCCGGCGCCCGCCTGTTCCTGGTCGGTCCTCGCCCCGGCATCATCCAAAGCACCCCAGGAAAATCAGGCCGCCTTTCAACGGGACTATCCCCAAGTGGGTTGCAATGTGTCCGGCAGCACTCTCTGCTTCAGCCCCATTGGCAATCTCCTGGGGGGCGCTGGATGCAATTTCGGCGGCACCTATACCTATGCCGATCCCGGCACCCCAGCCACCAACACCTGGCTTGTTATCGTCAGCGCTGGCGGGCGGATCCTCTCTTGCCTGCAGGGCAACACGCCAGGACAATGCCAATGAGCCGGAAAATGCAGCCACAACGGCACAAAGACGGCGCCACTTACCCGCCCGCCGAAGGCGGCTTTAACCTCATCGAGGTCATGGTCGCCATCGCCATCTTTGCTTTCGGCATCCTGGCCCTCGCCTATCTCCAGGCAGCCATCGTCAAGCTCAACTCCAACAGCCAATACCTCACCACCGCCAACAACGCCGCGAGCCAGATGACCGGCTACCTCTGGACCGCCCTGGGCGATGGCAGCAGTACGGCCAATATCCTGCAGTACAACGGCACCACGGTCAGCGCGGCGGGCATCTCTACCGCAGCCACCGGCCCCCTGTATTCCAATGTACAAAGCTGGCAGCAAAGCATTGTAGGTCTCAGCGCCAATGGCAGCCCTCTCCCCGATACCGGCCTCCCCCAGGCCAGCGGTCAAGTAAGTGGGATCACCTGCTCGGCCATGGACGGTTCCGGCAGTGCCTGCTCGCCGGCCACTCCCTGCGCCTGTACCGCGAGCATCATTATCGGTTGGGCATCCCGCACGGGCCCCGAATCCTACACCCTGACCGTACCCATCGGATTTTGACCATGCCTGCACACAATTTCCGCGAAAACGGCTTCAGCCTCGTCGAACTCATGGTGGCCATGGTCATTTCGCTCATCGTGGCCATCGCCGTCTACGGCATCTTCAACGGCATCGCCCGTCAGACCAACCAGACGACCGCCACCCAGGATATGTGGCAACAGGGGCGGGTGGCGCTGTACATGATGGACCATGACCTCGGGAACCCCAATCCTATTGGTACCGCCGCTGACCGCGCCGCTCATGTCCGGCGTGGTAAACTGCGTAGCGAACAGCGTAAGCGGAACGGGAACCAACACGTTTACGCTGAGTCAACCCAGCATTCAACAAGCCATCGCCTATGTCGCCGCCACCCAAAGCGGTACGGAAACCTACAACATCGGCAATCCCACCGCCAATTGCCCCCTCGGCAGCTTGCAGCGCATCACACCCGGCAACCCGGTCCCCCAGCCGGTCGCCTGCGGCGTCGTTGCCATGGACGTGCAGTGTATTTACCAGAACGCGCTACAGCCGCAAAATTGCAGCGGCCCCCTAGATGGCGCCAACAACCCGTTGCAAAGCATCAACTTGGCCCTACTGCTCGGCGACAGCCGCTCCGACCGCCAATACCACGGCCCCAACACCTTCACCATGCCCTCCGGCGCCACCGTCAGCATTCAGCCCGATCACCGCTACACCCTGCTGCAAAGCAGCGTTCCCTTGCGCAACTTCTTCGTGGTGCCCCAATGAAGCCCAACGCCATTCACCCGCGCGAAGGCGGCGCCACCATGGTCCTGGTGTTGCTGGTCCTGGTCGCCCTCACCCTGATCCTCTTCGCCGCCATCTACCTCACCCGCACCGATACCATGGTGGCCGGCAATCTGCGCTTCCGTGCCGAGGCTGCCCAAAGCGCGGCC
>JABEBX010022212.1_pt1 | contig 10133 bp, 11 predicted proteins | sample 7245971 | NCBI WGS metagenome assembly JABEBX01 (sample SAMN14506365, study PRJNA622280) | hot springs metagenome | biome: hot spring [ENVO:00000051]|acidic hot spring [ENVO:00002120]; feature: spring [ENVO:00000027]|sediment [ENVO:00002007]; material: sediment environment [ENVO:01001048]...
CTTATATACGCGTCGTGCAGATCCACATACTTCCCCACTATGCCGATGTTGACCTCCTTCGTCGGATGCGCGAGCGATTCGTTCAAGTCCTTCAGCTTTTTTAGCTTCGTCTGCGACATGCTTCTCTTGGGAAGGCCGAGCTCATCTATGAGCTTCTTGTCAAATCCCTGATCCATGAAATGCAGCGGTATCGAATAAAGGTGCGACATTGTGGAGTCGTCAAATATGTACGGTTCGTCTATATTGGTAAACAGAGAAAGCTTGCTCTTGGTCTTCTTCTGCAGCTCACTCTCTGTCCTGCAGAACAGAAAAGTCGGCTTTATGCCGAGACCCATCATCGCCCTGAAAGCGATTTGCGTCGGCTTAGTCTTCTGCTCTCCTACAACATCAAGCAGCGGCAGGTACGTGAGCGAGGCAAATACAACCTTCTCCTTAAGCTGGAGCTGTCGCATCGCCTCGACAAAATAACTGTTCTCTATATCACCAAGGGTGCCTCCTACCTCTATCACCATCACATCTAAGTTGTTCTTCTCGGCTATCTGTTTTATCCTATCCAATATCTCGTTGGTCAGGTGAGGGATCACCTGCACATCATCGCCGAGATATCCCCCTTTTCTCTCCTTCGTGATGATGCTGCTGAATAGCTTGCCGCCTGTTATCGAGAGGTCGCTCGACAGCGGCTTCTCGAGGAAGCGCTCATACATGCCGAAGTCCATATCGACTTCACCTTTGTCGTCTAGAACGAAAACCTCTCCGTGCCTGAAGGGATTCATGGTGCCGCAGTCATAGTTTAAGTACCCATCGAATTTGACCGGCAATACCTTATACCCGTATAGATCGAGTATTTTCAATACAGAAGAAGTTATGAGCCCTTTTCCCATCCCGCTCATCAGGGATCCTGTAACAACAACAAATTTAGTTCGCATGTAGGGTATTTGCTGATAAAGAATAAATACCTTTTCAATATATGCGTTCCAGCATCCGTAAAAGCGGCCGGCATAAGGTTTATTAATGGGCAGAGAGAGTCTACCTTATGCTGTACAAAGATTTTGGTAACACTGGAGAAAGGGTAAGCGCCATAGGGGTAGGCACATGGAAGCTGGGCAAGGATATCGAATCTGAAGTCAAGGCCCTTAAATACGCCATTTCTAACGGTGTGACCCTGCTCGATACGGCCGAGATGTACGGCACAGAAGGCATAGTCGGCTCAGCCATAAAAGGATTTGAGAGAAGCAAGCTCTTCATTGCTACGAAGGTATCGCCGCACAATTTCCACTACGATGATGTAATAAAGTCGTGCAATGCGAGCTTATCAAAGCTAGGCATTGATTGCATTGACCTGTACCAGCTGCACTGGCCGAACCATTCGGTGCCAATATCAGAAACCATGTCCGCTATGGAAAAGCTCGTGGACGACGGAAAGGTAAGGTATATTGGGGTGAGCAATTTTTCTGTAAAGGAGCTCGATGAGGCAAGGTCGTCCATGAAGCGCTACGATACCATATCCGACCAAGTCGAATACAGCGTATCTGTGCGCGATATTGAAAACGAGCGCATCCAAGAGTATTGCACGGATAAAAGAATTGCGGTAATCGCATACAGCCCTCTCGGAAGGGGCCAGATAAGCAGCAGGAACTATGACCCGGAAGCATTCGATGCGCTTTCAAGAATAGCCGGTTCGCATCACAAGACAATTGCGCAGATAGCGCTGAACTGGCTTGTCTCGAAGGGCAACATTTTCCCAATACCTAAAGCGGCAAATATCGAGCATATGCGTGAAAACATTGCATCGACGGATTTCGAGCTCAACGATACAGAGAAAAACGAGATAAATACTCTAGGGGGCAAGCGACGCCAGATAGGCGGGATTCTCAGGCCCCTTCTAAAAAAGAATGCGCTATGGTCAAAGGCAATGACGAAGATGAACGGGAAAAGCGGAAAGGATTCTGGGAATGTAAGCGGGGATGTAAGCAATGAATAGGCTTGCGCATGGTTCCAAAGACCCGAAGAAGGTAATGCATGACCTAGGCACTTCGATAGATAAAGGTCTTACTGAAGGCGAAGCTGCAAAACGCAGGGAGAGCTATGGCTTCAATGAGATAATTGATAAGAAAAAAAGCCCTATACTAACATTCGCCAAGAAGTTCTACGGCCCGATACCATTCATGCTCGAGATAGTGATAGTAATAACTTATTTTATAAAGGACTTCAAAGATTTCTACATAATAACTGCGCTCCTGATATTCAACGGAATAATAAGCTTCTTTGAGGAGAACAGGGCCGACAACTCAATAGAGCTGCTTAAGAACAGGCTCAAAGTCAGTGCAAGGGTATTAAGGGATGGGGCATGGATGCAGAAGCCCGCCCGCGAGCTTGTTCCTGGAGACACAATACGCCTGAGGCTCGGCGATGTGGTCCCGGCCGATTGTATAGTAGTGACTTCCGATGGCCTCAAAGCTGACCAATCCGTGCTGACCGGCGAAACGATGCCATCGAAGAAGGGAAGCGGAGATACCGCCTATTCTGGCTCTATAATAAGCGGCGGCGAGGGCATATGCGTAGTAATCGCCATAGGCTACAAGACATACTATGGCAGGACCACGGAGCTCGTGCAGGAAGCGAAGCCAAAGCTGCACCTTCAGGTCCTGATAATGGATGTGGTTAGATACCTAATAGTGATGGACCTGGTCCTAGTGTCGCTGCTGTTCATAATAGCCATATATCTGTTTGGGTACTCCCCGATAGGCCTTCTGCCGTTCATAATAGTGGTGGTTATAGCTTCAGTTCCTGTTGCGCTCCCAGCAGCTTTCACCGTAACCATGGCCACAGGCACCGAGAAGCTTGCGGCGAAGTCTGTGCTCGTCACAAAGCTTGAGGCTATAGAAGAGGCATCAACAGTCAATGTGATATGCTTCGACAAGACCGGCACCATAACTGAGAACAAGCTAGAGGTGAAGGAAGTATTTACGATCGGCGGCGCGAGCGAGAAGGATGTTCTGCTTGCCGCTTCCCTGTGTTCAAGGCAGGCCGATAATGACCCAATAGACAATGCAGTGTTAAGCTACTCCAAAAAGTTAGGTGTAAGCAGCGCCGGCTTTTCGATAAAGAAGTTTGAGCCCTTCCAGCCCAAGACAAAAGAAGCCAGCGCAATGGTGCAGCGTTCCGGCAAGACATTTTCTGTGTCAAAAGGCGCTGTACCTGTGTTGCTCCAGCATGCTAATGCTGATAATAAGACTAAATCCATTATAAACCGCAAGACCGCAGAATTCTCGAACAGCAAGTTCAGGACCATAGCTGTATTAACAAGCGAGTCTGGGAAGCCAAAGGTAATAGGGGTAATAGCGCTCTATGACAAGCCGAGGAAAGATTCAAAGGAGCTCATAGCGGAGCTCAAGAGCCTTGGCCTGAAGATCAAGATGCTCACCGGCGATGATGTTAACATAGCGAGGGAGATAGCCAGGGAGGTAGGCATAAGCGGCAAGGTGATAAGCGTCAATGAGCTTAAGGGAAGGCCGGAGGAGCAGGTAAACAGGATGATTGAAGAGGCAGAGGTGTTCTCTGAGATATATCCAGAGGATAAGTTCACGATAGTTAAGGCTCTGCAGCGCCAGGGCTACCGCGTCAGCATGACAGGCGATGGAGTAAATGACGCGCCTGCGCTCAAGCAGGCCGAAGTGGGCATAGCGGTAGACAATGCGACCGATGTTGCGAAGAGCGTTGCAGCAGTGGTCCTAGAGAAGAATGGCGTAGAAGTTATTGTGGACATGATAAAGGAGAGCAGGAAGATATTCGAGCGCATGATGACATACACAATAACAAAGATAACAAGGGTGATACAGATACTGTTCTTCATATTCATCGCATTCATGCTGCTGCGCAGCATGCCGATACTGCCGTTCGAACTCATACTGCTCATATTCACGAACGACATAGTTAACATAAGCGTCGCTACGGACAACACGAAATACTCGCTCAAGCCCGACGTCTGGAAGGTCGGGTCTCTCATGAACATATCGTTGTTGCTAGGCATAGCGATGCTAGCGGTGTCGCTCGCTTTCATACCTATAGCCAAATACCTAGCCTTAGGCCTATTGGCTTTCCAGACGTTCGCCTTCCTCATGATAAATGTGACAGATAACATATTGTTCTACGGCATACGCGCAAGGTCCAGGATATTCGGCATGAGGCCGAGCAGCAAGCTTGTTGCGGCTTCCATAGGCGGTGTCGCGTTCGGCATACTCATATCCTATTACGGCATAATAGTGCATCCCATAAGCGCATTGGCGATACTCGTCCTGCTCGCCGCGGCTGCCCTGTTTATGGCGCTGTTTAACGTAGCGCGCGTATACATATTCAAAGCGCACAGCATATGAGCAATATTCACAAAACCGAGTAGCTATACCAAAGTGTACTTCAATGTTGGCAAGCTTCTTATTCACGGCTGGCGATATCGCTCATGTGGTGGATACCATAACTAAAAGCACAACCAATGGGCTAGATCTTGCATCGCCGCGTTGCAAAGCAAAATATATTAAATATTAGCACTAAAATAGTACTGCTTATTGCTAATGCTTATCAGTGATGCACATGGGTGCTTATAAAAACATAAAGGAAACCTTGGAAAACGAGTACAAGGCAAGAGACGACCTTTACAAGAGGAAGATTACCGAATGGTCGGCAGCGCAGACAGTAACTAAGGTAGACAGGCCCTCTAACATACCGCGGGCGCGCGAACTCGGCTATAAGGCGAAGGAAGGCATACTGGTCGCAAGGGTAAAGGTTGTCAAGGGCAAGAGAAAGAGGCCCAAGGCCGATGGAGGCAGGAAGCCTTCGAAGACCGGCAGGTTCTATGCAAGGATGAAGTCCCTGCAGTCCATAGCTGAGGAGAGGGCCGCTAGAAAATTCCCGAACTTTGAAGTCCTAAATTCCTATTCGGTGGGGCAGTCAGGAATGCACTCTTTCTATGAGGTCATACTGGCTAACAGGCAGAACAAGGCCCTTGCTAAAGACAAGAACTACAGGAGCATAATCGGCAATCGCGGCAGGGCGTTCAGGGGCCTGACGAGTTCTGGGAGGAAGCACAAGCCTAAGTGATTCGATGCCAGAAGGCAAATATGCCTCCAGAATTACAATGCATAAAATGCCAGGGCTCGACTATTCCGGCATAATGAAGCTGGAAGAGAGGTACAAGCGCAGCACAATAAGCGCCAAAGAGGGCAAAGATAAGGTAGAGTTCCTCATAAAGGCAGATGACGCCGTTGCTCTTAGGGCATCTATGAATGCGGTTATGCGCAGCGTAGAAATAATAGAGAAAACCTATAAAACCCGTTTGCCACGATAAATCTACCTATCGATATTCCGCTAATTATGGCGCAGTCTACAATACATTATATAAATATTTTGGTGTAAAAGATATATGGCTGTTAATATACGCTTATTCCAGCCGGTTTGGTAGGATGCGTCTGGCATTCTGCCTTAGGTTTTTTGGATTCGAAGTAGAAGTGTTTATCTATGACTAGAGGATCACTGCAATATTGGCCGAGGAGACGTGCTAAGCGGCGCCTTCCGAGGATAAGGTCACGGCCTAGGCACGGCACGCACCTTGGCGACATAATAGCTTACAAGGCAGGCATGACCAGCGTGTCGATGATAGACGATTCCGAATCGCCTACTAAGCAGCAGGAGATAAGCAGGGCATGCACAATACTCGACGTTCCGTCGATGGAGATATACGGCATGCGTTTCTATTCCAATGACGATATAACCGGATATAAGGTTGCATCTACAGAACTTTGCAGCAAGGACATAGCGCAGAAACTGAAGATCAAATCCGTAAAGAACGACGAGAGCAAGCTCGATTCTTTCAAGCAGCGCCTCGGTGAATTCACAGATATTACGGCATTGGTGGTCGCGTATCCAAAGAACCTGAATGTAGAGCAAAACCATCCGGAAAGGTTTGAGACTAGCATAAATGCAAAGACCATAGAAGAAAAATTCGCGTTCGTTAGTTCACACATAGGCAAGGAAATAAGGGCAGGCGATGTCTTCAAGCCTGGCGAGTACATAGACCTTGTTTCGATATCAACGGGCAAGGGCTGGCAAGGCACCATAAAGCGTTTCGGCACAGCGAGGCTGGATCACAAAGCAACGCAGAAAACGAGGCATATAGGAAACATGGGGTCAATGGGCCTAGGCCGCGTGCTATATACAGTGCCGCATGCGGGCCAGATGGGCTTCAACTATAGGACTGAGAGAAACAAGCGCATACTGAAGGTTTATGAGAAAGACGAGGCATCAAGCCTCAACAAGAGCGGCGGCTTCAACAATTACGGGGTAATAAAAGGCGCCGCGATACTGCTCGACGGATCGGTACCCGGGCCAGCTAAGAGGCTTGTCAGGATAAAGGAGAGCAACGGCAACATAAACGCAAAGGGCATAAAGGAGCCGAAGGTAGTAGACATAAATAGGTAATGATTTTTATGGTATCTGTCAACGTATATGGCATAGACGGCAAGGAAGCCGGCAAGATGGAACTGCCAAAGACCTTTGAGAAGGCGGTGCGCGAGGAGCTAATAAGGCGCGCCGCGATAGCCGAGCATAGCATGCACCTTCAACCGCAGGGTCATTACCTGCTGGCAGGAATGCAGACTACAGCCAAATACTACGGAAGGTACGACGCCTCATGGAGAACAGGCAGGCATATGGGTATCGCCATAAGGCCGAGGGAGAAGCTCGGAGGAGGAAGGCAGGGCCAGGTCAAGCGCATACCTTCTGCTGTGAAGGGGAAGCGCGCCCATCCGCACAAGATAGAGAAAAGACTCGCGGAGAATATGAACAACACGGAATACCGGGCTGCGCTAGCGAGCTCAATATCTGCTAGCGCAAAGCACATGCTTAACGGCATTACCACCCCTATAATAATTGATAACGCGGTAGAATCATTGAAGAGCACAAAAGAGGTCATAAAGCTATTCGACAGCTTGAAGCTGCGCGAGTTAATAGAAGAGGGCAGAAAGAAATATATTAAGAAGGGCCTCAGAAGGAGTTCGCGGAGAAGGCACTACAAGAACACCACAGCAATAATAGTAAATTCAGATAAAGGCATAGCGAAGGCATCGAGGAACATACCAGGCATAAGCGTATGCACACTGGATAAGATAACTGTGAACATGCTGGCCCCAGGAGGCAATCCGGGCAGGGTATCGGTGTGGAGCGCCGATGCTGTCAAGAATATAGAGGGCAAGCTAAATGACCTCACATTGAAGAGCCAAGCTAAGTATTATATGTCAGATTAGGTGTTTATCATATGTCAGTATTGAGATACCCACTTGCAACGGAAAAGGTCGTCGGATTAATAGACAGGCAGAATACGATAACATATGTAGTGGACCACGACGCAACGAAAGCTGAGATAAAAAGCGACTTCGAAAGGAGGTTCAACGTTAAGGTCAGCCGCGTCAACACTGTGAACATGCCAATGAATTTTAAGAAGGCATTCATAAAGCTGTCACCTAACTACAAGGCCGGGGACATAGCTGTGAAATTGAAACTGGTGTAATCGCATGGGTAAGAAGCTTAGGCAGCAAAGGAGGGGCAAAGGCTCGAACGTATACACGAAGCTACCCAACACGTTTGACATAGAGGTGAAGTTCGCTCATGAGCTTGATGCGAAGAAGGCTGGTGAAGTCATAAGCCTGTTCAATAGCACCGGCCATGCCGCGCCCATAATGGAGGTCCAGTACGAGGATTTCTCGAAGGGCACGCTCATAGCCCCTGAAGGGATAGCGATAGGCGATAAGATATACGTAGGCGATGAATCAAACTTCACATTGGGCAGTGTAATGAAGCTTGTTGACATACCTGAAGGTATCCCAATATATAATATAGAATCAAAGCCTGGAGACGGCGGCAAGCTAGTCAGGGTGGCGGGAGCCGCTGCGTACATAAAGGCGCACATAGGCGATACCGCCACGATCACAATGCCCTCGAAGGCCAGCATAGTGCTCCCGGGGGAGTGCAGGGCCCAGCTGGGCGTTATAGCAGCGGGCGGAATACTTGACCAGCCTCTGGTCAAGGCGGGCAAGAGCCATTATATTTATCATGCAATCAATAGAACATGGCCGAGGAACAGGGGAGTCAAGATGAATCCTGTGGACCACCCATTCGGCGGCAAGCAGCACCACAAAGGCAAGAGCAGCATGACCTCAAGGAATGCACCTCCTGGAAGGAAGGTGGGCCATATCGCGGCGAGCCGCGTAGGCAGGAAAAAGAAGGGATAATATGGTAGAAAGAATCGCTTATAAAGGATTACTGGGAGACCAGGTAAAGTCCATGACTGCAGAGGAATTTACCAAGTCTATAAAGTCTAGGGCAAGGAGGGCGCTCAAGCGCAACGGTCTCAGTTACCGTATGCTCAATGAAAAGATAGAGGAATACAGGAAGAAGGGCATAGACAAACCCATAAAGACGCATATCCGCGAGGCTGTCATAGTGCCGCAGTGGATAGGCCTGAAGTTCAAGATATACATGGGCAAGGAGTTTCAGGAGATATCGATAACGCCAAACATGGTCGGCAGGAGGGTCGGCGAATTCGTATTCACGACTAAGCGCGTGCAGCACTCTGCGCCGGGCATAAGGGCCACGCGCGGAAGTAAATTCCTATCGGTGAAGTAATTGGAGTATTCATTCAACAGAGACAGGTCTGAAATAGTATTTGCGCACATGAAGGACATTAACGCTAGCTACAAGGATCTGTGCAACGTATGCGATTCAGTGAGGTACAAGAGCGTGCCGGAGGCGATAGCGATACTCGATTCTGTAAAGGAAGGCACGCCATTGCTCTTCAGGAGGCATAACAAGGGCATGGGATCAAGGCACGAGCTCGGCGGCAAGAAGGGCAGGTACCCAATAAAATGCGCAGCCATAGTTAAGAAGGCCATAGTCAACGCATCGGCTAACGCATCGAACAAGGGGCTCGAGCCAGAGATGATGTTCATAGTGCACGCAACGGCCAATAAGACGACGATAAACCGCCGGTACCCGCCTAAAGGCATACTCTACCACAAGTCGGGCGGTTACGGATACTCATCCGCAAGGCGCAGCGACCTTGAATTCGCAAAGCTTGAGGTAGGCATCGCTACAGGAACTGAGAAAGGGCTCAGCAAGAAAATGCAGAAGGCAATAGAGCACAGCAGGGTATATCTCGAAAAGATGGCAAAGCAGAAGCCTAAGGCGAAAGGTGCAAAGGCAGCACCAAAGGACAAGGAGCTGACCCCTCCAGGGACACCAGCAAAAACTGCTAAGAAGCCTGTGATACACCCAGAGATGCAGAAAAGGCCGGAGCCTGTGAAGGCCGACACCGAAGCGAATGAGGATAAAAAGGTTTAATGGGGCTTAATATGGCAATAGAGAACAAATTCCTGAGCGATTCTATAGTGAAGTACAGCATATCAAAGTTTATGGAGCAGTCGCTCACTAAAGCGGGATTCTCTCGGGTCGAAGTGCAGAAGACCCCAATGATAACAAGGATAACTGTGTATGTGCTCAATCCTGGAAGGGTTATAGGCCGGGGTGGAAAGACCATAGATGCGCTAACAGAGCAGGTCAAGGACACATTCAAGATGCAGAATCCCCAGATAAGCATAGTCGAGGTGGAAAACCGCATGCTTGAGCCGCTCCTCGTGGCGAAGGACATAGCGCAGAAGCTTGAGCGCGGCCTCAATTTCAGGAGGATACAGCAGAGCTACCTTAAGAGCATAATATCCAATGGCGCAATGGGCGTTGAGATAGTGATAGGGGGCAAGCTCGTCGCGAAGAATGCGAGGGCCAAATCGATAAAGAAGAGCGTTGGCTATATACCTAAGGCGGGCGATGTTACGAATCTGGTGAGGGTTGCTTATGCTACCGCCTACCCGAAATACGGCGCAATAGGGGTAAAAGTCAGAATAGTACCGCCGGGCACAAAATTCCCAGACAGGGAAGTAAGGGCTGTGGAGGTCCCGAAGTCAATACTCAACGGATAATTAGCGGGTTCAAAAATCGAAATAAAAGGTTTGTAGCAGAATCTCTTTATTCATTGCCTAGAAAACCCTATTAAACCGCACTAATGCATAATAAATGATGGTCCCATGTTG
>JABEBX010018855.1_pt1 | contig 10129 bp, 9 predicted proteins | sample 7245971 | NCBI WGS metagenome assembly JABEBX01 (sample SAMN14506365, study PRJNA622280) | hot springs metagenome | biome: hot spring [ENVO:00000051]|acidic hot spring [ENVO:00002120]; feature: spring [ENVO:00000027]|sediment [ENVO:00002007]; material: sediment environment [ENVO:01001048]...
TGCGTGCCGGATACATCGACATGCACGGCGTCGAAAACTGGTCGGCACTCCCGCACGGCCCCAGCATGCGCCAGGACTATTCGACGTCGATGGCCCTGCAGGAGATGTACGCGCTCAACACGAACGTTGGCCTTCCGTCCGGTCAGTACAACATGATTGGCTTTCCGGACCAATATGCCAGTGCGACGATTACCTACACCTCTGATATGGGGTTGGGTGGGACGTTGCAGGGGATCGTGATGAGCAATCAATATCTCGACTATTTCGGAAGCACCATGATCCCGACGCAGTATATTTTGAATGCTCAGGTATTCTATGTACAGCCGAAGTGGGAGGCGAGGCTCTATATCTACAACTTCACGAATCAGAACTACTACCTGCCGTTCGGCTTGGGGTCGGCGGGAAGCCGCGCCTTCGACGAGAGTTCGATCATTGCGGGCTGGCCCTTCTGGATCGAAGGGAATGTCGTTTTCAAGTTTTAGTGGCTAGGTTTTCGTTCGTTCGTTGCTCCAAAGAGGAAGGCGGGGCCACAGGTCCCCGCCGTTCCTTGTGAAGTGGGGGGGTAGTGGTTCGGAAATCCAAACGCGCGCTTGCCCTGAATCCGCAGGCGCGCAATATCAGCGTGTCGCGAGAGGGGGAGACCGTGGTGACTAATGGGAGATGGTGCGGCTGCGGGCGGTACGTGCGGCGAATCGTCATCGCACTGCTCGCCGCCGGAATCGCCGGGTGGTGGGTGCCGGCCGAGGTCTCTGCCGGCTCGGAATCCTGGGAAAGTCGCCTGGTCGACCTGAGGGTGGTGACGAAAAGCGGGAGCGAGCGGGCCCTTCGCGGGATCGTCGTTTCGGCGGATGGCCGGCTGCTTACGGTTTCGGCGGGTCTGGAGGATGCCTCCCGGATCATGGCCAAGCGCTGGAACCTGCGGCCCATCCGCTGCACGGGGTGGCTTGCGGCGGACCCGGGAACGGGCCTGATGCTCCTGCAGGTGGAAGGGGTCGATCTCTCCGCCGTCCGCATCCTAGCGCCGGACAATTTGCCACCGGAAGGTGGAGAGACCTTTACGGTCCCTCGACCGAGCACGGAGGACCCCAAGGGGGAAGCGGCCTTCCTTCGGATCCCGGCGCCGGAGCTCCCGGCCGGCAGCGGAGAGCTGCTCTGGCTGGGGGGCAAGGTAGAAGAGATCCTGCCGGGGAGCCCGGTCTTCAACGAACGGGATCAGTTCGTCGGCTTGGTACGGGTCGTGGATGCCGACAATCACCGCCTGGGGGTGGTGCGCGTGAGCGCACCGCTGGAGATGCTCGATCGGGCTGACTTGGCGGCGGAGGCGGCGGCCGTGCGGCAGAGCATGGAAAAGCTGGCTGCGCGGGGGCAGGACCCCGCGGTAACCAATAGCCCGGCGTGGCGGGATCTGCAGGGTGCCGTTGGTCCGAAGGAAGCGGAAGCGGCGGCCGATCGGCTCGTCGCGGCCGCTCCCCGGTCCGCGTCGGCCTGGACCGTCGCGGCGTTTGCCTACTTGCAGGGGAGGGCGCTCGAAAAGGCCGAGTTTGCCGCCAAGAAAGTGGTCGCCTTCTTCCCGCAGGACCCGTCGGCCCTGCTGCTCCTCGGGGAGGCCGAAGCGGTACGGGGCCGCTACGGTCCCGCCGTCGACGCCTTTTTGGAGGCCAAGGAGCGGGGAGCTTCGGCAGCGGAGGTTTCTCTTCTTTTGGGGAAGTGCTTTTTCGCCGAGCGACAGTGGGAGAAGGCTTGCGACGAGTTTCGCGCCTATCTCCGCTTCCGGCCCAGACATACTTCTGCTTGGCTAGCACTCGGAGAGGCGCTGCTCAAATCTCAGAGCTGTGAGGAAGCGGCCAAAGCCTACACGCGAGCGGCACGTCTCAATCCCCAGTCGGTTCGCGCATGGGCGGGGATGGCGGAGAGCTATCGGGTGGCGAAGCGATGGGAAGACGCGGCTTCTGCCTACACCGAGCTCACGCTGCTCGAGCCGAAGAACAGCGGAGCCTGGTTTAACCTGGGGCTTGCCCTCCTGCACAGCGAACAGCTCCCTTTTGCCCGCGCGTCCTTCCTTCGCGTGGTTCAGCTCAACCCGAAGGATCGGGAGGGTTGGTTCAACCTGGCGGTGTTGAGTCAGCGAGCGGGCGATGCGCGAACGGCCATGCAAGCCTACCGGAAGGCGCTCGAGATCGATCCGAGCTTCGGCGCGGCTTGGTTTAATCTGGGTGTAGTGCTTCGGGAGATCCGTCGCTACGAAGCGGCGTCCTTGGCCTGGAAGAAGGCCGAGGCATTTCTTCCTGGCGATGTGCGTCCGGTCGCTAACCTCGCCCTGCTCGAAGAGGCGCTGCACCGGCCTTCGGAGCGGGACCTCGAGCTGCAAAAGCTCGACACCATGGATGCGGGACTCGCCCAGCAGATCCGGTCTCAGATTGCGCTCGGTGCGCGGCAGGCTCAGCAGCAGTAAGGGGAGGGAAGGAGAGGAGCGCCCTTTTCGCTTGTCGGGCTTCTTGAAAAGAGGGCAGGATGCGGGAGCGATGAGATCTTTCCGCCTTGCCCTCGTTCTCGCCTCTTTTCTAGGAATCGAGACTATGTATGCACAGGATCAGCCTCTGCCCCCATCCGGGGCGGGAGAAAGCGCGGGAGAAGGGAAGGTCGTGACGACCCCGTCGGGCCTGAAGTACGTCGACCTTGTGGTGGGTTCCGGAAATCCGGTTCAACCGGGGAAGCGGGTTACGGTGGACTACGTGGGAAAGCTGGAAGACGGGAAAGTCTTCGACAGCTCCCACTCCCACGGGAAGCCGTTTGCCTTTGTGATGGGCCAGCGGGGAGTGATTGCGGGCTGGACCGAAGGAATCGCCACCATGCGCGAGGGAGGGAAGCGGAATCTGATCATTCCTCCCCAGCTCGGGTATGGGGCGGACGGAGCGGGGGATGTCATTCCTCCCAACGCCGTCCTTCTCTTCGAGATCGAAGTGCTCAAGGTTGAATAGGGGAGAGCAGGTCCTCGTGGCCGGAAAATTGCACCTTTTGTCTTGCGAGAGAGGCTTTCTGCTTGCAGCCTAAGATAACGATACGTCCATGAAAACCACTCTCATCAGCGCCAAGATCGTGCCGGAGCTTCACCGGCAGATCGGCAGTGAGCTCGAGGCTTTCCTGCAATACTTGGCGATTGCGGCCTACTTCGAAAAAGCGGCCTTGCCGCGGCTCGCGGCCCACTTTGGCCGGCAAGCCGAGGAGGAGCGGGGGCATGCGATGCGCTTCCTCCAGTTCCTGGTCGACAATGATACCGATGTAGCGATCCCCGCGGTCCCAGCACCCGAGGCGCAATTCCGCGATGCCGAGCACGCGGTAGCGCTTTCCCTGGAGCGAGAGCTGCGGGTCACGGAAGAGATCCATTCGCTTTTGCGGCTGGCTCGGCAGGAAAACGACTTCACCTCCGAAACGTTTCTTCACTGGTTTGTGAAGGAGCAGCTCGAAGAGGTCTCGACGGTCGATCAACTGCTCAAGATGATCCAAAGGGCCGGTGGACAACGCCTGTTGCTGATCGAGGATTTTCTGGCTCGATCCGAACAGCCGAAGTTGGCTAAGGAGACGGAAAGAGAAGGCGGATAGAAAGAATCGTCCGGCGGACACCGCGGCGGGGCTTACGCGCTTGCGCCGGTCTGGTATGCGAGTTCTTCCTTGCCCCGGTTTCGAGAAGCATCCCCTTGTGCACCCGTAGCTCAATTGGATAGAGCGTTGGCCTCCGGAGCCAAAGGTTGCAGGTTCGACCCCTGCCGGGTGCACCAAGACCGAAAGAGTCCCCGCCGCTCTCTCGGTTGGAGAGGGTAGCCGCGGCGTCGAACCAATCGGGCAATCTGTTTCTTGACAGGATCGAGCGAATTCCGTTCCCTCGCGGGGGGCTGGCAAGGAGTCGGGAATCTGCTTGCTCATCAAGAAATCGGATAAGGAAGGAGGCAAAGAATGAGCTGGGAACAGGTGGGCGCCTTGATCGGGGCCGTCGTCGGCATCGTGTTGATCGGGATCGGCTGGATTGCTTTTCGATTGAAGGCTCTCTATCGCCGTCTGGAGGAGATCGGGCTCGATCTCCACGAGACGCGGTCCGACCTCGGCGCTTGGGAAAAGGAGCTCCGCACGGTCCGGGCGGAAGCGCAGACGATGCGAGGGGAGCTACAGAGCACGCGCGGGGAGTTGCAGAACCTCCGGTCGGAAATGCACGACCATTGGTTGACGATGGCGAGTGTCAAGCAGGCGCTCCACCGGGAGCTTCCCGACCAGACGAACTCCAGCGGGGCGCTGCCCGCCGTCGCCCCCGTGGCAGAGCCCGCACCAGTACCCGAACCCGCCCGAGCACCGTCTGCTGCTTCGGCAGACCAGGGGAAGCCGACGGCGAGCGACTGGCTCTGGCAGGAGACGCTTCGGCGGCTCAGCGGCTAAGCGGATAGCCGGGCAAGAAATTCCGCGCAGAAATGGCGATAGCTCACGGCACCCACGCTCGAGGGGTCGTAGGTGGTGATCGGCTTTCCGTGGCTCGGCGCTTCGGCGAGCCGGATGGAACGGGGAATGAGCGTCTGGAAGAGAAGATGTGGGACATGGCGGCGCACATCCTCGACGACCTGTTGGCTCAAGTTGGTGCGGACGTCAAACATGGTCATGAGGATGCCGAGAATGCGGACCCTGCTTCCCTCGCCGACGGTGCCGAGCTTGTCCAGAAGATCGAGGATCTTCGAGAGCCCTTCCAGAGCATAGTATTCACACTGGAGCGGGACGAGGACGAGATCGGCGGCGGCAAGGGCGTTGGCCATCAGCAGGCCGAGGGAAGGGGGTGTGTCGAGCAAGACGATCTCGTAGTCCTGCGCTTCGCGAAGCGGCTGCAAGGCATTCCGCAGGTGGAAGAGCGGAGAGTCGGAGCCGGCGAAGGCACTTTCGATCGCGGCGAGATCGATCTCGGAGGGGAGCAGATCGAGATGCGGAAAGCTCGTCGACACGATCTGCTCGCGAAGCCGCTTCTGGCCCAGGAGGACCGGACGGAGGCTTCCGCCCGGTGCAATAACACCGCCCAAGCCGCTGGTGGCATTCGCCTGCGGATCGGTGTCGATCAAGAGGACCCGCTTCCCGAGTTCCGCCAGGCAGGCGGCCAGGTTAATGGCGGTCGTCGTCTTACCGACTCCCCCTTTTTGGTTCGTGACCGCAATGACGTTCATTGCAGGGGGGGACAGTGCGACAAACTTGACAAGTCGGCAAAATCTTTTTTTAAGTGCCTCCACTCTTTCTCATGATGATCTCGGTCGAAAACCTGACCAAAGAATATGCGGGATTCCGTGCCGTGCAAGGGATCTCCTTTGCCGTGCAACAAGGGGAGATCGTCGGATTTCTCGGGCCCAACGGAGCCGGCAAGACGACGACGATGCGCATCCTGGCCGGATACCTGCCCCCGACGGGCGGCACGGTAGCCGTCGCCGGCCACGATATCGTGGCGGAGTCCCTGGAAGCGCGGCGGCACGTCGGCTACATGCCGGAAAACGTCCCGCTCTACACCGATCTCCGTGTCAACGAGTATCTCACCTACCGTGCCCGTCTCAAGGGGGTCAAAGGCAAGAAGGTGGGAGAAAGGGTGGAGGCGGTCAACCGCCTTTGCCATCTCGAGGACGTGAAGAACAAGATCATCGGGAACTTGTCGAAGGGCTTCCGACAGCGGGTCGGACTGGCCGACGCGCTGGTTCACGAGCCCGATCTGCTGATCCTGGATGAGCCGACGATCGGCTTGGATCCACATCAGATTCGAGCGGTCCGGGATTTGATTCGATCCTTGGGCGACCGTCATACTATTTTGCTTTCGAGCCACATCCTCAGCGAGGTGGAAGCGGTTTGCACCCGGGTATTGATCCTGCATCGCGGACGCATCGAGGCCTCGGATACCGCGGAAAATCTCGCTCGCATGGTGCGGGGAGGCGGCCTGGGGCTGATTCGCGTGGAGGTATTTTGCCCTTCGGAGGAGGCGCGCTGGGAATTCTCCCGATTGTCGGAGGTTGAGACGGTGCATTGCCGCGAGGAGCGAGAAGGATGGTCGATCCTCGAGATCGCGTCGAAAGCGGGCAAGGATGTTCGAGATGAGGTTTTTTCGGTCGTCCAGAGGCAAAACTGGCGTCTTCGGGAAATGTCCCGTTTGCGGGCTTCCCTGGAGGATATTTTCGTGGAGCTGACGCAGGATTGATTGCGCCGCACTGCACCGCAAAGGGCGGTGCTTCTCCTTCGAGGAAAAGACGGATCAAAGAGGGATATTCCTTCGGAGCGGCGAAGCCGTAGCGAGCAGGGAAGAAAAGGAAAGCGAATCATGGTACTTTGGGTTCTGATCCAACGGGAGATCAGGAGTTTCTTCCACTCTCCGACCGCCTACATCGTCCTCTTCGCCTGCGCGCTGATTCATGGGCTCAACTTCGCCTTTTGGCTCGAGTACATGACGAGCAACAACATCAAGGATTTTACCCTGTTGCAGGCGACGGTGAACTCCTTCTTCTTCTGGTTTCTTCTGCTGATTCAGGCCCCAGTCTTGACCATGCGCAGCTTCGCGGAGGAAAATCGGTCCGGTACCATCGAGATGATCCTGACCGCCCCCGTCCGAGAGTGGGAGGTGGTTCTCGCCAAGTTCGTTGGTGCCATGAGCTTCTTTTGCGTGCTCTGGCTTCCGCTGGCCCTTGATTTCTTCGGATTGCGGATTCTTTGGGGACATCCTCTGGGAACGACGGGCAGCATGGATCTGCTCTCCCTGCTCATGCTGCTGCTCCTGGGCGGTCTCTTCCTGGCGATCGGGATTTTCGCCTCGTGCTTGACGCGGAGCCAGATGGTTGCCGCGATTCTTTCCTTCGGCGCGATCTTTGCAATTTTCTCGCTCTCTTTCGTGGTTTACCTCGGCTTGATCGGTCAGACACGCGATCTGGTCACCTATTTTTCCTTCCTCGATCAGATGGACACATTTTCCCGGGGCATCTTCGATTCACGGCCCCTGGTCTTGAGCCTTTCGGGTACGGCTCTGTTTCTCTTCCTCACCGAACGCGTCCTCCAGTGGCGACGTCTGCGTTCTTGACGGTTCGTTCATGAAGACTCCCTCCGCTCCTCATCCCCTTCGTCTCCGGCTTCGGATCAACAATGCGCTGACGATCGTCTTGTCGGTCGCGATCCTCGTGATGGTGAATTATCTGGGCTACAAATACTACTACCGGCAGGACCTCTCGAAGAGCGGGTATTACCAGCTTTCCGAAAAGACGGTGCACATTCTCCGTTCGCTCACCGAACCCGTGCGGGTCACCGTTTGCCTCGTCAACAATTCGCCGCTCCGGACGGAAATCGACAACCTCCTCCGGCAGTACAAGTATGTGGCGGGCGACAGGCTGCAGATCGAATACGTCGACCCGGCATTGCACCTCGACCGGGCGGAAGCGTTGGCAAAGCGGCTCAAGTTCGATCTGCGGGAAAATGTGGTGATCTTCGAATATCGCGATCGACATAAGTTTATCAATGATAAGGATATCGTCGACTACGACATGAGCGGGGCCATGCTCGGACAAGCGCCGCGGATCAAAAGCTTCAAGGGGGAGCAGCAGTTCACCGCGGCCATTCTCTCCCTGATCGAAGGAAAGCTCCTGAAAGTCTACGTGACCACGGGGCACGGAGAGCGGGAGTTCGGCAACATGAGCGTCCCCGGCGGATACGGGGAGATCGACCTTCGCATTCGCCGGGAGAATGTGGAAACGATCTCCCTCGATCTTGCGGAGTTCCCATCGGTTCCTTCCGATGCCGATGCGGTGATCGTTGCTGGCCCCAAGGTTCCTTTCCGGGCTCCGGAAGCGGAAGCGATGGCGAAGTATGTCGAGGCGAAGGGGAAGCTTATCGTCTTGGAAGGGGCGGAGAGCGTTTCCGGCCTAGAGCCCTTGCTTGCCAAATATGGGATTCGAATGGATAACGATCAGGTAGTCGCGTTCGGGAAGGTGGGAGGCATGACGGGGGAGATTCTCATTACCACGGCGTTGGGTACGCATTATGCGGATCACCCGGCGGTGCGTGGATTGCAGGGGTTGAGCTTGCAAATGCCGGATGCCCGCTCGCTCAGTGTTCTACCCGACAAGACCAATCCGAATGCCCCGAAGGTGGTCTCCTTGTTGCAGACGCCGGACGTTTTTTGGGGAGAGACCGATCCGAGGGAAGTCGCGGAGCAGAATCCCAAGCGGGACGCCGGAGTCGACATTCCGGGGCCACTGACCCTGGCCATGCTCTACGACGGAGGGGAGGTTCCTGGGCAGGGGATTCATGTGGTCGGAACGCGGATCGTGGCCATCGGATCGTCGGCATTCCTGGTCAATCAGTATATCGACGGGGTCGGGGTCGACTTTTTCCTGAATATTCTCAACTGGATGCTGAAGAGGGAGATGGCATTGGGAATCTCCCCCAAGGTGGCGCAGGAGTTTTCCCTTTCGATTCCTCAGTTTCAGAGACAGTCGGCGAGCAGCTTTGCGCTGGGCATTGTTCCCTTGGCTTGCGCCCTGCTTGGGGTCGCCGTCTACTTCGCGCGCAGGAAATAGGCTCGCCTTGTGAAACCGTTTCGTTCTGGTCTCGTACTCTTGTTGGTCGCCTTAGCCTTGTTCGGTTATATCGCTCTGGTCGACCGGGGAAAGCAGTCTACCCAAGAGCATCTTCGCACCGAGAAGCAGATTTTCCGCTTCAAGAGCCAAGACGTACGGTGGCTGCGCATCGCGGCCCCGGACCATTCCGTGACCCTCGAGAGGAAGGAGAACCACTGGTGGATTACGGCGCCCATTCGGGCCGAGGCGGATGATTCTGCGGTAGATCGCGTTCTGACCGAACTCGAGTTCCTGGAGTCGGAGCGGACGATCCCGCCCAAGGAGTGGGGGAGCGGCGATCTCCTCAAGCAGTGGGGACTGGCGGCACCTAGCCTGGTGATCGAGTTTCGATCCGGCACAGAGTCTTACCGAATTTCCGTTGGGCGCAAAACCGCTGTTCGCGATCTCCTCTATGCGCGGGCCGCGCAGGACCCGAATGCGCCGGTCTATCTCGTCAATGCGGCCGTGGCGGACCGGCTGAACTGGTCTTCGGCTTCGACAGCCTTTTTGTCGAGCGGTGCGGCGTCGTCCAAGCCGGAAACGCCCCGCTGAGCGTCGAGGTCGTGCGGCAGGGGACTAAATGGCAGCTTCTCAAGCCTCTGACGGCTCGGGCCGATGCCACCAAGGTCGACGAATGGCTTTCCGCCCTCACGACGCTTCGGGTTCGGAAGTTCGTTTCCGACGATGGCGCCGCTTTGAATCCCTACGGACTGGCGAGCCCGAGCGACCAGATCTGGATCGACGAGAAGGGAGAAAAGCCCAAGGAGGAGAGGTTGCTCATTGGCTCGCCCGTCCCCGGCGATCCCAACGAAGTCTATGCCAAGAAGCTCTCGGACAATGCGGTCTTTACTCTTCCCGCTGCCATGGTCCAGCAGCTCGCTCGGGGCTTTTTCGGCAGCGTTCGGGAGCACCACGTGGTGCCGTCGTTTTCCGTGAGCGAAGTGCGTCGTTTTCAGGTCGACCAGAATGGGAGGACCCTGGCCTTTGCCAAGAGAGGATCGGATTGGACCGTCGACGGCGAGGGCTATAAAGGGATGATCGATGGGGAACGGGTCGAGGCGTTTCTGCGCTCGCTGCGGTCCCTGGAAACCAAGAGCTTCGTCCAGGATGTCCCGTCGGATCTCCGTTCCTTCGGCTTGGACCATCCGGAGGGGAAGGTGATCGTTCAATCGGCGGAGGCGGGAGGTGCTTCCGCAGCACCCGTTCAGCTCCTTCTGGGGGCGAGCGACAAGGACGGCACCTACGTCAAGAATTCGGTGGAGCCCTTCGTCTACCGGATTGCTTCGCAATGGTTGCAAGAGCTGCCGAAGGATGCATGGCAGTGGAAGAGCTTGGAGGTCGTGCAGCTCCAACCCAAGGACGTACAGGAAGTGAGGTTTGCTCTCTCCTCCGGGTCGGTCACGATCCGCAACGCTCCTGACGGGAGGATTCTGCTCAATGGAGCGGAGGGCGAGGCCGCGCCGCAGGCCAAGGCCGCGATTCAGCGGCTCTGTCAACTTCGGGCGGTGCGTTGGCTTGGCCCCCTT
>JABEBX010022911.1_pt1 | contig 10114 bp, 9 predicted proteins | sample 7245971 | NCBI WGS metagenome assembly JABEBX01 (sample SAMN14506365, study PRJNA622280) | hot springs metagenome | biome: hot spring [ENVO:00000051]|acidic hot spring [ENVO:00002120]; feature: spring [ENVO:00000027]|sediment [ENVO:00002007]; material: sediment environment [ENVO:01001048]...
ATCCATATCTTTTCGCTATATCCTTTACGGATTTATCACCTTTAAGCGTAAGTAAAACTGCATCAAGTTTAAACTCATTGGAAAATACTCTTCTTTCATGCATACAAAATAACTCCTTTTAGTTAGTTTAGCACATTCACTAACTAGCTGTATGGGAGATTGCAACATATCCATTTTAAAAAATGCTTCTCTAACATCTTATTTTCAACCAATCGTTAGCATAAATGATAAGAACATATATGGGTATGAGTCGCTTGTAATAGGCGTTAAGTCAGATGGGTCTTTAATGTTTCCAGATGAGTTATTTAAAAAATCCAAACCTAATGATTTAAATTTTGTACTTGATAGATTATGCAGAGAAAATGCGTTAAAAACCGCTGTAGTCAAAAACATAAAACAAAAGGTGTTTATAAATTTTTTGCCAACAGCTATATACGATCCAGAATTTTACCTTAGTTCAACAGTTAAATGGTCTAACCAGTTGGAATTTGACCCTAAAAACATTGTGTTTGAGGTTGTAGAAACAGAATCCGTTGAAGACAAAAAACATCTTTTAAATATACTTGATTATTACAAAAAAGAGGGTTTTATGATTGCTCTTGATGATGTTGGTGAAGGATACTCAGGATTAAGCATGCTTATAGATATTCATCCAGACATTATAAAAGTTGATAGGAAAATTATACAAAACATAGACTCAAATAAACTGAAACAATCTACATATAAAGCTCTTTATGGCCTTTCAAAAGAAAATGATATTATTGTGTTAGCCGAAGGTGTTGAAACTGCAAATGAGTTAGCAACAATACAAGAGATAGGGGTTGATTTAGCTCAAGGTTATTTTTTTGGCAAGCCTCAAGTAGAACCTATAAGGTGTATAAAATGTGAATAGATATGCATAATTTTTTAAATATGAACTTTCTTAAAAAATCAATGTGAAAAATACAATGTTATCATATATAAAAGGAATTTGTCCTGTTTGAATTTAATTAATGTCATCAAGTGTAAATTGTATAAAATTGCTATTTTTGTACGTTGAATTTGCGTTCATTTATTGCACCATTTTTGGTAGTATTTTTCAATGTCAAATTTATTTTTAAGACCATTTTCAGACATATACCTGACTTTTCCAAAAATACTTCTTTCTCTAAACGGCCTATCATGCAAACCAAAACACCACAGTATTCCTGTATAGCTGTTTGGGTCTCTTCCATCTACTGCGTATTTATTATTCAAATAAATCATTGTATTGTATGCTTCGATTAAGTTTTCACTCCATTCAATTATTTTTTTACCCCAGTACATTCTCATGTAGTTGTGTATTTTACCAGTTTTTAAAAGCTCTCTTTGTGCAACATTCCAATATTTATCGCAAGTGGTAGCTTTTTCAAATGTCTCTTGATCGTATATATAGTCTTTTTTGTCATTTTTGTGTTCGTTTAAAGTATTTTTAGCCCATAGCGGAAGACAATTAAAAAATTTATTTGAGTCTGCGTAGAATGTAAAATTATGCGCTAGCTCTCGCCTTACAACAAGCTGTTCAAAGAATGCTTCATAATTTTTGTAATCGGCTTTTGAAAGCTGTTTTAATATTTTAATTGGAGAAATGTGACCAAAGTGAAGATAAGAAGATAGATTTGATTCTACTGCCAAAGTTGGGTCATTCCTATATTGTAAATAGTGTGGAAATTTATTTTCGATAAAATCTTTTAAAACGCCTTCAGCAGCCTCTTGACCGCCAATAAGCTCAATTGGTGAAACATATTCAGTTTTATTTCTAAGTTCAGTGTCGCAATGTCTAAAATCAACTTCTATTATTGGTTCAACACATGAATCTTTGTATTCAAAGTCCAAAAAATCATTAAGAAATTTTTCGTAAATTTTTTTAATTTTTGGGCGCAGTGTATAGGCCCCATATTCCATTTTATTACTTGCTATTTCAACAGGAACAACCAGATTTGTGTCTACTTCATAGCATGTGGCATTTATAGTTTTAAGGATTTCAAGCTTTATTAGTTTTAAATTTAAAAGGTACGATTTATCGGTAATAATTGTATGTGCAATATCTTTATATTGAGACATAACTTTTTCAAATGTGCCTACTTTTAAATGCAAGGATATATTTCTATCTTTTAGTGTATTATAGATATTTTCAACACCTTTTAGGAAAAAGCGAAAACTTCTATAGTTTGCTTGCGGGTATGAAAGATTTAAGATCACCAAAACAATAAGTGGCATCCGCAGCTTATTAGAAAGATAGATGGCAAACTCTAATGAGTGATTATAGTCTGTCCTAAATGCACCTTGCATCCAGTAGATAATATATTTACCTTTTTGCGTTCCTTTTTTAATAAGTTTTATTCTGTCGTTGAAAGTAAACATTTTAAAAAGCAAAGGTTCTTTTATCTCATTATACATTTTATTAGATCTAAAACAAGTTAAATTGAACTTATGTCACTAAATATTAAAACCAAAATTTACTTCTTTCACGTCAAGATTTATGAAAAATTTGTCACAAATGTGTCGAAAGAAAAATACCCATGATTCTAAAACTTAAAATATTTTTACAAACTGCCTTTAAAATAACCTTTTAGTGGTGCCGAGGGTGGGAATCGAACCCACACGGGAGAAACTCCCAAGGGATTTTAAGTCCCTTGCGTCTACCAATTCCGCCACCCCTTTTGCTCTTGTCAATAGAAAAAACACATATCAAATATTTTCTACAGCAAGCCCTACTCTTATACCACCCCAATGTTTGCCTTCAATAAATACCGGCACACCAATATCAGCCATTACTTCACCAGTGTCTCTTGGGTAAACTTGAATGATTAAGCTATCTTGATTGCGGGCAACAGCTAGTCCTACAGGGTCATTAAATATGCGCATTGAGCGGTTGCCTACAAGGTCTTTTTCGTAATCACCTGTTAAGGGTTTATCGTATACAGAGTTATGAATAAGGTAGCCATTGTTATCTGTTAGCAAAAAGAACCTGAAGTTTGGATCCATATTCATGTACTTATCCTCAAGAGGCTGTATATACTGCTTAAAAAAGTCTGTAAATCGTGTTTTATATTTTTGAGGGTTTGTTTTAGGTATTAGGATATAGTTTCTATCCCAAATATCAGAAGATGATATTGTACCTTTTTTAATGGAATCTTCTATTAACTGCACCATTTCTTTTGCGCTTTTGTTTGCTAAATCCACCACTTTTTCAAGGTAGCTGCCCACTTTTACGCGTTTTAGTATGTTTGCTGCTTGAGCTGAGATTTTGCTTAAATCCAAACTCTTGGCGCTTACGCTATCTAAACTATCGGATATCTCTTTGACTGAGTTAGCAATGTAGGTTACCGTTTGAGCCACCTCTTCCATTGAACTGGACTGCTCTTCTATAGATGAGGTGATTGTGTTTATCATGTTATTTGCCTGCGTAATTTTGCTTGCCAAAGCGCTAAAAGACTCAATCATCTGGTTGACGATTAGCGTATTTGAATTAATCGTTTCATAGATTACCTTATTGCCATCTACCAATACAATAAAATTATCACTCACCAAGTTTATGGTTTTTTCAATCTCTTTGGATTCTTTCTGAGTTTGCTCAGCTAACTTTCTAATCTCGTCTGCAACTACAGCAAAGCCTCTGCCGTGTTCTCCAGCTCTGGCTGCTTCAATTGCGGCATTTAGAGCAAGCAAGTTTGTTTGATTTGTTATGTCGTTTATGATATTGACAATTGAAATTATACCTTCAATCTGTCTTTGAAGGTTTGACATAGACTGTTTGTTATTATCTAAGACAGCTATTGTTTTTTGAGAGCCTTTGTTGATTTCGTCACTTATGCGGACAGTCTGGTCACTAATGTGATTTACCTCTTCCATAAAGCGAACAAACTGTTCCATATTTTTTGAGATATCACTAATGACTTTTGTGGAGTCATTCATCGTTTTGTTTATAGATTCTAAATTATCTTTGGTTTGACTCATATGTTTTGTTACATTTTTAAGCTCAAAGTTAAATTTAACATTAAACACAGAAGTTTTTGTTGAATTTGTGATAAGTTCTACAAAAACTCCTTTAGAAAAACTTACAAGTGTGTTTAAAAAAGTGCCTAGGGCATCAAACAATTTTGGCACAAAATATTCTCTTGTTAAATCGTATTTTTCCTGTTTAGAAATTAACTGGTATTCTTTGGCAACTCTTTGGGCTGGTGCAATTACCACAACATAATAATACCAAAAATTCACACCAGCAAAGGCAGTTGTAGAAAGCGCAAATATATACGGAAAATATGACCTAAAAAAAGATGTGAACAAAAAGTAACTTACAATGCCACCTACAAAATAAAAAGTAAAGGTAAAAGCAGTAAATAAAATCAATTTTTTAACCATTTAAAACCTCCTTTTTACGTTTTTTTACCCCTAATAATTTAATTTTATCTAATCTAATTTAAGTTGATACCATAAAATTATTTAATTTGCAAATTTTTTAAATAACATTTAATAATGATTTTTTTACAAAAATCCTTGTTGACTTTTGTCTAAAATCATGCAGATTGTATTGTTTAATACAAAGCAATAATTGACAATTAAAGTATTTTAATTTATACGTGGAGAGATTAACAAATGGAGGGTGTTATGGATTTACAAACAATCTTAAATAATATTACAAAAGCTGATGAAAAATTTTATAAAAAGGCTCAAGAAAAAACATTGCAACTTATTATGCCAACGCTTGCAATGGGTATATTGCATGATATATCGTATCGCCTATGCGCAATAAGTGCTTCGCTTGAGCCAAAAACAGATAAAAGGGCAGTTTTTGTAATGGCAGCAGATCACGGTGTAGTTGAAGAAAAGATAAGTGCTTTTGACTCAATAGTTACTTGTGAAATGATAAAAGCTTTTATCAGAGGGGTTGCAACCATATCTGTGCTTTCAAGGCAAAACAATTGCACAACAATTGTGGTTGATGTTGGCTCAAAATGCAATATTGAACAAAAGGACTTAATAGGCAATAGTAAGTTTATTGTCAAAAAAATAAAAAATGGTACAAATAACATGTTAAAAGAGCCTGCAATGAGTAAAGACCAAGCAATAGCATCAATAATGGCCGGATTTGAAATAGCACATAATGAAATAAATTCTAACAAGCTTAATCTAATTGCAACTGGCGACATGGGAATTGGTAACACTACACCAGCATCAGCTATAGGCTGTGTAATAACAAAAAACCCTCCACAAGCTATGACAGGCAAAGGCACAGGTATTACACAACAAATGCTGTATCATAAAATTAGCATAATAGAACAGGCGATTGAAAAACATAAACCAAACCCTGATGACCCCATTGATATTCTATCAAAGGTTGGCGGTATTGAGATAGCTGCCATTGCAGGTGTAATATTAGCTGCAAGCTACAGTAAAGTCCCAGTTCTTGTAGATGGGTTGATTTCCACTGCTGCAGCGCTAATTGCTTACAAACTAAACCCATTAACGTTAGATTATATGTTTATTGCCCACAAGTCCAAAGAGCCAGGACATGCCAAAATGATAGAATATTTAGGACTTGCGCCAATACTTCAACTTGATATGAGACTAGGTGAAGGTACTGGTGCAGTACTTGCAATGCCAATTGTTGAAGCAGCTTCACGTATAATCACAGAAGTAGCTACATTTGATGGAGCAAATGTAAGTAAGTCTCGATTATAAAATGTATTAATATATATCTTTTTCTTGACAAAAGTTTAATTTTTTTTAACATATTAGAAAAATCAGGGGGAAGGTATGGATTTTTTTATGGCAATTTTCCCTATTTTAGCGGTTTTAATAGGAATGTTGGCTTTTAACCGCTCAGGCACATTTGTATCAATAATGGGGTGGATATTAGCTTTGCTTGTAGCAGTTTATTACTTTAAAACACCGTTTGGTGTTGTTTGGGGTGCAACATTAATGGGTATAATTAAGGCTTTGGGAATTTCTTTAGCGGTTACTTTTACCATGTTTCTTATATTTCTCATGAGTGAAACAAAAGCGCTTGCTAAAATTATTGAATATATTAAAAAAATTACAAAAGACAAAGCAGAACAAACGTTATTTTTAGGTATGGGCTTTGGTAGCCTATCTACAGCCTTAGGTATGGTAACACCAGCTATGTTTCCACCTATATTTAGGCTTTTAGGCTTTAGCTCTGTTGCTAGTATTGCAATAAGTATTTTGTGTTATGATCCACAGTAACACTAATCAAGAAAGCTTCTTTCAAAAGGAACTCTTGATTGCGTCTTCACCGTTTATTATTTTAATTCTTATTTCTTTTGTTGTTAATATTCATGGAGTTAGGGTATATTTGAGTAATTTACTTAACCCGTATGAGGTCATAACGGTTTTTGCTGATAAAAAAGAGGATCTTAATATTTTATCTAGTGTGTGGTTTTGGATAATGGTTGTTTCTTTTGTTTCAATATTTATTTTAAAACCACAAAAAGACCAATTAAACAAAATAGTAAAACTTTGGCTTAACAGGATATGGGGGCCATTTTTAGCATATTCGTTGTTTTTTTCTGTGGCTTATATTATGGCATGGTCTGGGATGGATGTAATAAATGGAAAATTACTGCCATCAGTACACTTTGCCACAAGCAACATGGATATTATCATATCTAGCAGCTTTGCACATTGGTTTGGAAAATTTTATCCACTTATTGCTCCATTTTTGGGATTAATTGGAGCATTTGTTGGCGGAAGCGCTACAGCTTCAAATGTATTATTTGCTAAAATTCAGTGGGAGGCAGTTATTTCTACGGTCGGTGCTCAATCATTTATGTGGATTTATGCAGCTCATGCTGTAGGTGGAGGCATTGCGTCTGCTATTACACCATCTAAAATAACAAATGCCGCTGCAACTATAGGTGTTGGGGGAAAAGAAGAAGCACAATTTATTAAAGCAACAATTTTGCCTGTATTATTTATGTGCTTACTTGTAGGCATTCTATCCATGATTTTTATTTATTTGTAAAATAAGTAGTGTGTTGTGTTTTTGTGATTTTCATAATGTATTTAATGCTTGATTTTCTATGAAAAACTAATAAAATTAAATTAATCTGGTTGGAGATTAAAAGCGTGAACATTACACCCATTTTGGAAGATTACGTAGAAAGAATACTTATTATGCAAAAAGAAAATACAGTAGCTAGGGTAAAAGATTTGGCAAACTATTTTCAAGTAAAAGCACCATCCGTGGTTGATGCTTTAAAAAAACTAAAAGCGCTAGGGTTAATCGATCACGAATTTTATGGTTTTGTCGTTTTAACGCCAAAAGGCAAGGCTATCGCGGAAGAAATTTACAAAAAACACCTTTTGCTCAAAGACTTTTTACAAAAAGTGTTGCATGTAAATGGGTTGGTTGCAGAAGATGATGCGTGTAAGATTGAACATTATTTGAGCAAAGAAACAATAAATCATATCATAGCCTTTATGGATTTTGCAAAAACATCAAATAATTTTTCACAATGGCTTGATGAATTTTACCATACTATTGACACTAAACTAGATGAGAGTGGATTTGAATAATTGCTTTGCGCGCATTTGTTTGACAAAGTTTATGCGTTTTGTTATATTAAAAGCAAGCAAAGCGAGCGTGGCGGAACTGGTAGACGCGCTAGACTTAGGATCTAGTACCTAGCCGGTGTGGGAGTTCGAGTCTCCCCGCTCGCACCAACTTTTTAAATGATTAGCTTTATTGTACTTTCTATACTGTGTATAGTATGTATATTGACTATAATTGTTTTGTTGAAATTATCGAAGTATGACAAGCTTGATGCAAAAGTTGAACAATTAAACAACGCGCTAAATCAAAACAACAATAATCTAAAAGACGAGATATTTAAAACCAAAAATGATATCAACTCGAATTTTAATATGATGCTAAATAACAATGATAAACTGCTTAGTGCTCTCAATAGAGAATTAAAAGAAAAAATGGAAATTATTGAAGGCATCATTTCTAAATCATTAGCAGATATTGTATCAAAACAAGAAAAACTAACAACACTCAATGATGAAAAACTCGAAAAAATATCACAAGAGTTAAAATTTCAAAATCAAGCTTTGGACAAAAATTTAGATAACATTCGCGCTACTGTGGAAGAAAAACTTGAAAAAATAAGGCTTGACAATGAAAACAAATTAGAACAAATGCGTCAGACTGTAGATGAAAAATTGCATGAGTCGCTTGAAAAAAAATTGAGTGAATCATTTAGGCAGGTTAGTGAAAGACTTGAGATGGTACACAAAGGTTTGGGCCAGATGCAAGCTTTGGCAAATGGCGTTGGCGATTTAAAAAGGGTCCTTACTAATGTGAAAAACAGGGGTATATTAGGAGAGCTTCAGCTTGAGAAAATACTTGATGATATATTAAGCCCTAATTTATATGCAAAAAATGTCAAAGTAAAACCAACAAGCAACGAGCTTGTGGAATTTGCTATAAAATTGCCAGGTAATAGCGAGAATGATATTGTATGGCTACCAATTGACTCTAAGTTTCCTCTTGAAAACTATCAGCGTTTGTTAGAATACTACGAAACTGACCAGCTCTCGCTCATAGCTAGCACTCAAAAATCTCTTGAGCAAGATATTAAGCAATCAGCAAAATATATAAAAGAAAAATACGTTGAAGTCCCATATACTACTGATTTTGGAATAATGTTTTTGCCATATGAAGGTTTGTACTCAGAAGTTTTACGAATTAACGGTCTTTTTGAATCGATTATGAAAAATTATAGAGTGGTAATAACTGGTCCAACCACACTGGCAGCTTTTTTAAATAGTTTGCAAATGGGTTTTAGAACACTAACAATAGAAAAAAATGCTTATAAAATCATGGAAACGCTTACCCAAGTAAAAAAGGAATTTGAAAAGTTTGGTGAAGTGTTGGAAAAAGCACAAAGTAAAATTAAAGCCGCTGACAGAGAGTTAGAAGATTTAGTGGGCGTTAGAACCCGAAAGATTCAAATTGCGCTAAAGGATGTTCAAACGCCAAGCGATAATGTTACATCAATTAAATAATTAATTTATGCTTGACTTGTAATTCAGAAAGTGATACATGTGTTTAATAAAATTTAATAGGGGGATGCAATGAATCCAAAGATGTCAGAGTTTTTTGAAAATCTTCAGCCATCATGCATTAGAAAAGCAGGTATATTATTTAGCCAAAGACAATCTCAATTCAAGAATGAAAATATTAAAGCCATAAATGTAGCTATTGGCAATGTGTCGTTGAAAACTCATCCATCTATGTTGAATAGATTACTAAATCCTAAAGATCCAGATATTGTAAATGGCATTTGGAGATATACACAAACAGAAGGTATAGAAGAGGCAAATGAAGCATTTAAAAATATAGTCAAATCATTTCTAAAGCCACAATGCAAGCCTAACTTATATACACTAGTTGATACTGGTGGTTCTCATATCATGAGGCTTGTAATGCTTGGTGTTTGTGGGAAACCAAATAGCAATCAAAAACCGCTTTTAGTTTTAGACCCTGTCTATACAAACTATGTATCTATAGCAGAAGACAAGAGCAAATTAACGAATACGCAAGGCTTTGTATGAAGTATGGCATGTTTCTAATTAGCGATGAAGCCTACAGAGGCCTTTATTATGTGGATGGTATTGATTATGCACCTTCTATTTGGAATATATCAGAACAGGATGTAAAAGGTATTGAAAGCGCTGGTATTAGAATAAGCATTGAAACGCTTTCTAAAGTCTTTAATGCATGTGGTTTAAGAATGGGTGCTTTGGTGACAGACAATGAGTTGTTTTTTGAAAAAGCACGTGCTGCAAATACCACATATTTGTGTCCTTCTATTATTGACCAATACATTGCTGGGGCTTTAGCTAGCCTATCTGCACAAGACATCCAGCAATGGGTTAAAGGTTTACGAGAGTACTATGCAAAAATATTGAAAAATCTACACGATAATTTTAAAAAATTAGATCCCAATATAATTGTTACACAACCGCAAGCTTCCATTTATTCAATCATAGATGTTAGAAATATTGTAAAAAGTGGTTTTGATATGGATGATTTTGTTATATATTGTGCTAAAGAAGGTTTTGT
>JABEBX010016991.1_pt1 | contig 10107 bp, 9 predicted proteins | sample 7245971 | NCBI WGS metagenome assembly JABEBX01 (sample SAMN14506365, study PRJNA622280) | hot springs metagenome | biome: hot spring [ENVO:00000051]|acidic hot spring [ENVO:00002120]; feature: spring [ENVO:00000027]|sediment [ENVO:00002007]; material: sediment environment [ENVO:01001048]...
TGTAGGGGTTCTCGAGGGCGGCTTCCATGCGCTCAGCGTCGGTGACGAAGTAGGGCGAGAGGTAACCGCGATCAAACTGCATGCCCTCGACGACGTCCAGTTGGGTCTCCATGGTGCGGGACTCCTCGACGGTGATGACGCCATCCTTGCCGACCTTCTTCATCGCGGCGGCGATGATGGAGCCGATCTGCGCGTCGGAGTTGGCCGAGATGGTGCCCACCTGGGCGATCATGTCGCCGGTGACGGGCTTGGAGAAGTCGGAGAGCGCCCCGCCGGTGACGACGCCGCGCTCATCGCGCTTGCCGATGATGAGTTCAACGGCTTTGTCGATGCCGCGCTTGAGAGCAGCGGGATTGGCTCCTGCAGCTACCGTCTTGACGCCCTCGCGGAAGATGGCCTGAGCCAGAACCGTGGCGGTGGTGGTGCCGTCGCCGGCGATGTCCGAGGTCTTGGAAGCGACTTCCTTGACCAGTTGCGCGCCGACGTTCTCAATGGTGTCCGGGAGTTCGATCTCCTTGGCGACGGTTACGCCGTCCTTGGTGATTGTGGGAGAACCGAACTTCTTCTCGATGACGACGTTGCGGCCCTTTGGGCCGAGCGTCACCTTGACCGCATTGGCCAGTGCGTTGACGCCACGCAGGATGGCCTGACGCGAATCTTCTCCGTGCAGAATTTGCTTTGCCATTACTTTTGCTCCGTATGCCGGGGATTCCGGCGGAATGTAGGTTATTGCTCAAAACTTTCAGCCGGCGAGGTCTGCGGCGAAGCCGCCTCTCGCCGTCCGTACCTTCGATGAGCTGAAAACAAGCTCTTCGACTACGCTCAGGACAGGCTGCGGACCAGTGCCTACTTCTTGAGGATGCCGAGGACCTCTTCCTCGCGCATGATCAAATACTCCTCGCCATCGAGCTTGATCTCGGTGCCGGAGTACTTACCGAAGAGGATGGTGTCGCCAGCCTTGACGTCGAGCGGGAAGACCTTGCCTTCGTCGTTGGACTTACCCTTGCCGACCGAGATGACCTCTCCCTGCTGCGGCTTTTCTTTGGCCGAGTCGGGTATGATGATGCCGCCGCGAATGCTTTCGCCCTCTTCGAGGCGGCGAACCAGAATGCGATCGTGCAACGGCGTGAATGAAGTGGCTGCCATGTTGATGCTTCTCCTTAGGTTTCGTTAGAAAGACTTTGTTGAAACAGATGTTCCATTGGGTGCGGTTTTGAGCGTCCGCATGCCAGCCTGTTGAGCCGGATAAGGGCTCCGTGGCCGCTTGGCACTCTCTACCTCTGACTGCTAATTTATGCTCTTTCGAGGCTGGAGTCAATGGTTGAAGGTAAAATCTTAGTGAATGGCGCTAAGGTTATCGGATACTATCCTGCTTAGTCCATTGGCCACCTGACCCGTATCGAGCAGTTTCCTTGTGGATAAGGGTTGGAGGTGGGGGGTGTGCGGCTGCGGAGAAAGGCCTTATTTCGACTGAAATCCGGCAAATGCATCTCCTCGGGGGCTAAAGCCCACTGATTCTGCTGTCTTTATGGCGCGGCTAAAGCCGCGCCCTTTCAAGACGTCACGTTTTCCCGCAGCCTGTAAAGCCCGCACCCTACAAGCTAAAGTGCCCTTTCAAGGCGTGGCGTTTTTCCGCAGCCTGTGTGCCCCCGCCCAACCGGAAACCGGGGTTCCCAGCGGGTGCTTTTGATCGCTGGGTGAAACGAACGAGTACCTGGGGCGCCCGGTGACTTCGATGGGGAAGACGCCCACGGAGGCTGGGGTGAAGTTGCACAACAGTTACAGGAAAATTCTTCTCAGGCGCGGTAGAATCAGGCCATGAAGCAGGTGTTTCAACGCGCAACAACAGGCTTGGCAACGTGTCTGGCAATGGCTTTGGCGATGGGTTCGGTGGCGGGTGCGCAGGTGGTTGGGCGCGGACGCAAGTCGAAGGCTTTGCCGCCGCTGGCGCACGTTGTGGTGACGGTGGTGAAGGGGTTTGACGGCAAGCCGATGCCGAACGTCGCCGTGGTCTTTCATTGCACCTATGATGGCCGGGATGACGGCAACCTGGAGATCAAGACGGACCCCCATGGGAACGCGACCATCGACGTCATTCAACAGGGCAGTGACGTGAATGTGCAGGTGATTGCGGAGGGATTTTCGACCTTTGCCAAGGATATCTATCTGCAAGGCCCAAACGAGTCTCTCACCGTGGAGATGAAGAGGCCGCATGATCAGATCTCGCAGTTTGGGAGCACGGTAGGCGACGGCTCGGCGGCAAAGCCGGGCATTCAGGAGCCGCCGCATCCGGTGATCCTGCCGCCCAAGAACAATCTGGACGGGTACGCCTTGCCATCCCAGCAACCTTCGTCCAGCAAGGCAACACCGCCGGTGAAGACAACGCAGACAACGCAGGCGCCACCGTCAACGCAGCCGGCATCGGCGGGTTCGCCGCAGTGAGTGATGCTGGGAGGACAGAGCCGAGCCGCGAGAACCTGAAGAAGCTGGCGGGTCGGCGAGCGCTGGTAACGGGAGGGACCAGGCGGATCGGACGCGCTCTGGCTCTGGCTCTGGCCGAGGCGGGCGCTGATGTTGCGATCACCTATCGCGGAGCGGAGCAGCAGGCTGCGCATCAGGCCCCGGTCCGGACCTCGGTCCAGGTTCCGATTCAGATCCCGGTCCCGGTTCAAGATACGGTGCTTGCCCTGCGGGCCTATGGCGGCAACGCTCTGGCCGTGCCCTGCGAGATTCGCGATGAGACGAGTGTGCGTCAAGCCGTGGACGCTGCTGTGGCTGGCCTCGGTGGGTTGGACCTGCTGGTGAATAATGCAGGCCTGTTTCAGGCCGTGGCTTTGGAGGCGATCAGCGTGGCTGAGTGGGACGCCATGTTTGAGGTGAACACGCGGGGACCGTTCCTGGTGGCCAAGGCTGCCCATCCGCACTTGAAGGCGGCGCGTGGACGAATCGTCAACATCGGCTCGCTGGGAGGGATCCATCCGTGGGCGACGCATGCGCATTACTGCACCTCCAAGGCGGCACTGCACATGCTGTCGCAAACCATGGCCAAGGCCTGGGCGCCGGAGGTCAGCGTGAACTGCGTCGCGCCGGGAATGATCGTGATGGGGGAGGTAAATCCGGCGTATGAGGAGTTTGCCCGGAAGACTCCGATGCGGCGCAACGGGCGCGCCGAGGATGTGGCTGAGGCGGTGATGTTCTTCGCCACCGGGCCGCACTTTATCACCGGGCAACTACTGGCCGTCGATGGCGGTCTGGGGCTGTAGAGGTTACGGGGAAAGGCCATGTTCCGGTCGAAATCCGCCCCAATGCATTCCCTCAGGGGCTAAAGCCGCGTGGCAAGCATTGGGCTTATGTACGGGCTAAAGCCCGTACCCTTCAGGACGAAGCCCGTCCTTTCAAAACAGTTCAACCGATATCCTTGGGGCAGTGCACACACCTCGAATGCATGGGGCGAAAAGGTCCACCCAGTATGAGTGACGTCAACACCCTCGGGGTTCTTCGACTCCGCGTCACCAAGAGCCGTGACGCTCCGCTCAGCGACACCTCCGTATCAGGGCAAGATCTCCTGTCATCCTGGGCCCTGCCTCGTCTCTATTTGTTTACCGATCTTTCGACTCAGGACGCTAGGCGTCGCGGTTCTGCCTGCGCTGCTTCCAGAAGATCTGCCACCAGCGGCGGTTGAGCTTCGGGTCATCCTCGTAGAGATGGAGGGGATCGTCCTGCTGAGGCAGGGGGCGGCCTTCGTAGGCTGCCATGGGGTTGGTGGTGCAGAGGCGGTCGGCGTATTCTGCGCCATATTTTTTCGCCACGAGGTTGCGAGCGTCGCGCATGCGCGGGGAGCGGGACCTCGTATTGTGCGCATCAGTGGCGAGGAAATGTACCCAGCGGTCGGCGAGCAAGCGGTGAGCCATGCGCTCGGCCTCGCGGCCCATCTGGCCGAGCACGGAGCCGGCGGTGATCTGGGTTAGCAGACCGATACGCATCCAGTCGGCGAGCCGTTTGGAGTCGCGCTGCAGCGTTGGGTTGCGTTCGGGGTGGGTAAGGATAGGGCGCATGCCGGCCAGACCAAGCTCATAGAACGCTTCGTCAAGGTGGGGGGAGAGGCCAAAGTCAGGGAGTTCAACCAGCAGGTAATCGCCCCGGTTGAGGGTGTATTTCCTGGGGTTGGCGATGGCATCCTGTAGGTTGTCGTAGCTCAGATGGAAGTCGCAGCCAGAGGCGATGGTGAGGGGGATGGCCTGGCTGGCCAAGGCCGCACGCAAGGCATCGATGCGACGGGCGATCTGCTCCGGATCGAAGGTGTAGACGTTGTTGGCGTGGGGTGTGGCGACCACGTGGGTGATGCCGTCCTCGGCAGCGATGCGAGCCATCGCCACCGAGGTCTCGAGGTTGGGCGATCCGTCGTCGATGCCGGGGAGCAGATGATGGTGAAGGTCGACCATGCGAACTACGCCAGAGTACCACTGGTCCTGCGCGGGCGGCGAGGGGCTTCGCGTGGCGGGATGAAGGATCGCGGCAGATCTGGAGCATCTTTTCCGGGGGGATGGCTCTCATCGGTCTCTTACAAGGGAGAACATTGGGCGCCCATCCATACACCTCTTCCCACTGCAACGGGCCAATGCGCCCTCTGGCGGCCCTCTGGCGGCCATATGGGGGGCCTCGGTTCCCGGATGGGTGGGCGCCACCGTACGTGCGGCGGGTTGCCTTAGACAGAGCCGCAGGGGCAAGGCCGCATCGAAGGAGCAGGTCTGGGAGAGTCGGATGTCGCGTCGGAATGGACGTACCGCAAAGACGTATGATGGTACGAATTGGAACGCGTCTAACGTTTCAGGTGTTGTGACTGAAGCAACTCCGGAAACCAAGCTAAGGAAAGAACTTGAAGGATCGAATGCCGGAAAAGATAACGAATCAAGCGAATCAAGCGAAGCCCCGGGTTTTAGTCGCGGACGATGAACAAGTGATTGCGAACACACTGGCGATTATTCTGAACCAGGCTGGTTTTCTCATCTCTGACGTGATCATGACGGGGATGACGGGAATCGAGGCGGCGATTCAGACCCGGGCTCGGCTCCCGAAGTGCAAGATTCTGCTGTTTTCCGGGCAGGCGGCCACGGCGGATCTGTTGGAACGGGCGCGCACCCAGGGCCACGAGTTCGAGATTCTGGCCAAGCCTGTGCACCCGACGGATCTACTGGCTAAATTACGCGGCTTCTGATGATCCGGTTGCCTCAGCAGAGCCCAATGGGTTTGGGTTGAGGTTCTTGCCGCCGCGGATCTTCTCGTAGGCGGTAGGCTTGCGGCCGGAACCGAGGCCAAGGATGGTTTGAAAGGCAGCTGCAGGCGTTTTACGGCGATTATGCCGAAACACAAACTCGTCGAGGCAGGCCTGGAGTTGAGCCTTGCTCACGCCGTGGTAGGTTCCTATCAGCCATTGCTCGAGGTTGCCGATGGCCCGGTCAGCGAGCGGGACGGTCGAGCTGACCCCTTCTCGTAGTTCCGACTGCGACGGCTGGGTACGCGAGATATGTTTGTAGCTGGCCGCCGATCTAAATAGGGTCAGAAAGTGGTTTCCGGTGAGGCTGTGTCTCTCCAGTGCCCTCCGACTCCGGCTCTCGCATAAAGCCGCGAGAGTCTTCGCTCAGGCTGACAATTTTGTGGTGATTTGGAGGAGAACAGCCGTGCCCTTACAAGGCAAGAGGCCCTCCCATCCAGATCTGGTTTCCGGTGAGGACGCTAAAGCAAAAACTGCGCCACCCCGCCGCTGAAGGACCAATCGGCAGCTTGCGTTTCGTGCAGGACCACCATGACATTGGCGGCGGTGATGCCTGCTGCTTCGCTCAGAAGTTCAGCCATCCTACGATACAGGGCCTGCTTCATCTCATTCGAGCGTCCAGCGCGCAGAGTGATCTCTGCGATGATCGCCTCGGATGTACGGCCGGTGCTCATAAAAGTTTCGTCTACAGATACATCGTCAGCCGGTCTCTCGTCGATCAGGATGAAGCGGTCCTTCTCGGGTATGTTGATGGTTTCACGCATCGCATTGTAGACGGCATCCGCAATAGCGCTCTTCTGGGCGGAGGTTCTTCCGCGTTGCATCGATAGGCGTACAAGAGGCATCGGTTCTGCTCCAACTTCAAGGTTGTCTTCGATTGATTCAGGTTGCTCTAGTTGACGTGTTTACTGCGGCGGGACATGAAGTCCATCAGGAGATAGTTGCCCAGTGTCTGCGGAGTGGTGAAGTAGGCTTTGCCGCGGCACATGGCCGACATCTGCTGCACGAACTGGACGAGTTGAAACTCGTTGGCCAGCATGAAGGTGTTGATCATAATGCCGGAGCGCTTGCAGCGGCTCACCTCTTCCAGTGTCTCTGCAATGACGATGGGATCGAGGCCAAAGGCGTTCTTGTAGATGCGTCCGTCCTCGAGGGTAAGGGCGGAGGGCTTGCCGTCGGTGATCATGACGATCTGCCTCATGTCCTTGCCCGAGCCGCGGAGGACGCGCTGAGCGACGCGCAGGCCCTCGCGGGTGTTGGTGTAGTGAGGGCCGACCTTCACGCGTGGGAGTTGAGAGATGGGAATGTGCTCGGCAGAGTCGTGGAAGAGGACAAGGTCGATGGAGTCGCCGGGGTACTGGGTGCGGATGAGATGGGCCAGTGCCATGGCGACGCGCTTGGCGGGGGTAAAACGGTCCTCGCCGTAGAGAATCATGGAGTGGGAGCAGTCCAGGAGCACGACAGTGGCGCAGGAGGACTGATAGTCGGCCTGCTGGACGTGGAGATCGGAGTATTCGAGGTTGATGGTTCCGGTAGAGGATGGCCCGCCTTCGCGGGCAAAGAGGCTGGAGAGCGTCGCGGTGATGTCCAGGTTGAGGGAGTCGCCGAACTCGTAGAGCTTGGAGGAGCCGTTGGTCTCGACGCCGGCGGCCTCGTGGCTGGTGTCGTGCCGGCCGAGAGAGGATTTGCCGATGGGGCCGAGGAGATCGCGCAGGGCCTTGTAGCCGAGGAAGTCCATGCCTTTGTCGGTGACCTCGAAGCGGGAGTCCGCGTCGTTGCCCTCGCCGGCCGAGCCCTGGCCCTCTGAAGGCTCCTCGGCGTTGAGGTAGGCTTCATCCTTCATGCGCTGGATGATCTTATCGATGAGTTCTTCGACCTGTGCGTTATCCAGTCTCTCGAACTGCTCCTGGGCGTCCTCATCGAGGAGTTCGCCGGATTCGAGGGCCTGGCGGATGGCCTCGCGCAGGCTCTCCATGGAGTCGTCCGCGTTCTGGAAGGGGGAGTAGGGATCCTGGAAGCCGGAGTCGAGCAGAAAATCGGAGAGGGCCTGCAGGAGGTCTTCGAGGTCTACGCTCGAGGAGAGATCGCCGGTGAACTTGGTGTAGCGGGTCAGTTTCATACAAGCTGTGCGATCGGCCGTAAAAGCCGAGAGTCTGATCTACTTTCCAGATTAGATGCTGGGCGGGGTCTACGGATACTCCAAAAGCAGGGATGAGGGATGAGAGGTGCTGTTGGGGATGAGTCTCGCTGACAGGGAGCGGCTTGAGGCGCGCCATCAACGCAGCAAAATCAACCGGGCTTTAGCCCCTGCGGGAAAAAGGCCTTGTTTGGGGTCGAATTCCCCAAATATACATTCTCTCAGGGGCTAAAGCCCACTGATACTCTGATTCTGCTGCCTTTATGGCGCGGCTAAAGCCGCGCCCTTTCAAAGCATCGCGTTTTTCCTCTGTAAAGCCTGGAGTATTTTCAGTGTGGATAGGGATCCCGCTGAGGGCGTGCAAGGGCGTTTTCATTGGAGAAAACGCCCTTGGAGGTTGAGGCGACTGTTTCCCCTTACACTGAAAATGCTCTGAGCCAGTTGAAGCCGTTGGGAGGATAACGCCGTGGCAGCCCTCATCCCCTTAGGAGACGCATCGCGGCGGCGCGCGCACTTTCCCCTCGCCACCGCCGTCATCATCGCCCTGAACTTTTACGTCTTCTTTCTCGAGCTGAGGGGCGGTGACGGCTTTGTCTACCAGTGGGCGGCCATCCCGGTCTACATCGCTACCGGTCACAATCTCATCACCCTGCTCAGCTCGATGTTTCTGCATGGGAGCTGGCTGCACATCCTGGGCAACATGATCTTTCTTTGGGCCTTTGGCCCGGCCATGGAAGACATCATGAATCCATGGCGCTTCAGCCTCTTCTATCTGCTCGGAGGGCTGGTCGCGATGCTGGCGCAGGTCGTCGCCGCGCCCACCTCCCATATCCCTACCCTTGGCGCCAGCGGAGCGATCGCCGCCGTTATGGGCGCCTTTTTTATCACCTATCCCCGCGATCGCATCCGCGCGCTGGTCTTCTTTTTTTTCTTTATTCGCATCACCTTCATCCCGGCACTCTTGCTGATCGGCTTCTGGTTTCTCATCCAGTTGCTCAACGTCGGCGCCGTTACCAGCGTGCAGAGCGGTGGCGTCGCTTACATGGCCCACGTCGGCGGCTTCCTCTTCGGAGTTCTCACCGTCAAGCTCTTCCGGGGACCGCGCCGCTACGCCGCACCACCGTCCCGCTGGCCTCGGTAGGAGGGAACAGGGATGAGCGGCCAAAGTACGTTTCGCAGGGAAGACGGTACTTCTACACCCTACTCCGTGCTTCAGCGGGCATAGCGTCCCATCCACTCCGCCTCGGCCAGCACGTGCCCCCGCATCGCTCTCTCCAACTCCGCACGCTCTGCTCCCGCCTTCACCTTCAGACTGGTATCCAGCGCATATAGCCGGAAGAAGTACCGGTGAGCTTTCCCCGGTGGGGGGCAAGGGCCGCCATAGCCTATGCGCTTGAAGTCATTCTTCCCCTGCCGGGTTCCATCACGGAACTCCGCAGTCTGGGCCACGCCCTCCGGAACGCCCTCCGACTTACGCGGAATATTCCACATCACCCAGTGCGTCCACGTTCCTCCGGGCGCGTCGGGGTCGTCCAGTATCAGGGCGAAGGCCTGGGTTCGCGCGGGTGCATCGTTCCACCGCAACGCAGGGGAGACGTCCGCTCCCTCGCAGCTATACTCTCTGGGAATCTTTCCCCCGGAGGGAAAGGCCAGCGCCTTGATGGCGAAGCTCATGGCTGATCTCCTTGATCAACTTTCTCTCTTGGACGCCGTTTAAGGGACGCCGTTTCTTGGACGACCGTTTCTTGGACGAGCATCGGCTCCGCTCTCTGGAGCCATCTTCCCCTGCAGGGGGGCTCAGCGAGCGTTTTGTGACCTCCAAAAGATATCATTGCACCCATTCGCAAAGAACGCGTATGGATGGGCCACCCGAATTCTGTGCGAACGGCGGGGAGTTGGAGGGTGTGGTCACGCGCCAATTTGCCGACTTGCCGTCTCGCTTTCATCCGGCGCCGGTTGGAAGTAGTAGCGCCACAAGATGCGGATCATCTCGCGAAAGCGGAAGTTAAACATCCGCCGCGGCCAGAACAACTCCCGCTTGTCGCACACCGTAGAGACGCTGAACCGGTTGATCTCACCCTTTAGCTGGAGCGAAATCGCCGCATCCGGACGATCTTCCAACCCCCGGATGCGTTCTCGCAGCGCCCGCGCCTCGACGATTCTTTGCGCAACCTTCTTTCCTCTGCGCCGCGAGATCCGCCCGTATTGGATCTTCAACAGATTCAGGCGTTCCGCCGCATCATAGGTAGCATCCACCAGTTCGGCCCGCGTCATCCATCTGGTTTCATAGTTCAGGATGCGTTCCCAGCTAGGCTGGAGAAGCAGTTGGCGGTGCTCTTCAAGGGTATGAGCAAAAAGGGTGTAGCCAAATCTCTCAGGTTCTTCAAATCCTCGGCTTCCGGGGTCGGCAAACGGGCCCATGGGCGAGATAAAACAAGAGAGGCGGCGGTCGGCGATTTGAAAGAGGTGCTCGCAATAATCAATCGTCTCGGCAACCGATTGCGCCGTCTGCGCCGGTAAGCCGATCATGAAAAAGACATCCACCCGATGGCATCTTAGCCCGAGCGCGGTCTGAAACATCGCTTCCATATCCGCATTGCTGTATCCCGCCTCTCCTTCCTGCGCGTTCCGCACGACTTGAGCGTGGCTTTCAGGGCTGAATTCGATACTCCAGGAGGGGATGCACCGATCGATATCG
>JABEBX010023271.1_pt1 | contig 10107 bp, 10 predicted proteins | sample 7245971 | NCBI WGS metagenome assembly JABEBX01 (sample SAMN14506365, study PRJNA622280) | hot springs metagenome | biome: hot spring [ENVO:00000051]|acidic hot spring [ENVO:00002120]; feature: spring [ENVO:00000027]|sediment [ENVO:00002007]; material: sediment environment [ENVO:01001048]...
CGCGCTGCGGGAGCGCCGTGTTTGCAGCCCGGCAAAAACACACAGGAAAGCCCTATGACAATCAGCGGCGACAGATGGCGCGGGTTAATCCTTCTCATTCGCTTTTCCTCCTGGTTCCCGGTTCGGCTTCGCCGGCCCTGAGAGCGGCTCCGGAGCTTCCGTGTGCTCTCGCGGGCGGACCCGCCGCGGTCCATGCCGCTTGGCGGCAGTATTTTGTGGGTAGAACAACTCTGCAACCGCCGAAGCACGGTACGCGCCGCAAGAAATATGCCTTCCGAACCCGGCGCCTCTATCTTTGGTTGCGTCGTGGCGGCCTGTCAAGGATTTTCTGTGCAAGCAATCGCACACAAGGGCAGGCGGCACGGTCTCTGACAGCTTGATTTTGTGCCAACTCCGTGTTTCATCCTCTCGCCTGGACCGGGATTCCCACGGACAGGTCTTCGTCCGTGGGGTGGTTGCTGGCGAAAGGGTGGGACAGCATAAACCGCAAAGAACAAAATCATGCGGTCAGAGAACTAGCGCCGGATGCACAGGCGGCGCCGGCGTTTTTGCCGGCAACAAATGCATCGCCCTTCCGCCGGAGCGGCTCACCTTCTGGCCAGAAAATAAGACCCCGCCACGGCCACTGCGGCGAATGCCTGGGCCGCCAGCGTCTCGACGGTGGGAAACACCGAGAACCAAAGGCCCATCCACGCCGGGATCTTGCCGGCGAGCACCGGAATGACGGTGGTCGGAAGCCAGTGCGCGGCCTGCATCTCCTGAGCCTGTTCGCCGACCATCACCAGCAGCACCGCGCCCAGCATGACGCCGGTAAAAATGAGCATCTTCTTGTAGGGCAGCTTGCGATGCGCGAGAAATGTCAGCACGGCCACCATCGCGGTGAGCGCGAGGCCGATCAGCACGCCGTAGAAGACCGGCCTTCCGCCCAGTTTCAGCCGGTAGCTCTGCAGGAACAGCACCACCTCGACGCCCTCGCGATAAAACGAAGTAAATCCCAGCAGCGCCATTCCCCAGAGCAGACTGCGCCTCGACTTGATCCCTTGGCCGGCGCTTTCAAGCAGCTCCCGCTTGCGCTTGTTGTGAATGGCAATCCATCCGGTCCAATAGATTTTGTGAAAGAACCAGTTCATCACCACCAGCAGCACGAGAATGGCGAGCAGACCTGTCCCGGCCTGAACATAGAGAGCGTTCAGATTGCGGGTGAGGTCGTCCACGATCCCTACCGCGATAAACCACGTGACGAGGGTCGCCGCAAAACCCGCGGCGACGCCGGCAAGCACGGGGCGGCGATAGGGCTGGTTCGACCGGACGAAGCTGGCCGTAATGGCAGAAAGGACCAGAACGCATTCCAGCCCCTCGCGGAAGACGAGCACGCCAATGTCCACGACGCCGGCGAGCGAGCCTGAGCGCTCTGCCGCAGGATTCGGATTGCCGGCCGCGGCGATCGCCTGCCATGCGAGGACGCCTGCGACACTCAGCGCGGCCAGGATGAGCGCCGCCCAGCGGAGCGCATGTCTTCGAGGGGAAACTTGCGGCCTTGCCGCTGAAAACGAAGCCATGAAATAAATATACGACCATTTTGATCGTGATTATGTCAAGTATTGGGTTGAGTATCAGATAGTGGGCCAGGAAGGACTTCCTACCCCAGAAGGCGGCTTTGTGCGCCGCCCGTGTCGCCGGGGAGTCAGCTCAGACGGGTTCTCGAAAATAGCCGGAAAAACGCCTACAATCTTGTTCATGGCGAAAACGAAGGAAGCCACGTTTGAAGTCGCGTGCCCGGACTGCGGCGCGATGCTCAAGATCGACGGCGCCACGGGCCTGGTGGTGAGCCACACCCCGGCCCCGCGCAAACGGACGTTCGAGGATCTGGAGACGGCGGCCAAGGCCATGCGCGAACAGGAAGAGCGTAAGGAGTCCATCTTCCGCCAGAGCGTGGACGCGGAAAAGAACAAGGCCGACCTGCTCGAAAAGAAATTTGCCGAGGCCCTGCGCAAGGCCAAGGACGCTCCCGAGGGAAAACCGCTGCGCGAGTTCGATCTGGACTGAGGAACGGACTTCTCCAAAGCCGTGCGGATCGCCGCCGCGAAAAATCCTCGCGGTTCGCCCATCGGGGTGATACTACTTGAGACACGGATGATACGCTGCCGCCGGCGCGTATCCGAACCGAAGGAGGGATTATGGTGGTTGTGCCGCTCTCTCAACCCGCGAACGATTCCGCAGCTTCGCCGCGCGCTCCGGAAGCTGGTTCCGTGAGCTTGATCCGGTTTGCCGCCGCCGGCTCGCTGACCGCCGCCGGCGTTCTCCTTGTGAGCGGCAAGCGCCGCGCGGGTCTGGTGGCGGCTGCCTCGGGCACGGCCCTGGCCATGCTGGACCAGCAGGAGACGGTGCGCGCGTTGTGGAACGCTCTGCCGGCCCACATCGCTCAAATCCAGGAGATACTCGCGCGCGTGCAGAGCGCGCTGGACTCATTCACCGTCCAACGCGAAATCAGTAAGCTGCACAATATCATGGGCAAGTAACAGAGTCTTCGTTTGAAAGCGCGCGCCGCAAAAAGCTCCTCGACGCGCCGTCCATGCGATGGTCCTGCTTGAGGTTCCGGGCTTCGGTCTACAAAAGAAGGAGAAGTGCTCTGCGGCGTCGGGCGCGCCTGCTATTGCAGTGTCTGCATCTTCACGGGGCCGCGAGCAGCCTCCGCGCCCTTTAATTTCCCGTCTGAATCTTCATCTGAATCTTCACCAGCTCCTGCCCGCCCGGCGCCACCATCCGCGTCTGGGGCGCGCGCCAGTGGTCGATGTAGCTGATCCTGTGTACGCAGCCGATGGTGCAATGCGGCGCGCAGCTTTTGGCGGTAAGAAACTCGCGCTTCAGATCCTCGCGCGTGTACTCGGCGAGGGGTATGGCCGGATAGCCGCGCTGCTGCGAGCAGTAGTGCACCAGCCCGTCTTCGCAGATGTAGAGGTAGCGCGAGCCGGCGCGGCAGCGCCAGTCGTTGGGCCGCCCCTGCGCAATGGCCTCCTGAAACTTGTCGAACTGCGCGTAGTTGGTCTTCTTGCGGTTGGTCATCTCGAAGTAGACTTTGGCCTCGTCGCCGGTGAGCGGTTTCAGTTGCCCGTCGCCGTCGTGGATGATCCCGATGGTCGATTCAAAGCCGAGTTCGAGCGCGCGCCGTCCGATCACCAGCGCGTCGTTGGGATCCTTGAAGCCGCCGCCCACCACGGAGTTGATGTTCACGTGAAACTCGGCGTACTCGGCCAGCAGTTGGAGCTTTTTGTCGAGGACTTTCAGGCTTTTCTTGGAGATTTCGTCCGGCTCCAGATTGTCGATGGAGATCTGCATGTGGTCCAGGCCGGCGCGGTTCAGGCGCTCAATGCGTTCAGCGTTCAGGAGATAGCCGTTGGTAATCATGCCGGCGATGGCGCCGGTGCGCCTCATGCGGCGGATGATGTCGTCGAGCTGGGGATGGGTGAGCGGCTCGCCGCCGCTGATGCCGATGATGGCCGTTCCCAGGCGCCCCAGGTGATCGATGCGGCGGTACATCTCGTCGAGGGGCACCGGCTCTGAGACCTTGTCGTACTCGTTGCAGTAGGCGCAGCTCAAGTTACAGAAGCGCGTGGGGATAATCTGCGCCAGCACAGGGTGGTCCGTGGAGGCCAGCGCCCGCGCCACCATGGCGTACTCGCGCGCCTTGCGCTTGGCGGCAATCAGCCGCCCACGCACCGTCGATCTCCGGGGAATCGCCATCACTCCTATTGAACCACAGCCCGCCGACATGAAGTAGTCGGGCGAGCAAACAAACACTCCCAACCCGGCGCTGCTACGTCACGCAGGCTTGCCGAAAACTCACAAAGCACTTTGCACATGAAACCTCATCATCAAGCGGGTTCGCCGGTGTTCGGACCGGCTTCCGAGCGATTTCTGACGATTCTGGAAGAGCAGAGGTGCCGGACTTTTCGGTTATGCTTAAATTGGCGGGAGTATGCCTTGGGCGCAGGCAAAGAAAAGATATGACGCCGGAAATTTTACTTTTTAGTTCATAGAACGAGCTAATTGTGAATGCCGTTGGACGGCCTCTACAATTGTCTACAAGTTTTGGAATCAGGCAACTCGTGGCCGTTTGGCCAAGTGTTGGTTGTTTTTTCACAGTGTCTCGCGTCTCGAAAGGACCTATGCGCATCGGCATTACGTGTTATCCCACCTACGGCGGGTCGGGCGTGGTGGCTACGGAACTGGGCATCGAGCTCGCCAGCCGCGGCCATCAGGTACACTTCATCTCCTATTCGCAGCCCTTCCGGCTCAACGGCCGCGACGAAAGCGTCTTTTACCACGAGGTTCCGGTTTCCAGCTACCCCTTGTTCGAGTTCCCGCCCTACGATCTCGCGCTGGCCTCGCGCATGGCCGAAGTGGCCGAACTCTATGAGCTCGACCTGCTCCACGTCCACTACGCGATTCCCCACTCCGTCAGCGCGCTGCTGGCCCGCCAGATGCTCGCCGCCAAAGGCCGCCGTCTGCCTTTCGTCACTACCCTCCACGGCACTGACATCACGCTCGTCGGCCTAGACCGCGGCTATCTTCCCATCACGCGCTACGCCATCGAGCAGAGCGACGGAGTCACCAGCATCTCCAACTACCTCCGAGACAAAACCCTCGAATACTTCGCCATCGCGCGCCCCATTGAGGTTATCACCAACTTCGTCAACTGCGACGTTTATGCTCCGTTCAGCGATGAGGCCGCGCGGGCCAAGGCGCGCGCCCACTTGGCCCTGCCCGATGAACCCATTCTCATGCACCTCTCCAACTTCAGGCCCGTCAAGCGCGTGATGGACGTAGTGAAGATCTTCGCCCGCGTGGCTCAGCAGGTCCCGGCGCAACTGGTGCTCGTCGGTGACGGCCCTGACCGCTCCGAGGCCGAATGGCTGGCCCATAGCCTCGGCATCCACGCCCGCATCCACTTCCTCGGCAAGCAGGAGCGCGTCAACGAACTGCTGCCCTTGGCCGACGTCCTTCTGCTGCCCAGCCGGTTGGAATCCTTCGGCCTGGTGGCGCTGGAGGCCATGGCCTGCAAAGTTCCCGCCGTCGCCACGCGCGTGGGCGGCATTCCCGAGCTGATCGACGATGGCGTTACGGGGCTGCTGTTCGATGTGGGCGACATCGCCGCCATGGCCCAGGCCGTCCTCAGCCTGCTCGGCGACCGCGAGCGCATGAACGCCATGCGCGAGGCCGCGCGCCGCGAAGCGAAAAAACGCTTTTGCGCAACCCTGGTCGTGCCCCGCTACGTGCGCTACTACGAGCAGGTGCTGGGAAGGCAGAACTGAGCGATGGTTCTACCCCGTCTCGCTTCCATCTTTGAAACATGCCTTAGAAATGGCGCTTCAGCTTGAGGATCTGCGACTCGAATCCGTACCACAGCGCCGTGGCGGCCAGCGTGGAGGCGGCGAAGCGAAATGCGACGATGGCCAAGTTGCCGGCCGTGCCGTAGCGGTCCATGCGCAGGTCGAACCATCCGAAGTAAATGAAGACCAGGATGTGAATCATATATAGGCCGTAGCTGATGCGGCCATAAAAGGCCAGCGGCCCGCGGCGCAGCGCGGCGTTCACCGGATTGCGCGCGCCCGTGGAGGCGATCAGGGCCAGCACTGCGCCCGCGAATCCAACCGCCAGCGCGGAATCAAGAAACGCGCCGGGCACAAACGCGGCGGCGGCAATCCCCACGGCAAATCCGCCCAACCCCAGCCGGAGCCACGTGCGCTGCCTGAGCCGCAGCGTATGCAGCGCCAGCGCCAGCAAACTGCCCCACGCAATCCCGTCCAGGTGAATCAACGTGTTGGTAGGCGTCATCCAGTGCAGGTTTGCCATCCGCAGCAGAGGCGAGGCGATCAGCGCCGCTCCCAGCACCGTGGCCAGCATCCACGGGCGTTTCAGAATCCTCACCAGCGGCGCCCACAAAAAGTAGTATTGTTCCTCGATGGCCAGCGACCAGCTCTGTCCAAGGGCCGAAGGCAGCGTGAGATGAAGGAGGTTCTGTAGAAAAAAGATGTAAGCCAGCCACGGCGCGGCCTTCACCGCGGCCCAGTCGCCGCCGCCCACAAACCACGGCGAGTCCAGGTACACCACTGCCACCAGCAGCACGTACACCGGCCAGATGCGCAGCACGCGGCGCATGTAGAAATTGCGGAAGTAACGCGGCCGGTCGCGCGATTCGAGCAGAATAGAGGTAATCAGGAAGCCGGAGAGAACAAAAAACAGATTGACCCCCGCCCATCCCCACAACGCGGAGGAGTAAAGCCACGTCCCTTTGAGCCGCGGACCGCAGTGGTAGAGCACCACCGCCAGCACCGCGATCCCGCGCACACCCTGCAGCTCGGGCAGATACTTGGGCAGCCAGGTTGGACGTTGGAGGGGGACTGTTGAACGCTGCAGAGGTCTGGACATTGGGATTCGGAATGGCGGGTTACGGGTTAAGCCATTCTTTGTCAGGCCGCGTTATCAATCGTGCATTGAAATAGGCCTGGTCCATATCCAATATCGTTTTAATGGAATAGCATCGATTTGAATCGTCACGCTCAACCAAGAAACAGGAAATATCGGTCCCATTCGACGAGTGGAAGGGTAACAACAACTGCATGCGTCCCTCGCCGACATAGTAGACGGGAATTGCGGTCTTGTAATTCCGGCGAATCTTTGGGATGAGGTTTTCTATTGCGCCTCGGAGATAATTCCTGACAGATTCGTCCGTAGCGTCGGGAGGGAATCCGGAGCGCTCCTTAGCCCTGTCGAACATGTGCTCAAAAATGTCCGTATCGAGTGAATACTCGGTGTTGAATACATAATCCCGGCTGTCATTGGAGTACCAAGCGAGCGCGGGAAACCTAAGCCCAAAATGCAAGCGGAACACGGGAGATCTGGCTGTCTCTGTCCCTTTGTAAACCCAATCAGAAGAGGTGTCGGCGTTCGTCCCGTGGTATCGCTCGAAAATACAGAAAAGATCTGCGGAATGTTTATCTTGTAGTCCTGAGTTGAAGCATCCCCAGTTTTGATCGGCACTCTCGATAAAATAATCTCCAGGCTTCTCTAGTTCCAATTCTCTGAGCCGTGCGAATGTGTATTGGAGGTAATTGCGGAGCTTGGGTGGCTTGCTTTTATATCTATTTTCAAATTTAGGTAAAGTGAAATACCATGCATCCTTTCCTTCAAATGTCCTTTCAGCGATGGCCACAAAAGGCGCATCGAAATCAAGCTGGCCTGTGAGAGGATCCTTAAAGGGATAAAAATGCCCGAACGCCGTTCGACGATCCTGGTCTTTACCTTTCGTGAATAACGACTCGTAACGTGCAACGTCCATATAGTTTTGGCCCCCGCCATTAGCGGGGGCCCTCTGTTTTCAAAGAAACGTCTTGTAAAAAGTCTCAAACGCGGTGTTCTGTGAAAACGCGCCCAAAGGCTTATCGCTTACAGCCGTGCTTCTATGGATAGAGTATACCAGAGATCGGGAAAATCCGGCAATTTCTTTTGTTTGTAAAGTTTAGTTTTCTGATTCTTGGCCCGTCCTTCACCCCGCCGCCAGTTGCCGCGCCCGCTCCGTGGCCCGCATCACCGCCTTGATCAGCGTCACGCGCAATCCGCCCTCTTCGAGCTCCAGAATGCCGTCGATGGTGCAGCCGGCAGGCGTGGTCACGGCGTCCTTGAGCAGCGCCGGATGGTAGCCCGTCTCCAGCACCATCTTGGCTGAGCCGAAGGCCGTCTGCGCAGCCAATTGCGTGGCGATGTCGCGCGGCAGCCCCACCTTCACTCCCGCCTCCGCCAGCGCCTCGATGATGATGTACAAATACGCCGGCCCCGAGCCGGACAGCCCCGTCACCGCGTCCATGTGCTTCTCTTCCACCAGCACCGTGCGGCCTACGGTCTCAAAGATGCGCTGCGCCAGCTCCATCTGCGCGTCCGTCACAAACCGTCCGCGGCACAGCGCCGCCATCCCCGCTCCGAGCGCCGAAGGCGTATTGGGCATGGCGCGCACTACGGCCATCTCCGCGCCCGCCGCCTCTTCAATGGCTCGCGTCTCGACGGACGCCGCGAACGACACCAGCGTCTTGGCCGGCGTCAGCGCCGGGCGAATCTCCGCAATCAGCTCCGGAACCTGGAAAGGCTTCACGCCCACCAGAATCAGATCCGCCTGGCTGGCCGCCTTCAGGTTATCGGTGCCCACGTCCACGCCCCATTGCGTGCTCAGGGCCAGCGCCCGCTCGGCGTGCCCCACGGTGGCGTGAATCTGGTCGAGAGCAAACAGGTTCTGCTTCAGAAACGCTTGCAGCAGTATCCCGCCCATCTTGCCCGCGCCCAGCACGGCCACCCGCACCTGTGGCAACTGCGCCGGCGTTTGGTTGCCTTCAATGGCTATCTCCGCCATGTTTCCCCTTATCTTTCGTCGAGAGTCATCGTGCAGCTTTTAGCATACGCGCATTCCCACGCAGCAAGGCGCGGCCCGGCGATTTGTGTGCACCAGAGCCGCCGCTGGCCTTCTCTGCGCGGCCGCCGGGCGTTCTTTCACCTAGAGACGGCGCCGCCGCTCATTTGCTCAGCAGCTCTTCCTTGGAAAGAAAATCCTTGAGAGCATTCTGCATATCGGCCTGTCGATCCGCCTGCGGCCACTTCGCATTCCACATCAGATACCCGCCCGGCAAGGTAAAATACCTCGTCCCGTAGGCGATGGCGAACGATGTCGAAACCGCCCATCCGTTGTTTTCCAGAGTGTATGCTGGAGCATTCACGTCTCCCGGCGGCAGATTGCGCAAGTCATTGATATGTTGCCCTAAATGAACCAGCGCCGTGCCGATCTGGTTCCCCAACTGGTTCTTGTTGAGCGTGCAGACGTACAGCACCCCGTCCGAGGAATCCTCCGCTCCCGGCGTGTCCGCATCCGCCGTTACGTCGTCTATCGCCCCGTAGCTGATGCTCACGCCGTCCGCGCTCTTCTCCTTGCCCTTGGGAAACACCGCCGCATCCTTCTGGATCAGAGTAGTCAACTTGCCCGGCTGCAATCTCGCGGCATCCTTCTGTAAAGCCGCGGCGGGATCGAACAGATACAGGGTCGGCATGCTCCGCCCGGCCGGCAGTGACGGGGCTTGCTTGGTCACCGCGTCCGACTTCGAGTAGTCCTCCTTCTTTCCGATTACGCCTGAAACCGATTCCAGCACCAGCCGCGCCGGGTAGGCGTTCATATTGCCAAACCCGCCCAGTCCTACGATCTTGCCCTGCCCGTTCCGATTCAGCGCCGCGCTGGCCACCGCATCCAGCCGGCCCACCAGCGTCGCCTGCACATCATATTTCCTGCACCCCAGGCACACCCCGGCCCCTGGATCGTGCTCCTCGGCCAGCAGCGAGTCGAAATGCTTGAACTCCTTGTCCCGGTCCAGAACCACCGGCGTGCGCTTTTCCGCCGCGATGGTCCCCGCAAAGTTGTGCGCCGGCTCCAGCCTCACCATCGCCAGCGGACCGCCCTTGGCCTTGGTCCCCTCCGGATACGTGATCCAGATCCCGTTTACGGCCAGACCGCAATTGCCGTCGTTGACCGTGAACTGGTCGAACCCCGCAACCACCGTGCCCTGAATGCGCACCATCTTCCCGTTGAATGCTGTGGGATTCTTCAACACCGCGCAAACGGTCGTATCCACGGTCTGTGCGTACAGCCCGCCCGCAAAGCCGCAAACCAACAGCATCGCCAGAACAAGTCGTTTCATGATTCTCTCTCCACCCGGTGCAGAATCTGCATCGGCGTTCATAATGTGATCTCGCCCCCGGAATTCTCAGTCGGAACTGTTCAGAGTATCACGCGGGTGGCCGTCAGCGTCCGCCTCGATCCGCAGGTCCTCGACTGGCTGCGCGCGGAGGGATTGCCGCTGCTGGTGGAGAAGTTCAAGACCAATCTGCGGCGCAGGTTCGGTGAGGCGCAGCAGAAACGGATTCTGGAGGCTTCGCTGGACCGGGAGCGGCTGGAGGCGATGGCGGTGAACGAGTATGTGGATTTGTACGCGCTTGTTCCTTGACCGGCGCCGTCACGCAGCTTTTCTGCGCTTCATGCTTCCTATGCGCACATGTGCATGAAGATGGCCGTCT
>JABEBX010018848.1_pt1 | contig 10102 bp, 9 predicted proteins | sample 7245971 | NCBI WGS metagenome assembly JABEBX01 (sample SAMN14506365, study PRJNA622280) | hot springs metagenome | biome: hot spring [ENVO:00000051]|acidic hot spring [ENVO:00002120]; feature: spring [ENVO:00000027]|sediment [ENVO:00002007]; material: sediment environment [ENVO:01001048]...
GGGCCCAGCAGAGCAACCGTGTGGCTCTGTAGGAGCCGGGCGCTCTCAAGTCGGGAGAGAGGAGCGGGATCGGCTCGGACCAGTTGCGCAGGAACCTCTTCCCCCAGAGCCCGCAACACCGCCTGCAGACTGAAGAGCACGCAACCTTCCGCCCGGCCGAGCGAAGAGAGGCCTCGATCGGCCAGCTCTTCTTGGAGCGGGCGCAAGTCGAAACGGCGAAGGGCAAGGTAGTGCACCAGGTTGCGCGCACTCGCCCGGTGGTAGGGATGGACTTTTTCGATCTCGCTGCGGAACTTTTCCTCCAGTGTGAGTGCGGCGTCTCCGATCTCGACAAGCTTCTTGAGGAGATTGCGTAAGTTCATCACCGGTCCGCCTGCACAATCGCAACGCTCGAGGAGGTGCCCAGCCACGTCGCTCCGGCGGCAACGAGGCGGAGTGCTGCAGCCCGATCGCGAATCCCCCCCGAAGCCTTGATCTGCACCTCCGGGCCCATCAGCGAGCGCATCAGTGCGACCGCTTCGGGGGTGGCGCCTCCGAAGCCGAAGCCGGTGGAGGTCTTGAGGAAGGTCGCCCCACCATGGGCGGCGCGGAGGCAGGCGCAGCGAATTTCCGCTTCCGAGAGCGCCCCGACTTCGAGAATGGCCTTGACCGGACGAGATGCCGCCGCCTTCACCACGGCGGCGACATGTGCTTCGACGCAGTCCCAGTCGCCGCTCTTTGCGGCGCCCAAGGGGATCACCATATCGAGCTCGTCCGCTCCCTCCTGGACGGCGATCTCGGCGGCGGACGCCTTCATCCGGAGGCTCGACGCACCGTGCGGGAAGTCGATCACCGTGCAGAGTCGAACCCCGCTTCCGCAGAGCAGGCGTCGTGCTTCTCCCAGCCAGAGAGAGTGGAGACAGACCGCATAGAACCCATGCGTGGAGGCTTCCCGACAGAGCTGGGCGATCATGGCCGAGGTGGCATCGGGTCGCAGAAGAGTGTGGTCGATCAGGGGGGCGAGCTTCCTGCCCGTTTCATCGAGGAAGGGAGCCACGGTCGAGTCTGTCATTGCCGCTCTCCTCGGGAAGAGCGGGGGACCCCCTTCCCCTGTTCGCCAGAGACCGAGCCTTTTCCCGCGGGTCTCATCTTGTGGCCTCCTTGCCAGCCGTGAACCCGATCTCGCCCTGCACCTCGAGCCGCTCCGTGAATTTCGGCCGCTTTTCGACTTCGTCCAAATAGCGGAAGAACTCGTCCGCGGATTCGAAGAGGTGTCCTTTTTCCACGTAGGAGTCGGTGGTGAAGGGAGAGAATCCTCCCGGGAAGATCATGTAGCGGGCCTTCATGTAGTCCCGGGCATGACCGAGCTCATCCATCATGCCCGCGGAAAGGGGCGGGCGCTCCGGATAGGGATGGATCGCAACGACAGCGTGGACCTTGCCCACATACCAGTGCAGGTCGCGGTGGACGGTATAGGCGTAGATGACCTCGCGGTCGACCGGAGAGTCGAACTCGCGGGCGATCTCGACCGTTTGCGGATCGATGACGACCGCGTACTCTCGCAAACGCTGGATCACGCTGTTGACCGTGCGCCGCATCGCCGACTCCGCATGCGTCATCGAGTAACTCACGTAGACGACCCATGGCTTGGGATAGCGGACCAGCTTGTAGAGGGCATCCGCCGGCTCGTTGACGGCGAGAACGTAATGGGGGATCCCCATATACCGTGCCCAATCCTCGGAAAGCGAAACCTCCTCGTTCATCCAGGAAAGAATCTCGTAGATCGTGTGGTGGCGCTCCTTGAGGGCCCGGAGGAAGCGGTCGGGAGGATCGAAAGACTCAAGCTCCTTCTTGATGACCCAATCTGCCTCGATCAAGGTCACGACCGCATCCGGAGCGATGAAATCCCGGAGGATCCGCTGGTCCTTGAACTTCCGGTTGATCCGGTTCCATTCGATGGTTGCGGGCAGGCGCACGATCACATCCGGGTAGCCATGCTTGGCGATCTCGTAGCCGATCTTCTCATACTCCCGCTCGCGGGTGAGCTCGAAGACATAGTCGGTCGTCCCCAAAAGACGTTCCAGGGGCTTTTTCCCATGCTTGGTGAACTCGCCCACCGCATCGAAGACCCGGATCTCTTTTCCATTCTCTTTCCCGAGAGCGACGACCTTTTGCAAATAGGCGGCGTCGCTCATCCCGGCCACCATCCCTGTCACCAAGACCTTCATGATCCGATTCTGTCGAAAGAGCTTAGCTTAGAGGGAGCGGTTGCGACAGCGGATCCGTGTCTTGGCGCGCCTTCCGCCCGGGTCTGCTCGGGGCTTCGTCGCGAACGCGCCTCAGCGATACAGCGACCCCTTCCGCATGGGGGAGCGGAAACTTTTCCAGGACCACCGAAACGCTCCCTACCTTCGGGCGCCGAAGGACGACTGCCGCGATCTCCTCGGCCAACCTTTCCAGGAGATTCCGGGGCGGGGAGGTGGCAACGCGCCGGATCTCGCGGGCGAGCTCGTCGTAGTCGACGGTCTCCTCGATGCGATCGGACCGGGCGGCCACAGAGAGGTCGTTGATTTCCAGGCGGAGGGAGACCCGGAGAGGCTGTGTCCGGCTCCTTTCCGCCTCCGTAATCCCGATCCGGCTTTCAAGCCAAAGCCCTTGGATCTCGATCGCGTCCCCCTTCGTGCTCGGTGCCTCCGTCCGTCCCGCCGCCGGGGAATTTCGCGCGGGAAAAGCGGGAAAGAAGGCCTCCTCCAGGGTGAGCCAGACGAGTCGGCCTGCGCCCGGCTCGCGGCTGCCTCGGGAGCCGGCGATGTTGAGCACGCGGATCCGGTGCTCTTCCAGGAAGGCCAGCAATCTCTCTGCGGGGCACGGAGTGCCCCCGTGCAGATGGATCCAGGGCTTACGGAGACGCACGGCCTCTTCCGCGGTAAGGCGGGAACCGCCGCTCAACCCCGCGGCGACGGTGAATATGGCGGTTCCCTCGCTGTCCCGCACGTTCCAGCACGTGCGCTCCGCATAATCGTCGCTGGGGGTCTCTTCGAGCGGGTAGTGCTCGGGGATGATGCCGTCTTCGGCACGTCGTCCGAGCGGACACCATCCTCCTGCGGAAAGGCCGTGAGCAATCGCCCAATCGAGAGCCGCGCGATCGGCCCCGGTCTGCCCGCCCGAAACGATCTTCTCGAGCGGAGGTCGAATCTGCTGGGACATGGACGACTTTCTATCCCAATTCTTCCATCCTGGCGAGAGTCCTTGGTGCCGAAGAGATCTCCCCGGCTCCTTTTCCCCTTTCGACGCTTCCGCGATCGTGGCAGAAAAAGCCATGACCGGTCTCCCGCCCGAGCCCCGGATCCAGACGCGCCTCAAAGTCTACTACTTCGATACCGATGCGGCCGGAGTCGTCCATAACGTGGCCTACTTGCGGCTCGTCGAGGTGGCCCGTTCGGAGCTGGCCGAGAAGCTCGGGTGGAGCCTCGGGGAAATGGGAAGGTCGGGCGTCGTCCCCGTCCTGGTGCGGACCGAGATCGACTACTTGCGGCCGGCACGTCTGGGCGAAAACCTGCTGATCGAATCGCGGCTGACCCGGCTCGAACGGTTGCGTTTCGTCATCGAGAGCTCGGTTCAGAAGGAGGGAGAGCCGGCAGTCCTCGTGCGCTGCCGTCAGACCCTCGTCACGGTGCGCCTTGCCGACGGACGCCCCCAGGCGGTCCCGCAGTCCTGGGTGCAAGCCTATCCTCATTTGGCAGCTTCTCGGACCGGATCGAATCCCGCGCAAGGATAGGCGCGAGCTCCGCAGCGCAAAGTGGTTCGTCAAGCAAGCGGATTGCCGAGCCTGGGCTGATCCCGGCGGCGTGCGTATGGAAGTTTGAGAATGGGTCTGGGCGGCCGACGGGACTCGAACCCGCAACAGCCAGAACCACAATCTGGAGCTCTACCATTGAGCTACGGCCGCCATCTGCTACCGAGCCACCATAGGGCAGAGGGCGGAGCGGCGCAAGCACGGCCCCACCGCTTTCCCTGCGCAGCGCGGGCCACTTCTCGCTTGTTTTCGACCAGCGCCAGGCGGTAGTCAACGAAAACGATGATCATCCTTTCCACCGCCGCCATCCGCAGGATCGAGCAACGGGAGATGTCGGACGGAGTTTCGCAGGAAGAGCTGATGGAAAGGGCGGGCAAGGGATGTGCCGAGCGGATTCTCGAGGCATTCCACGGAAAGAGGCGGGTTCTTGCCCTGATCGGGCGGGGCAACAACGGGGGCGATGGGCTCGTCATTGCCCGAAGGCTGGCGCGAGCCGGTTGGGAGGCGACCGTATTCCTCTCCTCGGAGAGGGCAGAGCTCGGACCGCTCTGCACCCGGCAACTCGCGGAGTGGGAGCGCCGAGGAGGACGAATGGCCCCCTCCGGCTCTCCCCCGCCGTGGGGGGCGGCCGATCTCGTCATCGACGCCCTCCTGGGCATCGGGATGAGCGGAGAGCTTCGGGGAGCGCTGGCCGATCTCGTTTCCGCTCTCAACCGCGAGCGGGCCAAGCGGTATTTCCGAACGATCGCGGTCGACACGCCTTCCGGACTCTGGGAAGGAGCCAATCCGGCTTCTCCGGCCGTGGTAGCCGATCTCACGCTGACGATCGGCTACGGTAAGGAGTTCCTCTTCCGGGAAGCGCTCTCCCGCTTCGTCGGCCGGATCGAGGTGGTTCCCATCTTCTCGGCGCGGGAGGAGAGCGCCGCGAGCGAGGCGATCGTTCCCGAGGAGCTTGCCCGGTGGCTTCCGAGGCGGAGCGCCCACTGCCATAAGGGTCAATTTGGCCGAGTTCTCCTCTTGGGAGGCTCTCGGGGATTCAGCGGAGCCCCTGCCATGGCTGCGCACGCGGCCCACCGGGTCGGCGCCGGGCTCGTGACCCTCGGAGTCCGGGAGGAGATCTATCCGATCGTCGCCTCCCGGTGCCTGCCGGAGACGATGGTCTTTCCGATCTCGGACCTCTCGCTCCTCTCCACGAACCGCTCCCGGGCGACCGTCCTGGCGATCGGCCCGGGCCTGGGCTTGGACCGGACGGCCGAGGAGCTCCTCGCCAATCTGGTGGAAACGAACGGATCTCCCATGGTCTTCGATGCGGATGCTCTTACCCTTCTGGCGAGGAATCCCGCCCTCTTCGACCGTTTTGGCTTTCCTGCGATCCTCACCCCTCACCCGGGAGAGATGGGGCGGCTCCTCGGGCGCCAGATCGGGGACGAGGAGAGGGAAGAGGCCGCGCGTGAGCTGGTCGAGAGGCTGCCGGTGACCCTCGTCCTCAAAGGCACGCGAACGCTCGTCGTCCGGAAGGGAGAACCTTTCTGGTACAACACCACCGGAAATCCCGGCTTGGCCGCCGGAGGCTCGGGGGACACGCTCCTGGGAGTGCTGGCCGGGTTGATTGCCCAGGGAATACCCTCCTGGGAGGCAGCAAAGTTAGGGGTCTGGCTCCATGGCCACGCCGCCGATCTGGTGCTCCAAGCAAGGGGAGTCGAAGAAGGCGTCTTGGCTACCGAGGTTGCCGAGAGCCTGGGTGGGGCCATTGCCACCATTCGTGCCGCCGCCGCCCGCGTCCTTCGCGAGAGAGAGGAGCCGCTTTGGGAAGGCCCCTGAGAGCCAGACCTGGTGGAAACCCTACCACCAGCCGCCGCTCCACCCCGTGACGGTCGGCTCCCATCCAACGGGATTCCAGTACTGCTCGATGGCTCCGTACTCGTCGATCGAGCCGTAGGCGGCGAGCTCCTTCTTCTGTACGTCTTCGACCACTTTTGGCTCATGCGGCCAGAGGCAGAAGCGAATGCCTTCCATCCGGATGGTCGGGCCGCGGGGAAGAGGCGGAGTGGGGAGGACCCGCCCGGCCACGGTGATTCTCTTGCCCGGGCTGTAGACGGCCGGGTCGAGACGCCCCTGGTATTCGACGAGCATCCGGCCGCCGGATTCCGCCGTTCGGACCGGCTCGTCATGCTGGGTGAGCGACCGCTGCGAGATGAGCACGATGCTCTCCTTTTCATAGAGGCGGGTCTCGATGATCCTGCCGCCGAAGATGACGATTCGCCCCTGGTATGCGGCCGGATCGGCCGCGATCTGGGAAAAAAGCGGCTGACCTTTGGCTCGGTTACGCAGGGCTTGCGGAATGGGGCTCATGCTGGCGCACCCCGCCAGCGGAAGGAGCGAAAGAATCCAAAGGCAGGAAACTGCCAGCCGCTTTTTCCCGTCTCTCATTGTTGGGTTGGAGTGAAGCAGCGTTGGCTTTCGCGTCCAAGCCTGGAATGCGCATCGGGTCGATTCGCGAGGCGGTCCGAACGGAAAAAAGGCTTGGCGGGCCGTCCGAAAATGAGCATGAGAAGGCAATCCGCTCCCACGTAAAGGGGCTCATCGTCAACATGCTGCGAGAACCGATGCGATCCCAGAACCGAGTGCGCGTAGCCCTCCTCCAGGCAGGAGCAGGCACCGACCGAGACGACAACCTGCGTCGGCAGGAAAGGCTGTTTGGGGAGGCGGCGGAGCAGAAGGCGGGGATCATCTGCACCCAGGAGCTCTTTGCCACCCCCTACTTCTGCCAGGAGGAGCGTGTCGAGGCCTTCGCATGGGCCGAAGCGATCGACGGTCCAACGGTCCGCTTTCTGCAGGATCAGGCGCAAAAGGCCAAGGCGGTGGTGATCGGTTCCTTCTTCGAGCGGCGCGCCCCCGGCCTCTTCCACAACACGGCGGTCGTGATCGATGCGGCCGGGAGGCTGCTTGGCTGCTACCGGAAGATGCACATCCCGGACGATCCCGGGTATTACGAGAAATACTACTTTACCCCCGGAGATCTCGGTTTTCGTGTCTGGCCGACGTCCGTAGGACGCCTGGGTGTGCTCGTCTGCTGGGATCAGTGGTATCCCGAGGCGGCCCGACTGACCGCATTGCAGGGGGCGGAGGTGCTCTTCTACCCGACCGCGATCGGCTGGCATCCGCACGAGAAGGAGAGCGAAGGGGCCGCACAGGTCGACGCGTGGCGGACCATCCAGCGAAGCCATGCCATCGCCAACGGCTGTTTCGTCGCCGCCGCCAATCGCGTCGGGCGGGAGGGAGGCCCGGATGGACGCGCGATCGAGTTTTGGGGGCGCAGCTTCGTGGCCGATCCGATGGGCCGGATCGTGGCAGAGGCCTCGGGGGAGGAGCAGTTGCTCCTCGCCGATCTCGACCTTGGCCTGATCGAAACTGTTCGGGTTCACTGGCCCTTCCTCCGTGATCGCCGCATCGACGCGTACGGGGGGATTGCCGCGCGCTACCTGGAGTGAGCACGAAATACGTGGTGGAGGAGAGCGGTCGCGAGCGGCAGGGGAAGAGCCGGGAGCCGATCCCTCGGACCTTCGGGTTTCGCATGCCGGCCGAGTGGGTGCGGCACCGCGCGACCTGGCTGACCTGGCCGCGGGAGGAGGGCATCAGCTTTCCCGGGAAAGAGCAGGCCATGTTCGCCTTCTGGGCCGATCTGGTTCGGCTTCTTTCATCCGGGGAGCTTGTCCGGATCAACTGTTTTTCGCGCCAGCAGCGGCGATCGATCCAGGAGCTCCTCGAATCGAGGGGCGTTGCGGTCGGACGGAGGGTCGTTCTCTACGAGATCCCTGCCTACGAGCCCTGGTGTCGTGACCACGGACCGATCTTCGTGCAAAACGGACGGGAGACCGCAATCGTCGATTGGGGTTACGACGCCTGGGGGAAGAAGTATCCCCCCTACTCTCTGGACGACCTGGTGCCACAGCGGGTCGCCTCCTTCCTGGGGATGCGCTGCTTTGAAACCGGGATCGTCTTGGAGGGAGGGGCGATCGATACCAACGGAGAGGGGCTTTTCCTCGTGGGCACCCGCTGCCTCCTCGATCCAGTACGCAATCCGGGAATGACGCGGGAGCGGATGGAACGGGCGCTGCGCGACTATCTCGGTGCGGACCGGATCATCTGGCTCGAGGGGGAAATCGTGGGGGACGACACCGACGGCCATGTCGATGAGATCGCCCGTTTCGTCGATCGATCCACCATCGTGGCGGTGCGCGCCCAGGACCCCCAGGATCCAAACCATGCCTCGCTCGAAGGAAACTTCGCGCGGCTGCTGGCGGAGGCGGAAAGGGGCCCCGCACGCCTGCGCGTGGTCGCGCTTCCGATGCCGTCGGCGATCTACGAAGGGGAGACGAGGCTCCCTGCGTCCTACGCGAACTTTTACTTTTCCAACGAGGCCCTTCTCTACCCGGCGTTCGGCGATCCCATGGACGCCGTGGCGGGAGAGATCTTGGGAGCGCTCGTGCGCGACCGTCCGGCGGTCCCCGTGGCCGCTCGCGACCTCGTGTGGGGATTCGGCGGCCTCCACTGCATCACTCAGCAGGAGCCGACATGAGGCAGATATGATCTATCACGTTTCCTTGAGCCCGGTGGCTCTGATCGTTGGCTTGCTCCACGGCCTTGTCGGAGCGTTGGCGCTCTTCTTCCCCGTCGGAACGCAGAGGTTCCTGCAGCGCTTCCCAAGGAACCGAACCCTCGGACGGATCTTGCTGGGGGCCGGTACCGCCTGGGCGGCGACTCTCTGCGCTACGATCGACCTCGGGGAGTATTCGTGGATCCGTTCGGGTCTCTTCCTCGCATCCTTGACTCTCGGAGCGCTTGCGATCTGGCTTCTCGATGACTTTCCCTCGGTCCGGGGACTTTCGATCCTCCTGCTGCTGGGGGCGAACGTCCTGCTCGATGCCGCCTTCCTGAGCGATCGTCCCGGGAAAATCGCCGTGGTGCTCCTCGCCTATCTTTGGGTAATCGCCGGGATTCTCTTCGTCTGCCTCCCCCATCTCTTTCGGGATCGGGTCTGCGAGCCCTTGGTCCATTCGGGCGTCTTGCGGATCACTGGGTGGGGAGCGCTCGCGATCGGCGCGGGATTCGTCGCCTTCGGCTTGGGACTGGGCTGAGGGCCTGCCAGGGCCCCGATGGGAGGGGGATTGACAAGCGGCGCCTCCGCTCCGAAAGTGTTTCCTCTGGTGGCGGCACGCGAGTTCCGCGAATCCCACCAGGATGGGCGGATGGGACCAACTATTTCTAGGAGCAGGGTGTGAGCAGGCGAGCGATCTACTTGGATAACAACGCGACGACGGCGGTACTCCCGGAGGTAGCCCGCGAGATGGTCCCCTTCCTTTCGGTCTATTACGGCAACCCTTCGAGCGCCTACTCCCTGGGGCAGGAGGCCAAGCAAGCCGTGTTATCGGCCCGGCGGCGCGTCGCCCGGCTTTTAGGTTGCCGCGAGGAGGAGATCCTCTTTACGAGCGGGGGCACCGAGTCCGACAATACCGCTCTCTGGTCAGCCCTCCGCACCTCGGGAAAGCGGGAGCTGGTGACCACCCTGGTGGAGCATCCGGCCATCTATCGTCTCTGCCAGGAGCTGGAGAAGGACGGGTACCGCATCCGATGGATCCCGGTCGGAGCCGACGGGCGGCTCGACCCCGCAGAGGTGGCTCGAGCGATCGGCTCGGAGACGGCGGTCGTCTCCGTCATGACGGCGAACAACGAGACCGGGGTGCTCTTCCCGATTCGGGAGGTGAGCGAGATCTGCCGAGCCCACGGGGTGCTCTTTCACACCGATGCCGTCCAGGCGACCGCCAAGGTGCCGGTCGACGCATCCGAGATTCCCGTCGACTTCCTTTCGGTCTCCGCCCACAAGTTCGGGGGCCCCAAGGGGGTTGGCGTGCTCTACGTTCGAGACGGCGTCCCCTTTCGCCCCTTTTTGTGGGGAGGGAGCCAGGAGCGCGGTCGGCGCGCAGGCACCGAGAACGTCCCGGCGATCGTCGGCATGGGCCGCGCCGCCGAGCTTGCGGCGGAACGGGTCGAACAGTATGGGGCGCGAGTCGGGAAGCTGCGCGACCGGTTTGAACAGGCGATCCTGGCCGGGCTGGCCGACGTCCGGATCAACGGACATCCGACCGAGCGGGTCCCGAATACCTCCAACCTCTGTTTTGAGAACGTCGAATCGGAAACCCTGCTTCTCGAGCTCGATCGTCAAGGCATCCAGGCTTCGGGCGGATCCGCCTGCAGCACCGGGAGCTCCAGGCCATCGCGCGTCCTCGTTGCCATGGGGCTCAGCCCACGGGAGGCATTTGCCAGCGT
>JABEBX010022622.1_pt1 | contig 10101 bp, 9 predicted proteins | sample 7245971 | NCBI WGS metagenome assembly JABEBX01 (sample SAMN14506365, study PRJNA622280) | hot springs metagenome | biome: hot spring [ENVO:00000051]|acidic hot spring [ENVO:00002120]; feature: spring [ENVO:00000027]|sediment [ENVO:00002007]; material: sediment environment [ENVO:01001048]...
TCTTTTGAATCAGCAACAAGTGGTTGAATCTCTTTTTTAATTTCTTCAATCTTTTTTTGCATCTGATTGTATTGGTTTTTAACCAAAATCAAAGCAACCAAACCTGCAATTGCAAAACCTAAATAAACAATCGCTATAATAGCTAACGAAACTTCACCTATATTCATTAAACTCACCTCCTAATTGTTTGATTATATAACGAAAAGTTATAAAAATCAAATTTTTTTGGATAAATATTCTATAATCTCACTTGCTGATTCTTCTATTGATTTTTTAGTTACATCAATTTTTTTCCACTGTGGGTGTTTTTTGTACAGTTGTTCTGCATATTCAATTTCTTCATAAATTTTTGATCTTTGAGCGTAAGCTTTGATGCCTAATTTTTTTGCACGCTCTTGCCTTATTTCGTACAATCTCTCAGGACTTATGCTTAAGAAAAATATTTTATCTTGATCAATACTAAATAAGGCATCTGGAAGTTTTTCTCCTTTGACGATAGCAAAATTAGCTACTTTATAGCCTTCTTGTGATAGATAAATACTTAATGGCGTTTTGCTTGTTCTTGATAAACCAATTAAAATAATATCAGCTTTATCTAAATCTTTTGCACTTTTATTGTCATCATGCATTACTGTGTACTCTATAGCTTTTATTTTTTCAAAATACTTATCGCTTATTGTATGCAAAAGTCCTGAGGCTTTAATAGCTTTTTCTCCTAAAAATGTTTCAAATTTTTCAATAAAATAACCAAACAAATCCATTACATCTATGTTGTTTTGTGATAGAATGTTGTAGAAGGTTAACCTTAGATCATTATCTGCAATCGTTGTGACAACAAGAGGTTTTTCAAATAGAGCTTTTTTTAATATTTCAGCAATCTTAGCATTGTTTACATTTCCAAAGCGTCTAAGCGTGACTTCAGATTTTGGGAAATGGACCAGAAAAGCCCTTACAAACCTTAAAGCAGTCTCACCTGTTCCATCTGACACTACATAGATATATTTCATATTAATTCTCCAGCAGTTTTTTCAAAAAATATGAAAACCAAATAATCATTACGCTACTTATTGGGAATATGGGGTTAATAATCTTTGATTGAGGGTTGTAGAAAATTGAATTAATTTTTACAAAAATATCATTTTCTTTTGCCCAAAGATCTTGATTTTTGTTTTCAATATACATTTCTCTTACAAGCAAAGCTTTATTGTAGGAATATGGCACTAAAAAATTGTCAAGAAATATCATAAACAAAACTAAAACAAAAGCAATTGTATAAATAGGTATCGCAATTTTAAGTGTACTAATACCACTATTTTTCATTGCTAGTATTTCATTTGTGTGTGCTAGATATCCCAAACTAATGAGTGTGCTTATGCTAAATATAAATGGTAATAACATGTATATTATCTTTGGTGTGTATGTAAGGTAGTAATACAAAATAAATGTCAACTTCACATTATTTGATATAAGCGTTGAAAGGTTATTAAAAAAATCAATTACATAAAACAAACTTAAAGCTAAAATAAAGACAATGAGAAAAATCTTTATAAATCTTTTTGCAATATATCTATAAATTAGCTTCATATTTTTTTGTTATAAACCAGTGTTCTAAAATTTCTGGTATAATTTTTTCAAATTCATCAAGGCTTATCATATTTGAAGCATCTGATAATGCTTCTTTTGGATTTATATGGGTTTCAAAAAATAAACCATCAACATTTATGCTAGCAGCAGCTTTTGCCAAAAAAGGCGCATACTGTGGTGTGCCTAAGCTGCTTTGAGCCCCACCGGGTAGTTGCATGGAATGGGTTGCATCGTAAATAACTGGTACACCTAATTCTTTCATAATCAACATACCTCTAAAATCAACAACTAAGTTGTTATACCCAAAACTTGCGCCTCTTTCTGTTAGCCACACCTTATTGTTGCCTGATTGTTTAACTTTTTCAATAGCATATTTCATATCCCACGGCGCCATAAACTGGCCTTTTTTAATATTTACTATACGTTGTGTTTTTGCAGCGCTAACAAGTAAATCAGTTTGCCGACACAAAAAAGCTGGTATTTGAATAATATCAATAATATCTTTTACTATGTTTGCTTGATTTGGTAAATGAATATCTGTTGTGACCTTCATATTAAATGTGTTTTTTACTTTATTTAAGATATACATACCTGTATCTATATCAACACCTCTGTACGAATTTATGCTTGAGCGGTTAGCTTTATCAAATGATGCCTTGAATATGATTTCAATATTAAACTTCTCGCTTATGCGTTTTAGTCTTTCTGCTATATCTAAAACAATTTTTTCTGATTCTATTACGCAGGGGCCAGCTATTAAAAAATGTTCCATAAATACCTCCTTAATTGTCATTTATATCAAATTGGTGCTTAAGATTCAAACTCAAAAACTATATTTTTGCCAGATTGTTTTGCTCTGTACATAGCTAAGTCTGCATTTTTAATGCAGTCATGTAAGTTTTGGCAATGATCTGGCCAGAACGCAACGCCTATACTTACGCTACGCTTTATACCATCTATGTTGAATTCTTCAATGCTTTTTCTTATACGATTAGCCAAGTTAATAGCGATTTGCTTTGGTATATCTTTGAGTATAACTACAAACTCTTCGCCTCCATATCGAGCTACTATATCGCTTGAGCGTAAATTTGAGCTAATTATATTAGCAATTTCTGATAAAAATTTATCTCCCATCTTATGGCCATATGTGTCATTTAGAGATTTGAAATCGTCTATATCAATAAACAATGTAGCAAACTGTATGTTTTGGGTTTTTATTTGGTTTGATAGTAAATCTAAGTACTCATTTAAAAAGAGCCTATTGTAGATACCCGTAAGTGGATCTTTATAGGATTGATCCTTAAAGATAGATAACAGCAATTTGTAACCAATAATTTCTTTAATCTCGCTAAGCGATTTTTTAATGGCTTCGAGGTTTTCAATTGGTGTTTTATTTATAAGCTGCACAATTGTTGTAGATTGATTCTTATAGAATTTTTCAAATAATGGCAAACATACAATATAATAATCTTTAGAACAATCACTTGAAACAATATTGTTTGAATGTTCCAATAAAGCTTTATAACACTTGCAAGCTTTTATATTGTGTTTTGCTAATTTACAATTTTCGCAATAAATATTAGAAGCAAAGGATTTTTTAATTTGATTGTTTTCGGTAATAAAGATATTTACGTCAAATAAGCTATATTCTTTTTTTAAAAGCATTCTTAATGTTTCATAAACATCATCCATATTCTCATGTGCTGTTATGGCATTTTTTAAGCGCTCTAGCTTTATAGTTTGGTTTGTATAATCAATAAAGTTGTTTATAATACACCCCACCTCATCACTGAAACATGGTCTTTTTATATCTAAGCTTGTTATATTTTTAAACTCTTCTGAAATTGTTTTTAATTGTTTTATCTTTTTGTCAAATTGGGCTAACACTAAATAAAAAACAAATAATGATATTAAAAACACAATTAAACCAATCAATACACTTTTTAAGATAAATTCATAAAAGATATGTTTTAATCTATTTGTATGTTGTAAAATTATATTTTTTATATACTTTTTATTTACACTGCCAATTATTTCCATATTAAGAGATTTTATAAAAATGCTTTGCTCAAAGGCAACATCGCTTGTTTTGCCGTTTAAATAATAAATTTGGTTATTATATTTAATGTAGAAATGATAATTTTTATTAAAATTCATACTTTTAATTTTTTCAATAATTCCAATAGGAGGTTTATGGATGTTTTTATAAATGGTGTTTTTTATTGATAGGAGGTTATCATTAATGATGGCTTTTTCGTATGCAACCACTTGATTTTCTATAAAGGCGATTTGGACTTTTAGATATTGTTTACTTGTAATGAAAAAAAGTGAGTAACCCACTACACCTATTGCACCCATTATAATCACAAACCACAACAACAATCTATATTTGAAATAATAATTAAGTATAGCCATTAAGCGTTTCACTAACTAAATTATACCTAAATTTTGCTGTGTTGCAATAATTAATTAGCTTTTTTTGTACGTTTTTGGTAAAATAAAAGCGTGAATTGGTTTGCATTAATTATGTTATCCATTGGTCATATTATAACTGATATAAATCAGAGTGCTGTGCCTGCGATGTTACCTTTTTTTAAGAAAGAATTCAGTTTGAATTATGCGCAAACGGGCGTTATATTGCTTGTAACGAATGTTTTTTCTTCTGTTGTTCAAGTGTATTTTGGACATATTGGTGATAAAAAGAATATGAGGTATTTAATAATTTTAGGTATTTTGTTAGCTTCTTTTGGTGTTGCGTTATCTGGTTTGGCGCATAATTTTTATCTTTTATTGTTTCTTGTTGCCCTAAGCGGACTTGGTGTTAGTGCGTTTCATCCAATGGCTTTTAATGAAGCAAGTTACTATACAGGTGATAAAAAGGCAACAGGAATGAGTATATTCTCATTGGGTGGCAACATTGGTTTTGCCATTGGTCCACCACTAGTGTACTTTTTAATATATAAGTTTGATATGAAAGGTACGCTTGGCGTATTGATTATAAGTGCGCCAGTAGCATTTTTAATATACCATTTTATCATTCGCAAAAAAATTGAAAAAACAGAAAATAAAAAGATACATTTGCCCATTGAGTTTGTTGTTGACAAAACAAGCTTATTGTTTCTTGTATTATATATTTTGTTTAGGACATGGATATATTTTGGTTTAATGTCTTATTTGCCCTTTAAATATGCAATGTATTTAAAAACTCAGCCATCATTTATTTCAACATTGTTGTTTTGTCTTTTAGCGGGTGGAGCGCTAGGGACAATTTTTGGTGGTTTGCTTGCAGATAGAGTTGGTACAAAAAATGCATTGCTTTTTACTATGATAACAACATTTATTTTTAATTTAATTTTCAACAATGTGAAAAACAGCCCAGCGTTGTTTGTATTTGCTTTTTTAGTTGGTTTTGTTCTTATATCAACGTTTTCTGTTACAGTTGTTTTGGCACAAGAATTTTTGCCCCATAAAAAAGCGCTTGCTTCGGGTATCGCGGCGGGTTTTGCAATAGGCACAGGTGGAATAGGCGTGAGCTTATTTGGCCTAATAAGTGATTCATTCGGTTTAAATGCTGTTTTTTATATTATTGAAATATTGCCTATTTTTGCTATTGCATGCTCAGTTTTAATTAAGAAACCTAAACCACTTAAAATTTATGAATGAGCCATTTGTAATTTTGTGTGGTCTTGGCTATTTTGAAATACAACTGCTTGAAGAAGTTTCAAAAAGCTATCCTGTTGTAGCCATTGACATAGATCCTATAAAAATTAACTCGCTTAAAGAACGTTTTAAACAATGCACATTCATACATGCGGATGCAAGTAGTTTACTGACTTGGAAAAAACTTGATTTGCAAAATCTTGTTGCAGTTATTACAACTTTTAGGGATAGCGATATAAATTTAGAGATTTGCCATATTATTAGGTTAAATTTTCATTTAGATAAGCCTATTATTGTTTTATCGTACGATGATAATCACCAAGAAGAATTTAACCAGTATAATGCTAAAATTATAAAACCTATAGATATAGCAATTGAAACAATAATAAGCAGATTAAAGCGAAATTACTCAAAAGCTGTAAATATTGGTCTTGGCGATTATGAGATTATTGAAGTAAATGTACTGTCAAGGTCTCATTTGACAGACAAAAAACTAAGCCAGATAAAAGCAAAGAGTTGGCATGTGGCTGCAATTTATAGAAATGGCCAACTCATTGTACCAAATGGTGAGTCTATAATTAGAATAAATGACAAAGTCATACTTGTTGGTAACCCAAAGACACTTGAAAACATCGCAAACATTTTTTTAAAAGGCATTCCTCAATTTCCGCTTCAATATGGCCAAGAGTGTATAATTTTAGAAGATCAGCAAAAAAGTATATTAAATGAAGCGGTGTATTTAGCTGAAAACTTAAAAGTAAAATGTACGCTTGTTTCATACAAGTTTCCAGCATTGAATGCAAATAATTCCAAAATATACCATTCAGATGTTATTGTAAATAGCATATCAGAATTTTTTTTACTTAAAGAAGATATTGGATTATATGTGTTGAGCGAATTTAAAGATTTTTTAAACGTTAAACTAAAATCGGTTTTTAAAAATAGCGCAAAACCATTTTTGATTGCAAAAAATATTTTTCCTTATGATGGTATTATTGCTGTGTTAAATTCTTTTGATATGCTGTATGTGATTGAGACTGCTATTGAGCTATCAAAAATATTCAACATACCCTATAGGTTGCTATTAAATGTTATGCCTGATAATTTATCTTCATTGAGTGAAAAAATTCAAATTAGAAAAGCAGCAGCGTTGGTTAGAGATTTTGAAAGTGTGTATAAAACAAAAATACACTTCAAAACACAGGTAAAAAACCCAATTATTGGTACCATTGAATATGCAAGTAAATATAAAAATCATATAGTTGTGTTAAATTATAGTAAAGATTCAAAAATTTCTTTTTTTAAACCTCACATTGCATATTTAATTTGTAAAAAAGTAAGAAACAGTGTGTTGGCGATACCTCTATGAGCGATTCTGATGTTTTAAGGCTTTTGTTAATAATTCTTGGCATGTTTATAATGCCTTTGATATCAAAAAAAATCAATATTCCATTTGCTGTTGGTGAAATTCTATATGGTATAGTTATTAAAAATATATTTAATTTAAGTTGGCATAATTCTATTGTTGTAAATTTTTTATCTTTGTTTGGTTTTATAGTACTTATGTATATGGCTGGGCTTGAACTTGACATAAAAGCACTAAGAAATATTACAAAAAAAGATACTGTTTTTTTTGTTTTGTATTTTTTTGCGGTTATTATATTTAGCTCCTTTATAACAAAGCAAATGGGTAAACCTACAATATTTGTGTTGGCCTTTAGTGTAACTTCAATTGGTCTACTTTATCCACTTCTACAAGAGCTCAATATCATAAATAAACCATTTGGCCTAAAATTGTTGATATTTGGCAGTATTGGTGAGATTATAAGCCTTTTTGGTATAATTGTTTTCAACTTATACTTTAAATTTGGCTTTAGCTTGAATGCATTGATAAAATTAATTCAACTTGGCATATTTATTGTTCTTTCTATTTTGTTTTTGAAACTACTAAAATTATTTTTGTGGTGGTTCCCACATTTAAGTGAAATTTTTTTAAAGACTGGCAATATTACAGAAACTGGTATAAGGACAAACTTTTTAAATCTTATAGTATTTGTCTTTTTATCAAGTTTTTTAGGTATAGAACCTATTCTTGGAGCTTTTATTAGTGGTTTAATTTTATCATTATCATTACAAGAAAACGAAAACATCAAGAGAAGTTTTAGCATTATAGGCAATGGCTTTTTGGTGCCGATTTTTTTTATACATGTGGGTTTATCTTTTGATTTAAAGGCAATAATGGATTTAAATATGATAAAGGATGCATTTTTGACTGCAATTGTTATTGTTTTGGTTAGATACCTATCAAGCTTTGTATTGCTATTTTCAGATTTTAAATTTAAAGAAATATTGTTTGCGCCATTGGGTCTTTCTTTCCCTTTAACATTGCTTGTAGCAGTATCACAATTTGGCCAAAATTTCGGTGTTTTAGATCAAAAAAATGCAAGTATGCTTGTTTTGAGTGCTATGCTTACTAGTTTTTTATACTCGAAGATATTCAAAATTTTGGGGATAAAGTATATTATGCGTCAGATTATTTTGAAAAGATGTATGAGTATGCAGTGGAGTTGATCAAACAGGGTAAAGCTTATGTTTGCCATCAAAGCCCAGAAGAAATTAGACAATCTAGGGGAACGCTGACACAAAAAGGTACCGATAGTCCTTATAGAAACAGAAGTATTGAAGAAAACCTTATTTTATTTGAAAAAATGAAAAATGGCGAGTTTGATGAAGGCGAATGTGTTTTGAGAGCAAAGATTGATATGTCTCATCCTAACTTAAATATGAGAGACCCTGTAATGTACCGCATTATTAAGACGCCTCATCATAGAACAAAAAATAAATGGTGCATATATCCTACGTATGATTGGGCTCACGGTTTAGAAGATTCGATTGAGAAAATTACGCATTCACTGTGCACGCTTGAATTTGAAGACCACAGGGTGTTATACGATTGGTTTTTAGATCAACTAGGCGTATTTCATCCAAGACAAATTGAATTTGCAAGACTAAATATGACATACACCGTTTTAAGTAAGCGAAAGCTCCTATATTTAGTTGAGAAAAAGTATGTGAATGGGTGGGATGATCCACGGATGCCTACTATTAAGGGCTTAAGAAGAAGAGGTTATACAAAAGAAATTATAAAGGATTTTATTAAAAAGATTGGTGTTACAAAAAGCAATTCTGTTGTAGATTGGGCATTACTTGAACATTGTGCACGAGAAGAACTTAACAAAACATCAAAGCGCGCTATGGTTGTACAAGACCCCGTTAAATTGATCATAGATAATTATCCTGATGAAAAAACTGAATACATCCAAGCGCCAATAAACCCAGAAGATCCTTCTTATGGAACAAGACTCATTTCATTTAGCAAAGAACTGTATATAGAAAGAAACGATTTTGCAATAAATCCGCCAAAAGGGTTTTACAGATTATTTGTGGGCCAGGAAGTTAGACTGTTATATGCGTATTATGTTGTGTGCACAGGTTATGAGTTAGATGAAAATGGCAATGTAAAAACAGTTAGGTGCACATACGATGAAAATTCTAAAGGTGGTTGGACTAGTGATGCTCGCAAAGTAAAAGGGACAATTCACTGGGTTAATGCGCAAGATTGCATTGATATTGAACTTAGAATATACGATAAATTATTTTTGAGTGAAAATCCTGATAAATTTGAGAGCATGGATGAGTTTATTGCTAATTTAAACCCACATTCGCTAATTATTGAACAGGTAAAAGCAGAAAAGTTTTTACTTGGCGCAAAAGATTTTGAAAATTTTCAATTTTTGAGACTTGGATACTTTTGCAAAGACCCAGATTCAAAGCCAAGCTACATGATTTTTAATAAAACTGTTGATCTTAAAGATAGTTATTCGAAGATTTTAAAAAAATCCTAAGATGCATATTATTTTTGAAAAGTATATCAAGACAAGAGCCATTAAAGTTTCACCAAGAAGCATAATAAAATGCACAACATGTCCACAATACAATCAAAATCCATCATGTCCGCCAAAGGCACCTGAGTTTTTTTTAGCAAGGGAATGGATTTTAAGCTACAAAAAGGCATTACTTATAAAATGTTTTATAGATAGCAATTATTTTGAATTGCAAAAGAGAGAAATGCTAAAAATGTTGCTTGATAAAGAAAAGGATTTTTTCTCGCAAAATAAATTTTATGCCTATGCACTGTTTCCTGGCAATTGTAATTTGTGTGAAGAATGCACTTACAAAAAGACAAAGGTGTGTAGTAAACCATCTTTGGTGCGGTACTCGCTTGATGCTGTAGGTATAGAAATCAACTCAATTGCCAATATAGATTTTACAGAAAGCGTTTTGTATGGTTTAATATTAATTGAATAGTTTATAATCTAGTTAGCATTTGAAGCAGTGTTGGTTTGTTCAAATTGGTTTGGGCGATTAGTGGTACTTCCTTGTTATCAACATCCAAATTGCCCACAGTTTCATTTCTTTTTATTGGCAATTGCAGGTTTTTGTTAATGTAAACACTAATGTAAAGTTGTTTGGATGGCCAAACGACACTATCGACAGAATTTTTTGCAACAACATTAACTGTTAAACCATTTGGGTAGACAAGTTTACCAATTAATTGATTTTTATTTATGATTGGCAATAAATTTAAGCTTGATTTTACATCGTTTATTGCTGTAATTGCACCATTTAACGCAGTCATTAGCGGCTCTTTACCGTTTGCACCAAAAATTGAGCCAATAAGCGTTAATTCTTCATAATTAACATTTACTTTTGCTGCAAATACATAATTAGCACCAATTTCTGGCATTGAACCGGTTTTAATGCCAACGATACCATCTTTTCCAAGCACATAATTTA
>JABEBX010022213.1_pt1 | contig 10093 bp, 10 predicted proteins | sample 7245971 | NCBI WGS metagenome assembly JABEBX01 (sample SAMN14506365, study PRJNA622280) | hot springs metagenome | biome: hot spring [ENVO:00000051]|acidic hot spring [ENVO:00002120]; feature: spring [ENVO:00000027]|sediment [ENVO:00002007]; material: sediment environment [ENVO:01001048]...
CAGCGTCAGATGTGTATAAGAGACAGCCTTATACCCCTGCTTCTTCAGCTCGTCGTACTTCTTCACCGCCTCGAACATCGTATTCCCATCAGTATCTTGCGGGTCCGCCAGGACTAGAGCTGCGGCTGCCTTAAGGTTGTCCTCCCTGCCGACGACAGGCCCTGTAATCCTGGTCTTGCGGTAGAGGTCATTGTCTATATCGACAGCCATTATGAGCAGTCTCTCCGACACAGTATCACAATAAAGATTGGATAGCAGGATTATAAATGTTTCCCATTATATGGTATATTTTCCATGCTACATTATGCTATGCATCCTATTTGTCAGGGAACACCGCTACGCGCTTCAGCGCCAGGTATAGTGCTGCGTATGTGGGCAGCTCCACATCTTGGTCTTTGTATGGCCCGAAGCTTTTCCCGCCAATCTCCAGCACTGGGGATTCTTTTACGTGGACCATGACGCTTCCGCTCTTGAAGAGCACAGCGTCCTTCATCGGGTCGAACTTCTCAAGGTTGCTTATGCTGCCCAAGCTCTTCGATACCAGGCCGGTATCGCCGTGTATGGTGTCGGGCACTCTTAACAGGTGGTCCATCACGCTCGTAACGTTCTTGTCTATGAATGTGGTTTGGCTTATCGACATGGCTTTGAGTATCTTATTCCAGAAATCCGACTTGTTCGGTATGTTGACCCTGTCCCAGTTGCCTGTAGTTATGCCCAATATCACATCGGCCTTGTTCCTGAGCAGCTTCCGTGCGATCGGCTTGTCTATGCCCAGAGATACCAGCCTCTCTTCCCCGGCATTCAGAGCGGATATCATGCCACGCGCTATCCTTCCGGCCCATGCGGGATCGTCGGGTTTCGGGCCCCTCAATTGCTTCCTGGGATCGTCTATGTTTGGGAAGAACCTGCCCAGCGTTATGCCCCTGCCCGTTATATAGTCGCTGACGGCTTTCCTACCCTCAGCATTCATGCTCATGAAATCCTCATCTATTACATGCACATGGTAGCCGCGGTTGCCGCTGAAGTTTACCGTTATCATATCAGTTGGTATGCCGAAGTCCCTGATGAGGAAATCCTCCACAAGCTTGAACACTTCATCCTTGGTCGCGGCGAGGCAGTTGCTGCAGACCCACGAACGGCCGTGCTCTAGCTGGCACTTCAGGTTCAGGTCAGTTGAATCTATATCGAAAACCAGCTCCGACTTTATGCGCTCTTTCTTTTCCATTGGCCTCGCGCTCGGGTACCTGTATATAGAGGTAGAAACTGATATGAACGCGGGCGTATCCGATAGTATGTAGCTCTTGAACTCGTTGAACGTGCGGAAAGAGATGTGGCGTTTGACTATCTTGCTCTCGAAATTGCCGAAGCCGAACTCCCTCCTGCTCAGGTTGCTTATGCGTATGTATGCCTTGCGGTAGTATTCATTGAACTTGATCTTCGCGAAAGAGGCTATCCTGTCATCGAGCAAGCGACCACCAACGCAGCACCATTTGCATATATTATTAGCGCGCAGAACTTTAATATCTGTTCGCTTCAGGGCATATTGCCAGCGTTGGTTAAGGATTCCAATGCGCATTACTTCGTTATCTGTTTATTAGACAATCGTTGAATGCCGAAATGATATATATAAACATTGCAGTCGAAGGATTCTTGCGATAAGATGGCAACCAAAACAGCTGATTCGCACAGGCGCAAGGATGTAGTTGTAATGGATAGAGATGGGGTTGTTATAGACGACATCAGCATGGAATTCGGCAGGCATTTTAGGGAGGGAGACTCGCTGCTCAAGAGAGCGCTCGAGGAATTTACCTTCATATCCCTTAGTATCATATCTACGCGCATTAGGGTTAATGCATTGGATAGGCATACGGGAATGGATGAATCTGCATTAAAGTATATGAAACGGGAGCAGGATGAAGGCAAGGCCATAGTAGTAAAGACCGCGAACATGAATGTAGACATACTGAAAGAGGAATCAGTATTAAGGGCTGCGGGCATAGATGCGGAGGTAAAGCACACAAGCATGCTCAGCAAGCTCGACAGGGACAACCCTTACGAGAAAAGGCTTATAGAGGACAACCAGCTTGCCACTTTTGCAGCGCTTATAAGGACACATGACTCGGATAAGAGGATAACGCTCGTAAAGAAGGACTACAACTCCATAACCGGATTCTTCATAAAGCTTTTTGGCAAGCATAGCAGGCTGGATTATGCCAGCCTCGACAAGCTTGAGGACTGAGCAGCAGTGCAACTGCTTTGGGAACGCGAGGCGGGCCCGGCGGGATTTCCACGCATGCCAGTGATTTACCCGCATGCTGTTTTGAACCCGCGACCATCAGCTTAGAAGGCTGCTGCTCTATCCAAGCTGAGCTACGGGCCCTATTGCCTTCGCCCCAATGCGTTCAGCTGATTAGATTTGTACTTAATATTAAAAAAGGCTTTCGTATTTTCGGATGTGATCCTCGCAGCATTGGCATAGTCCATCTTCTTTACGCCAGCTATGAACATCACTGAGTTCTCTACGCTCTTCGGCGAGCTGCCTACTATTGGAGAGTCCGTTTCACCCATTATCTGGTTGATCGGAATCGCTGCTATAGCCCTGGCGCGCTTGTTCGATTTGTATGGCGGCACTGATATGTAATAGCCCATGCCAGCGACTTCTCTGGCCTGCGCCTCATCGCCATCGAAGAAATGGAAATGCACGCTCTCCATGCCCTTGGCCTGCACCATCTTCAGCACATCCGGGAATGATTCCCTCGAATGTATTGAGACTGGAAGCCCCAGGTCAAGTGCAGTGTCAAGCATTATGTCGAATACCTGCCTCTGCCTCTCCTGCGCTTCCGGAGTTGCACCGAGCTTGTAGTCCAGGCCTATCTCACCAACCGCGACAATCCTCTTCGCATTCTCCTTGATCAGCGACACGTTGAATTCGATTTCGTCATCTTTCATATCAATGCAGTGCTCTGGGTCTATCCCTATGGCTGCAAATACGTTTACGTTATCGCTTATCCTCAGGCTCTCCATGTTTGACTTGGTATCCACGCCGTCTGTTATTATGGTCCGCACGCCGTAGTCTATCGCAGAACTTATTACAGACCAGTCTTCTATGAGATCGATGTGAGAATGCGCATCCGCTAGCTCCACCTTATCCTTAAGTTCAATATCCTCTTTCATGACCTGTTTTGTGGGCATCGGTTACACCAAGCTGGTTTTGGCACGCATCCCATATCTCAAAAATAGTATAAGAATATTATGTCAAGCTATAAATATGATAAACATCAGATTATACTGATGTTTATATGTCGACAAATGATTCCGCTGATAGGAGGTTGTTGCATGCTCTGGATAACATGAGCATTGCATTGTATGTTATAATAGCGCTGCTGGTGATCATAACAGCGCTTATCGCATATCAGAGCTTTTTCAGGCCTGCAGCGAGCACCACAAGCGCAGTGACGTCAACGCCGCACAACAGTTCCCTTTCGCAGCAGCATAACATTTCTTCCACCAACGCTTCAAAATATGATTTCGGGAATAGGCTGACGAACATTGACGAGCCGTTGAACGCCTCTTCTCTGGCTGTATTCGACTCTGCGCCAAGCTCCTACTTTGAAACTGCGGGCGAGATGCTCCTCAATGGCACTCTGGCTAATTTGGTGATGGACCAGCCTACGTCAAACTCCACTATATTCAATCCGATTGTGATAAACGGAAAGCCCACGGTGATATACATAGGCGCGATATCCTGCATATACTGTGGCGAGAACAGATGGGCAATGGCTCTTGCGCTTGGCCAGTTTGGAACATTCAAGAGCTTATACACGGGATACAGCAGCTTCGGCGATGATGATATACCAACGGTATATTGGAACGCTGACAATTATACAACAACCGGCAATGTAGGTTTCGGCAACAACTATACGAGCAAGTATATAAACTTCATCTCTGCGGACTACGAATCGCCGATAGTGCAGGGATTCGATATGCAACCGCTGAGCTATTTTGTCAGCAAGGCAGAATCGGTGAACCAGACATATCTTGATGCTATGGAATTCATGAACGGCACAGGGCAGTTCCAGGGCACCCCGTTCATGTTTTGGGGCAAGTATATAGTTGGGGGAGCGGACGCTGTGGACTTCAGCAATTCCTCCTCCTCAAGCAACATAACATTGGAGTATATGACACACGCCCAAATGTACAATGAGTTGAGGAGCCCCAACGATCAGATGGGATGGACCGAGTATGCGGGAGCCGACGTGTATATAGCATACCTGTGCAGCACGCTAAACAGCACAGGAAGCGCTGAACCGAGCGTATGCTCTCTCCCGGCGATAAAAGGCATAGCGGGCAGGATGAACCTCAATTGAAAGTAATGATTATGAGCAGGATGGATATCGTCAAAGGCATATATACGAAACCGGCTTACTTAGCGGTGAATGCGGCTGCGGCGGTCATATACTATTATGTCTATGAGTATATACTGTCTATACAGACACATGGCATAGCCATAAATTTGCCTCCCTCATATCTGGTTTACCTGCTCGTAATAACTTCATCAGTTCTTCTTACGATCGCGATCTACTCGATAAGAAACAGCAGGAACAACCAAGCGAAGATATCGGCCAGCGTAACCGGGTCGTTCACTGCGGTTTTCGGCGGGATACTTGGGGGATGCGGATGCACGTCGCCGCTACTTTTTGGCATCTTGGGCGCTGTTGGGCTCGGATCCCAGTTCATCTCTTTCGACATGTTCTTTATCAGGTACCAGATAGGGCTTTTAGCGGCGTTCATATTGATTAATGTTTTGTTAGCAACTTATTACGTGAACAGGCTTTCCAATCCCAAATGCGCCATAAAGAGGCGAGGAAATGAAAGGAGAAAAACGCAGAACCGGAACTAATAGGAACGCAGGCAAGAAGCGCCACGACACAGGAGCAAAGCGCAGCCATACCATTAGGAAGGCAACAGAAACTATCATAGAACGCATTGATTTAGGCACAGCCCCGGCATCGTACGGTGAGGCCCTGCTGAGCAGCATTATGCATGGCCATGGGAATTCCGTCAAAGTGAGCGCGCAGGTGTTCGCGCTGACTGGTGCGCTGGCCAGCATGACGCCAAAGCTCAGAGAGGTCTATTTCTCCCATGGATTTGCAGTTGGGAAATCCCTTTATCGGCATGTATCTGGCAGAACGAATGGCGGCGCACAGACGTTAGTCCCGATGCTTGTGGAATTCTTCGAGAAGGCAGGGCATACCGGAGTTTCGTACAGGCAGGCTGGCAGCAGCTACGAGTTCATGATGCATGATACTCCGAGGATCGGCCTTGGCATGCACATGCACATGTTTGAGGCGGGGGTAATATCAGGCTTCATGAGCAGCGAATATAGGAGAGCCGCAAGGTTCACCGAGACTGAATGCAGAGCGGACGGCGCCGAATCGTGCGCCTTTGCTGAGATGGCCCAGGAGAGCAACGGCATTAAGTTCGATGCCAGGACAGGCACTGATGCCATAGCAGATTATGTGCTTGCAGCGCTGGACAGCAGTAATATAGCTGGAGAAATGCGCTATGAGTACTATGCCCTCGCCTCTGATTCGCTGATGCACAGTGAATATTCATCGAACATCAACGATATCGCATACGCGATTGGGAGCGGGCTGGGAAGCAGATTCAGGGAGGAAAATGCAACAAGGAGCGCCTCTGCAGGCGTTGCGAGGCTGAAGAGATTGATAGCTTTATTAAACTTTGGTAATATAACTATTAAGCGTACCGCCCCAATGTCATTGCGCCTGGAGTTTGACAGGCTGATGGGCAATAAGGGCATTGTGGACCTGTCTTCGAACTTCATCAGTGGAATGCTGAACGCATACCTGGGCTCGAAGCTCACGAGCGTACAGCGCAGCTCGCTCGGCGGATATACTATGAATATAAAGGAAGCGAAAACCGCGAGCAAGCGCAGGAGCAGGAGAAGATCAAGGAATAGATAGAAGCCTATATATGAGGTTTGTGCGATGGCTCTGGAATTCATGGACAAGATAGCCAAATTTATACCAAGCATAAAGCCACCGGCCAGGCCGCTCTCGCTCAGAGAAAAGATGTACTGGACTGCGATAATAATAGGCGTCTATTTCATACTCTACAACATAGATGCGTACGGGGTGAACGTCGCTGCGGTATCGTCTTCGCTAGAGCTCATAAGCATAGTGTTCGCGGCTAAGATAGGAAGCGTAATAACTGTGGGCATAGGCCCGATAGTGCTCGCAAGCATACTGCTGCAGCTCTTGAACGGCTCGGGGCTGATAAAGGTAGACCTCAACAACGTGCAGGACAAGTCGCGTTTCCAGGCCCTGCAGAAGCTGCTCGCAATCAGCATAGCAGTGGTAGAATCTGTCATATACGCAGTCACAGGGTTCGTGCCAGTGGAATCCGCGTCTTTCCTTGGCATTGTTATACTCCAGCTCGCCATAGGCGCAGTATCCATAGTGTTCATGGACGAGCTCATGACAAAGTACGGCATAACCTCAGGGATAAACATGTTCATAGCGAGCGGCGTATCGTACGCCATAGTCGCAGGGACAGCTGAGATACTCGTGCCTGAGGCCATATCCGCGATAGCTGCCGGAGGGGCAGCCGCTATATCAAACACAGTACTGGTGTTCGCCCCGCTGTTCTTCGCGATACTCATATTCCTGATAAGCATATACGCATATGAGACTAAGGTGGAATTGCCGCTCTCATTCGAGCAGCTCAGGGGGCTCGGGGGCAGGCTGCCCATACCGTTCCTGTACGTGAGCGTGCTGCCTGTGATACTCGCATCGGCCCTAGAGCTCAGCATGACTGTCTGGTTCCGGTTCCTCGCAGGAGTCAAAGGTAGCCTTGCCGACCTGGCGAAATTCATAGCTTTCTACCAGCCAGTAGGCACAGCGACCGGGGGCACGACGTTGCAGCTCACGGGCGGGATAACCTATCTCATATCCCCATCTTTTCCGCTGCCCTATTCTGCGGCGTATGGAGGAGTGGGGGGATACGCCAACTATTTCAATTACATGCTGACCCAGACCAGCAGGCTGTATCTGCCGGCCGGTGGCTTCCTATTGGTGCCTGAATGGGTGCACGCAATAATATACACGCTAGTGCTCATAGGCCTATGTATCGTATTCGGCAAGTTCTGGATAGAGATGACAGGGCAGAGCCCGAAGAATGTAGCCGAGCAGCTCGGCGAGCAGGGATGGCAGATACCCGGTTTCAGGAGAGACCCCAGGATAGTGGAGAACGTGCTGAATAGGTATATACCTACTGTCACTGTGCTTGGGAGCGTATTCGTTGGATTTTTGGCAGCGATAGCCACGCTCACCGGAGCTATAGGCACAGGAATGGGCATCCTCCTTACTGTAGGCATAATCTATATGGTCTACCAGCAGCTGGAGCAGGAGAGGCTCTTCGATACATACCCGATACTGCAAAAGATAGTCAAGTAGACTGATGATTATCGCAGCATTGGGCTTATGATTACGGTTCATGGCTTATACCCACAGCTGGCATTGCTTATGCTCACATAGGCATTTACTGCGCACCCGTGCGGGTAGGATGCATGGGCAAAGGCTGCGCTCGCCGAATCGCTTTTACATTCCGTTTGGAGCAAACGCCCCAGCGACAATCAGAGCTTTCCTACTCTGCGCTTCTGTGCTCTCTTGAGTCTCTTGCGCCTCTTCTTGAGCCACTTCCAGCGCATCCTTCCTTTCTTCTTCCATTTCCTGGGTATGTTTCCCAACGCTACACCTTAGATTTTATATAGATATTATATGCTGCACTTTGAAGTTACAATCAGCATTACCTGATTATTATTTGCGCTCATATTTATATGCCTTTCTCTTGATGACTTAGATTAGGCCGTGTTGTATTAGCGTGATCACGCATAAGAAACTGGAAGGACCCACAATCTATCCCACTTCTATGGAGTACTGAACATATTGCCCAATCCGATTACGGATTACGGCCCTGATGTTGTTCCGCCCATTGAGTCGGATGGCTTCATACAGCCAGTGGAATTATTGAGATAAAGTATAAAAAGGTACGGACTGCAATTCACGAAACTTAAATTGCGCTCGTTAGTTCAACGAATTATAGGGTCGCTGGAGCATAATTTTATGGTGCGCTATAGCTGGAGTACCAATTGCTCGTGTATGTGACGCCAGTAGGCACGCCGTTGTTATTGTTGCCGGAGTAGTCGTTCGTGTTGCCATTGAGCGGGTACCATGCAACAAGGCTCTGTATCTTTATAGGGGCTCCGCCGATGCCTTCATCATAGAGCACGGTTATGTCATTAGAGGATAATGCAGTATTGTAGATTTGTACATTTGAGATATAACCACTGAAATATTGCCTAACAGTCCAATAACCAATATAAAATGTTGAATTTCCGGTATTTATGCTCTGTGATGAATCTACTTCTACCAAGTTGCCACTGTCGCCTAAATAGCCTATCTGGTATGTGCCGTTATATTCGTCTGCTACAAAGTACCATTTATCAGGCACTAATGACGTGAGCCCTGAAAATGACTGACAGGTACACCAATTATCTATAAATATCTGACCGGAATCGCACGTTGCGTCAGATGCAGTTACTGAAACCCAGAAGGTCTGATCACACGAATTCGCGGTTCCATAAGCAAATATACTATCTTGTGAACCACTCGGTGGCTGTGAGGTTGCATAGAACCATGCAACAACAGTTCTTGGTTCGTTCCCTTGGGGGACCTTTGGTATTATTGCAGTTATATCCGAATTCTGCCCGTTGAACTGCGCAACATATTGCGGCAGCTCGCCGTTGCATTCTCCCTCGAGAGATATAAAGTTAGTAGTGCCTGCGCCTTCCGGCCTAATAACTTGGCAAGAACCTGGTGAGGCCTTGGGCGCGAATGTCATGGGATTGAAGATGCCAAGTTCAAAGAGCGCCGCCAAAACAACTGCGATTATGAGTATTGCCCAGCCGTAGGTCATGAGGTATTCCATCGCACTTTGCGCTTTTCTGCTCCTTGACCACATAAATATCATTAACCTAACTTTAATTAAATGTATATAATGTTTATGGCACAGCACTGCACCCAAACACCCTGGAGAGCACCGCCCTTGCCGGGATTTGAACCCGGATCACAGGCTCCGGAAGCCCGTGTTCTATCCAAGTTATACTACAAGGGCATTAAGGGCATTAGAGCAATGCAGTGCAACCATATTTTCCCGTGCATCTTTATAGCTGTATGTTTATGCTCATAAATGAAAATGAAAATTTAGTATTTATTACTTCTTTATGAAATAGACTGGTCATAGTTGGTGTGGCCACGGGGGTTAATGGCAAATAAAGAGAATAAACGGGTAATAAGCAATTTTGAGAGGAGGGTTTCTGAGATACTGGATTCGCTTGGCATAAGCTATGAGAGGGAAGTGGTTGTATTCAGCTATGTCCTGGATGGCAAACCCATAACGTTCACGCCTGATTTTCTTATAGAAGGCGCAAATGTGAACGGCAAAACCGTGTTGCTTGAACCGCACGGCAAGGCTTTCTTCGACGACAGGTTCATAAAGAAGCTAAAGCTATTTAAGGAATCGGATGTTTCTAAGGATTACTATCTTATAGTGATAACCGACAAGGACCGCGGAAGCATTGATCGCTCGCTTAACAATTTTAATGAGGGGCCTGTGAAGCTGCGCAACATATGCGATGAGCTCATAGTTGAGAAGAGGACAAAGGTGAAGTTCGAAGCGCTACTGGAACAGATGCGCGTTGGTTATGAATTGCTGAGGAGGTTTGACCAGTATCATGTTTACAATAAGGTAGGCACCACAGCTTACTGCGAAGATGGGCTTATAGGCAGATTGAGAAAGATAGCCGAGCCAGCAAGGACTGGCATGTGCCACAGGATAGATAGGAGGTAGGGTTTGATTTAAGAAACGCCTAAAGGAGCGGATTATACTAGCGCATCGGATTGACACAATGCAGAAAAAGAGATTGATTAGCGAGTGTTTTCATATGCGCTTTCTCTCTCTCTAACTTGCCGCAGCTTTTGTTTACAGAATTCATAGCAGAAAGCCCCTATCC